>JAABUO010006609.1_pt1 | contig 13304 bp, 12 predicted proteins | sample 5559291 | NCBI WGS metagenome assembly JAABUO01 (sample SAMN10711878, study PRJNA513372) | rock metagenome | isolation source: Antarctica rocks | place: Antarctica: Victoria Land, Finger Mt sud | reverse complement strand
TAGCGTCGACGGAGACATGGCGGGCCGATGTGCTCGTGCGCACGGCCACGGCGACCGACTACCGCACCCTCCCGTTCACCTTCACGGTCGGCCCCGGCGCCGCCTTCGTCGCGCCGGGACAAAACCCGGACGCCGGCGCCATCGCGGTCACGCCAGGGTTCCTGAGCGCGCCCAACACGTTCACGATCGCGGGGGTGGACGCGCCGGCCGTGCGCCTCCTCTCGCGGTCGCTGGACATGAACATGGGCGCCCTACCCTACAATGCCGTGGCGCTGGGCGGCGGGCGCTGGCGTGCGCGCGATCTCTTCGCGCCGATGAACGGACGCTGGAGCCTGACCGTGCAGGCGCGGCGCGCCGGCGCCTGGGTCACGCTACGCCAGTTCGTCTACCAGGTACCGTTGTACGGGGCGATGCGCCTGCTTACGCCCCAGGCATCTCTCCCAACGGCGGGGTCGGCCGCTTCCGGCGCCGCTCCGGCACAGTCGCGCAACCTCAGCGCCCCGTACAACGTGGCCTTCGCGCGCACGCTGCCCTACACGGGCTTCGTCACGGAGATGGGCTCGAACGGCGTGCGCGTACTCAAGACGGGCCGGTTCATAGCGACGGGCGTGCAGGCCCATGGCGTGGACGTACTCGACGGCACGCCCTACGTCTACGTCACCAACTTCGGCGCGGAGCCGGGCTCCGTGTCCCAGATCGACACGCGCGCCATGCGCGTCGTGCGCACCTTTGATGTGGGGCTGGGCCCGGCGCATGTCGTCTTCACGCCCGACCATCGGCGCGCCTTCGTGACCAACTTCCGCTCCAGCGACCTCTACATGCTCGACCTGATGAGCGGGGCGACGCGGCGCATCGCCTTCCCCAACGACACCTGCTTCCAGCCGCACGGTATCGATATCTCGGGGGACGGGCGCACGCTCTACGTGGCCTGCGCCGGCGGCGCCTGGATCTATACGGTGGACACACGTACGCTGCAACCGGGGCGCGTCGCGCCGACCCAGCCGGGCGCCTATGGGGTGGCCGTGGACGGGCCGCGGCGCGAGGTGTGGGTCACGGACCAGACGGTCAACGCCGTCACGGTGCTGGACGAGCGGACGCTCAAGCCGTTGGCGACAGTCACGGTGGGCAAGGGGCCGGCGCTGCTGGTCGCCACGCCCGACGGACGGCGAATCTACGTGGCCGACCAACTCGGCGACGCGGTCAGCGTGATCGACGCCGCCAGCCAGCGCGTGATCGCCACCATCCCCGTGGCGTCGCAGCCGCATGGACCCGACGTGACCGCCGACGGCCGGTACGTCTACGTGGCCAGCATCGGCGGCAACGCCGTGACGATCATCCGCACGAGCGATAACCGCGTGGTCGCCGTCGTTCCCTCGGGGATCGGCGCGAACGAGGTAGCGATCGCGCACTGAGGCGCTGCACGGGATGGCATGGATACGTCGACGCCGGCCTCATCGCGCTGCTCGGCTGGATCGTGGTGAGCCGGAGCCGGAAGCGCCCTCGGTGAATAGGGGAGTGGCGAGCGGTTAGTGGTACGTTCTAATTACTCGCCTCTCGCCTCTTGCCTCTCGCCTCTCGCCTCTCGTCTCTCGTCTACCGGCCCTCCGTGCCCGTCGCGGGTTCGACCTCGACGGAAGGCTCCTCGGTCTCCTGAGCGCCCCAACTCTCGACGACACAGCTGACGATCTTGGCCGCGCGGCGCTTCTCGTCGGTGGGCAGGGACTGTAAATGGGCGAAAGCGCCGCGCAGACGCAAGTCGAGCGCGTCGGCCAGGCGGTCGCGATGCGGCCACAGACCAGCCAGCTGCAGTAGCTCCGTCGGGCTGACATCCAGGACCTCACACAGCCCGACGAGGGTACCTAAACGCGGCTCCGTCGTCGCCCCATTGAGCAACCGATAGAAAGTGGCGCGGTCATAACCTTCCCCAAGGCGCCGCGCCACCTCGGCCGTCGGCAAGTCCCGCGCGTTCATCGTCTGTTTGATAGCATCCGCTAGTGACATTGTGCTCTCCTATCTCACTAATCGCACGGCGCTCCGCTACTACGTCGTATCGCGCTGTGCGTTACTTGACCCCACTAGTGTTATCGACACTATTGTCGCATTTATTCAACTTAGCACAAGTGGGCCAAAAGATAGAAGGGTAGATGTTAGGCCGTCGCGCCCTGGGTTGCCGATGTCGCGGCGCGACGCTCACTCGAACGCGCGCGGGGACGTAACGGCCGCGCTCGGTGCGTCGGCCCGGCCAGTGTATAAAGCGCGCCATGGCTGACGCCACGGCGATTGAGGATACCCCGATAGACGAGCGTTTCCAACTCGTACTGGAGATCCTCTCCCTGTATCGGCACACCGAGAGCGGCGGCGATGTCGTCCACCGTCTTCCCGCGCGTATCGCCAACCGCCAAAACAGAGGTCACAGCGCTTTCCATGCTCACCATGTCCATCGTCGCTTCTGACCGGGTAACCATACCCACACCCTACCTTTCTCGGGCCATGCGCGGGGCCGTTTCGTCGCGGCGCTCCCGCTTCCTGACGCGCCCATGCGGCGCGTAAAGTGGAATATGCATGGCATTGTCTGTGATGTTGGTAGATTATTATGCAAAAATCGTGCCAAAAAGCGCCGTGGACGCCTGCTCCAAGGAGTAGGCGTCCACGCCTCGATCAATGGGGTGGGCCGTATCGTACGTTAGCCTGGATTATTCCCCGGTTAGCGGTGTCTTAGCCGACCTGCTCCGCCGCGCGCTCCCAGCGCACCGACGTGTCATCGTTGCAGTGCTCGCACCACACGCGCGGCCGCCCCATCGTCTCGACGTGGCGGCGCATCTCGCGCAGCGTGGCCTTGACCACGAAACGCTTCATATGGTGCCCCTCGGCCGTACAAACCCCCTGCCAGTGCGCCGCGCGCCCTGCTGTGCTCGTTGTCGTATGCATGTTTCCGTGCTCTCCCTGCTGTTATCTATTCTATTCGCGTCAATAAGAGTATTTTAGACACTAACTATATCAGTGTACCATGCGGATCGAAAGGGCACAGTAGCCCAAACGGGTCATGGCGAATGGGATTCGAGCTAGTGCTATGAAACCGGCGTCGTAGCCGCGGAGGCCACGACTCGCGAAACGACTATAACGAGAGGCATGAGAAAGAGATATAATACATATATACGTGTCTTTTGTGAAAGGGGTGTACTATGCACCGCAAGCTTACCATCACTTTAAGCGACGATGTCTACGAGGGCCTGTATCGCACGGTCAATCGCGGACGTATCAGCTCCTTCATCGAGGACTTGGTGCGCCCGCACGTTGTATCTTCGTCGAGCCTGGAAGATCAATATCGGGCAATGGCCGCTGACCGAGAGCGGGAGGAGGAGGCTACGGCATGGGTCGAAGGCCTATCCGGAGAGACATTGGAATGAGGCGCGGGGACGTCTACTGGGTCGACTTCGAGCCCACTCGTGGAACGGAAATCAAGAAAGTGCGTCCCGCCGTCATCGTCAGCAACGACGACTCGAACCGCGCGCTGGCGAGGGTTCAGGTGGTCCCTCTAACATCTAACACCTCGCGCGTTTACCCATCGGAGGCCATCGTTACCGTCGGAGGCCGTCAAAGCAAAGCCGTGGCGGACCAGATCATGACCGTGTCCAAAGATCGCCTGGCCGACTCACTGGGCCGCATCAGTCTCCCCGACCTGCTCGCCGTCGAGCGCGCGATCAAACTGCAACTCGGCCTATCGTAAGAACACAGGCTACCCAAAAGCCTCCTGTAGCGCGGCCATGCCCGCGGGGCGCGGCGCCGCATCGACGGGGCGCACCGCCCGGAAGAACGCCTCGTCGTACTCGCGCACGCGCACCACCACCGGCATGGGCACGGCGTGGCCCAGCAGCAGCGCCTGCTTCTTGGTGTCCAGGCTCGCCAGCACCGTGCGCAGTTGGTCGGCCCCGGCCACGCCGCTGAACACCGCGCGGATGTCGTTCTCCTCGGTCAGCAATGCAGTCAGCCGCGTGCCCAGTTGCGAGGCTACCTCGGGGTCGATGCCCGACGGACGCTGGTCGACCACCAGCAGCGTGACGTTGTACTTGCGCATCTCACGCGCGATCGTCCCGAACGAGGTGTTGCGCGCCGCGCGCGGGTTGAGGAACTTGTGCGCCTCCTCGATGCACAGCACCAACCGGCGCGGCTGGTCGGCCCTGTTCTTGGTCAGCAGGTAGCGCTCGGTCTTCTCTACCCAGGTATTGTAGATGCGCCGCGTGATCAGGTTGGCCACGAGCATGTAGACGATAGGGTCGCGGTAGCGCCCGAACTCCAGCACGACGTGCTCGCCGCGCGCCAACCAGCCCATCATCTCGTCGACGCCGCCCTGCCCCACCGGCAGGTGGTCCTTCACGAAGTCGTACTTGCGCAGCCGCGAGAGCTTGCGGTAGAGCGCGGCCACCGACGACTCGTTGGCCGCGCCCATCGCCGCCATGTTCTTGAGCGACTCCGGCTCGGTCTCTAGCAGCGTGCGCAGCCAGGTGTCGCCAAACTGCCGCTGCAGGATGTAGCAGGTGTCGATCATGGCCCCCGAGAGGCCCAACTCGTCTTGCAAGAGGGCGATGTCGTCGATCTCGATGCCGTTGAGGCCGATGTCCAGGTAGCCGTCGACCTGCACGCCGCGCGCGCGCGCGGACTCGCGGTCCAGCGCGTAGACGTGGACCTTTGTGCCGAAGAGACGGCGCAGCCCCGGCAGCACCGTCCCCGCCCGGCCGCCCTCCTCGCTGGCGGTTTCCCAGCCGTATTCGGAGTGCATATCGAACACGAGCGTCGAAGCTACGTCGGAGTGGATCACGCCGGAGAGCAACAGGCGCGTCAGGAAGGACTTGCCGGTGCCCGACTTACCGAAAATGCCGTTGCTGCGCTCGACCAGCCGCTCCAGGTTGATGCAGACGGGGATGTCGGTGTTCAGCGGCATGCCCACGTTAAAGCGCTTGCCGTCGCCGCCCTCGCGCCCGAACACGGCCGCGAAGTCCACCTCGACGGCGTCGTAGACGGGCGAGAAGTGCACCGGGATCGTGCGCACCGGCTGCAGCTCGACGGGGGTGCCCTCACCCCCGCCCACGGGTAGGGAAAGAAGGTCGTGGGATGAGGGCGCGCGCGGCAGCATCAGCATCGGCGTGACCGCGACCTGCCCGAACGTGGTGACGCCTTCGAGCGCGCGACCGGCCAAGCTGTTCCCAAGCGGTGGGTCGAGCAGCGCGCGCGGGTTCATCGCGCCGAGCTCCATGTCGGTCACCAGGCAGAAGAAACGATTCTCACGCCCCTCGATGACCACGAAGCGCCCCACGCGCATGTCCTCGACGCTGCAGCCGGCCTCCAGCTTGAGTTGCAAGCCCTCGCTGAGCGAGCCGCGCGTGATCACGCCCAACGGCGGCGCCGGTGTGTTAGCCTTGGTCATCGAGTAACTCCAGAATATTCATGACCCGCTCGTGTTCGGCGCCGAGCAGGCGCGCCACGGTACGCGCGGCGTCCAGCAGGAAGGTTTCGTCGTCGCCGCTGGCCTCGTAGGCGTGCCTGATCGCGGCAGCGATAAAGTCGTCGGCCAGGGGTAGATTGGCGCGCAGCACGAAACGCAGGTAGGTCAGGTTTTGATTGAAGCGCGCCGTCTCAGCGGGTGTGGCCTGGCACACCAGGGCGTGCAGACGCGGCGGGACGGCCGGCACGCGCTGGACCGGCGCGGACGCCACGGTCTCACTGACCGCCGCCAGCACGGCGCCGTTCAACACTGCGATAGCCACGTCGCCTAGATCGGCGGACGATACTGGGAGCGCGGGCGTCTCGCCCGTCCCCGGTGTTCGCCACTCAAGCGCCGGGGACGGGCGAGACGCCCGCGCTCCCAGATTAGTTACGAACTCTGCTCCGTCTCCGGACACGACGTCCCAGACTGGCAATAGCGGCGCGGGCGTTTCCGTCTCGTACCCGACGAGCAGCGCGTCGAAAGTCGTGCGCAGCACCTGGGCCAACTGCGGCTGGCGCTGGTAGATGTCCTCCTCATCGTCCTCGAAGCGTCCCCACGCCACGGCATGGCGGCCAGGCTCGATCGAGCCCGTCTGCGACCCGTAGCACAGCGCGTAGTACGCCGCGATCCTCCCACCAGGAGCGCCGGCGTCCCCCCGGTCTCCCGCTTTTCGACGCGGGTTAGCCACGCGCAGCAGCGATCCAAACGCGGGCGCTTCGTTGAGCGCGCCGCTTTGCGCCGTGAACGTCGTCGTCGTGACGGCGATGATCTCGCCGGCCACCGGCCGCGTCATGGTCATACCGCCCTCCGATTCTTGCTCATCCGCTTCGCGCTCAACTCGGCCGGCTGATCGCTCTCGTTCAACGCTTCCATGACCAGACGCAGGAAGGCGTCGCGCTCGCCGCCGCGAATCACCGCCTGCTCGTGCGCCTCGGCCAGGGCCGGCGGATAGCCCCAGCCCCGCTGACAGCCGTCGTAGACCGCGGCATGGACGAGGTCGAGCATCGCGGGGTCGGCGCCCACCCAGGCCGGTATTTCAAGGCGCGCGATCTCGTCGCCGACGTTCACGTAGACGAACTCGATATGGCGCCCCGCGCCATAGTAGCGTAGCACGGGCGAGCGGCTGGCGAAGCGGCCGGAGCGCTCGCCGTGACGCAAGTGACCCATCAACGCGCGATCGGGCAATGGCTCCAGGACATCACGCGCGCACTGGCCGTCCACACAGTGCGCGCACCGCGTCGTCGCGCCCTCGCCGCTGGAGGGACAGGCGGCCAGGCGCAGCAGATTGGTCAACTCACGGCCGTTGGGACGGCTGACGTAGCTGCACACCGGCACACCCAGCCGCCGGAACTCCAGCAGCCCCGCGGCGTACTCCGCGATGGCCGCGGCCACGAAACGCTCCTCGCCGGCGCGCCCGGCAAGCTGCCACAGCAAGAGCGTCCCGTCGAGTACCGCGACGAGGGGGAAGCCCTCACCCCCTGCGGCCCTCACCCCCACCCCATGCGGATTGGTCTCTCGGCTCTGCGGAGCCGACAGCCCAACCGGCTCTCCCTGACGCGGGAGAGGGGAGCCCTCCCTCAATGCATCGGCATCGCCGTAGCCCTCTCCCCCTCTCCCCGTGAGGGAGAGGGGGCCGGGGGGTGAGGGCCGCAGCTCCCGCACGATCTCCAGCAGGCGCGCCTGCTCGGCCAGCGTGCGCTTGAGGTCGGCCAACGCGCCCTGCACCGGCACGCGCGCGCCGTCGTCGTCGATATACAGGTCATCGTCGCGGTAGTAGAGCGCGGCGCGCGACGAGAGCGCGGCGGCAGGGTTGGACCCATAGGTGATCACGGCGGCGCCGACATTGATGAGGTAGCACTGCGCCAGACCGTGCCGGTCAAGGTCGATGCCGCTACCGTCGGTCGCCGCGACGGTGACGTCAGGCGGGATGCGCGGGGCCGGACGCGCGGCGAGCAACGGCTCCAGCGGCTCGGCCACCAGCCAAGGCTGCTCGTCCTGGACGAGGCTGCGCAACTCGTCGAGGCGGCCGTCCCACGCGTGCATGAGCGTTAGGGCGGCCGCGCGGCGTCGCGCGAACACGTCGTGGCGCGCGCTGGCTTCGCGGGCCATCGCGCCCACCTGTGGGGCAATTTGAGAGAGGTTGAGCGTCATGTTGAGTAGGTCACCTGTGAGAGGAGCGTAGCACGCCTGCGAGCTTGGGGGCAAAATATTATCCACAACGGGGGAAATAAAGATGGGCTTGCGGGACTGTCGCGCCAAGGTGGTATACTGCGTCTATCGAATGTGCATTGTGTAACGTTAGTTTCGCGGATATCGTATTCGCGTCCGGGCACGGGAGGCCCGGCATGTTTGGTAAACATGCCGGGTTCTTTTGTTGGGCACATCTCGATGAGGAGCATGTACATGGCAGACGGCACTATCAAAACTATCACCGATCGCGGTTTCGGCTTCATCAAGCCTGAGAACGGGCGGGAAGACATCTTCTTCCATCGCTCGTCGCTCGTCGGCACGACCTTCGAGCAGTTGCGGCAGGGCGATCAGGTCACATTCACGGCCGAGGATGACCCGCGCGGCAAGGGCATGCGCGCGTCGAACGTTCAGGTCGTCAATTCCTAAGCGACAGAGCAAACACATAAAACAAAACAATAGACCGGCGGCTGGCAGCTTAAAGCTGCCGGCCGCCGGTCTATTGTTTTGTTTTCGCCTCATGCTATGACTTTGGAATAATACGCCCCTTTAACCTGCCCTTAACATGCGCCTGTTACCATGACGGTATGGAGACGTAGACCACGGCAGCCGAGAGGAGGAGCGCATGAAGGCGCCAAGCCCAATCCAGCACGTCGTCATCATTGTCAAAGAGAACCACACCTTCGACAACTACTTCGGGACCTTCCCCGGCGCCAACGGCGTCACACTCGAACACGCGCCCGACCCAACCCCGTCCGACCCGCGCCACGACCATGTAGCGTGGTTGGAGCGCGCGACCGGCGCCGTCCGCCAGCAATACACCGAGGGCGACATCCCCGCTTACTGGGCGTACGCCCAGCAATACACTCTGTGCGACAACTATTTTACCGACGTGGCCAGCCAGTCCGAGCCCAACCACCTCATGCTGATCGCGGCGGACTCGCCGGTCATCGACAACGCCAGCGCACACCGCACGTATCAGCCACAGCCGCCGTTCGACCTACCGTCGCTGCCGGCCGCCCTCGCCGCGGCCGGCCTGACCTGGCGCGACTACGCCGACGCGCATGAGTCCTACTTCAGGGACATCGCGGGCCTCGCTGGCTCCGCCTCGATTGTGTCCTCCGCGCACTTCGACGCCGACGTCGCAAGCGGCTCCCTGCCGGCCGTCTCGTGGCTGTACGCCCCGGCGGGCTTGAGCGAGCACCCGACCTCATCCCCGCGCGGCGGCCCCGTCGTGGGACCGGGCATGCAGTGGACGGTGGAGCGCGTGAACCAGGTAGCCAGTAGCGTGTTGTGGGCCAACACGGTTATCTTCATCACCTGGGACGACTGGGGCGGTTGGTACGATCACGTCGAGCCGCCGAACGTGCAGACCTGGACGGGCGGCGGCCCCACCGGCTACACCGGCTCGCAGTTTCGTTATGGGCCGCGGGTCCCGTGCCTGGTCATCAGCCCCTACGCCACACAGGGCGTCAACACGACGTTCCACTCGCACGCCAGCCTGGTCAAATTTTGCCTGCGGACATTCGGCCTGCAACCCTTCTCCGCCGCGCCCGCCTTCGCGCCCGGCGACCGCTCCGACGACATGTGGGACTGCTTCGATTTCGCCGCCCCCCCGCGCCTGGGCGCGCCCTCGCCGCAACCACGATAGGCCGATCAAGGCTACAAGCGTCAAGCGCCCTGGCGCGCGAGCTCCAGCATCGTCTCACGCGACACAACCTTGACACGGACGCGGCCCCGCGCTTTGCCGAGCTCCTGCTCGTGCCGGTCCAACTGGAGCCAATGCTCCAGCGTCACGTAGGCGACGCCGCGCTCGTCCAGTAGCGCGGTCACGGCGGCGGGATCGCCCCGTGGCGCACGGGACAGGTCCGGAACGTCGTGCAGCAATTGCTTGATGGTTTCGACGGCGCACACCTTGTTCGTGCCGATGATACCGCTCGGCCCACGCTTGATCCAGCCGGTCACGTACTCGCCGCGCGCGACCACGCCGTCGCGTAGCACGCGGCCGCTCTCATTGGGGATGACGCCCGTGCGGGCGTCGAACGGGACGCCGGCCAAGGGCCGCCCTTTGTAGCCAACGGAGCGCAGGACCATCTGTACCGGGAGCGTCTCGTATACCCCCGTGCCGACCGCCTGGCCGCGCTCGTCGAGGCGGTTCCGCTCGATACGCAGTCCCTCCACGCGCCCTTCGCCGGTGATCTCGACCGGTGAAACGAGGAAACGCAGGTGGATGCGGCGCGCCTTGCCCTCCAGCGGCTTGCGCGCGAACCCACGCAACACCTCGATGTTGCGGCGCACCGTGTTCTCAGTGACGGCGGCCTCCTCCTCGGGGGTGAGTTCAACCTCCTCCGGCCGCACGACGATGTCGGCCGCGGCCAGCTCGCCCAGTTCTTTGAGCTCTTTGGTCGTGAACTTGGCCTGGGCCGGGCCGCGCCGCGCGAGCATGTAGATATCGGTGACCGGGCTGTGCGCGAGCGTGTCCAGGGCATAGTCGGCGATGTCCGTCGCCGCGAGTTCATCGACGGTCTTGGCCAGGACACGCGCCACATCGATCGCGACGTTGCCGGCGCCGACCACGGCGACGCCGCTGGCCGTCAGCGTCAGCGCGCTCGCCTCGCTATCGGGGTGGCCGTTGTACCAGGCCACGAACTCGGTGGCCGAGAGACTGCCCGGCAGGTCCTCGCCGGGGATGCCCAGGGCACGGTCGGAGGCGGCCCCCACCGCGTAGATGACCGCGTCGTAGTAGCGCGCCAGGTCGTCGCGCGTGAGGTCGCGCCCATACTCGACATGCCCGAGGAAGCGCACGGTGGGATGTTCGAGGATGCGCTGCAGGGCGGCGGTCACTGACTTGATCTTCTGGTGGTCGGGGGCCACGCCGTAGCGCACCAGGCCGTACGGCGTGGGCAGACGGTCGAACACATCGACGCTCACCGGCGCGTCGTGCTGCTTGGTCAGGGCCTCGGCAGCGTAGAGCCCCGAGGGGCCGGAGCCGATGATCGCAATGCGTACAGGGCGGCTACTCTCGTTACTATCAGTACTATCATTGTTCATTATCATGCGCAATCCTACTATGTAGAAAAATAAACGGCGCGAGTCGTGTACATCCAGCGCCGTGACGACGTGTTTCTCATGTATTATCGCACGCATAGCGACCGACGCCGACGACGCGACGATCGTCACATCCACCATCGGGCCGGGCCACTGTTGGGCCTGTCGTTCATAGCGGAGGGTATGGAGACGCAAGAGATGTGGGATCTGCCATCGCCGTGAGACTGCGACGCCGCCCAAGGCTACCACACGAGCCGCCCACTGCCCGCCGATGACTTCACAGCATGGTTATTGTACTATTTGCAATTCATTTACAGCTTGTACAAGAGGGCATTTCGGCTCACATACCCTTTCCTGGTGCGCTCTACAACGCAAAAAGGCCCCGTACAACATCGATGCCGGTGTTGTACAGGGCCTTTTTGCGTCGAGTCGGTGACACCGAGTGCTGGCGCGCCCCTGCACGGATACGTCGGATGCGCACATACCGCGCGTAGGGCCACCAGACATCACCATGGCGCGTGCCGGCGCTGCGCTAGCTGGGCCGGAGGTGGAACTGGTCGCACCAGAAGAGTGGCGCGGGCTGTCGCGGGAGGAGTTGCGACGGATGCTGGATCGGCATCGGGGTGATCCTGCCCTACTGCAGCGATGATGCCGCTGATGGAAACCCGCGCATTAAGCCCCGGAACGGTCACTCATAGAAGCTCGACGTATCCACATGAACGCTGCTGCTATGCGCTTCGTCTATGCGCAGGTCGGGGCCTAACACAACATCAAAGGTGAAAGGGAAATCCGTCCGCCAGGTCGGGCCATCGCGATCCTCGCCGCCGTCGTGTTCTATCTCAATTGCCACTATGCCACTGCCGACAAGGTGGATGCCAGCGGTTGTGATCTCGACGGTGTCGATGTCCACCTGATTCACAGCCTCGACGCGCGTCAAACTAGGCAGGTCGTCTAGTTCGCCGGCGCCGCGCTCACCAAGGAACGCGCATAGTTGGTCCTCCAGACCAGGTATATTCACCCTGGTTTCGTGGGGTGGGTTGACGACCACGAGGCGAAACTCGTCGAACCCTTGAGCGAACGCTGCCGCGCGGCGGCGGGCAATATCCTCGATGTTGGCGGGGTCAGCCGGACTCGCTTTGACCTCGAAAACGATCTTGCGGTCACTCTTGGTGGCGACCAAGTCGAAAACGGTGTTGGCGCCCCGTGGCGGGATCTCCACGTCATACCCCTGCCGCCTCAATTGCCGCGTGAGGTCCTCAATCTTGGCCTCTTCCAGATATCGTGCGGTAGCATTACGGGCTGCGGTTGTCATAGATCACCTCCGTTGACCGGGCCAAAAGTTAGCTGCTGAGTCTCGACTGGCCCAACCTCGACGTAGAGCACATCCGGTTTATGCGGTTTCTCTTGGTATACCAACGATAAGAGCTTCGCGTACACCTCCGTCGCGGGCTGGTTCCGGTCGGAGATAGTTGGCGATGTCCCAGGCCCGCTAAATATCTTCTCGATATGGCACTGCACGATCTGATTATCGTCCTCGAACACGATGCCCTTCAAGGCGTCCAGAATCGGCTTCGCGATGTTGTCGGCGTCTGGCCCCGCTTTAACTGGATGAATCCACACGATGCGCGCGTAGAGATCACTGATTAGCTTCGGCTGACCGCGATGGTAAATTGCTGCTTCCTGCCCCAAATAGGCCATATAGCCTTCTTTATTATTCGTCGCTTGCAACGACTTGGGCTTGCGAGCTACGACCATCGCGAACGTCACAACTGTTCCGCGCCTCCAATTCTACGTAAGGGGCTGCCAGAGAATAACGTAGTCAATCTGGCGCCCCATTTACGCACGAACGGGCGCGAAAAGCGGATACGTTGTTCATTGACGGGCCCTAATTTAAGCACGCGCACCGTGAGCGGCGTCACCGCCCGGCGCCTCTGAGGGAGATTGGGCGTGATCGGTAGATTACTCATGATGAAAGTATAGCCTGTTATTCACAGCGCGCTCAGGGATGAGTCGACTGGTCGACCCACCCTTGGAGCGCGCTGTGAGCACTGTGTCCACTTGCCGGCGAGAGCTAGTGATCGTCCGCTACTCCTCCTTCCCCCGCCCACAACTGGCGCATCTCTTCGCACCTCTCCAGCAGGTCATCGAGCGCCCCCTCGGCCGCGACCGTACCGTCTTTGAGCACGATGATGTGGTCGGCGCGGCGCAGCGCCTCGTGGCGGTGGGACACGACGAGGTAAGAGGCCCCACTGTCACTGTCCTCTGCCAGGCGTTCCCACAGCAGGCGTTCCGTCTCCACGTCGAGCGCGCTCGACAGGTCATCGCACACCATCAGCTCGGCCTCACGCACGATCATGCGCGCCGCGGCGACCCGCTGCGCCTGTCCGCCAGAGAGGCGGACGCCGCGCGGCCCGACGGGTGTCTCCAGCCCCCGCGGCATCGCCGCGAGGTCCGGTTCAAGCACAGCGGTGTGGATCGCGCGAGAGAGGCCGCTGTCGCCGTGGCCCTCCGGCAGGCCGAGCAGGATGTTGTCGCGCACGGTGTCGCTGACGAGGTGCGGCGCCTGCGGCGTGTAGGCGCACCGCGG
>JAABUO010006608.1_pt1 | contig 13306 bp, 17 predicted proteins | sample 5559291 | NCBI WGS metagenome assembly JAABUO01 (sample SAMN10711878, study PRJNA513372) | rock metagenome | isolation source: Antarctica rocks | place: Antarctica: Victoria Land, Finger Mt sud | reverse complement strand
GCCTATGGGACAGTGGAGGGAGCTGGTTCTCGGCTTTGTTTCCTGAAGTTGCAGCTTGGCAGCAGGTTGCTTACATGTCCACAAAACATGCTGCCTCACTTTTGGCATTGCGCATTTCAGGTAAAATGGTTGACCCTTGTGCGATTCTGTGCTGAAGTGCTGTGAGTTGGCTGTAGTTCTGTTAGACTGGTGTTTGTCACTTGTCAGCTCTAGTTTGCTGAGGCAGACTGGTTTCAGCATTTGGAGTGCTATCATATTGCACATCTCATGACCATATCCGTTTGCTTTGTGCATGTACTGGGCTATGTATGACGGGCTTGCAATGCCAATCTATGGACCTTACACGCAGTCACTGGCTTGCATGCAGCTGGAGTGCTACATAGGGACATCAAGCCATAACATGCTGCTAGTCAATTCTGAAGTCTTCTTGAATGACTTTGATGTCAGTTGCTTGAGCATCAGCTCAGATACAACCTTGCGACTGAGAGTTGGGACGGAAGATTTTCGGCCTCCACTTTGGCGAGCAGGGGAGCCATACCAAGCAATGGATGATCTTGCATCGTTGTTGTGGTCTTTTCCATGGCTTTTGCATACGCGCACAGGGCCTGCTATTGTGGATCCAATACTTGGCTGAGATCCCCAATGCACCGGAGACCATGACAGAGACCAGTCAGCGTGTCCTGAGTGTATATCAGAAAGAAGCCTCCTAGGTGGTAGGTACTGATTAGTGATGCAGACAGCAGATGTTGCACATGTACAAACTAAGCGTACACACTCAATTTTCTGTGGGATTAGACGCATACATTCACGATCGAGGCCCTATGTGAGCCGTATGCACCTGCAGATGTTGCTTGAGCACACTGTTTGTACAGTATGCAAGATTTTTGCTAGACTGAGTGTCATTCACTCTCAAACATGACTTGTAGGCTTGGGGGCCTTGTGCCCAAACAGGTTCCTTGAGTCTGTCCATGGGTTGAGAGACATAACGCTCTCCGTGTGACACTGTAGTGTTGCTTGCTTTGTATGCCTCTTACCACTTTGAAGCTGAAGTTGGGTTTATCAAAAATAGGCTTCTGAGTAGGCTGTGGGCATGTCTTCCAACTTTTGAAAGCTTCAAATTTTATGTTACTGTTGAGATTAGCCATTTCACTGGTTGGTGCAGTGTCACCACTGTCGGTTCCATGCACTCGTCTGCGTACACTTCTGTAGGTAGTGCCTGTTTGCGCTTATGTGGCATCACCTTGGTTCTGGCTCATGCAAACATCTGTATGCAGTTCACATCCAGTGACGCAGAAACACAGACCATTAGCAGAAGTGACCTCACCCACCACACCACCTGGAGCAGAGGCAGCAGTGGTTAGCAGCACCTGCAAGTCTGTCAGAACTTCTCATAGAAGGATCACAAAGTGTTCCTACTTGAGAGCACAGCAGCTTGTGCACATGTGTGCAGGTGCACAAGCGACAAGTTCAGATCCTAAGCGGGACAGAGTTTTGGAGGTGTTGGAAGCTAAGTCTGTGGAATGCCCGCTTCAGCCAGGGCAAATCCATAGCACTTGGCTCTGCTATGCTGCCAGCTTGGCTTATTTTCAACCAATCCTGGGGTGCTGCCTGGTAGATGGCCAACAGAGTACTGCAACTACAAATTCAGCAATTTCAGCGGCCATCAAAGCCTGATGAAGCGAGGGAAGCCCTGCTGCTGCAAGCCCATTTTTAGCAGCAGCTTGAACAGCTTGGCGTGGCTTTTGGGCCAAAGGCCTTCCAGCTGCTGGAGGTTACTTCGTTGGCAAGATAGGCTTGGCTTTAGTTGTGACACAGGTTCCAGTACACTGGAATTTTGTGGTAGAACAGTTGCAGTGATTGTGCCCTATGGTGAGCTCAGTTGGGAGTTGCAGCTTTGCTCATTGGTGGACTGAAAAACACCAAAAGGCTTTATTGATGTTTTCAATGAAGCATTCAAAGGATGGATCTGTAGCAAAACCTGGAACTCGTGGGCTCTCTCTACCATCCAAACCACCCCCCTCTTGTAGTTTCTCTGGACGTGATAAACTTTGCCATCTATCAACCTTATGCAAATGCAAACCAATACCTGCACGCCTCCAGCGTCTGGTCAGATGCAGTACCAGATGCAATGCGAATTATTACTCGGCAAGGTACAGTCATAACTGTAAGGATCTCAGGGTCCAATATCAACGCCTTGAGAGCATTCATGAGCATGAAGAGCTACGGTGTAACAAAGCTTACACTTGTATATGTATATTACGCCCTGTCTCAGACAGCTGCTGCAGCACTGTTGTGAGCTCACTTACATCGGCCATGGGTCCACGCTCCGCGCGTCAAGGCTCACGTCTGGGGACGCGAGCAAGCTCACTTACATCATGACGTATGAAAGCCACACTGCGAGACAGCACTGCTGGGGAGATCTCTGACTAAGACTCAGTAGCACTATACAGTAGCTGTCTATCAAGCTTTGATGCGCGTGCATGCAGTAGTAAGTGCTTTAGAACAGTTGGATATCTTTGTTTGACATTTTCAGTCTACTGGTCCAATGGTCATGGTTGGCCCCAAAGACCTTTAAAATCTATATGAATGAATGAATGACTCAACCCGAGCCGCACGTGACCACGGCACCGTCACCACCGACCGTAACAAAACCTCGACCGTATTCTAGACCCCCTCTAGACCGTGCTCTCTCTCTCTCCAGGTATGTGCGTTCAGGCAGAGCTTGCAAGCGCAAGCTTGCTCCCGTTTGAGATGCTCTCAGCCGCTCCAACCCCGCAGCTGTTGTAGCAATTGCCGACCCGTAAAGACTTTGACCAGCAGCTAAGTTTTCATCCGATAATCTTGTACACTTACCCACAAACGGAAAAGCAGTTGAAACGCTAGCCGCCATACATGCTCCATGCACGCCTGAGACGGCCTCTTGGTCGTGCGTATGCGGACTTGAGCAAGGCGTGGGTACCTTGTAGACGTTCTCTCCTGAATAGTCAGAGCTCAGGCTGCCCTGATCACAACAAGCTGCTAAACGAGAGAAGACAGAGTCATTCAACAGCCGCCAGCAGGCAATGCCAGCAAGTCCCAGTGGAGCAGGAGCCTCCTGTCTCCGCCTATGTCCACCTTCCCTTCTGCAAGCGCAGATGCTACTACTGCGACTTTCCTGTGTCAGTTGTTGGCTCCAAGCCAGAGCGGCCTGGCATACAACAGGGCATGCAAGATTACATTACCCTGCTGTGCCGGGAGATTGAAGCTATGGTCAAAGTCCCAGGACCTCCATTGAGGACAGTATTTTTTGGTGGTGGCACACCCACTCTTGTTCCTCCACAGCTGCTGAAGCAGATTCTCGTCGCCCTCAACAACAAGTACGGCATTGCAAAAGATGCTGAAATCAGCATGGAGTCAGATCCAGGCACCTTTGACGTGCTTAGACTTCAGGAGTACATGTCACTAGGTGTCAGCAGATTCAGCATGGGAGTACAATGTTTTCAGCAGGAGTTGCTAGAGCTCTGCGGCAGGTCCCACACGCTTGAGGATGTGTACAAAGCTATCAATGACATACATCAAGCTGGGGTTCAAAATTGGAGTCTTGACCTCATTTCTGGTCTTCCTCAGCTCAATAGCAAACGCTGGCAGCACTCCTTGCAAGAGGCTGTTGGTGCAGGCCCTACTCATATCTCTGTTTATGATCTCCAGGCAAGTGACTTTTACATGATAGCCTGTGTGCTTACCTGTACACAATGCATGTATTTTTATACTTGTACGACAGTTCTGTGACTGTGTCTCACTGCCATGTGCACATGTTTGTACAAATATTGTTTGTGTCTCATTTGGACTGCCCCCAGACCAGTGTCAAGCCTAAGCTCAGAGGTACATGGGAAAGGCATGCATGTGCCTGCATCAGCAGTGTGCTTGCTGCAGGTAGAAGCAAAGACACCGTTTGCTCGATGGTACGAACCTGGAAGCCATCCAATGCCAACAGATGAAGCCACTGCTGACATGTACCGAGCGGCATCCCAGTTTTTGCAACAGTCTGGCTATGAACATTATGAAATCAGCAACTATGCCAAACCTGGCTTCAGGTGTGCTGCTTGGCGCCGTGTCAACTGAGACTGCTATGGAGCCCTGGCTGTGAAATGCTTCTTTCCCATTGTACATACTGTGTATGAATTTGTTGATATTATTGCATGTGTGCTTGCCTGCCTTTGTGGCATATGCTGTATCACTCAGACACTTTGGCGCAATCTAGCTGCTTTCTCACCCCTTTCAACTTGTTGCTGCAGGTCTCAGCATAACTTGGGCTATTGGAGGAACGCCCCTTTCTATGCCTTCGGGGTCGGAGCAGCTTCATACCTGTTTCAGCGGCGGTTTTCAAGACCCCGCACTATGAAGGCATATCAGCAATGGGTAACCGGTTTTGCAGACTGCGGCAGCAGCAATGAGCTTTATGCTGGAAACATTCCTGGGATTGGCAGCATGCAAGCAGAAGCAGTAGAGGAACAATTGTTAGATTATGTCATGCTGAGGTTGCGTCTAGCAGATGGCATACCCATGGCCGAGTTGCAGCATAAATTTGGGCACGTTGCTGCTCAAACAGTGAAAGCCACCTTGGCCTCTGGTTCTGCTTATGCTAACAAGTATGCGCGTGAAACGTACAGTCAGGGTCAGAAACATGTACGCCTCACAGACCCTGAAGGCTTCCTGATGTCTAATGATTGCATCGCAACACTCTTTGCTGAATTGTCTAGTGATGCAGCTTGTGATCCAATCTTACAGACAGCTGCATTGTTATAGACTAGATGCATCGCCTCAGCAGAATGTTTGTCAAACTCACGAATTCTTTCAGTTCAAGTTGCTCTACTGATATAGGTATAACCACTGACACAACCTCCAACCTACATGCGTTGTGCTTGCACTCGTGGCAGGCCGTCAGGACTGTCAGTCTTGCCTGACCAGTCTACAACAGATACAAATCTTTCTCAGCTGCTTCCAGGTTCTACTTACTATGACTGTAAGAATAGCCTCCCAGATGCATATTAAACTGCCCAACACAACCTTGCTTGACTGCATTCTGGCATGCAATACCTCTGTGATCCAGGCATTTTACTAGGCTCCACAAATTAGTGCTCCTTTGGCCGCTACGCGTCTGAAACAGCGAAGCAGAGCTTCAATCAGCTGCAGGCAAATATGTAGGCACAAGCGCAGGGCGCATGCCCGCTCGTGGCCAGCATCAGCTGCTGGAATGTCTGAGAAGTTGGCGGAATTGTTGCAGTGAGGCTGTTACAGGTCAAAAAGTGCAGAAGTGCCTGCAAAGCTAGCAAATGAAGCACATCTGCTTGTGGCTCAAGTCCTGCAGTCATTTAAGCAAAACACATCCAGGGAATGGCGCATCGCAGCCTGGGCAAAGCCTAATAGACTGGAGCATGACTCATGGCATACCTGTTGGTGGCTCAAGTGTTCTATGCATTCAAGCGAAACAACAATGCGAGTAAAGAGGAGACACCGCAGCATACGCAAAGTTCAATGGTCAAGACTCATGACTGAATGTGTCTCCAGTCACTCAACGTAAAATTGGCAAAGGAAGAGTGTATGCTGCAATGCAGCCATGAAGCACATATGCTGGTGGCTTGAGTGTTCTTAGTGATTCTACCAAAATATCAAATTTCAAGACTGTGACAGTGCAGGAATAGCCTCTTGACACACTAGCAAAGTGCCTTTTGCCTCAGCTCTGCTACAAAGACAGAAGCACCTGGGTAAAGCGCATTAGCCATGCATCATGCTTGCCGGTGAATCAAGTCCTGTAATCATTCAAGCAAGCCACATGAAAAAAGGTACTACAGCATGGGCGGAGCTCAATGGTCATGAATCATATTTGCTGCTGGCTCACGTCCTCTGGTCTTCAAGACAAAAGCAATGCAAACATGGGGAGTACCACGGCATAGGACTAGCCATGGCCATACTTTCCTGGTGGCTTGGGCTCTCTGATCATTCAAGCAAGGAGAGATCAAGCAGTGCAGCCCAGAGGCAAATCTGCTGGTGGCTCGGTTCCTGCCCTCGGTTTCAGCCATGAGGCTGCAAGCAGGGACCTGTGCTTCTGGATCTGCTTCTGGTTGAGTCATCATGCTGTCATATATATGCTGTCCCTGTACTGCTCATCAGGATCATCGGCACTTCTTGCTGGCTTTTACTGCGCAATGTTGATCAGACTTACAGAGACGGGGCTCTGGGCATCCACACAAGCAGTCAAGCCTTCATACCATCACCCAAACTTTATAAGCTTGTCCGTTCACTTGCGTCAAAGACTTGCACCTCACCAGCACCGCGTTTGTCAACATCAAAGGCTCAGCGCAAGGCCAGTGGGGCGCAAGCTTCAAGTCGCAGCGTCTGCGCCTGGCGGACATAATACACCAGGTGCTGCCACCAACGCATCTAGTCCGCAGGTCAACAAGAAAAGTGAGTAGCACTTTGTCAGCTGCGTACAACAACTGCTGACGCCTACCAATTCATCTTTTGCCCGACAGATACAAATTCTTGCTAAGTAGGCCGATTTATGGCTGACTGATCAGTGCAATGTGCAGACTACAGTGCAGCTTCTGCTGCCAGTGTGTCCAACACAACAGGAACAGGCGTTTTCATTCTATTACTTCTCAACCTGATCATCTTTGTCTTGGACCACACATTGCATTTGCCGCAAATACAGCGGCTATACCTGGATCACCTAGCACCGCGGTGGTGGCAGTTCCTCACAAGCAGTTTCTGCCATGCATCATGGGCACATCTTTCAAGCAACACTTTTCTGCTGTATGTCTTTGGCAAGATTGTTGAGGAAGAAGAGGGAATATGGGGAGTCTGGTTCACATATATCATCACAGCTGTTGGTGAGACTTGAACAGCTATTTGTCTTGTGATTGCCTGCATGCAATACCCACACATGACTGCTTTTGGTTGCATTATTAGGGCCGCTTGGTGCTGCATGTTTTACAAGGGCAAGATGCCATGCAGTTGCGACACAAGCGACGTTTGTGCCCGTGCAAGCAACATTTGTGCCCATGCAGGTGCAAGTGTAGCATCATACTTGCTACAACCCAAGGCAACCATCTCCCTAGGGGCATCTGGAGCCGTCTTTGGTCTATTTGCAGTCAGTGTACTTGTCAAGCTCAGCTTCAATCTCAAAAAGCTGATTGAATGCGGCATCCTGGGGCAGTTTGTCATCAAGCAGTTGCTACAGGTGAGCACCATGATTGATTGCCTGACCATCATACCTGTGCCATACATCAGCAAGTGCGCATGTGCAAGCTGATACTCCTTCTCCTGTATGAAAGCCTTCACGTTTCAGCGCTCCTCTCTGAATGCGCAGGAAACAGTGTCACTGAAAGGCGGTGGCACTGTTATAGCTGGGCACCATGTGGGCCATATTGCACACTTAGCAGGTGCACTGGCTGGCGTGTTACTGGTTTATTGCTTGTCTAGGCTACCTGCTGTGTCTAAGCATTGAGCAGTATTGCCGACATGGCATCTGCTGCTGCTTGGTGAGGCTAGGATGACATATGACAAATGCAAGGGAACATGTTCACGCCTTATGACTCAAATGATCAGTGTTACATGCGTTCAGACAGATACAGAGTTGCTCATCACCTTCTCTAACTAACATAAACGCACAATAAGCATTCAGCTCTGCAGAGTCCACTGTACGTCTGAGACTGCCCGGCTCGTTTTGCTGGATTTCCTGGCAGTTGGTTCAGCATTGTAGTAGCTGCATCCAGCTGCAAATAAAGCGGTATGCACGCAGCTGTGTAAACTGCACTACATCGGCACCTTTTGGGATAGATGCCCAGCTGCACAGGATATGACACATTCGTTGCCAGTGTCCATAGTCCTTGCCAGTGTCCATGCCTCAAGCATTTCATGCTGCTGGACAGATCAGCAACAGTAGTCTTCATTGGCTCTTCCACCGTTCAATTGCTATTGCTCCTGTAAATGTGTACATAGGGAGGTCCAGTCTAACAGCAATGTTTAGACAGGATCAGCTGTACATGTAGCGATGATAAATGTGTGGCAGTTCAAGACTTCGTTTGGGACAGCAAAATTCAACTACATAGCCCCCGTGCTTATAGTCCTCAGTCATTATATATACTAGTAAGTTCTGGAGCGCCTTCTGCAGTGGCGGCTCAACATCCTTTGCTGCTGAGGCGGATCATACTGCCATCCTGTTGGGGATCTTTCAGCTGAAGCTGTGCATGTCAAATGATCACAGATGGACGCTGCAAAAGCATTTTGAATCTGTTGCAAGGTCATCAGCTGCTGGCAAAATCTTGCCTGATGGCCCAACAATGTAGCGCTCGCAAAGGCTGTCAACTGCTACAGCAGCTAGTTTAATCAGCAGCAGCAGCTGCTACTGTTACAGCCTTGAAGCTGTCTCTCTGAAATTGCTGTTGCAAGAGCCGGATGACTGGATATGATATAGCTGCAAGAGGGGTGGCAGGACGGGAGACGGTGTAGATATCATACCTGCATGCCAAGCTGTTGCTCATACTGCACTGTCATATGGCAAAACAAATGACAGCTTGTGCATTGTCTTACCACACAGAATCATCCTCCTTGTGCCATTCTACTGCAAAACGTTCCTCTCCTGCTAAAGCATGTCCATGAAGCGTGCTATGAGCATACTTCAGTTGCTGGCCTACGCATGTGGGGCTGTGTCTGATACAAGACCCTGGTGAGATTGCATTTTGGGAGCTCACATTAAGGAAATGGCAAAGTCTGATGGCAGCTGAGTGCAATAGATGCAGTATTGGGACAATGCTACAAGAGGATTTCCCACCTGACCATCCAGACTTTCCACCCATGCTATAGCTGCCTTTGTCTACATATGCAACCTTCAGAGGCAACTTCATCCAGGCAAACACAAGGTGCGGCAGCACACAGACCAAACCTCCTTTGACAGGAGGCTCTGCATGCACTGTTGACCAACCGAGATCCATATGCTTCCAAGCACATATCGCCCTTACAGCTCTATCATAGGCTACCCTTCCCTTGCCTACCTGACAGGCAAGATTTTTTGCTGAGCATTCTGACACTTGGCAATGTCTGAACTAGTTACTGCAGCAAGACTCTAGTCTGCGTGTTTTCCGAGTAGCCAACAGTTAGAACCGCTGAGGTAAGCTACGCTACAGCATAGGAATGCGTGTTCGGCGTTGTGTTGGACCCTCTCTACCTGCTTCCGCTTGTGATCTACTTGCCATCTTGGCAGGGCAAAGTTGAAGCCGGCCTTATGCCCCGGGAATGCAGAAGCTGGCAAAGGCGGAGCGGACTGTGTGGCCTTAACCCATCGGTGGTTGAATCCAAGCCTAGCATGTGCGTACGAAATACCATGATACGCACACCATATTGCTGCTGCAACTTAATGCCATGAGAAGTCAAACCTGTTGCCGTGAGCCTCTGCACGCTCGACATCACTCAGAGTAGGCTTTGAAAAACTAAGCGACGCAAGCCCGACAGACTGGGAAAGTCCGGTGACCCAATTGAGCACATGTTCAGAGCCAAAGCAGGCCATGCCCAGTAGCACAACTCAAACCAAGCTGTAGCGCTTTTGCTGCACAGCTTGTGCATGGCAGATGATTGGATCACAGACTCAATTCGCCCAAGCGACGAATTTTGAAGTAATATGCCCAATTGGTTCGAGTTGCTGCTATTTATTGGTGTTCACGTTGTGCATAGCTCTGTTTGCGTCTGGATCCTGGATTCCGAACGACTCAGCTGCAGCTGCTGCCGAATATCAGAATCGAGGTCCCTCTGCTACAGCATACTAGCTCACACTTGGAGACCTGCTTCCTGAGAATCTTCTGGCTCAGGATCAGTCCTTGAATCTCGTCAACAAGTACTTCAGGTGTGCTGTTCATACACACAGGCAGCTCGCAAATCAGACAACTCAGCTGGGTCTCATTTAGAATGGATATTGCAGACTAGTTGGCCCTGCTCTGTGGCCTGTGACACCAAAGTTGGTGCAAAGCCTGCACCAAGTTGCAAAGAAAGTGTGTGGCACCACTCGATATGTGTGTCAAGTCGAGCTTGGAGTCAACCAATGGCACCCAGGTGCGCCGCTGTGTTAGTCAACTTGGCCGTGTCCAGCTGCAGGTTGTTGCATGTCTGGGCTGGTATGATTTTGCGCAAGCTGTGCAGCATCAACGTTACTGTGGCAATTTTGCAGGGCCTTGTCAGAAAGAGTGTCTTCTGCAAGTTTTTCCACTCATAGATGATGGGGATGCTTGTCAAGCTTGCGGTCGTGCCAGTTCTCACATCTGGCAGGATCAAAACCTGGCTGGTCTCAATCTGAATGTGACTGTAAACTATACTAGGGAGTCAATGCTCATTGGCACCACAATGACCAGTTTTGCAAGAGACATCACCACCATGTTGCAGTCCCAGAATGTCCAGGTAAGCATGAATGTCAGCCAAGCCTTTAGGGTGGCCTCTATTACTCTGAAGGCCTCTAGGGTGGTAAAGGCATCTATCAAGTGAAGCCAAGTCAATTTGGTATGATCAGTCACTTTTGTCACAGGCGCATGCATATGCACTCCTCTACGAGCCCCAGCCAACTGCTGCAGTGATAGTGCCGTTCTACCCTTTGGCGCCTTTGGCTTCAAAGGCTGAAGGTTGGGAGATATCATTCATGGTGAGCCATTCCTATCGGCCAAAATCACAGCCACACTGCTTGCAGGCTTACTACAAGCGTCCTTGATACATGGTGTGCCAGCAGCATATTCTCGACTGGATCCTACTTTGGCGGCCTAAGCCAGACATGCAGTGCAGCAACATGTGTTGTGGTGTTGACAGGCATCAGGCAACAGTGTCCTGCCTTTTGGACTAGAGAATGAGAATAGAATGCTGGGTGGCTTGAATGCGCTGGAGCTGACATCACAGTATACTAGTTACTGGCGTGTCAAAAGCATCACTGAAGACGTCAAAAAGGGCTCCGTCACAGTAGTATTGATCTGTATACGGCAGCCTGATAGGCATGGCAAGATGGGCGCTGCGGTATGCTTACGGTGTTTGTTATGTTGCAGCAATGCCTTTGCGGATGCTTTTGTTGCTGCCCAAAAGAAACTGTTCTCTGCTAGGCATTTCATGAGTCTGAGTAGGGTATAGATCGTTGACCATGCACTGATTGCTGAACATGCTGACCTAAGCCAAAGCACTTTATTGCTTGGCCTCCAAAATGTTGTTTTGCGCTTGTTTGCTATGTTTTGTGTTGTCTGTATGCAGGCTGCTGAGGCTGCCATTCAGCAGCTCGAGCAGAAACTGATAAACGATGGAAGCAACTGGCGACTACAGTTTCTGCGAGCAAAGCGAGCTCCCCAGGAAAGCTTTGCAGAGAGATTCAAGTCACTAGCAAGGTGTGGCTGCAATGTTGCATCACAGGCACCTTTGAGCCAACGCAGTCATACATGCTGGTTTGCCATATGGCCAAGCGGGACATGTGTTGAGATGTGTTTGAAAGACTGCATTGACTTTGACATGTGTTTGAGGGACTGCATTGACTTTGTCAGATGTAATGCGTAGTGAACTGCGTGTCTTCAGCAGGGCGTTGATGCTATAGGGTTGACCCACGCAGGACAAGATCACAGTATTTGTTTTCCTGGATTGTCCCAGCAGCAATAACGCTGCTCATTGCTGCTGTGGGTGGATTGTTGCTCTTGGGATCTCCTGGCATGATCATCATGCCTTGGCGTACCACCACCTATGGAAGTGACCCAAGCTCGATCGGCAATTTCGGCTCAGGTGAGCCAATCAGCATGTTTGGTCGATGGCTCTGATGATACAGAGTTGCCTTTGCTCTGTGTGCATGCTGCTTGAGGAGTGCAACACAGTATTGCGAGTCACACGGTCATGCTTACATCTTTCTGTGTTGCACTGAGAGGTACATGTGCACATCCTGCCTGCACCCACTCTGTTTGTGAGTGTGCTTGAGAACTTTCATTCTCTGTTTCTTGTCTTGCTCGGCTGGTTTTGAGATCGCTATTCATCACTTGTATGTGCATAGCTTCATCAACCTGGTGTCACGTCGGCCCAGAACCTCAGCTATGCTGCTGTCTTAGACCAACCAGCCCTAAGTGTGTCAACACATACATAGGTGGCAAAGAGACCATGATGGTCTTGACAGCATCAGGTTCGCGCAAGGCCAAGGCAGTGCCTTTGATAATGGGCGACACTGTGGAGAAAGCTGACATTGAAATCTGCAAGCATCCCAGTGGTCGCGGGGACTGGCTGCTGGGCACAGGAGCATCTGGCAAGGCATGCTTCCTTTTTTTCCCTCCTTGTGATACACGCCCACTACTGGTTGCTTTTGTATGGACTGGCTACACTGGAAGAACACTCCAAACGGTTTTGATATGAGCGTTGTCCCACCAGATTTGTGCTTTTGTATCCATGCATCTCTTGGTCTGACCCAATTTTGCATCAAACCTTTGACCAGATGTGCCTTGAAAGTGTGCTTCGATCATGTGGGCTTGCGAGCTGGTGAACAAAATGAATTTATGGGAAATCTATGCTGCCCAGCATTGTTGGATCAATCAAAGAAGAAGACTCGAGTGATATATTTTGCTACATTCTCCTGTGTATGTGACTTTGCTGGACAGTTGCGCAGGTTCAGCACCTGCTCTTGTACACAGAATGCTTGCATTGCATACTATATATTCTTTGTTATTCCTTTGTGTTCAGGTGTTTTACTGTTATTCACATTTTGCATTCAGGTGTTCAAGGGCATTAAGAATGGAGTACAAGAAGTCGCAGTGAAAGTTCTCATCAACAGTGATGAGATTCAGGTTCAGATGTTCCAAGAAGTGAGGCCCTTGCCAAGCAAACTACAGTTGTGATGCAAGCAAATTCATGCTGTCTGGCATCAAGTGATCGTGTGCTCAACAGGAGAGCGGGCCTTTGTTTACGCCATGCTTGTCATTGCTCGCCAAGCATATGAGCTGCTTGCCTTGGAACACACATGCACATTGCTGCTGCTGCTGCTCTTCTTTCAGGTACTTTATTTTTTTCAAAGTTGTCAGCACAGCTTCAATTGTAAGCATGTGACTGCAGGAGATCAGGTTGTTGAGAAGCGTCAGCTTTGATCGCAACATTGTACAGTTCTGGTAAGCAGGAAGCTAAACTACAGCATGTCACATTTGTGGTGGCAGCACAATCTGCCTCCCACTACTTCTGTGTTGCTGACCGACTATGCTATTTGCTGCAGTGGTGCTTGTTTGCAGCCCACAGACACCATGATGATACTGGAGTACATGGCGGTAAGCTATTTGTTGTGCTGTTG
>JAABUO010006607.1_pt1 | contig 13308 bp, 18 predicted proteins | sample 5559291 | NCBI WGS metagenome assembly JAABUO01 (sample SAMN10711878, study PRJNA513372) | rock metagenome | isolation source: Antarctica rocks | place: Antarctica: Victoria Land, Finger Mt sud | reverse complement strand
ATTCCCAGGTGACAGTTGGAGAGGGCAGCTCGGGCAGCTACATTGGGGACCAGTCTGGTATGCAGCAGGTGGTGGCCAGTGACAGGAGACACATGATGCTGCTGCAGCCAAGCCTCCATGGCTGACCTTTCATATGTCCTCCCATCAGCAGCTACCACTGGATCAACCATCATGCTCTGCAGTGCACATACATAAAGCTCTGGCATCCAGGCACATGTAGCTTTGAGTGTAGATGTGCACTTGCAACTACGAGAATCTAGGTGGATGTGTGGAAGACACATTAATAGAAGCGGCCAGCAACTGGAGACACCAGTGCAGCTGCTCAATGCCAAGCACGCTATGCTGGCTACATGACAGCACAAGATAGGGACTTCAGATGCTGTGCAGTATGTGAGGATGAGCTACCAGAGCAGATTGCCTCAAATCTTCACGTGCTTGTGCGAAGATCATGCATGACATACAAAAGTCCATGTTGACTGTAATGCTTCCTTTTAAACTTGCAAGCATTGTTGCGTCGGCCAAATGCCATCGGCGTTGGAAATAGCAAGTTGTGGTCTCTCACGTGAGTAATGGGGCAGCAGAACAGGCTCCTCAGGAAGTCAGCATCTGACGTCTGATTCCTTACGGCTCCGACTGTGTCTGCTGTATCATCTGACAATTCCACAGAGCCATTTGCAGAGACGTCAGCCAATTGTGACTGGTCTGCTGTTGGCATAGGCCGTCCACTTGTTGAGTCACTGCTGTCAGTATCAACATTTGGAGAGCCTGTGTGAGCAGCTGCACTTGACCGTGCCCTTGGTGTCTGCTGGGCAGGTGTTGCTGGCTCGGCAATGCTTGAGTCTGAGTCTGCAGCTGTCTGAGGTGAGTCAGCTGGCTGAGCATCCTGCAAATGGGCGGAGTCAGGCTGGAGCAGCTGTTGTTTGGCCTGCTTCTGCCTCAGTTTCTTAGCTTTCTTGGCAGCTGCCTTGGCGGCTGCTTGCTGTTCTTCAGCTAGTAGCTGGGCTGCAGCTTGGGAAGCTGAGGCTTCAGCCAACTTCACATCCTGCATGACATTGCATTTCTCATCCTGCACTATCACATGCAAGACTGGTTTCTGCAATAGACCTCAAGTCCCAACATCAGTCATAAATCTTTGTTGGGGACATGCAAGCAGTTTGAGGCCAGACTGATGACACACTGCTGCAGCCTGTCAGCCTCAGAATAGCAATTGCCCATGCTGATTGCTGAGGTAGGCCGAAGATCTGACATTGACTGCAATGCAGGTGAGAGTCTGCTGTGTACAGTGACGTTGAGACAGACATCATTTGATTGCAGGTCAAGCTGAGCTTCTGATGTGTAAGTGATGCCTGTGTATCAGGCTGGACTTTGCTCGGCATGGTGAAAGCGTTGGGCAGGATCCTCAGGGTATTCCTGAGCACACCTGTGGGATGGTGAAGCATTCTTGGATGTCAGACGCGGTAAGCTCAGTGATAACGCCCTCAGCTTGGAGGCGCCTGAGCCAGCGCTTGAACATGAATGGCATTTTTTTGTCTCTGCACCAGCCCCAGGGGCCCAGGGCGGCCCAGGCACTCATCCACAGGTGCTGTGTGCGCATCACCTTGAGTACGCTCAACAAGGTGTCTGCACACACATGAGAGATTATGCATTGCGTGGCATTGCATTGCATTGCACTGCTTTGTGATGCATGGGGTTGCAGTGCAGACAAAATGGCAGAATCTGGGCATTGCAAGCCTGCTGTGACATCTTGCATACAGGCTGTGTGATCAGGAAAGCACTAAACTTTAGGTTTCTTGAGGCATCTATACAAGTTTTGTGCTTGAACATGCAAATTGCTGACGGAGATGTGGCTTCTAGTCATACTGTCCAGTGCTGTCTTTAATGCAATAATAATTATAATAATAACAACAATGATAATAATAATAATAATAATAATAAATCGCTTCCAGCTCATGATGAACTAGGTACGTTAATGTGGGTGGCGAGTAGCAGTCCGGAGGCAACGCTGTTGCAGGCAACTTGCGTGCATGACATGTACTGCACATGATGTTGTGAGCTCACCAAGATATAGCTTGGATGACGCCATCAGCTTCATCTGAAATGGGCGTTTCCTAGCTGGACCTTCATGCGTCCAGCTGTCCAACCGCTGCACCAGCAGGAAGAGCAGCTGCAGCAGGGCCTCAGCTGCTCCTGGTGGCACACCCTTCACCTTCTTCTTCCCTGTTGTCTTGCTGTATGCACCTGCATTACAAAGCTAAATGTTGATTGGTTGGTATTGACCCATGCAAAGGTACGTGGGTATCAGACATGCCTCATCTGTGATTCGAATGCCAACCAGCAGGCTTGCATCTAGCACCTACTTGTGCAGACAATGCGGCATGCTGCATGGCCATCCAGGGGGAACCCCTGTACCTGTCTTATCTGATGCAAAGTCAGAAGTTTGAATTTCGGTGGACAGTGTTGTCACAGCCTGACAAGCTGACCGATGATCTGTAGCTTAGGAGGTCCCATGCAGAAAGGCAAGCTGAAATACTTCCTGAGTACTGATGTTTATTAATCTATGACACATCGTGTGCAGCAACGCCATGACATGTCAGGATGCTTCTGATTGCATGATGGCCTGGTTTCATGCTTGATTGAGGCCATACAACACAGCTCATGATGTGCACATTGGTCAGTTCATATTTGTCCAGAAAGTCCAATGCTTCTCATGGTCATTACAGACTTGGGAAAGAAGGGGAGCGCGTACCCAGCATGTCAAGGTAGGGGCTTAGATCTAACGTGTTATTGATGAAATCTGGCTCGCACCGCTCTGTGAACCGCTCCATATCAAATTCTACAAACTGAAGAAAAGGAGGAAGACAGACTGGGATGGCATGCTGACCCAAGTACTGAAAATCCTTGGGTTGCTCCAGGAGTTGCATGACAGCTCCCAGGGTTTTGCACTGCAGTTGTATGCCACTCAACTTTGCCAGCCCTATCTCCACATAGCCTCTGCATGTGGGTGCCATTGGCTCCTGATCGTACTTGGAGGGGACAAATGAGACCAGCAAGTCAATCAGCACTTGAGGCAGCCCCTGTGCAGACACAGAAGCTTGAGGTGTCAAGGGTTGTGCATCATACAGTCACTGCATCATCAATTGCAGCAGGGTAAGAACCAGAGAACAAAGGCTGTCTTGGTGTTGACTGTGGCAGTGTCAACCCCAGAGCAAGGCTTGGCACACACAGCAAGACTAGTACATTCATGAGACGCCACAGTAGCTTGCAAAGAAACATTCAGCTGACAGTGGAGCAACACAGGCATACATCTAGTCTCGGGCCCTTCAAGAGTGGGTCACACGATGGAGCCAGCAGTCCTAGTGTTGCAGCCAGAAACTGCTGCTGCAGGCGCTGGATGGGGGTTGTCTTCTGCAGAGACTGCAGGCGCTGCTGGATCATGGGTAGGACTCCTGCCTTCTGCATGATGTACATGTTGGCTAAGCTCCACGATGAAGGCACAATGTACCGAAGCTGGTGCACACACATGAAATCTGTACAATGCAGAGGGATACATTAGGCAGAGCAAATACGGCTAGGCTAATATCGTTCAAGCACAGGTCCTGTATGAGCAGCTGAGGGGTTGTCTCTTAGTAAAGTGGCGCACACAGAGGGGCAGGCCTGACGTGCTGAACGGAAATTATTGCCGGTGACATGTTATTGCTTGCGCTAATTGATAGGGCATAACAACATACAGTGCAGTGATGCAGCATTGTACATGTTACCTGTGCAGAGACAAGAGTTGCTGTAAGCACGGTTGCATCATGTGCTCTACACACTTGGCTGCACATCTCTAGCACTCTTGTCAAGGCCACACAGTGCTCTGTTGACCATGGTAGCGGCTCCTGCGAGGCATCGCACAAGGCACAATGTACATGAGCACTTCTTGCTGACCACAGCACATGGTGCCCAGCCATTTGGTTTTGCAGTGCATTTGCAATGCAATGCGTGCAATCAATTTCCAATTGTTGCGTGACATTGTGATTGTTGTTGTTGTGAACAGCTTCTATCATACCGGCGTACATCTGGGGATACCAACATGCAAATGAACAAACAGAATGACAGCATGTTAGCTATATCTGCTATACTGTGATGCTCACCATCAGCAACATGTTGTATCATCACCACTGCGACAGCCCAGTTATGTTCTGGACAGCAACAGGTGTACTGCCGGTTTTAGGAACAGCTTGACAATGGGTGTGCAGTCACCTTGAGGCCGGTCAGGACAGCCTTGAAGACATCATCCAAGATGTCTGCAGCCACAACTGCCTTACAGTAAGACCCAGTCTTGGCATAGGGCTGAGGCATTCTGGATATCAGGCTTATCTCCACCAAGCATAGGTGCACCTGACATGCGGCAGCAGTCAATTGTGCAGCCACATTGTGGCTTGACGCCTTGATGACATTGTGTAGACTGACGCCATGCGTGACTTTACGGCCTTCAGCAATCTGGAACAGTGTTAGCTGCGTCAGATGCTTGCCCTGCAAGATGTATCTGCAGTGCTCCTCATGGTCTAGGGCGGCCCAAAGTGCATTTATTACTGCTGCTGCAGCTGCTGAAAATTGCTTCTGTCCTGCCAAGCAGCCTGCACCAAAAGGCACGTCGCTGCTCAGGTGTGAAATACTTCATGGGACATTGGCAGTGAATGCAAATCACTTTTCCTGATTTTACATTCTGTGAGCCAATGCAGAATGCTGATGCAAAAGACCTTTGGCTTGAGTTGCAAAGCTTGGGTCTGGAGAGCCCCTAACATATCCAACAGGCTACCATCATGCATCAAGCCTTCTAAGAAAGCAACACAATTCAAGCAACTCGTAGCAAGCGGTCACAATGTCAGACGACTTTACTGCACATCATGTGACAGCAGCAGCATTTGCTTTCATGCAATCTGCCACAGTTACATTACGAAGACAAGCAATACTAACACAGGAGCCGCATCACTTACACACATATCTCCAAAGGACGCCCACATTGCATTGCTTCTGACCCCACTGTACACCACTGCTGTCCAGTTGCATGTCAGTGTCATTATAGCTGACTGTGCCTGCAAAGACCCTCTCATCTTCTGCTGCCCTCTTCAACAAAGCAAACGCCAGAACATCAGCTGGTTGCTGCTTGCCAGCCACAAGGCACCAGTCTTGAAGCACCGGTCTCAGCAGATAGTGCACGGGTGCATACACATTTAGCTGCTTGTTGGGAAGATGATGAGCCACAAGCAAGTGCGCCAGTCTCCAGAGTTGCTGGCGGCACTCCATGTACAATTTTGGCACTACTCCTTGGCGCCAACAAGCCAGTTCGCTTGTTCTCTCCGGATGTGCCAGGCCCTCAAGGAGTACGATGCCTTGATACATTCTGATGAGGACCGTGCCAATGTCAGCTTGCCACTCAGCTGGGTTGACTGCAGCATGGCGCTTTGGGTTGCAAATTGTGATCTTGACAGCTATGTCAACGACGCTCTTGACAAAGGTGAGCTGGGTAAGGTCGTCCTCTGACCCATCGCCAGTCCAATCAGCGCTGCCGGACATGCTTCCTGCAGCACAGTTGCAGTTAGATGATAGTTCTCAAATTGAGAACTTATCTGGATGTCTGTAATCATGATGTTAACAGGGTGTAATGCCAATCAGCATTGGCACCTGAGCTTGGGAAAGAAGTCATTTATATTGTCGCAGATGACATCATTGCAGTGACCAAGACCATACCTGTCACACCATCTTTGAAGTTGGGCAGTTCCAGCATTGAAGCCGTCATGTCAGGGCAAAGTAGGGCACTATAGTACATGATTGCATCCAGGCCAGCCAACTCAGCAGCTGTGCTGTTGACTTGACTAAGACCGACTTTTGACGCATCCAAAAGGGCGCATATAACTTCATGAGCTCTACTTGCCAAATCTCTTGTCTGAAGCAATGCTCTCAACAGAATTTGCAGCCCACCTGCAATTCAGCACATCTTGAGCTATGCAGGACTTGGGACAGGATCGTGACAATGCACACATATTGTTTGTTGTCAGAAGTGTAGAGCACAACATTCTGTCACTATGATCTTGAGGTATGCACGGCTGCATTGGAGCTTGTCTTGTCCCAGACGTGCTTGTCTTGTCACAAAGGAGCTTGTCTTGTCACAAGGGAGCAAGGCAAGTCATATGATGCAGCGGCAAGGGCAGTGCTTGCCTTGCTCCACAATTTTGCGGGCAACAGGTTGGGGGTGCAATGACGCCAGCATCGATGCCAAAGAACAGCATAGTGCCAGCTGCATACGGCGCACATCATCATCCTCTATTATCTGCCAAGCCTGCTCATCCTCCCCAACCAAATTTTGTTGCACAGACACAACAACACCAGCCAGCACAATGCACAGCTGTTGTTCTCGCTGTTGCAAGTGAGCGGCAGCAGGTCTCTTGCTAAACGCGGTAAGTGCATTGCGTATTTGCAGCACGACGGCCCAGAGCGCTGTTTCCGCTGGCCGTATCTGAGGTGTTTGGGCAGCGCTGGTGTCTAGCTCAATGAGCTTCAGCAGCAGCAGGGTGCTGCGGAGCAAGGCAAATGCACTGAGAGGATGCATAACTACAGGGGCTGCTGAGGGTGAGGCAGTTGACGTGCTGTGCCCAACAGGTTTCTGCTTCAGATACTTTGATGTCTCCTGCTGAAACTTATATGCCATGGCCGCAAGCAGGTCTTGCTGCGTCAAATCACGCTCCATCTCAGGGCCATGTACACTCCACTGCTCAATGAGGTCTGCCAGGCTGGTTGGGACTAGGTCAGACGGTTCAACAGCTGCAAAAGCCGACAACTGCGCAATATCGACCACCTTTATCCATGCTTCCGAGAACAAAATGCTTGTGGCCGCATTCTGAACAGCAACAGACACGACCGTCCGGTCAGCGATGTGCCTGAACTCGAGACTTCTCCTAGTGTAAAAGGCAATCGTGTTTTTGAAGATGGCCGTCAATCGCAGGGCTCCTGCGTTTCCCCGATGAACCTGAAGGAGCCATAGCAATAGAACTCAGATCCCGGTGGTGAATGACAAGTAGGGTGGCTGGCTGCCACACTGCAAGCTTGATCAGTCGTGATCTGCTCACCTGCTTGAGATAGACTGAATTCACCACGACATCTTTATGGAGCACACTGCAATGATCATCTGACAGACCAAAGTGCTTGCAGAAGATAGCTACGACTGAATAGCCCACGTCGTCGCCGCTTGCCTTACACTCCAGCACCAACTCTGGATATTCCTGAATAACAAGCAAAATAGTGCATATCCTTTGCAGAACACGAACACGTTCAGCGACGCCTACCTTGGCGATTATGACCACCTTCATTGCTATTAATGGTCGTCACCGATGAGACCCGACAGCATCAGTACACTTTCCCGAGACCTAATCAATGGTTTGGTCTGGTAGTAACAAAAGAAGAGGAACAGAAACCAAGCTAAGTTGCTCAGTAAGGCTGTGCGCATCGCGGCTGAAATCTCAGATAGACCAGCATCCTCCTAGACATGAGGTAGCGCTGTTGTCTTTGCTTCTGTTGTGTTTGTCTTTGCACAGGCTGCACAGGCTGCACAGGCTGCACAGGCAAGCAAACTTTGCAAAACAGTACACTCAGGCCTGGTGGCCAAGTTGACTTAGAGAAACAACGCCTTTGTGCTGTGAAAGTTGCATCATGTTAAGCTTGCTTCCTTTGACTCAGCCTTGCTCGCGTTTGCTCTCCCAGTGATCAGCATCTCGAGAAGTATCATACCTTGGCGTCTAGACAGATCTGTGCACTCTTCATTCAGCACTCATTGACAGCAGCGAAACAGCAGAAGCACATGATGGCCGCCCTAAACACAGTTTGCGCATGCAATGCATGGATGCTGAAATGCAGGCACTTGACTGCAATCCAACTTTTGTCACACACCAGAAGGATGTGTCTATACCTGCATGCAAAGTTGCAAGACGAGTACAGAGATCAAAACTTGGGTACAGCTACAAAGACCTCTTCAGTCACCTCACACTCCTACTTGTGTGCCGTCACATAGTACTAAGCCTGAACAAGAAACTTGCTTCTAACATAATTCATCAGCAACCACTGACATAATTTGAATGGATGCAATGACACGTAAGCCAATTGCTGATCTGATGATCGTAGGTGCATTTTGCTGAGGATTCTTGCTGAGGAGCAAACACAAAGCATTCACATGTGAGCCCATGCCCACAAAATACACACCTGGCAGGTGTTCTTGTCGCAGTCCATGTGGTCATTGTTGTAGCCAAAAGTCCTGGGGGCCAAATAGCTCAGCAATCTGCTTCCAGTGCTCAACCAGGAAAACCCGGGTGTACATTTCTCCCAGTGCAGTCAGCAACTTGTATGGGCCACCCTGTCCTTCTGCTGCAGAGAGGATAGCTTCTACCTTTGATGCCTTGCCCCCAACAGATCCTAAGTCTGGAATTTGTAATTTGGACTGCTGCCCAATGTGACTCAGTCCAGCAACTTGACCTTCTCTGACTGTGTGTATGCTGTCTGCCTTCAGCTGCATCTACTTGCAAGCATGATGGCCTACACTTTGTGTATTGCATGCAAGCTGCACATTGACAGACAGTTACCTCGAGAGTGTAACGCCATTGAGTCATCGAGGTAGAAACGCTCGCAGAGCATGTGGCCGCTAGCAAGGATGCAACGTATGCATACACATCATGCATACACACCATGGCATGGCCAAAACGCAGAACAGAAAGCAGAGTGTTGGCAAAGACTGCAGAAGCACAAACTGCGCAGGCTGATCAGTCAAGCATTCATCTGTTTGGAATGATTCTAATGTGTCATGTGTAATTCGTACCAGTACTGACTAGTCGGTACTTGATGTGACATGATAAAGTGGGGAAAACAATCAATGGTTGCTCCAATTGCAGGCTGCAATACAAAATGCCTGAAGAGTCAATGCGCTTTGTTCACATTTGCAATCTTGCGCTTGGTTGAGGTCAAAGCATGCAAAATTTCTGAGACAAGGTTGCGATTTACATCATGCAGTCACACCGGGTGCCAGCACAATGTCCAGCTTCATTTTGCAACAGGAGGGACACTCAAGCTCATGCCAGGTGAATAAGGAACATCGATGTATATACGTACGTAGAATACCCCTATGGCAATACATCCATGCATTACCCAGCACAAAGATGCAGCATCTGAGCCTGAACTGATTCAGAAGTCAAGAACATGCAAAAAATATACATATTCGTTCAGTCATTGTAATCTGCCTCCCTGGAGATGCTGCTGTGTAGTCCTGGATATGGGAACCGTTACACTACGCATATGCTACAAGAAGAGAGACATCCAGTCGTTAAATTGCAACTTGCAAGACACAAGCCACAAGACCGAGCTAAGCAAAGGCAGCCTATGGGATGCAACTATGACTATACAGGGCCAGCCTGATGTATGGCCAAGCGCTGCATAACTTGCTGAGCAGTAGACATGAGACCATTCGGCTGTGATGCTTGGAGCAGCGGAGTGAAGCTCCTGGCTGTGCGTACGTGAGCCTGGCTGGCACTGCTCAAATGGGCAACTTGATATTGTTCTTGCCTCAAATTACCAGATTGGCTTGTTGCCAAATGGCGTGGGAAGTGTGGCTGCAACTGGCCTATACTCAGCTGCTGAGAAAACACCTGCCCAGATGTCATTTGATGCATCATCTGTTGTGGCAGCTGCTGGCTCAGCTTCTGCTCTGTATCGCCACCTGCTAGCTGCTGTGCTGCTGGCCTGCAGGTCAGGTTCTGATGCAGCTGCTGTGGAAACTGAGCTGGCGAGTGTGGATGTAGGCCTGATGACTCAACCAGCAATGGTTGTGATACATGTCCCAGCTGATGCTGAGGTGTCCAAGGGATTCCTTGCACCGGTTGTCTCTGGTGCTGACTCCTCAGCTGCCCAGGCAGCTGCTGCCTGGGGTGAGTGCATGACTGCTGTGGCAGATGCTGATTGGCACACCCGGCTGACATCACCTTCAGGTGACCTGACAGGTGCACTTGTGGTGTGTGAGGGTATGGGTGCAAGGCAGGGAGGCCTGTGGGAGGCTGATGATGTCTCACGTGTGGGCGAGGCTGCAGCTGCCATTCTAATGCACACATCATGTTGCTGACCACCTGCATGGTGACCACATGCAACACTTCAGCCAGCAAACTCACCCCTTACCAAGGCATGCTTGCACTATATTCAGCATGCCCTTGTTAGCTAGTCAGATGCAATCAGCATATCTCACTGGCTTCACCATAAGCCATGTCAACACGGTCTATGAGTACAGACATCATCATCATGCCCTTGCCAAAGGAAATGCCAAACATGTCAGCTCTACAGCATAAGTTGTGTTTCACTTAGTGTACTGACCAGGCGGACTTCATGATCAATCATGCGCTCCTTGGCTGCCACCTGACTCAGCATGCGCTCCATGCAGCGCTCAATGTCGCGAGCTTCTGCCTGCCGCTGCCTCGCCTCTCGCTGCTCCCTGCGGTAGTCACCTGCCACCTGCATCGCACACACACACGCAAGTCACACCCCAAAACAAGTGATAAGTCTATCCATAACTCTTGCTGATACGTATCATGAGCAAAATAAGACTTTCTGTCTATGAAACCTCCAGGCAGATTAAAATTAGTGTCTTTTTTAATCTGCCTGTTACATTTGACCAAAGCCAGGATGGGGATTTGGAGCCTTGCACTGCTACTGCAGTATGCTTGTTGCCGACCAGTCAGGATGCTGCAGAGTGGTGCTGCTTCAGTTAACACAAGCTGCGTCATCAAAAGGAAGGTGCTACAGGCATGCCTCAGCAAATCAGCTTGTATACATATCTGTGACGATAGCGGTCTCATACCACGGCATGCATTTTACTTGTCATGCAGGTTGTCAGAAACCCAACCCACACAATAAGCAGAAGGTTGCACTGTGCAGTCTGTGTTTTTGATACTCTTGCTACTTCACTGCAGCTAAGATATATGAGGCTGTGAAGGGTGCGTTGACAGGTCATACCTGCTTGAGCATGGCATTCATGACTCTTCTGATCTGAGCCTGATCAGTCTGATGCCCTGCTCCACTGTGACTTGTATTGATGCCGGCATGCAGCCTGTATTACCAAACTCACGTTTGTGACATCCATGTTGACAAGCTACAGGCTTGCACAGCAACATGATGCAGCAATCCAAGACGCTGCTGCTGAGCCTTGCTGCTCTGCTGCCTGATGTCGCCTATGTTTTGTTGCTAACGTAGTCAGCGCTATTGCTATAGCAACACGACAAAGAGACGGCGCACAGCAGCAACATTGCATCTCATGATGGTCAGTCATTATAGAGACAAGTGCCACTGCAGACGGCCAGCTATTCCAGTGGCCACTGCATTGTGAGCTCAGTGGACTGCACCGCGGCACCACACAGCAGGAGAGAGCACCCTGTGTGAAGCTGAACAGGCATTCTGCATCAGGCCTTCCCGTAGTGTCTGTGCATGGATTACAAGCTCACAGAAGGACAGATCGCCTTGTTGATCTTGCAATCGTGAGTTATGCAAAAGAGTGTGATGCACAGGGTCGTGACAAACATGCCTTGGCCAAGTTTCTAACTGTGCATTGACACCTAGCTAAGGACACACAGCCTTGCACTTCCTCATGCATGCATCAGAGGTGAGGGAGTATCATGCACAGGATTGTGCGCGTCTTACCTAACTCCAAGCTGCCTGGAGGGGACAGGAGAGCCTGAGCAATGAGCAGGCTTCTGGTCCATATCATTTGCGTCTGAGCTGAGGTGGCAAGCCTGCAAAAGGTTACATGTCTGCTCCAGGTGTAGGGCCTTAGCTTCTGCCAGGGCATCCGCGTTGATCTGCCGCATGATCATCCCTGCGCTCTTGCCTGTACACACCATCACGTCTGTCAATCTGTATTAAGCATTGCTCTGCGCTGAGTATGTGCTGAGTATTAGGACAAGGGACACACAAACCTGGTTGTGTAGTAAAATGCATGCTGAACAATGTCAGAGCTGTTTGTTGCTGGATGCATGGCTGTGCTTCTCTCTTGGGGTCACCTCCTGTCTTCATTAAGGCACGTAAATGCTGTCAACTCAAGACTGGGTTTCAAAGCAGCACACAACACACAGCAGATGCATCTCCATGCTGACCATGGCATATAAAACTCTGTAACACTCCATGATGACAGACTCAAGACAAAGATGCATGCATACGCATGGTTGACATGAGATGGCATTAGCACAAGGGCTTGACTGGTGCAAGCAGGTGAAGACCACAGGCACAGTTTTCTGACTTGGTTCCACGGCTTGCATGCACATGCATACAGAGTACTATATGATCTGATTTGGGTTTTGCCAGACATGCATACAGAGTGCTGTATGATTCAATTTGGGTTTTACCGGACATGTCCACTGGACGCACACAGTGCTTGACACCGCTGGCAGCATATCCTCCCTGCTCCATCACCGTAATGCACCCTCTGTATCAGCAGTAACTACACTAAGCCGAATACCTCAACACATGCCCGTCAGCCTCAGAAGCAACACCTTGCTGAGTGTGTAGTCTTTTGAATGCCATCCAGCAAGTGGACAAGCTGTGTTGCAGCTTGCAGACAGTGGCAGATGACTGTAAGATCTTGTCAAGGCTGCGCAGGCTTGAGAGGTGCTGGGCTGAATTTTGCAGCAAAGCACTCATGGCTGAAGTGCGTGATTTGGTTGCGTCGCAAGCAAGAGACAAACATGGGGTTGGGGTGGGGTACAAAGCAGGCGCATTACCTTGGCATGTCGACACAGAAGGCGCCGTTGGTGTAGCCATACAGCTGAGTGCCAAAGGACAAACGGGAATCTGAAAACAGGCGCAGGGAATAGATAGGCCGGCTGAAGCGGTCTGCATCATCATAATGACTTTGAATCCCTTCACTGCCATCGTGGTACATGTTCAGGGCATAAGAATTGAGAAAGCCCTTGGGAGCCAGGCCTGTTGCCACCAAAGGTTCCTCAACCTGTGCCTGCACGCAACCATGGTGATGATCAGAGAAGAGCACAGATCTCATCGTATGGGTGTCACGACCTCTGTACAGTTGCAGAACTGTGTTGCAGCACAGCACAGCACAGCCCAGCCCAGCCCAGCACAGCCCAGCCCAGCCCAGCCCAGCACAGCCCAGCACAGCACAGCCCGGCACAGCACAGCACAGCACAGCACAGCACAGCACATCACATCACAGCACAGCACAGCACAGCACAGCACAGCACAGCACAGCACAGCACAGCACAGCACAGCACAGCACAGCACAGCACAGCACAG
>JAABUO010006605.1_pt1 | contig 13311 bp, 13 predicted proteins | sample 5559291 | NCBI WGS metagenome assembly JAABUO01 (sample SAMN10711878, study PRJNA513372) | rock metagenome | isolation source: Antarctica rocks | place: Antarctica: Victoria Land, Finger Mt sud | reverse complement strand
GCCCGTCAATGGTTTGGCTCCTGCAGCGCTGGAAGGCGGTCTCAGGCCCGCAGTGCAGCCGGGCTGCAGAGGACGACCTGCACTGCTGGGCACCAGCTTGCACAGATACGTGCGTGAGGGCGGGAAGTGGGATGTGGTGAGCGCTCTGAGCCGCCAGCAGCGGAGCCAGGGGCAGGGGCAGGCGGGGCCGGGCGCCGCGCCGCACCAGGTTGAATGACTGCACCGCGGAATGCGCGGCGGTCAGCGCGGCGACCGTGTGCGCCAGGCGCGCATGCTTGGCGGCCTCCAGCGCGGACGCCTCGGCGGCGGCGGCGGCCGCCTGCGCCTGGCTCGCGCGCCACGCAGCGACGGCGGCCTTGGAGGTGGCCTCCAGCGCATTGTCGGCGGCGGCGGCCTCGCCGGCCTCGGTGGCCGCGCTCGCCGTCACATCCGCCGCCGTCTTGGCGGCCTGCGCGGCACCGCACCCTCTGCTGACGCCCGCAGGGTTGTTTGGCCCCAGGGTGGACGCGCGCCCGCCTGCGCAACGCCTCACAGCACCAGCGCCTCGCCCGCTCACGGCCTCGGTCGCAGCCCGGTCTGCGCTTGCGCACGCGGTCAGAGCCCGGGCCGAGCGCGCCGACGCGCTCGGGCACGGCCGCCGCGAGCCTTCGCTGACGCCGGCAGGGGCGCGGCCGCCGCAGCCACCTCGCCTTGTTGACAGAGTTCTGCCAGGCTAGCACGATGTGCCTTGGAATATTGCACAGGATAACAGATGCTTGGCGCGCGCGCGCGCCTGCGCGTTTTCGGCGGCCTCGGTCTCGGCGGCGCGCGCGTCGCCGGTGGCGGCCGGGTCCATGTCCCTGGCGGACGGCGCGCCCGCGAACGTGGCCTCGGCCGCGCTGGACACGGCCTCCAGGCGCTTGAGCGTCTCGAACTCGGCGTCCATGCGCTCCAGCAGCACGTCGTGCGCGGCCGCGATCTCGTCCGCCGACAGGCCGCCCTTGAGCGCGCTCCAGCACCTGCGCGCGCCGTCATGCTTGATTAGAATTTTGTGTTTGACAGGCCGCAAGGCCGCCCTTGAGGCAGCTTTTGCTCGACAGGCCGCCCCCGAGGGGGCTCTAGCCCCAGCGCGCGCCGCCAGCTCTGACGACAGCTTTTGCCCTCGGAGCCCGCGGCAGTGCACAGCGCGTGCCCTCCCTCAGACCACAAGCATGCGTTCGTCGCACTGGATGCCAGGTTCGGCGCTTTTGGCTGGACGATCTTGCAGCAGGCAGAGCGCCTGCTGCAAGATCGTCCGCGCAACGTGGCGAGCGGCCGGCCACACATGCATGCTGCTCTGGCCTCAACCTCGCGGCGTGGCGCGAGCCTTGCAGACCAGAGACGGTGGGGTGCGGCATGCATGCGGGGGCGGGGCGCGCTTGTAGGAGGAGCGCATGAGCGAGGCGGTGAGCAGCGTGGCGGCCGAGGCCAGGCCGGCGGCCACCAGCTGGCCGACCGCGGGGTCCATAATGCCGTCCGGCGACAGCCGCGACGCCTGGCTCGCCAGCTCGCCAAACACATTGAAGCCTGCGCAGGCGCGGCGCACTCAGCGAGCGCTTCGCCACACTTACAAACATACGCAGCCCGGCGCCACCACCGCGTCAGTGCACCCCATGTGTAAGGGCATGGCATGGATATCACATGTATTCACTCGGCTCAGCGCGCTGTGGCAGGCGTTCAGCCCCTGGTGGATGCAGGGGCAAAACCTAGCACGCGAGCGCAGTGAGCCCACAGTGCCAGGGTTGAGGGGGCGCGCGCCGGCCGGCGCGCCCTCCGCGTCGTCGACCGGGCGCAGCGAGCCCATGAAGACCGGCCCGCCCGGCAGCGCCATGAACTGCAGCCAGGCCGCGTAGCCGGCCTCGTTGTCCCAGGCCAGCACGTTGTTGGCGTCGAACGTCCAGGCGCTCAGCGCGCGCCCGTCCACCGTCAGCACCGGGCGCCCTGCACGCTCGGGGCACCCGTCGCAGAAACGACACGGGTTGCAGCGAGCGAGCACATGCATGAGGCTGGTAGTGCTCGACTCTGTGCGAGGACCTTCACCGCGCACGGTCGACATCTCCAGGCCGTCTGGAGCCCGAGACCGGCGTCCGAGCGCGCCTGAACTGGCACAGGTGCGCGGTCCACGCACGTAGCACTACACTCGGGCGCGTGCCGCGACTTGGACGACCACGTAAAAGGGCGAGCGAGCGCGGCGGCCGGCCCGTGCACACGCATGCGTGCGGCGCCTGGGCCCGGGCGCGCACCCTGCGCATTGACAGTGATGGACAGCTCGAAGCCGGCGTCGGCGGGCTTGCCGGGCACGTCGGGCAGCTGGAAGCTGGCGTACACGCCCGCGAACGCGGCCAGCGTGTCCGCGCTGCCGGGCGAGATGGCCGCCGCGCGGCCCGCGATGTTGACCTGCCGGGCGCGCGCGCGCGCACGTCGGCGGCCTGCCACGAGCCTGCCATGCACTGCGGCGCGCTGCGTCGTCGCGCAGCGCGCGCCTCGCGCAGCTGGGAGCTTTAGCTTCACACAGCGCTGCTGTGCGCACCTCCCGATGGGCAGCGCTGCCAGCGACCTCGCTGTCGCCTGGGCGTCAGTACTTCAGGCCCGTAATTTTGATAGTGGTCCTCCAGGCATGGTCCATGCGCACCTGCCTGCCGCCATGCATGTGCGCTCGCGCTACAAGCCAAGAACTCGCGCCAGTACCCGGCCACCGCCTTAACTTCACACCCGGAGCACGGCGGGTGCGCGTGCGGCACCTTGCCGGACACGATCGGCGGCGCGATCGGCCAGTGCACGGGCGCCTCGGCGGTCACGGCCGGCCAGAGCACGCCGTGGCACTGCAGGCCCAGGTACGCGTCCTCGGCCGCCTTGCCGTAGCCGAAGAAGGCGCTGAGCTGCAGCTCCATGTTGACCATCGCGGGCTTGCCCGTCGGCGTCTCCCACTCGATCGGCGCCCTGCGCGCGGCTGCCGCGCTCACGCGCGCGCGCTGGGCGGCTGCTCGGGCCGGCGCAGCCTTGCGCGCCGCACGCCTCCCACAGCTCAGCAACGCCCCCATTCTCAGGGCCGCAGGCACATGCAGGCGCGGTCTGCGCACAGCGCGTGGCCACCCCGCCGCGCGCTCGCCCGCCCCCGGCTGCCGCCCGACCAGCAGCGCGCGCTCGCGCCACAGAGGCTTGCCGCCAGACCCCCTGCAAAGGGGTCGGCCACTGTAGCACTACGCGTGCCCCGCGGCGCCCTCTTGGCGCTCACTTGTTGGTTGGCGCAGTCAGGCCTGACACCGGCCGCTATCAGCGCCACCTCAAGCAGGGCGGGCAGGGGCGCACGCGGTCTTGAAGACGCCGGCCGAGAAGGTGTACTCGGTCACCGGCCGGCCGTTCAGCAGCACCACCACCTGCGCGGGCCCAGACGCCAGTTGTCTGGCGTGCATCGCCCGCGGAGCCTCCTGCAGCCCCTCCTTTTTGCCTGCCCGATTACATTCAATTGCCAGGCAATGGCTGGCTGCGTCTTCAACCACAGCATGCATGCTCCTGAGGAGGCGCCAATTTGGTCACTTCCTGCGTGCTTTGGCTGAGGCCTGCTGAAATGGTTTGAGCTGTATGAAGAGCGCTGGTCAGGCAGGGCCGCGCACGTCGCGCTCGGAGCCGCGCAGCTTGCCGATCTCCAGCGTGGTGTGCGCAGCGGCGCCGGGCAGCGCGTCCCAGGGGTGCGTGCGGTCCGCGCTCCACAGCACGAACAGATTGTAGCGCGAGGCCCAGAACAGCAGGTCGTTCGCGCGCGCCGTCTCCAGCGCCTGCGCGCGCCCCGCGCGCCGCTTCACGCCTGTGCAGCGGAGCTTGCTCGGGCAAGCGCTAGCACTGGCCCTATGCGTTTCAAAGTCCAGGCCCCCGGCAGCTGGCCGTATGGGTTTTGGGAACGACTCCAGGCCCCTCGCAGCTGTGCACCCGCGCCCAAGCGCCGCCACACGAGGCCGGGCAGAGCGGCTGGTCACGGCGCTGTCATGCAGCTTGTTGTGGTATGGCTACGCTCAGCGCCTGCACGGTGCGCATCCTCTTGCTACACCGCATATTCTGCCTAGGACGCGGTGTCGGAACACGCGGCAAGCCTGCCTGACGCCGCTGCAAGACAGGCAGGCACCACCCAGCCTGGCTGCTGCGACAGCTTCTGCGCTAACAGCGTTGCGCAGCACGCGGCCTGGCCGCATAGGGCCGCGTGGCTGCATGAGCAGCCATTTGCAGCCATGCGAGCTACAACAGGCGGGTGCCTCCTTGCGCACTCCGAGACAGGCGGACAGCAATTTGAATGCGCAATGTGCACGCGCGCTGCGCGGCAGAGCCGAAGTGCTTGCACATACGCCTGCATGCGGCAGGCTGCCACAGCCACGTTGCGCGCGTCGCCATGCTGTCCAAGCGCGTGCGTCATGGTGGTATAGTTTCCGCGGCGCGCCTCCACTGTGCGACCCCCGGCCGCGCGCGAGGCGCTGGGGCGCGCGGGCCATCACCGCGGGCCACAAGCCAGGCAGGGTGCCCCAGCCTGGGCCACCCACCTGCAGCACGGATGTCACTGTTGTGTCAAAGCCCTCGTCCTTGATCCATGTGGCCACCTGCAGGTCACCGCCCTCCACCAGCGCGTGCTCCTTCAGCAGCGTGGCCAGGTGACGCCTGCCGGCCGCACATGGTGTGCCCTTTCAGCCCTGAGATCGCCTCTTGCCCCCGGCACGCTGTTCCACAGCTAATGCGTGTGGCGGTGAGGCTCCCCCCGCCATCTGAATATTCAGCTGCTGCGCCAGCAGGTCCCGGCGCCGGGCGCCGGTGGGGCACAGGCACCAGGCAGCCCGCAGCGTAGCCCAGGGTGAGCACCGGTACTCAGACTTGGTCGTCAGCTGGCGCACGAACGCCTTTGACGGCTCAAACGTGGCGTGCGTGCTCTTGGCAGCCGGCCGCGGGCCCGAGGGCGGCAGCGCGGGGTAGGAGTCCGGCTTCTCATAATGCTCAACATGCTCCAGCTTGACCTGCTCCACGCCGCTGGAGTGCAGCTCCCGGGGCAGCTGCGAGCGGGACAGCGAGGAAGACCGCGGGATGAAGTTGAAGGGGCCGCCCATGGTGCCCAGAGGCTAGGGCCCAGGTGCTGACGCTCTTAGTGACTGCTCAAGTGAGTGCTTGCTCAAGCGGGGCAGTGCTTGTTGCAGCCTGCTGACCACTCTCCTGGCAGTCCAGCCGGCCCGTTGCAGCCAGCCACTTTGTTGAGCAGCAGTACCAGCTCCTTGTTCATACTCGCAGCTCATTAACCTCGCCCTAGACCTGTGTCCGAGTTACAAGCTCCTGGGAGCAGCTAGCTCCCTGTCCAAAGCTCACCGCACCAGACTTGCTATTCAATTGCCGCGTAACACTTTGGCAGAGGGAGTGTGCTCGCCTGTCTGGCGTGCGTACATGCAGTGCATGTATGCGCGGCTGGATGTGCCGGTCCCTGCTATGGGAGGAGCTGTTGTCGGCCTGGAAAGGACACTTGGAGTGCCCTGCGCTTCTGCACTTCAGTGCAGATGGAGGCAGACTTGATGAAGCACGCGCCGTGACATATGGTGCTCTGCTGTGTGCGGTGCGTCCTCACAAAACTGCCCTGGTCCCTTAATGGGACTAGCTTGCATTTGTAGACTTTCGCATAGGACTTTCCTTGGGGAGTGAGTGCAGTCTCCATTGTCCGCACATGCTTAACACACCAAGCATGCACTGAGAGCAGGGGCCTGGAGCCACAGGTACAGGAGCTGGCCGGGCAGCTCAGGCCAGCGGTCGAGGGCTGCAGCGACGACCCGCCGCTCGTCGCGCTCTTCCTGGCCCACAGCGCTGTGCACGCTGCTGCCGTCATCGCCTGCCTGAGCATCGGGCGCGAGACCACTCCCTTGACTGCCCAGCGTTTGAAGGTGCAACGTCCGTGGTAAATGCCTTGCTTGCCTGCCCCTTCCTTGCCACGGAGAGCACCTGCCTGCTTGGGTAGTTATGGCGGAAGTCACCTTCAACAAAGCGCGGCCAGGTCACCCGGTGGTCATAGCCGGCTCGCACGAGGTCAACACTCAGGGCGCGCCGGGGCCGCAGGGCGGCCTACCTGCCGCTGGACCCCGCCTGGCCGCGCGCGCGCCTGGAGCAGGTCCTGGACGACGCGCGCCCCTGCGCGCTGCTGTGGGCGCCTGCGGAGGCCGGGGGTGCGTGCGCGCCATGGCTTGGGCACTGCTTGCCGTGCTGCGCAGGCACGGCTCAACCGCAGTCGCTTCAGAGGCCGTCTCAGGCTTTGACGTGGCCAGACACGCTGCTCCGCTTCTCATGCAGGCAGCCCCCCCGATGACAAGCGCTGCACGGGCCTGTCCGTGACCCTCGTTCATATAAACAGTCTCGCTGCGGCCGCTGTCGCGGCTGCGCCCCGCGCTCCGGGCGGTCCGGCTGCGGCTGAAGCAGTCGCTGTGCGCGGCAGGCGCCGGGCCGCCGCCATGCGCCGTGGGCTGCCGCCCGCTGTGCTCGGCCTGCCCCGCGCTCGCCCGCGACCCCGGCCCGTCCGCCGGCGGCGCGGCGGCAGCGGCGGCGGCCGCCGCCGCAGCCGCGACGGCCGCGCTGCCACCGATGCGCTTCTGCTACGTGCTCTACACGTCTGGCAGCACGGGCGCGCCCAAGGGCGTGTGCGGCACCGAGTTCGGTGCGCGCGCTCGTCGCGCGCACCCAGCCTGCTGGCCCGCATGTGACATTCTAGCTCTCTGCTGCACGCAGCTGCTAGATGCGTTTAGTGCGTCCAGCATGCAGCGGCCCCCGGCTGCTACCGTCGCACCAATCTCAGCTGTGACACCGGCACTCTATATGCCGTGCGCACCTTGGGCCCACCCCGCAGACCTGTGCAAGCGCGCGCGAGCCTGGAGCACCCTGCACCCATTGGTTGGTCAAGCTGTATCGTCCTCCCGGGCTCTGGGATACAGACACGCGTTCTCAGGTGTACCCGCAATGCCTGCCACGCGCAGGCCTGCTGAACCGCTGCCGCTGGCAGCTGCGTGCGTGGCCGTACGCGCCGGGCGAGGTGGCCTGCCTGCGCACGCGGCCCGCGTTTGTCGACGCGTGCGCTGAGCTGCTGGCGCCGCTGCTGGGTCGCTGCCCCGTGGCCGTGCTGCCCGCGGCCGCGGCCGCCGACGCGGGCGCGCCCGGGGCGCTGCCGTCCATGACGCTGGCACAGACCAGTCCCACAGTCTGCACAGTGAGCGCGGCAGTGAGGGCTGATGTCATGTCCGCAGAGCTGCGCCTGAGAGTGTGCGCATGTCCGGCGCGCTCCCGCGCTGTGCAGCGGGAGCGCGCGGCGCTCAGCGACCTGCCGGCGGCTTGCCTGCGTCCACGCGGCCGGTGGCCTGCGTGCGTCCGCGCCGCGCCACTCCAGCGCACCACCAGACAGACCTCCCAGCCTGGGGACTGGCCGCCGCGGCAGGCGCGCTGGCGCGCGCGCTGGCGGCCGCGCGCGTACCCGCCTGGTCGCTGTGCCGACGCTGCTGGATGCGCTCGCGGAGCGCCTGGCGGACGGTGGGCCCTACCTTAAGCCAACCCATGATCAGGCCATCTGTCTGTTGCCAGGGTCTGGCGAGGGGCGCCAGACCTGCTGCCTGTGGTCAGGCTCCTGATGCAACGCCCTCGTGGAAGATTGCTTGCAGTACAAAACCAAAGCATGCGCTGCACGGGCTGCGCGCTGCGCCACAGGTTACCACGCGCAGATTTGTACTGCCAGTCTTCAGCGCGCTGTCTGCGCTGACTGGCGTTGCTGCGGGGTGCACGCTTGATATGGCACTGGCATGCGTTGCGCACATGGCGCGGGGGCTCCGGCGGGCCGCGTCGCCCGCCTGCCAGCCTCCAGCGCTGAACCGGCCACCAGCACGGAAGTCCGTCTCGCTCACGTGCAAAGAGAAATCGAGCCGCCACAGCTGCTCCAGAGCCTGGACATACCTGGGGCCGCGCGCCGGCCGACTGGGATGCCGTGCCCCGCGACAGGCGCGCCGGCGGGCCTGGCGCTGCGCGTGGTGGCCTCCAGCGGCGAGGCGCTGCCACGCCGGCTGCTGGCGCGCCTGCGCGCCGCGCTGCCGCCGTGCGCGCGCGTGCTCAACCTGTATGGCAGCACCGAGGTCGCCGCCGACGCCACCTGCCTCGACGCCAGCGCTTGGGCGGCCACCGGGGCGGCGCGCGCGCCCTACGCGCCGGACCGCGGGGCGGGGCTGGCCGGGTCGCCGGCGGCGGCGGCGGCCGCGGCTGCGGCCGTCCCCTCTCTGGCCTCCGAGCCGACGGAGGCAGGCAGGGGCGCCGGCCAGGATCCTACCCTAACCCAATCCCCGGGCTCAGCGGTGCCCGCGGGCGCGCCGATCGACAACACGCTCGTGTTCATCGCGCGCCTGGGCGCCTGCGGGGGGCCGCGCGGCGGCGGGGCGCCGGGCGGCGCAGCCGATGCCGGCGCCCTGGCGGCCCAGGACAGCAGCGGGCCGCCGCCCTCCGGGCGCCCCGCGCTCGCGCTCGCCGCGCTGGGCGAGGTCGGCGAGGTGTGCGTCGCAGGCGCCGGTCTGGCCGCGGGCTACCTCTGGTGCGGGCCCGGGCCGGCCGCCCCGCCCTGCCCGGAGCCAAGCCAGGCATGTCGTGAAGCCAGGCAAGTCGTGCGGCTGCATGCACCGCCAGCGATGATGCAATGCGGTTGTGCCATGCGATTGTAGCAGGTATCCGGGCGACGCAGGGCTGCTCGTCTTCGCGTTCGGGGTGTCACAACAAGGCACGTCCGATTGCGCCCTGCTCTGAGGCCGCGTGCCGCTTGCCGTCCTGCTCGCTGCAGCGCGCTCTCCGCAGAAGCCTGCACGGGCTGTCTGTCTGCGCGCCCATAAGCGCCCCCAGCCCAGGCGCATGCCCGCCTGCGCTGCGGCAGGCGGCCGGAGGAGGATGCGCGGCGCTTCTTCCCCGCGCCCGCTGGCCTGCTGCGGGACGCGCCCGGCGCCGCCGTGCTGCGCGGCCACGCGCGGCCGCTGCCAGGCGCGGGCCCTGCGAGGGCCTGGCATGCTTGCCGGGCGGCAGGCCGCCTGGGGCGGTGCAGGGGCGCAGTGGCCCGTCCGTCGCGCGGAAGCAGTCCCGCTCGCGCGCGCGCACCTCGGCATCGTCCCTTTACGCCCACGCGCAGCCACATCATGTCCTGCCTGTGGCCCGAAGGATGCAGGCGCACGCGAAGGGCCGGGGCCAGGGCCGGGTGCGGCTGGCCTCGCGGTGATGGCAGCCTGGCGCAAAGGGGGCAGCCCTGCGCTGCACCTGGCCACGGAGCGGAACTGGTTGCGGCGGCGGGCACCGGCGCGCGGGGCCTGCGCCGCGCAGGGGCCGCCCTGCAGGCCCTGCCGCCGACGGCCGGCGCGGCGGCAGGCGCGGAGCCAGGGCCGGGCCGCGACGAGCCCGGCGGCGCCGCGGCCGCGGCGCGCGCGGGCCCCGCGCCGAGCGGCCGCAAGGGCCCGAGCGCGCTGGTGCGCGCGTTCCGCACGGGCGACCTGGGCTGCGTGGCGGGCGGCGTGCTCGTGCTGCACGGTCGCGCGGACCTGCAGGTCCAGGTGAAGGGTGCGGCGCTGTCGAAGCGAAGCCCTGACCTGAGAAGCCATGGCGTCAGGGAAGCTCGCTCCGTGGGCGCGACCTGCAGGTCCAGGTGATGGGTGCGATGCTGTTGTAGCAGAGCCCTGACACCGAGGCGTTACGGCGTCAGGGCCGCCCCACGCCAGGAACGTGGTCCGCGGGGGCGTGTCGGCTGTCCGGGTCAGCTGACCCTGTCCGGGTCAGCTGTCCGGGTCAGCTGTCCGGGTAGCGCACCTGTTGCGAGCTTGGAGACCGGGCATGCTCTGCCTAGCCGCATGGACGCCCTTCTCGCCTGTCGCGTGCGCTCCCTGCCTGGCCGCATGCATGCCCTGCGCGCGTGCCGCGCGGCTCCAAGGTGGTGGGAGGCAGCGCAGGGGTGCAGCGTCGTCTGGACACCTAGCCGTGCGTGCTCGCAGGCGCCTGCGAGCATGCACCACAGCCGCCCCACACCCCAGCGCTCTGTTGCTCACTGTAGGCGCAGCCGCAGCCCTACCCTAGCCCTACCTAGGTGCAGGCGCCGACGCGCGCGCGGCGCGCAGGCGCGCGCGTGGAGCTGGCGGAGGTGGAGGCCGCGCTGGCGGCGCACCCGGGCGTGGCCGCGGCGGCCGCGCGCGCCTGGCCGGCGCCGGGCGACCGCGGTGCGGCCTGCCAGCCGAACATGCCACTTTTGAAATATATATTGTGGCAGCGTGTGAGTGTCGGTGGCTTGTCATCAGGGCAGGTCCCAGGACTGGGCGTGACAGTGACGGCTGAGCCGATGCGGAAAGCTTCATTGATAATTTGGACTGCCACAAGATATCATACCTGACCCTGGGCCTGCATGCCGAGGCCGATCCTGAGAAAAGCTCACTTTGAACCTGACTGGATGGTCAGGCCTCCACAGTCTATGTCACGTCTGTGAACAACATAGTTTCGTGCAAAGCTTCAAGTCACGTGCGGCAGGCCTGCGGCTGGCGGCCTACGTGGAGCTGGCCGCCCCGCAGCCCGCCGGCGCCGGCGCACCCACAGGCGCCACGCAGGTTCCGCGCATCCCCGGCCCCGCCGCCGCCGCGCCCGACGACCTGCGGCGCTGGTGCGCCGAGCGGCTGCCCGCCTCGGCGGTCCCGTCGGCCGTGGCCGTGCTGCCGCGGCTGCCGCGCTCCGCCGCCGGCAAGCTCGCGCGCGGCTCGCTGCCGCCGCCCGCCTGGGCGGCGCCGAGGCCGGCGCCGCCGGATGCATGGCCGGAGCTTGGGCGCGCCGCGGCGGCCGGCGGCGGCGGCGGCGCGCCGGGCGCGGTGGCCGCGGCAGGGCCTGCCACGGCAGGGTCGGACCCTGGGGCTGGAGCGGGGCCGGGCGCGGGCAGCGGATGGGAGGCGCGGACCCTGCGCGCCTTCGCGCAGGCCCTAGCCCTACCCCGCCTGGAGCCCGCCGCCGACTTCTTCGCGGCCGGCGGCGACTCGCTCGCCGCGGCGGCCGCGGCGGCCGCGCTCGGCGTCGGCGTCCGCCAGGTGGCCGCCCCGTCGTGCGGGCGCTCGCCGCAGTGTTCGCAGCGGCCGCGCTGCCCCTGTTGGACAGTAGGCGAGTGCATGCCTGGAGCAGACATGCACTGACGCGGCACCGGCCGTCGGCTCCCCAGTCCTGCATGACTGCCACGCCAGTGCTGACACGGCTGAGGCGAGCGCCTCACTTGGCTCAGCCTCCTGCGGCACTGGCGCGCCCCCGCCGGAACTCTCCAAGAGGCCAAGTTGGGTGGCGTGCGGGGCGCGCCAGATTGCAGCTTTCCCGACGGCGCGCCGGCTGGCGGCCGCGCTCGCGGCGGCGCGCGGCGGCGCCGGGCGGGCCGAGGGCGCCGAGGATTTAGACACCGAGGGGCTGGGCGCAGCGCGCGGGGCGCCCCGGGCGAGGCTGGCCAGCGAGCCGGACGCTGCAGCTGCGGCCGCCGCGGCGCCGGCGTGCCGGGCGTGCCTGCCGGCCGCGTGTCCGGATGCGGCTGCGGCGCCCGCCGGCCTGCCGGCGCTGCGCGTGCCGCCGGCGCATGAAGCGCCCGAGGCCAGCGGCGCGCATGCAAGCCCCGCGGGCGCCGCTGCCCGGCTGCGTGCGCCGCCCCCGCCAGACCCAGCGCTCGGGGGCATCGAGCTGCGCAGCGGGGGCGAGCGCGTGGTGCCCGGGCGCGTGGACCCTAGCGCGCCGTGCGGAAGCCCGGCCGCGCCCGCCGCCCGCCCGCCGGGCGCCCGTGACGCCGGCTCCGCCCAGCTGTGCGCGGATGCGGTCGGGGCGGGGCCGCAGCGGCGCGCCCCGGCGGCTGGGAGCGGCAGCGGCGCGGCAACTCCAGTGCAGCCCGGCGAGCGGGGGGCGGGCGGGGCGGCCGGCGGCCTGCGGCCGCTGCGCTGCGCGTGGCGCGTGCGGCTGCGGGAGTGCGTGGACGCCGCACCCGTGGTGCTCGTGCAACCGCGCACAGGAGCGCTTGAACACCCTGGAAGCCCTGGCGGGTCACTGCATGCGCCTCAGGGCCCTGCGGGCGGGCGCTGCTTCGCGCTGGCGTGCTCGCACGGCGGCGGCGTCGTCTGCGTGGATGGCGCCAGCGGCGCGAGGGTGTGGGGCGCCGCGCTCCCGGGGCGCGCCGACGCTGGGCTCGCACTGACCGCAGACCTGCAGGCGCGCGTAGGGCTAGACCCTAGGCTGAGCAAGCGCCTGCTGCAGCTGTGACCCGTAGCGCCCTCGCTGCTACCAAGCATGTGGGCGTCCCGGCTGCGACCGATAGAGTGAGCGGCCCGGCCCTGCTCCTTTCTGAAAACACGCCGCATTTGTGCCCGGCCGCGCTCTGCCACTTTGCTCAGGGTCATGTCTGACCTGCAAATGCTCGAGCAAATTGGCAGGGCATCTCCCGTGCCGGCCAGGCAAGACCATGCAGATATGTGCGTAGGGCAGCTGCGCTGCGGCCAGGCGCCCCAGGCACGGCCTCTCATCCTCAACCCTACCCTTACCCCCGCGCACTGCCGCAGCATGTGGCGGTCGCCTGGAACGCCGACGCCGGCGCGGGCGGCGGCGGCCGGCTGAGCTTTCTGCACATGCGAGACGGGGCCGAGGCAGGGCGGCTGGACCTGGCCGGCCCGGCGCGCGCGCCGCCCGCAGTTGATCCCTGGCACGGCCTGGCCTGGGTGCCCACGCACGGCCGCCGCCTCTGCCTGTGCCGCGCGCCAGGCGCGCGCCCCAACTGCACACGTTGCCCAGGCGTGTGGCTTGTTAATGCCCAACGCTGTGACGGGACTTTCAAAGAGGCCACGCCGTCTGGCTGGCTGCCCGCTCGTGTGCAGCTATTATATGGCTAAGCTCACGCTTCCGCCCCTTGCACGGATAACCACCATGGACCGCAGCTTCGAGGGCGAGCGAGTCACGGACAGGCAGCTGAGAGGCTGCACTACACGGCGTTAGGATAGGTTCAGTTGCCCAATGCGCAGCGTGTGGCAGCACTGCTCGCCAGCTCGGGAGGCCGGCGGCCTGAGGACAGCATGCATCTGGACCGCTGATGGGTCCGCACGACTGCAGGCTCCATGGCGGCAGCGCACGCGCTGAGCGCCGCGTGCTCCGCGGCCGTGGCGTTTGACGCGCGCCGCCGCCGCGCCTACGTCGGCACGCTTGACGGCGCCCTGGCCGCGCTGGACGTGCTCCCGCCCGCGGGTGGGCACTCGCGCCCTTGCTGCCAGTCCGCGCATGGCGCTCTGGTCACAG
>JAABUO010006603.1_pt1 | contig 13314 bp, 23 predicted proteins | sample 5559291 | NCBI WGS metagenome assembly JAABUO01 (sample SAMN10711878, study PRJNA513372) | rock metagenome | isolation source: Antarctica rocks | place: Antarctica: Victoria Land, Finger Mt sud | reverse complement strand
CCAAACAGCAATCTCAGAAGATGGCAGGCGTCAACGCCTTGAAGGCAGCCGGGCTGCCAGCATGTAGGCTCAACAACTATGTAGATCCTCCTCTGATCGATGATTCAAAGCCTATTCACATGATCGTAACTACTCCTGACAGATTTGATACATGCTACCACAAGCAGGTGAGCATTGCTTGTGTGACGGTTGCATTTGCATGTGCTTTTTTGGCTGCGTCTTCCCACGCTCTGTAGCTTGTCTCATGGCAACCATGCAGCACTGACTGCCGTGTTGCAGACAAAAGATTGGGTGATATCCATACCTGTTGCGTCAAGCGGCAGCTTTGCTTTCACACTGTTGCATGTGCTATGAGTGCATCACCCATAGTTTCATGCTTGTGTATGCAGACTGTGCAGAAGCGAGGTACTACCCAGTTCCAGACAGGAGTCTTGAAACTTGATCTGAGTGCAGCGTTTGACAGACTACGGCTTGAGCTGGGTAAAGCTTCATCTGGGCTGGATGATCTGGAAGCAATGGCAATTGACGCAGATGTCCAACAATAAGGAGATCCGGCTCATGCAGCCACAACATCATGTGAATCATCCTTGTTCATTGCAATGCATTGAGAAGAAGAATTCTGTCAAGGAGTGGTCAGGGGCAACTGGCAAGCAGAAGAAGCGCAAATTGCTGTCTAATTGGTACAACCAAGGTTCAGACCTTGATGCATGGGTACATCTGCAACCTGTGCCATTTGCTCATGGAAGTTGTCTGTCACAACTGCATGTAAAGACAGCATGGTAGCATATCGATACAGTATCAGTACAACCATTGAATTTCGGGGCTGTCTTTTTGCATTGTTTGAGTTTGTACATTTGGGGGTGCCAGCCCGTTCTCCGCACCCCCCTGGCTGCGCCAGACCCCCTTCAGTGCTTATGGGTCTAATTCACGCTTCCTGCTGCAAACAGTGAAGGATCCTCAGCAGGGTGTCTCGCTCTGCACAGCCAACTTGAGTTTGTGGCTGGTCAAGGCGCTCGCAAACACCAAGCCAGATGATCTGACCAGAACTAAGTTTCGCTTGAAGTCAGCATGCTTTGATCAACTTCGGCAACGCCGCTCGAAGTGAACTCGAGCAGAACAATCAAACCCTGACAGAACATAAGTTTGAGCATGCCAGGCATTGTCATTCAAAGCCCACAGCAGACGAACACAGCTGCTCTTGCGGAAGCTGCTTTCGAAGATGCTCCCAGCTTACACCCTGAGACAAGCTACGTCTCCGTTGGGGACACGATAGACACTGACCAGCAGGAAGGCTTTCTCAGGTGTGCAACCGTATGACAGCGTTGCTCGTGTTGCCCTCAACCTCAGTAGCAGGTGACCAAACACTTATGCTATTTTGCAGGGGCCATGGCACTCAGGTGGTCGACGGCACATTGATGGCCACTGTATGTGGTGTCATTCAACGCGTGAACAAGCTCATATCTGTGGTACCTGTCAAAAATAGGTGCATTCGATCATGCCTTGTTGCTGCCTGGGTTTTTAGGATACCAAGCTAAAGTTCACCTTGTCTCATAGGTACAATCCAGAGTTGGGAGATGTGGTTGTTGGCAGAGTCACTGAGGTGACCTTGCTTTGTGCATCCCAATCTTCAATTTCAGCATCAAAGTTGAAGTTGTAAATAAAAGTAAATAAAGTGGCATGTTGATCACCTGCGAGAGCAGTCTGTGAAGTTGCGTAGCTCAGCGTTGTCATTGACTGTGCTGCAGGTTGCCAATAAACGCTGGAGGATTGACTTGAGATCAAGGCAGGCTGCAGCTCTTATGCTGTCAGCTGTCAACCTGCCAGGCGGTGTGCAGGTGCTGAGCTGTCATCTTGCTATCCAGCATGCTGTTTATGTGCAGAAGTCTTTACATGCATGTCTATCAGCCTGAGACTGCCACCTAGCATGAACCTGTCAGAAACATTTACTTGTATGCATGTTTACATGTAGAGTGCCTGGGATGCAGCATTCTGATTAACTGTATCACATGAAACATGTTGGCGTGCAGAGGCGTCGTACAGCAGAGGATGAGCTCAACATGCGCACTGTCTACGCTGAAGGGGATCTCATAAGTGTGAGTATGCTGTACGCGTTTGCTGCATCTACAACAACCCTTTGCAACTGCAAATAGCGGCTCTTGCCATGTTCTTGCCATGACAGTGTGCGTGGCTGCTGTTGAGCTCAGGTGATGTCCACATCATGTGACAGCAGCTATGCCATTCGACCTAAGTGTGCTGCAGGCAGAAGTGCAATCCTTCTATGCTGATGGAGCTATTGCACTGCATACCAGAAGTCTCAAGTATGGCAAGGTAAGCCTGCAATCTGACACACAGATCCATCCCATCATCCATCCCAGTTTATCACAGAACCTGTAGCATGAAGCTGGGGTGATAATTCAAGCTCTGTTCGGTGCTGAAAGATCATGACAATGGCATGAGATCTGTCAATCACTAATGGACAGAAGGCTGCCTTTTGTACCAAGTTCTCCTATGACATGACTCATCTGGCACAGTGTTCTTCAGCACATGGCTGAATTTGGTTCTGCTCTCACTGCATTTGTAAGCCTTGACTGCTGCTATCAGCTTTTGCCCCTCAGTGCCTGGGCTATCAAAAACACTGCCATGTAATTCTGCACTTTGCACTAATGGACGCCTCACAACCTTTTCTGTAGCGGCTGCTTTGATGTGCATATATGAATTCCTTGTTGTGAAATGTTTTGTGAAATGTTGCTTGCAGCTGGCAAATGGGCAAATAGTGGAGGTGCCTCCCACTCTGATCAAGCGGCAAAAGCAGCATTTCACGACACTTGAAGGAACAGGCAAGTCACACTATTTGTACCGGTAAAGCATCACTTGGCACGTCAGCAAGGGCCTCCTCTTTTCAAAGTCTGTGTACTTTCAGTGGCAGCAAGCTGAATGTAGCTGTGCACGTCAAAAGCACAAATGACATCTGCCATATCTTCAGAAAAACCCACTGTGTATTACACATTTCTTCCAAGCTTGGCCTGCTGCGCCAGGCAGTGCACAACAGAGGCTGTGCAAACAATTCTGCCCACAATCCGTTCTTTATGGCCTTTTGCGGCCCAATTTAGGCTTGCTGTATCTTTTTCCCCTTCCTCTCTGCAGGTGTCCAGCTGATCTTAGGCTTGAATGGTGTCATTTGGGTGTCAGCAGAAACCAAGCCCGCTCCAGGAGCACCAAAACCCAGCATGGACTCAGATGCTCAGCCACCAGCTGTGAGAAATGTGTCACAAGCTGAGCGGCACGCCATTGCCAGGGTTGCCAACTGCATCAGAGCTCTTGCCAAGCTCTTCTTCTCCATCCATCCAACATCAATTCTCAATGTGTACACGGTGTGTACCACCTGCTGTGAAGTCCAAGATTGCCCTGAGCTTCTGGCTGTCCAGCGTCTGTGCATCCAAACGTGCCTGTCCTGATCCTGCACAGCAGGTGTCATTTACGTACACTTCAGTACTGCACATGCGTCTCTATTATATTTGTTGTCTGCCAGGAGACAGGCTTGCCAAGATTTCTGACATTTGACCTCCCTTCAGCAAGGTACTCAGAAATTGCAGCAGTGGCTCTAGGTGCATTGCATCTGCTTTGCAGTTGGTGCGCCTTCATGCTGTTTGCTGCTGCAATCCCCACATAACACTTATGGTGCAATGTAGGCTAGTCTGGATCAACAAGTGCCAATTACAGCAATCACACAGGAGGCAATGCTTGCTGACATAGCTGGTAGAGAAGCAGCTCTGAGACATAGTGAAGACTGAAACGCGTGCTGAGGCCACTTTGTTGTTGGGTTGTGCTACTGCATGCAGCAAGGGAAATATACTGCTCTGCCAGGCAGTGAAAATCTGCAGCAAAACCCAAGGCTGCAAGCATAATCAGACATGCAGGCAATGATTGAAGCTGTGGTGTCCTGGGGCCCTGCATGCTTGTGTCATCATCATTGCCTTCTGCTAGCATGCTAACCTCCGAGTATGGCAGAGCCATACAACAGCAAATCTGCAGTTGTGCCCGGATCTGGTATCAAGACAGACACCACCTCCAATCTCAGCTCTACATGCCTTGTGCTAGCCCTTGTAGCCCGCGGGCAGGACTGTCAGCATTGGACCAGCGGTCAACAGCAGATGCTGCATGTTTTCTCAGCAGCTTACACAGTCAGCAGCTCTGGTCATCATGATGTCAACCCGTGAACATAAGCTCTGAGATGCATCGCATAGCCTGACATAGCCTGACGTGTATCTGAAATGCAATGTATCCGGGAATAGCAAATCTGCAAGCGGGTTTAAACAAAATTGATCATGAGCATGCTGACCACCTACACAAGTAAGATCAGGGTTGACAAGGAGCTGCAACATCAGACTCCACAAAGAGTAGTTTCGCGCTAGATTTCTAGTGTAGGAATGACGTTTTTGAATTAAAGTAGACGTTTCGGGATTGAGAAGAGCTATGAGATTGCTGTTATTCAGAATCTTGCTATGTTGAGTAGAGACGTGAAGAAGAGGCGAAGTTGTTGCAGTGTTGGCCAGTATATGCCGATTCCCTGCGTATTTGCACTGCAGGCAACCGCGTACGCTTGCCAAGCAGATCCAAATAGTCTGCATTATACCTCACACCTACCGGACGGTAGAAGGCTTCGAAAACCGGGTTTCGCTGATCTGACATGCTCACGTCTTCCGCTACGACCCTGTGGTCGTCGCAACAATTCACCAGTCTGCACAGCTTGACACCACACGGCACGAGTTGCCGGCGGCATTGCAGATCACAAACTCCATTCACAAGCTGTCGTGCAGACAGTCAAAAAGACCATAGATCACTGTTCCCGAAACAGTCGCTTTCAGACTCCAGATCGGCACAAGACATGATGCAGTCTAGCAGACGTGAAGCTGTTCTTTCCCTGATATTGGCTCTACAACTTCCAGCGCTTTTGCCGAGCGGTGCAGCTCATGCCCTGGGGTAACGCTTCTGTGGCTAAGGATCAACACAACGTTGCTGACCAGGCTTGGCTCTTGAATTAAGGCTCAGACAAGCAAAAGTGCATGTCAGGTTTCAAAAGGAGCTGAAGAAAAAGCGAACAAGTCTGGACGAATACTCAACTAGTGGTATGTATCTGGTTGTCACAACACCCTGTACTGCCTTGTATGGCCCCATGAGTTCACCTAACATCCTTGTTCCCTCATCATTCTCATTCACCTATCATCCTCATTTTGCAGTCTCAATGCAGAGACTGGCATCAAGTACTACGACTTGAGAGTTGGTGGCGGAGATGCAGTTGTCAGAGGAAACCTAGTAACGGTGCGCAGCCTGTTGTAACATTGCGCAATGGCAACAGCACACTGATCGCTTCATGCAAGCTCCAACTTGTGCCTGTTCCGCAGGTTCATTTTGACTGCATGTACAAAAGCCTAGATGTGGTATCTAGCAGATCTGCACGACTCCTGGGAGCAAATCGCAGCATTGCTGAGGTCAGTCAACTTGATGTCATCTGCCTGACTATGCCAAGCATAAGACAGGCACATGTCCAATGGTCTGCACTGCCAATGAGATTGAATGTGGTCATCACAAACATCAGACTGTGCAATTTGAGCCTATGCCAGCCTTCACAGCAGCATGGAAATTTTCTACTGTTTCTGCAGCCTGTAGAGTTTACAGCTGGGTTGGACGTGGGCTCTGGGGGTGTGAAACAACCTGCAGGGGAGGGAGCAGGGGGGCTGTTCTCAGGAGCATCTGGTCCCAAACCACCAGCAGCCTTGTCTCAAGCTGTGCTAGGGATGAAACCTGGCGGAAAGGTCAGTGAAACACCCATGACTTTGATGAGCTTCTCTCTGCTCAAGCACTGGTGTGTGGTAAAACTTGTTCAGTTCTGTGCTACCAATGATTGTCAAATCTGCATTGACCTCAAGCTTCTGGCCAGTCATGTCCATCTTAGCAATCTACGTTGCAGCCTTCATATGACTTCCTGCTGTCAAGTCTGTATGTCGCAGGCCTGCTATTAGACTCTGGGCATCATAAAGCTCTGGTATAGTACGCAGTGTCTGTGTCAAGGTATGTAGAGCTGTTGTGCTCAAACGCTTATGACTCTATGCAGAGATCGGTGATCGTGCCACCTGAGCTTGGGTATGGCAAGCAGGGCTTGCTGGAGATACCACCCGACGCCACATTTGAGCTGCAAGTTCAGCTCTTGAGTGTGAAGTAGCCAGACTGCTGCTGAGTGAAGAATGCATATTCATTCAATGACGCTGCAGCTGCAGAAGGCACATCCTGCACCCATGAATGTATGCAGCTGTTGTGGAGCAGTGAGATATTTGGTCCTGGTGGTTCCATTCTGCATCCTCTTGATTTGATTTAATCTCACAAATCATAGGACATACTATGGTCAGTGGTCAGACAGACAATGCTAGGTTGAATCATTAATTACTCTTGGAGTGAACGTGGTGCGCACACAGGTCTTCAAATGTTTACATTTGTCCTGAAAAGCAGCGAGTCAGGCTGTTCGTCTCCGCTTTCATGCGGTTTTGATACTGGCGGTACTGACTAGTTAGCATGCATATGGAAATACGGCAAAATTTATATTGCTGAAAGAAATAAGCACTGTGCATGCATTGATTGGCCCTGACAAATGATTGACCAAGATGCTGCTCAAGGCAATCAAAGATTTGTTTGATGTAGTGAAATTCCACGGCGTCTCCCTGAGCCTGCAGCCATGACAGACTACTATTCAGAAAGACCTGCAGAAGGACCAAGTAACTGCCAGCCAGAGCTGCTGAAGAACGAGGAGGGCGTGAACCCAGATTCTGCAAGACGTAATCTGCAGAAGGGGTCTCTGCGAAATTCCTCGAATCCGCTGGCAGTTGGTGCCAATTCGCAGACCCTTGGACCGGTCGAACTGTTGTTGAAAGGCTCATTTCCTGGAGCTGCCCTTCCACTGAATGGGGCCTTTCCGATCGCTGCATGGGAGTGGGATTTCTCACAAATTTGACCTGCCGGCCGGTACTAAGTTTGGTGTGGCTAGCAGTGTCAGCCTCCAGCTAATTTGTAAGCACGATCGCGTCGCTTGCGCTCGCCAGCCAGCATACCCGGGTGTTGTTGTTTCCAGCTGTTGCGCTCGTCGTCAGCCACCTCTCTGGCACTAGCTTGCAGGCTTAGCGGGGCTACTTGCCTCAGCGTTTGCCTGCTGTTTCCTGCGCAAAATACGTGACCGTCTTGCCTTTCCTGCCTTGCTATCTGCTCAGAGCGGTTTCAGAAGTCGCGTGTGGTTGTGCTGCATAGCATTCACCTGCTGAAGCCCGCTGGGCTGGCAGCACTGGCGCCTGTACGTTCAAACACTTGCTGAGCTTAGGATAATCAGCTTTGATGCTAGGTCCTCGCGGCTTGGACAACCTAGGCCCCGGCCGTCAGTCAGAACCTCATATGTCTCACCAGCTTAGCAGGCTCTGTCTGCAAGTCAATGGAAGCGTACGGTTACTGTGGTAGAACCTTGAACAACGCAATGGTTCAAGGAGGGGAGGTCAGTTCAGCAGCAGAAACAAATGGAACTTCAGCCAGTCACCAGGACGATGGAGAGGCAGCGGACAGTCATCCAGTCGCAGAACGGGACCCCTCTGAGAGATATAGTCGGGTACAGCACCGTAGCTCGTTTCGGAATTTCTGTTATAGCCTGGGGTGTCAGGTCTGAAGAGTTGTCAACTATGCTTGCAGTTCGATACTGTTCTTGGCCGAGGAGCCTTCAAGACTGTGTACAAAGCTTTTGATGAGGAGGAAGGAATTGAGGTAGCCTGGAATCAAGTCAGAGTCAATGAGCTGGTGACGTCTAGGGAAGAAAGGTACAAGTGCTCAAGCTCTAGGCTTTGATGATCAGTATTGAGTATCTGTTGTTGCTGCTGTTGTTGGCGTGATTGTTGTTGTTGTTGTGTGCTGCAGGCTTTGTCACTCCATCACAGGCCCTCACACAATTTCTGACAGCAAAATGTATTTGCAGGGACCGCTTGTTTGCCGAGATACGTGTACTGAAACAGCTAAAGCACAAGAACATCATGACATTTTACGATTCTTGGCTTGATCAGAAGACCTATTCTGTCAATTTCATCACAGAAATGTTCACCTCTGGGACACTGCGACAGTAAGTCCTCATATATGTTGCTGTTTCTGGGGCCCACCTTTCTCCATGCTTGCCCTGCCTGTAATACGCGTCTGCGCTGGTGTGTCTGTTGCTTGTGCTTGCTTTCTTGAACAAAATTATTCGGTGTCTCTTATATAGGACATCTTGATTTTCGTCTGTTGTCTTATGTCTCTTGTCTCACGCACAGACAATCCCTGCAGGTATCGTAAACGACACAAGCACATTGATGCTGAGGTTCTGAAGGGGTGGGCCTGGCAGATCTTGTGCGGGCTGGTGTACTTGCATGGTCACACCCCTCCCATCATCCACAGGGATCTGAAATGCGACAACATCTTCATCAACGGTAGTGAAGGCGTAGTAAAGATTGGTGATCTTGGTCTTGCTACCTTGCTCAGGGGTAGAACAGCACCTCAGAGCGTTCTAGGTAACCCTCATACATCATTCTATCTAGTGTCATTCACAAATGGCATCATTGGCATCAAGAACCAAGGCTACCTGTACTGGCCTGGCTCACATCAGCAGCTGCTTTGTCAAGCGCTCAGCATGCACAAGCTGTGGTCTAGATGTGCACCACTGCTTGTACCAGCACTAAATTGTCTGGCAAGCCGCAATCACCCAAAGCTGCTTGCACATGCACTACATAGCTGTCCTGCGTCCTCAGTGTTCACTTGCTGATGTCAGGCACGCCTGAGTTCATGGCTCCTGAATTGTACGATGAGGAATATGACGACCGTGTGGATGTCTACTCCTATGGCATGTGTTTGTTGGAGCTGGCTACCTTACAGTATCCATACTGCGAGTGCAGAAATGCAGCTCAGATATACCGCAAGGTCACGCTGGTATGCCTGCCAGCCTGCCCTGCTGATTGTACAACTTGCAGCCTAGCTGATTTTCTCTACCTTGACATCAGGCTTGAGGCACAGCAGAGCTCAAGCTGCATCACGCATCAAGACAATCCTATTGGCAATAAAGAAACATGCTGCACACAGGTGGCAAGCTGCCATACCCTTCAACAACATGCATAGTTGTGCTGGGTGTCAGCCGCAACCTGTTGCTGCATTTGCCATCTCAGCACGGCAGTGACTGCAGTACACAGTCAACATCTGCATTCCTGCTGCAGGGGGTCAGGCCTGCTGGGCTGCAGAAAGTGCCCACCTTGGAGCTTGCAGAGTTCATCAACGTCTGTATTGGCTCACGGGAGAGCCGGCCACGTGCTCGTCAGCTGCTCAAGCACTCTTACTTTGACAGCATCCGCCAGGAGAAGTGCGCAGCTTATAAGCTGCAAGCAGATGCTTTGGCGTCGGGCACAGCTGCTGGGTTTGCAATTGGAGTCCCTGGGGAGTTTCTAGAGGACGCCAGCAGCCAAAATGGCAATGTTTCCCGTACTTCTTCAGAGTCAGGCATGCTGGCATCATCTACGCCACCCCCAGAGCACACTGGCGCTGCACCCCTGGATGTCTCACCCCCATCAGTGCTAGAGGGACCCAGCATGAGCGCTCATCAGTTGACAAGCGCACCAACAGTTGGGGCGCCTCAGCAGGCCATCACCCGGCCCCCTTCTCTTGTGGGTGCATCTTCTGGCGACATGTATTCCCCTAGATCTGATGGGCAGCACTCTACTGGTCAAATCTCTCCCCCGTTGTCTCCTGTCCACTCATTGCGTGGTGACAGCGATGGCGACTCAGCTGCAACAGCGGTCACAGCACCAGAGGTGTTGCAAGCGCCAGCCCCACCCATGATATCTGACTCTGACAGTCACCACGGGGTGTCCTTGGAACAGGCAGCAACATATGCCACAGTCGCTGAGAGTCTAGTCAGCATGGCTGAGGTGCTGAGTGATGGGGAGCACAGCATGTTTGGTGATACAGCCACTGTTGTCGCTGCTGGGGGTGATCGCCAGTTCAAGGTCAAGGGACAGCTGCACAACAAGGCAGATGGTGACGAGGATGACAAGCTCAACTTGCGGTTGCGCATCTGCCAGCCTCTTGGTGCGTTCTTGCTGAGCAGTGTCATCTGTGTTGGAGACACCCCTGTCATGCATTGTCTGCTCTAGCATTGTCCTGCAGTGTCCTTCTGCTGTTCAAGTTTGTAGGCCGAGATCTGGCATGATGAGGCCACTTAGTGACTATCTCACTCTGCAGGGATGCACTCAGTACAGCTGCATCTATGACATGGTAGCCTCCCTTAACTAGTCTGCTTGCTGCAACAATACCATGCCAACCTGTTGATGCAGTCACATCTGGCTTGGTATTGCCCTACTGGATGCTGCAGCAATGTAGCGTACCTCAAGCTCACAAGAACTTGCCTCACGTGCAGGGCCTGCTAGAACAGTCGAGTTTGACTTTGACATGGGAGCAGACACTGCTATGAGTGTGGCTAGTGAGATGGTGGAGGATCTGTCCCTGAGTCATGATGATGCCAGGGCTATTGCTGCCGCCATCAAGCAGGAGATCAAGCAGCTCACTGGTCAAGCCCCCATGTTTAGTGTTGTACATGGGTCAGTACCCCTCTTGCAACTAACAGTCTCAGGCATTCTGCACATGTCCCTGTTTTCTGATGATATACAAATGTGCTGAGCACCCTGTCTGGCTATAGCGTAGTCTCAGCTGCAAGTGTTTGTGCAACTGACACATGCCTCACCCAGATAATACCAACTTTGCCATGGGCTTGCATATGCAGTGTTATGCTGATACAACTTGCCGTATACCTGCATTGTCGCTGCAAGACCACATAACTGTAACTGCTGCTATAGCTGTAACTACCCACCATCAGTGCAGCACACAAATTTGCACTGTCTGACACCCTGTTGTCTGGTGCTGCAGCAATGCTGAGACTGTAGACGTCCCTGATGTCACTAGAACATTCTCAAACAGCTCTGGCGAGCAAGACGCTGAGCCAGCACAGAGGCAGGATAAGGGCCACATCCAGCAGCAGCAGCAGCCTCATCAGCAGCCGACTGCTCAGTTCCCAGCATTGCGACACCCCGCGTTTGCTGAGGGCATTCAGCGTGTGAACAGCCCGATGCCTGCACAAGCCTTTGATGCTGCTGCTTATGCTGCTGCTGCAGCGGCTTGCACTGCTAGTCCAGGTGGGCTTAGCTGCGCTGCTGCATCCATTGTGCCTTGATAGATCCAACAGTTCAGAAGGCAGTGATTGCACAGCTCGATTCACTTGCAATTGCAGAGGTTGACAAAGCTTCTGTGTTTTTAATTGGCTCTTCGTCCAATCAGGAAAGCAAGGCATGCATTTTCTTTGAGCTGTCTGGCCTGTTTGTGACGGTGTTTGGCAGAGTGCACACTGCTGTCTTTCAACAACAGCTCAGCGCAGTGCTTGGTCTTACTGCATGACTCTGTTTGTGAACAATGTTGGGGTATTCATATTGCTATGGTAGTTTGTGCAGGCGCCAGGGCAGGGTCTGGTCTGCAGCCTGCCCACAGATCAGAGGATTTGGACCAGGCTCGGGCCCCCACTAGGCCCCCACTCTCGGGCCTGAGGGGCAACAGCCAATCCCAGCTGCCCACTGCAGAACAATCCGATTGGCCTTCTGCACTGCTGCAAACGCGCAGCGACATGACCTTGTACACCAATCACGTCCATCTCACTCCCGGCAGCGATGATGCGCACATGCTGCATGATGTACACCACGACCTTAGCTCCCCACGTAGTCATTCCAGCCAAGGGAGCAGAAGCAGCTTAGCCTCAGTTGCTACTGCGCCTCCTGGGTTCTCTCAATACAGGAATGGGGTCCCCACTAGGTGAGATTTATGTGGCAGTCTGTTTTGTTATAGCTTGTGCAGTTGGCGATTAGTTATTTGATGCCCAGTTTGGCCAAAAGCTGTCCTGGCACAAAGGTCAAAGCAACTTCCAAGCTGCTCAAAGCCAAACAAGGGTCAAGCACTCAGCCCTAGCATGCTCAGTCCCTGTCTGTGCTCTGCACCAGCACCCTCAGTCCCAATCAACACCCGGCACATCTGGCCCTTGTCATGCATTGAGAGGCGATCCCTATCTTTGGGGTGATTGAGCAGCAGTGAAGTGTGTTTGGCTGGTGCAGTGAGCAACTGCGGCATTGGAGCAAGCGGGGCTTGTCACCGCCCAGGGAGGAGGATCGGAAACTGCCTTTGCACAAGCTCTTTGAGAACCTGCAGGAATTTGAGCAAACTGTGCCGGCATCGGTGCGCTGCACTTTGTAAAGCACCACTGCATCAGCACCACAAGTCTATGTTGGCCTGCCCGCATGTCGCTGTGACAATCTTCTGTGACTTTGTGGCTTGCCTGTGTCCTTTCTTGCTGTCTGTCTGGTGCAGTTTCTGCCAATGTCTATCCACTGCATTATCATTTACCTGGAAGATCTTAGCCGATGCTGTCATACACAAAGCATGTGCCAGCGGGTTGACTGCACATACCAATCTCTGTGTGCTCTGCAAAGAGTAGCATGATGAAGCTTATGTTTTCTGCTTGCAGATGGAGCCTGTCCAGATTCCAGCCACAGCAGACCTGGCTATAAAGGTTCAAGTGCCTGCCGGTGTCATGTCACCTCTAAGGTCCACAACTAGCAGTCCCATCACATTGTCAGAGCATGGTGCCTTCAGCCGCCAGTTGCCAAGTATGCAACAGCTACACTCACACTCAGGACGCAGGGGCAGTGCAGAAGAGCCCTTGTCCATCCCACAGAGGCCAGCCTCAAGCTGCAGCGATAGGGTTCTACCCAGTCAGGTTGCTGGCCGCCACCCATACTTACAGCAGGGTCAGGAGACCCGTAGGATAACAGCTGATCAGCTGTTAGACAGGGACAGACCAGGCATGGGATCACATTACCTAGCTGCTAGAGCTGTTGCGCCTGAGGACTTGCATCTGGGTTCTTCATCATCAGCGCCGCCGTCCAAAGTCCCGTCAAGGGATAGTTCACCCCTTAGAGATATCAATGGTGTGATGCACCTGTCTGTAGATCCATCTTTGATACTGCCTGTAGTCAGTGCCCCACTGGCTCGCACCAAAAGCGGCACAGTGAAGCCTGCTGAGGATCTGCACAAGGAGAAAGAGCTGCGCAGAAAACAGGCAGCTGACGCCATGAAGAACATGGAGTTCAAGTCTCTCGAGGGATTAGACAGCTTTGGCTTGTCTAGAGGGTGCAAGAACAGCATGCAAGCCCTTGCAGGTTTAGGCTCCAAGTT
>JAABUO010006602.1_pt1 | contig 13316 bp, 8 predicted proteins | sample 5559291 | NCBI WGS metagenome assembly JAABUO01 (sample SAMN10711878, study PRJNA513372) | rock metagenome | isolation source: Antarctica rocks | place: Antarctica: Victoria Land, Finger Mt sud | reverse complement strand
TTAAGTATATTAAGTTAAGTACGAATCATAATCGAAAGCGAATACGATTAATAAAAATAACTTACAAGAAAAATGCGAAAGAAGTTAACTTAAAGTTTATTAAATAATAACGACTTTGCGTGTAATTAAATATATATTAATTAAATATTATAACATTAATTAACATGAAAAGACTTCTCGAGATAAATTCTGCGCGAGAATCATAACGAACGTATTAATTTAAAAGTTTTACTGCAAAGTCGGAGATGAAATAGCATATTAAAAATACACGAAGATATTCTTTAATTCGCTTTTTACTAAAGTCGTTCTTATCGTCGTGATAATAATCGCTTATTATATACGAGAATTTAAATCAGAAAAACATAGATTAAACAAGTTTAAGAGATTAAACATGAAGAATAAGTAAACATTTACATATATTAATGACTAAAGTGATTAAAGCGAAGCTGAAATTTATAACACGCAGTAACATAAATGCGCGTTAACGCGACATGAAATTAATAAGCTCGCGATCGTAAATAAGTAATATTAAAGATTTTGTTATGTCGTATTAAGTAATTAATTAATAATAACGATATTAAGACGATTATTAACACTTAAGCTATATTTAATATATACGTTAATAACATTAACGATCTCTTATTATACGAGTTAAAAAATGACATGTAACTCGATTTAAACGTAAGTTATAAGAAAACACTTTCGCATTTAAAAAGTATTTTTATATCTTAATCTTTAAAATTATCGTCGCTCGTCTCGAACGTAATGTTATTAAATAAAGCTATAAATATTATAACTCGTAATAACGCGACAAAAAGATAACGAGTTAATAATAATTAAGATTAAATATAAATGAAAGTTTAATAACTTGTAAAATGAATTAAACATGAAGAAAGACGAACGTTTATAATATAAAGTAAATAAGATGAATAAGATTTTAAGCGATAAGACGAAATATGAAAGCTTCGTGCGCAGAATAAGAAAGAAAAGCATTATAAACGTAACTCGCGAAAAGAAAGAAATTTTAAAATAATAAAACTTAAGCACAATAATCACGATAATTAAATGTTTCGAACATAGCGCATATTTTACTTTATACTGCGAAAGCGTTAATGTTATATATATTTGCATGAAAGAACATAATACTGATAATAATGCGAGCGCATTAATTAATTACAGCGTATATTTTACTTCATGCTGCGAAAGCGCTCGTGTTAAATATATTAACATAAGAAAACATAATATTAATAGTAATGTAAGCGTATTAATTAAACACAGCGCATATTTTACATAAAAGTGCGAAAGCATTAATGTCGCATGTGTTAACATAAGTGAACATAATGTTAAAAGTAACGCGAGTTCACAAGAAAAAAGAAATAATAATGTTAAGAAGAATCACAAAGGCGCGTATAATGACATTAATTTTCAGAAAGAAAAATGTAAAATAAGCATTTTAGTCGATTTACGTGACTTTAAAGCTATGTTCGCGATAAATAATGATCGTGCTGTTAATAATAAGATTATATTTAATAAATTTAATGAAAAAAGAACATGCAGAGATGAAAGTAAATTACGTACTTTAATAATAATATTCGACATTACGATTATTAATATTATAAGTATTAAACTTAAGTTTATTAAATTAATAAATAAAAGTAAATGCTGCGTTTATAAACATTCTAGAAATGTTAACGCTTTAATGAATGTTAACGCTTTTATGAATATTGTAAATGTTAACGCATTTATAAATATTAACGCATTTATGAATATGTCTTAGCTTAATGCGACGAAAATCTGAGACATGAGATTTAACGAATATTTAAGATATTAATCGCATAAAGCGTTAAAATCTATTCCTGTTATTCTTTACAAACTGTCGATGTATAAATCTTTTTCTTTAGTAAAACTTAAAGATTTTCGATAAGATTTAAATTAAGGCTGTACGAAGATCATTTTATAACTTTTATATTTATTTTTTAAAATTAAAGCTTTAATTTTCTAACTTTATGAATTAAAGCATTATTCTGTATAAATACTAGTTCAGATTTTTATATGCTAGTTAAATTATAATTTAAAACCTTAATGTAAAAGATTGTTAAATAATCGTGTTTTTTAAATTTAAAGTTTTAATTAAATAAATATAAATTTAATCTTTTAAAATCTTAAAAGTTCTTTTAAATTATAATGAAAAAGTTCTTTTTATTAGAAATTTTTATTACTTTATTCTTATTTCATTTCTGCTTTAAAGTTTTAAACACTTATTCTCGTTATTTACTTATTTCTTAAATTACGAATGTCTCGTTTAATTAACTAACATTTCTTTATTAATTTACGATTTAATTCTTATACTTTTTAACTTATATTAATCGAAGTCGAGCAATCTTAAATGTTAATTTCGATCGCTTAAAAGCTAATTAGTAAGATATTTTATGAGCTCGTAATGTAAAGTTAAGAATCTTAAAGTTTAAATTAATCTTAATGTTTCTTTTTAATTATCTTTAAATATTTTTTAACTTTAATCGTAACTAACGTAATAGTAATTTAGCGTCTCGAGAAGTAATTAATGAAGTCTTTCTTAATCTGAGTTTATTAACTTTAAAAAAGATTGTTTAAAGTCTTTTTAAAAAGCTTTAAATGATAATTTAAAAGACGTTTAAATTACGATTAATTTAAATACATGTAGCTTTTAGCTTAGCCTTTTCCGTAATTTTTTCTTTAATTAGTAAATTAAGCTTCTTTCTAATTATTTTATTATTAAAAATAGTAGTTAACGAAGTCTTTCTGAGTATAATTAATGTAATTAAAGAAGGTAAAATATTTTTTAAAATACGCGATTTTACGTGTTTTCGCGATTTTGTTAAAGACTTAATGCGAAATACTATATGCTTCTTTAATAAAAAAAGATTTTAATTATTAATGTTAATTCTGTTTTTATTAATATCATTAATTATGATCGAGTCTTTTAAAATAATTAAACGTGTTTACGATAATTAAAACATGCGTATTAATTTAAACGCTCATTTTACGTTATACGCTTTAAATTATGCTTACTTAGTTTTAAAAAAGTTAATATTTGCTTACTCAGTAGCTTAAAAAGCGTTCTGATTAACATAATGTTTAAATTCTTGTTTCGCTCATAGCTAAATTTAATGATTAATTTAATGATTAATTTATTAATTCTGTTATTAATTTTAATATTATTAAAAACTTCGAGTAAGTATTCTGTAAGATTATTAAACATGTTAAAGTTAAAGTAAATATAATCTTATTGTAAATTTTAACTCTGTCGTCTTTGTTTAAACCGACTGTATTTATCTTACGCTTGTAAAAATTTTAAATCTTAAATGTAATCATTATTATTATAAACTCGTTCTTAATAAAAAGCGTTAAATTTAACATTCTTAATAAAAGACTCTGCTTTTTTAATAATTATACGACATTTTCTTAAAGATAAAAATGATTTAAAGTTAACAAGACTATTTAAACGTTAATGTTAAGAAATTCGTCATTAAACAGAGCTTAATTAATCTTCTTTATTAAAAGAAATGTACTTTTATTAACTTTAAACGAAAGATTATAAAAGGTTTTAAAAGACTTAATAAATGAAAGATAAAGATCTTTCTTATTAGTAATGTTACTGTCGTCGTCGTTTCGATTATTTTTAATCGTTTTTAAGTTTTCTGCGTTCGTTAAATAAGTTTTTTATAACGCTAAATTTTAATAATATCTTCATTCTTAACTTTAATATCTTTAGCTAACATGTTTTAAAGTAAAGATTTAATTTCGCGATTCGTCTTAAACAGATTGTTTAAGCTATCGCATTATATGATCGCTATGAGTTTTCGTTAACATTACTTAAACTTAATAATTTAACGCTGAGACGTAAGCTTAATCGTAATTAATAAAAGTTAATAAAAATAACGTTAATAATAATCATCGTAAAATAAAATTATGAAGAAATCTTGTAAATATAAAAACAGTAAAAATCGCTGCCTGTTTTATAAAAAAGCGTAAAGAAATTATATGTCGAGGCTCGTTAGCCGCTTTTAGCATAAAGATATACTTAGTTTCATTACGAGTTATACAATCTTTACGCTGTTTCTCTAAAGCTTCGTAAACTCTTTCTTAATTGTACGTATTTTTTAAGAATTATTTAATTCTTAATAAATTCTGTTTCTTCTCCTTTATTCTCTTATTATTTAATTTACACGCTGTGTTTTTCGAAACGATATGCATTTGAAAATCTTTAATGAAGTAGTTAACTAAATCGTTATTAATCTTTATGAATTAAATCTTACAAAACGTCTCGTAAAACGCCTCGCGAGACACTTAATAAAGCTTAAATCGCGCGAGTTTTTCTCTTTAAAATTAATCATTAATGATTCATTAATAATTTATAATTTAACATTAATACGATTAAAATAATCTTCTTCATAAGCTGAGATATTTTCGATGCAGATAATAAGAATGAAAAATGTTTAACAAAATAATACAGAACGATATATTAAAATGTTATTTCTTTAATAATTTAAGTCTCGATTCAGACAGTGCTGCGCAATATACATGCATATTTTCTTAATTAAATCGTTATTACGTTAACATTAACTGATGTTTAAAACTTAGTTAAGCTAAACTAAACAAGATTACTTAATTATCGTAAGCTAAACTTTAACAGAAAATGTTATTAAATCGTTAATAACAGTATTACGTTATTTATTCGTTAACGACATAGTAAAAAACACGCTCAGAGTAATGTAAAACATTTGTTTAATTAATTTTAACGCACAGACGATAGCTTTAAGTAGGCTTCGTCTTGCTCGCGTTCTTGTCGTAACAATGACGATCGCTTAATACTTTATAAATAATAATTATTACGCTAATAAAGCGAGAAATAAAAGATTAACTATGAGTAGAAAACAGAAGAACATTAAGAAAAAAAGAAAAAAAGACAGAAAGATTAAGAATTACTTTAAAAGACGCAGATAAAAGACGCAAAGAACAGCGATTTAAGAAGTTAAGAAAAAAAGTACGCGTCTTTAAACGAAAAAGATCTTAAGTAAAAACGTAAGAAATAAGTCTTAAATTAAATAAGCGACGTGAAAACTAAGTTAATAAAATCGATTATCGTAAAGATAAGAATTTTTTTAAATGTAAGTTAAGATTCGAGTAAAGAATTATAAGATTAAAACGAGAAGTTAATAAAAATCTCAGACGAAAGAAATAAAGAAATGAGAAGAAATAATAAAAGTTAAAGAAAGACGAGCGATTATTTATAAACTGAAAAAGCGACGATAAGCTGTGTTAACGCGCTTTACTTAATTTAAGAAAGTGTTAAACTCGACATAATAAACGTCTGAAAGTAAATTACAAATTAAAAATTCGCTCGTAAATTTTAAATTATTAAATTTATTATTTTCGTTTCTGATCGCTCAGAAACGCATTTAGTAAACTTACTCTGTTATTAGCACTTCTGATTAAGTTAATAAATTACTTTTTAAATTTTTTAAATTATATATTTATTTCGTGCTAATATTATTATGATTAAAGATTAAAGATTAAATTAAAATTTAATTAAATTAAGTTAAATTAAATGCGTTAACTAAACGATTAAATCATATTAAGTTTAGCGCGTTAAACTCGTGCTAAACTCTAATTTAAAATTAAAATTAAAAAAAAAATTCAAGCAAGATATACTAAATTACATTTAGTTTAACGCTTTTACTAAACAGATATATCTTAAGCTTTTTCTGTATTTATCTTTCTTCTTTCTTTAACTTTTAAATCTTTGTTAATTTAACGTTTAACTAGTTAATTATTTCATTATAATTAAAAGATCTGTTAGTTAAAGCTATCTTATTATATACTTTTAATACTATTTAAAAGCATTAATTAATTTTGTACTCGTTAAACTCGCGAGTTAAAAGTAAACTAATTATTAAGTTAAGTTTTAATATTAACATTTTAACTTAACTTAAATACTCGATATTAACATTATGACTCAGCTCGAATACTCAATATTAATATTATAACTAAACTTAAATACTTAATTTTAACATTATAACTCGACTTAATATTAATTTCAAGTTAAGTTATAATCTGAGTTCTCGATTCGACTCGTTAAGTAATTAAAAATGAAGTTAAATGTTAAGATTTATTATTTTTAAATCTATTACGTTATTATTATTAAAAGACTTATAGTAATAATTAAAACTGTTTTCTTATTCTTTAATATTATCTTTTCGTTGTTTATATTACTCTATTACATTATTAATAATATATATTACAAAATGTTTAATTTTAATAAAACATACGAATTATTAAGATCTTTAATTAAGAAAGAATTTAATTCTTTTATCGTTCATTTATTTACTTTTAGTAATCTTTATCTTAATTAATTCGCAAGTTAAGATTTACGAAATATTAATTAAATTTTCGTTAATAAGAAACGAATTCTTTTAGAAGCGATAGATAAAATTCATCGCAATACTTCTCTTTTAAAATTAAAAGAAAATAATTAGTTTGTTAAATAAAATTTTAATATTAATACTTAATTTCAGTTATAATAATTATAAACGTCTGTTAACGAAAGTGTCATTAATAAGACTTAAAGAAAGATAGCAAATTCACTTTAAACTAAGAAGATTAAAGTAAATAAATAATTTCACATCTGAAATAATTTTATTTAAATGATCTCGACATTAAAAGAATATCTTAAAATTTCATGCAAGATTTATTATAAAATTTTAAATCATTTTACAGCTATTAATAAATTTAGTACATTTAATATAATTAAACATCTTAAGTTAAATGCTTACATGAAACGATAATAATTTAACTTTCTTTCGCAGCTCGAGATAGCTTTTAATCGTGTAAGTTCGATATAATAATGTAAATAAATAATGTAAAGTTAACATTTTTATAAAAGAAAAGTCGTATTAATTTATTATCTTAATTTAATTAACAGATTTAAAAAAAGATATTATGTTAAACCTTTGTTACACTGAATTAATCTTTTTAAATTATTAAAAACGAGCATTTTCGACAGTTATTATAAATGCTTCGTTCAGAGATTACTTTCGTGCATCGCATTAAATTATTAAGCATAATTTTTTCGAATTACGATAAGATTTGTAAAAAGATAAAGCAAGATTTAAAAAAGTTACGACGTGTTTCTATTGCGTTAAATGCATAATTTAGTTCTTAAAAAGTCGCTTATTTAAAAATATTAATATATTACATGAATGCTGCATTTTAATATCGTGAACATTACATTAAACTTATATTTTTTTAAGTTAAGCATAATAATTATCATTTAATGCAAGAACTGTTTAAGATTTTAAATACGTACGATATTAAAAACAAGCTTTTTAATATTATTATTAATAACGCAAGCAATAATGATACTTTAAAGAAGAAACTTAAAAGAGCGCTTAATTAACGCGATATTTAAGAAATAAAGTATAAAACTTAATTTCTTATCTGACTCATATCATTAATTTAGTAGCTTAAGAGTTAATTAAAGCTATTAAATTAAAGGCTTTAAACGATAATTCTGCTGTGTTATTAAAAATGAATTAAGTTAAGAATGTAATTAAAAGTCATAATCTTTGTACTGTTATTAAGAAGATATTTATTAAATTAATAATGCAAAAAGATAATGCATTTATTAAGTAATGAAACAAATTCGCGCTCTTATTATTATTATTAATAATTCTTCTTAACGAAAGCTTTGCTTTTTAAAGCTTTAAGTCAAATTTATAATAAGATCTTAAAAATTAATATAAGACATTCGCATTCGCTGAAACTTTATTTATTTAATGCTTTAACGTGTATATTAATTACGTGACACGATCGATATATGAATTAAAAAATTCTTAACAGATATAAAGATTTAAGCTGTTTAATTAAAGAAGAACGAATAATCATTAATATTGCTTATTAATAATATGTTAAATTCTTTTTACGAGCTAACTTTAATTATGTTTAAAATCATTAATGTTAACATACGTTTAGAATTTTAAATATTTAATGCTCTTTTTAATCATCTTAATGTTATTAAGATAATTATACGTAATAATGCATGTACTTCGCAAGCACTTGTTCTTTAAGCTTGCGAACTAGCTTTTATAAAGCTTATAAAATATTATTTTAAGATGAAAAGTAAAGATAAATTTATATACAATCTCGCTATGATTTTAAATTCTATCTAAAAGTTAAAATTGTATTAAGATTAAAATGTAAATGAGAATAATAAACATGATTTTAATAAGAATGCTTATTTTTATTACAATAAATATAAAAAGAAGTTTAAAATTTATTTTCGTCGTCATTATAAAAAGAAAATTATAATTTTAAAACTCGAAACGTAAGTAACTAATAATGTTAATTAAATAATATAATATAATAATGTAATTATTTATTTATTAATAATGTTATAGCCTGTTATAATGATTACACAAACTCTTCTTTAAAGAAGTTAACGTCGTTCTTTATCTGTTAATAAAAATAATTAATATCTTCGCATTAACGCTATTATTAAGAAATCTTTAACATGAAAGTATTAAAGAAATAATATCTCGAACTTTTTAAGATTAACTTAAATAATTAAAGATATTCTTTCATGTTTAATATTCTTTATAAATATTAAATGAACATTCAGTCTTACGAGAAGAGTTTGTCGTTAAGATTAATTATAAATAACTTTAAAATTAATCGAATAAATAATGTTTCTTAAGTATTATAATCGTATTAATTTAAATTTTAAGAAGATTATTATCGAAGCGTAAGATATTTATCGTAAAGAAGAAGATGAAAATGCGATTAATGAATTTAATGATTCTTTTAAAGCAAATTTACAGAATGTTTTACGTTTTATTACAGTTTAAATATTTAATATTATTACATTTAAAGTTGCTTTTACGTTATTAATATATATAATAAGATAACATATTTACGAGATAATATAACAAGATAATGCAAATGATTAAATGTATTACGATACTAAATAACTTAATTACTTGTTAAATATTCTTATTATTAATGATTTCGATTTAATTAACAGATCATTATATTAAATTTTAAGATTATTCATTAATATTTTCATTAATGTTATGTTTTTTTACTGAATTATAACACGCTTTGCGTATATTATAAGAAGATTGCTGTTTACATACGTAAAGCATTATATTAGTAAGTGTTATACAATATTAAAAATAATGTAAATAAGTAATTCACTTACTGATAAGAAATTTACATAAAAACGCTTCTGTAATTTTTTAAAAAGTAAGCGAAGTTAAAGTCTGAATTTTATAATTTTCATCGCTTATTCTCGAATTAAGTTAATTCGTATTAATTTAATATTATAAGATTTCGCGTATTACTCTTTCAAAACAGAGCTTAAATATTAATAAATTCGTATCTTTTTAATAGCGACGAATCTTTCAAAGAGCGATGATTTCTTGCTTTTATTTTCTCTTTATCTTTATTTATCATAATAAATTAATTATTAATTACTTAATATATTATCTGTTTATATTATCTTCTTAATTCTATTTGTCTTACTTTTTAGCACTATTTTATTATTTTTCTTTAATGCTTCTTTAACTCGATTTAATGAAAGTTTATTATTACGAGTTAATTTTCTTAAATCATTACGCGATGCGTCTTCGCCTAACTTTCGCATTATATTAAGCCTGTTAGTAATGCGTAACAAGAAATGTATTATTTAAATGCATTATCTGTTTACTTAATACGAGTTATAATGTAAATTAAAGTAATTTCTTAACTGAATATGATTTAAAAACTCAAGTACGATATAAACTGAAATGATTAATGCGAAGTAAGATAAGATAATCGAGATAATTAATGCGATATAAGCTAAAGTAATTAATGTAATGTAAAGTAAGACGATTAAGATAATTAATGCGATGTAAAGTAAGACGATTAAGATAATTAATGCGATATACACTAAGATAATGATTATGTAAATTATAGTACTAAGATTATAAATGTAATGTTTGCGACTTTAAAATTATAAATAAATTTTAACATTTAGCGTTAACTTTAACTTTATTTGCATCTTATATTTATTCTAACTTTAATAATATTTACGCTTTACATTTATTCATTACATTCATTCATTATAACTAAGTTTATTATAAGAAAAGAAAAAGCATTTTAATATTATTATCATGTAAGAAGATTATTATGCATTATTTATATGCAATATCATTAAGATTAATTAAAATCGCAGAATGTTTAATTTATTAATTAAGTCGCAGTTAACTGCTAGTAAAAATCATGCTATGAGATGAGATAAAGATCAGAAAACTTTTTATATTAAACAAAACGTTAATTAAATAATTCTTCATAAGTAACTCATTAAGCTGAGAATTATTAGCGTTTATTAAAATGTATTAGAAGCGAAGCGAATGAATATAAAAAATAATACATGAGATATAATCACGAATAATCGAGTGAAGAAAAGTTTACATGATAATGCATTTAAGTAATGTTTATATATTTTAAAAGCTAATAATATAATAGCTTAATGCTTTAAGATTAATTTAATGAAGAAGATAAGAAAGAAGAAAACTACGAAGTAAACAGATATTAAAATTATAATTATGAAAACAGTATTTAAGTTTACTTTTATTATTAAAGTATTTATTTACTATATTTAAGGTAAAAAACGTAACTAATGTATGTATTAAATTATTACGAATTAAGGTGAATTTAATAATATTATGTTTAAATACATAATATTAATAACTAAAATTACTCAGTAACGTATCTTACATTATGAAGAACTCGAAGACTTAAAAGTAGCAGATAATTTAAATGTAGTTAATAAATTTTTTTTGTTCATGAATATATTTTTAACGAGAAAAATACGACGAATCGTAAGATACTTAATTTATTAACTTTAATTAAGAACGAATTAAAGAATTTAATTAAAGTTAATAATAATAAAATTAAAATAAAATATAATAAGATAAAGAATGATGCGAAGATGATTAAGAATAAGTATAAGAAGAAAGAAAAAAAGAAGAAAGAGAAGAAGAAGAAAAATAAAAAGAAAGACGAAGAGAATCATGAAATCATTAAGATTTCAGACTAGTAATTTAATTAATTAATTATATTACTTTCTTACATTATTCTCTTACATTATCATGTAACAAGTTAAATATTATATCGCTTCATGTTTTAATTAGTTAAGTTAAGAATTCGAGTTAATACTTAATATTAACATTATAACTCGACTCGAATACTTAATATTAACATCTTAATCTAACTTAAATACTTAATATTAACATTATAACTTAACTTAAATACTCGATCTTAAAATCGTAATTTAACTCGAGTCTTAACGAGTTAAGAACTTAACTCGAGCTCGATGTATTAACTCGTCGCAATCAGTTTATATATAAGCTAAAGCTGTTCATAACGATGAAAATGTACAACGTTTTTTATTTTAATTTACTTCGTAAGATTGTTTAAAACGTATTATTAAAATAAATATAAAAGTTTTCGAAACTTATAATCGTTAATGATAAGAAAAAATAAAAATTAAATAATATTCTGAGTTTAAAACATTACAATAAGGCTAAACGTTTACAGTATCGAATTAAATGAATAAATTATAAATAATAAAATCTTTATTAATATAACGTAAATGACGATAAATTTAAGAACGCGTTTAAGCTAGTAAAGAATTTTATAAGCGTTTTTTACGCAGTTTAAAATTAAAGTCTGCTTTTAAGCGCTAAAAACATCGTTACTTAAGAAAGAAAGAAATATTACGATTAAAGATTAAAATTTAAATTTAAATTTAAATTTAAGTTAAATTAAGTTAAATTAAGTTAAATAACTAAACGATTAAATCATATTAAGTTTAGCGCGTTAAACTCGTGTTAAATTTAAACTTAAATTTAAATTTAAATTCAGATTTAAGTAAGATATATTATTCACTTTAACGCTTTTGCTGAATATATATATCTTAAGCTTTTTTTATATCTATCTCTTTTCTTTCTTTAGCTTTTAAATCTTTATTAATTTAACGTTTAACTAGTTAATTATTTTATTATAATTAAAAGATTTATTAGTTAAAGCTATCTTATTATATACTTTTAATAAATATTTTACGAATGATTTAAAAGAAACATTGTATAAATTATTATATAAATTCTTATTTACTAAACTATTTCTTAAATTATTCATTAAATTATTTTTTGTATTATTTCTTAAATTATACGTATTTAATTAATTAATTAACTAGTTAACTTAACAAATTATATTAAACATAACTTTTAATTATTCATTATATGTAAAATTTTAATATGTTAATTATTACTTAAGTTATTAAAGTTACTAAACTCGCTTGTAAGTTTTAAAGTTATTAAATATATTTTTAATAATAAATTAATATTTTCGTGAATTAAAAGCGATTTCGAAAATTAACTTGCGCTCATGATTCTTTTAAGTAATAAATTCACTTCGAGTTATATAAAGAAATCTTCTCAAGTTATTAATAATCGTGCACGTATTGTTTATACATTAATAAAAAGATTATAACGTCTTTTATTTTTAAATTTAATTAATTATATAAAGAGTTAAATATTTAAGAATTTTTTTTACAAAGTTACGTTAAATATGTATTAAGCAGAACATTAACATATGCTTAAAATGTTTATGTTATTCTCGCTTAAGATTAAGATTATAAAAAAAGTTCTTAACTTTTACAAATCTTAACATGTGTTTAATATATATAAAGTATATATAAAGATTAATTTAAAGTCTGTTTTTTATACATATTTACTTAAGCTGTATCTTTTAGCGTCTTAAACATTAACTTAAACATTAAATAATAAGCTTCACGAGTTTTTAAATTAGAAAAAACATAATACATTAATAACTTAAAAAGATTTCTTTATATGACTTAAGATGAATTTGTTACTTAAAAAAGTTACGAGCGTAAGTTAATTTTCGAAGTCGTTTTTAACTCGCGAAAATGTTAATTTATTATTAAAAACGTATTTAATAACTTTAAAACTTACGAACAAGTTTAGTAACTTTAATAACTTAAGTAATAATTAATATATTAAGATTTCACATATAATGAATAATTAAAAATTATGTTTAATGTAATTTATTAAGTTAACTAGCTAATTAATTAATTAAGTACGTGTAATTTAAAAAATAATTAAAAAAATAATTTAAAAAATAATTTAATAAAATCTGACTATATAATACGTGTATGATTAATAAAAGCTGACTTTAACGCGTATAAATGATTTAAAAGATAATTTAAGAAATAA
>JAABUO010006595.1_pt1 | contig 13318 bp, 16 predicted proteins | sample 5559291 | NCBI WGS metagenome assembly JAABUO01 (sample SAMN10711878, study PRJNA513372) | rock metagenome | isolation source: Antarctica rocks | place: Antarctica: Victoria Land, Finger Mt sud | reverse complement strand
CCTGCGGGTGCTGCGAGACGAGGTACAGCGTCCAGGCGATCGTGTGCCCTGCGGCGCAGCGTATGGGGTTAGGGCGCGAACCACATACAGTCCGCAGGTTCCGCCGCGGCCGCCAGGCGTGGCGGGCGGGGCGCCGGGCCGGGTGAGCGTGTGCCCGGCTGCGCGGCGCCGCGCGCTGTCAGCAGTCAGCATGATCGGCTGCGACGCCTGGCGGCTGGCCGTGCGGCGCTGCGCCGCAGCCGGCACAACGCGGCGGCATTGCGTAAGCATGCTCGCTGGCATCATGCTGCGGGCGCAGACTGCGGCGCGCCTGTGGTCTCCATGCCAGCAATGAAGGCGATGCCAATCTGCGCCCGGCAAACCCTAGGTGTGACTTCCGTGTCTGGTGCCGCAGGCACGGCGGCACTGATCATGCAGGGGCGTGGCGGCGGTCACACGCCCTGCAGCAGGCCGTCTGCAAACACACTGCCCCGCTTTTTACACCTGCCAGCCCTCTGGAGGGTCGATGCGGTGCGCCTTGCTGCACCTCAGGGACACCGCTGCACCAGGTACGGCAGCACTGCAAAACACAACACGAGCGTGGGCAGCTGGCGGCCCTGCATTGGGGCAGCAGCGGCGCGCCCGCGCCGCGGCAGGCCCGCCGGCGCGACGGCGCGCGCGCGCCCGCGGCGCCGGGGAGGAGGAGAGAGGGGCGGAGGCCGGCGGCGCGCCTCGGGCAGCAGCTGCGCGTCGGTCAGCGGCCGCCCGGTGGCCGGGTCGCGCATGCGCAGCAGGTGCGCGCCGATGGTGACGTCGCCGGGCGCCGGCGGCCCGCCCGCGCGCAGCTCCGCCAGCAGGCCCTCCACAATGACTTGGAAGCCGCGGAGCGCGCGCGCGCCGCGCCGCACCTCCTGCCGCAGGCGCGCGCGGAACGATTGCCGCGCCGCCGTCAGCGCGTGCGCCACAACTGCGGCCGGGTCGCCGGCGGGCAGGCCGCCGCCGCGACGGCCTTCGCCATGTCGCACTGTTTTTAATGGGACATGCGGGACGCTCGCCCGCGCTCCCAGGCAACTCGTCAGCTGCCAGCGCTGAACCAGACGTGAAAGCACTCTGGATAGCACACTGAGCCTGACGGACACAGCGGCACGCTCGTACGTGCGCGTGAGCAGCAGCCGGCAGCAGCCGGAGCAGCCGCCGCCATCAGAACGCTCCAGGAGCGCACCGGCAGGAACCAGAGGTAGGGCCGCAGCGGCGAGGACAGGTACTTCTGCGTCTCGACCATGCCGCGCTGGATGGCGCTGAGCGCGGACGCGGCGCCGTCGCCGCCCAGGACGCTGTGCGCGCGCGTGCGCTGTGTTGCGCGCGCTCCTCGCAAGCTGTCCGGCGCTCTGTCCGCTGCACCAAGCAATGCTGCCAGCCTGTAGTGAGAGCACGGGCGCGCGCTCCGGCCATGGGCCGCGTCGCATGACCAGCCCATGGTTTGAGTAGACTAGGGTGCACGTCGGAGGGTGCGGAGCGCTGGGCGGGCACCTGGTTGCGCCGAAGTCCTTGCCGAAGCCGACCATGCCGATGACATCCTGCGCGGCGCTGCAGCGTGAGCCGGGCGCGCATGCGGGCGAGCAGCAACGCCAGTAGCCTCACGAGGGTTTGAACGACCGGCGTGGTGCACGGACACCATGCTATTGATATGGCGCATGCAGCGCCAGACGCGCGACTCAAAGCGGCATCCCCGCTCTACACACACGACAGCTCTCGCGCGTGCACGTGTGCGGCATCGACGCCGTCTGATGCATGGTGTCAAACACCGAGCCAGGCCCTGTTCACGGGTGCACTGCACACCAACGGCCTGACGTCTGAGTCATGGAAGGTGTGCCAAGTCGACCTATTTGACATACAGTTCTTTTTAGCATGTCTTGCGCAGGGCCAGCACCAGGCTCTCGCGCTGCGCGGCCAGGTCCATGTCGACCACCGCCTCGGGGCCCAGGCGCTTGAGGGCCTGGATAAGGCGCTCGTTGACGCTGACGACATGCGAAAAACCGTTCCTGCATGCGGCGCCGGGCCGTTGGCGCTGTGTCAAGAGGGCCGGCGTGAAGCACTGCATGACCCATCTGCACGTGCTCTGCATGCAGGGCACTTGGCTCTGCGGGCAGCACCTGGCATGCCGCCCTCACCGGTACAGATACCCGTGAGACAACACAGCGCGCAGCGCCGCGCGTCACACACAACCAAGGCTGCTGCGAGAGGCAGGCGCGCCGGATGTTCTTCGTAGCAAACGCCGGAGCGACGCCCTTGCGCGCGTTCCGCCAGGCGGCCGTGTGCGTCGGGTGCGACAGCAGATTCCGCCGGCCGTGCGTGAGCTGCGCGGCGCGCCCAGCATGTTTCGGCGCCCCGTAATGCAATCATTCATTCCTGCCAGCCCGGAGCGGCCGCGGGCGCAGCGCGGCGCCCCGCGGCGCTGTCCGCACCAGGTCGATGCCGTTGTAGGCGTCCGCGGCCTTGTCCAGGTTGCTGCCGCGCGCGAGCACCTCGTGCACCAGCAGCGGGTCGGACACGACGACCACCTGCGGCCCCGCTTCGCCCCACTGCTCGAAAGCCCACACCGGCTCGCCTCTGTGCTCGACCGCGCGGCCAGCGCCGCACGGTGGGAGCTGCAAAGCAGAGCTGCAAAGCAGAGCCCAGAGAGTGGGAGTTTGGCAACTGCCAAGCAGGGCCAAGACAGTGGTAGTCTAGCGTGCCAGGCGGGCCCGCGCGCCTTGAGGTGGTAGAAGCGGATCGAGTAGATGCCGCCGTACTGCGCGGCGAACTTGGTGAGCGAGCGGTGAAAGGCCAGGTCGCCGGCCGCGCACACGCCGCGCCAGAAGCAGGTTGCGGGCGGGTGCGGCAGCCTGCTCAGGGCGACCATGTCAGCCAGCCAGCGCGCCAGGCGGGAGGCCAGCGCGCTGGCCACGACCGCCAGGCAGGCGGCCGCCAGCGGCAGCAGGAGGCCCTGCACCATAGCGTCCCTGCTCGCCTGCTTGCTGCTTGCTGCTCACTGTATGGCGCTGCGCTCAAAGCGGATGGTTACAAGCACAGCTTGGAGAGAGCTGAATTGTTCTGGTTGCCAGTTAACGAGCAGGGCTGCAGGTGCCTCGGAGCTGCTTGTGCTGTTTCGCAAAGGAGTTGATGACTCATACGAATCGACCAACTACTTCCAGCGGTGCTAGGGGGGGTTTAGAAACAGCTTGGCGGGTTAGGGCTGATTCAAAAAAAGGCGCAACTCGCGGGGCGCAGCAATAAAGACCATGCGAAGAAAGTCGTGCAAGAGCGCATACCTGTCACATTATAGTCAGCGAGCAGCTCTGTGTGCACATCACCGCAGGTCTGAGTCTGTCTGGTCTATGTAATATACTCTGGTCGCTTGCCTCATTTGACACAAGTTAATAGCAAGTCAGCATGGCCACAAAGCTGCCAGGAAAAGTGCCCGGCCGGGACCGCATGCCGGGCATCATTTCGGCCTCCCTGCTCGCGGCCGACGGCGCCGCGCTCGGCGAGGAGGCCGCCCTCGCGCTGGGGTCGGGCGCCGACTGGCTGCACTTTGACCTCATGGTGCTTGCACGCTTCCTGGTAGCATGCTGCGCAGAGCTATCTGTTTGGATAGGCGTCCGGAGGGGTGGCGCAGTAGGGCTGCACTCCTTGTGCCTGCGTTGCGTTGGCGTCCTGCGCTACAGCGCTGGGATGCACTGTCCGGCGGACAACTTGGTAAACGCTGCCGCTTCTTGGTGCACGACGCGACCGTGCTGGGCAGCCCTGCCAGACCCTGACACAGCGGCTGTGCTGCCTAGGACGGGCACTTTGTCAACAACTGGACGTTCGGTCCCTGCGTGGTGGGCGCTGTAAGGCGGGCTCTGACGCGAGCGAACAACGCCCGGCCAGTGTTCTGCGACTGCCACCTGTACGCCACCAACCCGCAGGACTGGGTGGAGGTGCTCTCCCGCCTGCGCGCGCTTTCAGTGCCCGCCGCATGCAGGCAGGAGTGCCATATCTGGCAAGACCGCCGTTCTCGTTGCATGCTCAATTACAAGGTATGCAGCACGCGTGCAAGCCTGCCCCGCTCTGGGAACCGATGGGCTGTCACGTGCCGGGGCAGGCGCTGCTGCGGCAGCGCCCACCCGGCTGTCACGGCCCAGCGTTAGTTTGGACGCTGGCTTGTATAATACTCTCGGCCGAGGCTGACCTAGTAGTGCCGTGAGCTGTGTTCTCTAACAGGCGCCGCGAGCTGTGTTCACCTGGCAGCGCCGCATGCAGTGCTCACTGACTGGCGCCGCGAGCTGTGTTCACTAGGCAGCGCCGCACGCAGTGCTCACCAACTGGCGCCACGTGCTGTGCAGGAGCTGCAGGAGGCGGGTGCGAGCCTCTTTAGCTTCCAACTGGAGGCGCTGTGGGGTGGCCGGGGCTGCGCGGAGGGCGGCTGGCCGCGCGAGCAGCGCGTGGTCGAGCTCGCGGCGCGCGTGCGGCGGGCGGGCATGGCGGCCGGCCTCGCGCTCGTGCCAGGCACGCCGGCCGAGGCCGCCGCGCCGTACGTGGCCGCCGGCGACGTCGACGTGGCGCGCCCCCGCGCTCGTGCCGTCTGAAGCGCAGCGCAGCCGAGGAGTGGGCGCCGCCACACAACTTTACCAGTGTCAAGCACGCACAAGGGTTTGGCGGGCAGCACCTGGTGCCCTGGACGTGCTGCAGGGGCACCGGTCGACTTCCTGGCTGTGGGGCTAGGGACTCAAACCTATCCTCAATATATAGGGTTAGGGCGCACCCGTTGCGCTTGCCAAGCAGGAACTCGCCGCGGTAGATCTCGCCCGCGTGGCTGGTGTACATGCCCAGCCCGTGCGCGTACCCAGAGTGGAACTCGCCCTCGTACCTGGCGCGCGCGCGCGGCGGCAGCATGAGCGCAGCGCGCGCGCGCGCCCTGGCAAGGCCAGCGACGGCCGCGCCTAGGCGCCGCTCGGACCCTTATCTGGCGGTCGTGCCTAATCCTTACCTGACGGATACCGGACCCTAAGCTTCACCTGGCAGAGCCGGCGCCAGCCACGCCCGGGCGCCGCTCGGCGCCTCAGCAGCACAGCCTTGTTAGGAGCATGCGCACACTGTGGACGAAGTCAATCTTCGAACTGATGGCAGGCCTCCGTGCATAGGTGCGACGCGGCCCTAAACACGCTCCTGATGTGCATTTGACAAGCTCTTGCTCTGTTGAGGCCTCCATTGTGACGTGGACCATCGCTCAGGACGACCCCGGCTGCAAATGCTTACGCTGGTGCTGTTCCCTTGCTAAGCGTGGCGCCCTTGCCGTCCACAGCCCTCGCAGAGCGGGCGCCAGCCGCTCGTCTCTTGCGCAGCGATGCGGCCCCCGCGACGTCAGTGACCAACCCCACAGGGGCCTGGGGCCTACCCTAAACCCTAAACCTACGAGCGCCCCGCACCGGTCCCCGCGCTGCGGGTGCTGGAAGCCGCCGCCGGTCCAGTTGCCGAACACCATGATGCCCTTGCCGTGCGGGATGCCCTCGCGCGTCAGGCCCTCGTAGGTCGTCGCGTCGTCGTACACCTTGCTCTCCCACATCAGCGCGTTGCCTGCGGCAGGGATAGGGTTAGGTTCTCACGGCGCCGTGCTCACGGGCAGCTGGCGCGGGCGCGGGCGCACGCAGCAGCCTCGCGAGCGGGCGTGCGGCAGGCCGCCTCTGCAGCGGCACCCCCGCATGCACACTGAGGCCGCATTGTCCGCGCCCAAACCCGCTGCTCACGGCCGGCAACAGCGCGCGACCGTATCGCAACATGATGGAAGCAACACCTCTCTTCACTGTGCGACAGTGATATGTGCAACCAGACTGTCAGCCATCACAGCGGCTGCGCTGCAGTTGCAGAGGCCCGCGCGCCAGCGGCGGGGCGGCGGGCGGGCGGGCGGACCTACGAACGGCGCGAACGGATGGTCCGACTCTGCGAGCCAGGCACGCAACAGCCGCGTCAGCAGCGTAATTAAGCCCATACGTGGCGAGCAGGCGCCTTCCCGGGCAGCGCAGGCAGCTAGGCAGGCGCAGCGGGGTGCTGACCTGCCAGGTAGGAGGACGGGTCCTGCTTCATGTGCGGCAGGTTTGGCACCTGCGCAGCGACAAGCTCGTGACGCTCGGCAGCCGGAATGCCGCGTTCGCCTCCCAAGCGAGCGGCCAGCCTCGGCACTGCCTGTCATTGCTGGAAATTGCAATGCTTCTGTGGCAACTTCAATTCAGGCAAGCGCTGTCGCCCGGCAGACACAGTGGCGCTTTGCCTGGCGAGCAAGGGGCAGGATCAGCGTCCAATAGCGCGAGGTGACTGAGGAGCGGGCCTTTCAACACATTTACTCCGCACGCGGGCGGCAGGCAGGGTGGGGGGGGAACTGGAGGGCACTGCCAGGCGCTGGTCTATTCAAGCACGCGCAACAGGACAGGGCAGGTTTGGGCGCAGCGGCGCACATATCGCCCCCTGCCAATAATCTGCACCGCCGCCACAGTGCTCTGTCAGTAGCAGCCCCAGGACTGAAGTGCAGTGAGAGCAGCAGCACTCTCATTGCAAGAGGGACTGCATGCAGCTTGTTGGCACCTTGGGCTCGTCGTCCGACCTCCGACCCCATTGGTCTGTGCCGTCATCCATTGGAGCGGCCTGTGCTATTCAAGGCACTCGTCTGCGCGTCTGCTCCTGCGAGCAAGGTAGCACAGCAAGCGCTGAGAGCCAGCGAGGGGCGCCTGCAAGTGGTTTCTTCTGCAGCCTTGCCAGAGCCTGCACCTCAGACGCAAGCAGCACTGCGTTGAGGCACCTGCAGCCGGACAGTAGTAACAAGTCCTCCGCTGTCAGCCCTCGCCCTTGGTGACCTGTGCGGGCACCACGCCGCAGCCGCAATACAAGCTTTCCGCGCCGCTGCAGCACCTGCGTCAGCACGCTGCTCCTCTCAGGTAACGCAACTGTCGGCTTGACTCTACACAGCACACTGAGTCCGTCGGCTGCCCACGGCAGTTTGCATGCGTAACAGGACTCGCAATGCATTGCGCACCGTTCACTGCTGGCGAATGGGTTGGAGGCGTGTAAACCTGAATGTCTTGTTAGGCCTGCTTCTCATCCTGGCTGTTGCAAAAACGAAGTCGCGCAGCCTCATCGGCGCAGCAACCCTGCGAGGGGCATTGTTTTTGGGGGTCCTGGTGCATGCACAAGGCCATTGGCTGCACTTTTCAACCAGCGCTGGGATACCCGCGTAGTGGCCTGCTGCATTCTTGCTTGCCTCCCTCGTTGCGCGTAGCCCTGCCATAGGGCTGCGCCCGTAAACAGCCCAAAGTTGGCTGATACCGGCTCCGGTGTAGCTCATCGTGAGAATCAAAGGGATGAGCTGTGCGGCATGCTGTGCACAAGGCGGACTGGGACCTCTTTTTGGGAAGTCAATTATTTCCAGCGTCTGGAGCACCCATGGCTCGCATTCTTCTTCCACACAGTCGACAAAACCCCGCATGGGAGGCCAAGTAGAGGTCTGGCGCGGGCAAGTGAGCATGCGACATTCTCACTGGTAACATTCAATGTAATCGCAGCCAATCATGCGCCAGCCCAGCTCACTGCGTATGGCGGCCAGGCGCCGGCGCTGCGCCCCGCCGTCAGTCACGGCTGTCTGGAGAGGCCAGATGTATTTCACGCTGCCTGAGCATGTAACAGTCTGCGGTCAGTGGTGTGGCCGCTTGCAACAAGGTGTAGGCAGGCACAAGCTCGATGACGCGCGCCTGCCATAGAGCGGTAGGTCACGATGGGCGCCCCCTCGTCGCCTGCCCTCCTGTCTCCAGGCTTGCGCTCTCGCACCAGAAACCTGGCCGGAATCTTGGTTCAGCCCTCACTCCTGCAAAGGCGAGCGGCGGCGGAGCCCAGCACGCGCCATGCGCCAGGCCGCTCACTCCATCACGTCGCGCCCGAATAGGCTCGGCACTTCGTACGCGCGGTAGAGCGCGCGCTCCGGCAGCGCCCCCACCTCGCGCTCTGTGACCAGCTCAGCCTGTGGGCACACCGACGCCACTGCGCCGTCCAGCACCTGCGGCGCCGTCCCGGCAGCGGGGTCAGCTGCCACAGCAGCTGGCAAAGGTGGCAGAGCGCGAGCGGCCGAGCCGGGACGCGGCGGGAGCCTCGCCTGCACCGTCGCCTGCGCTGTGCGCTCGTTCGACTCCCAGGCCGGACCATAGAGCTGCGCGCACACAGGCCTGGTTAATTTTTATGCTGCAGACACATACCACATTAAGTGGGCTGCAGGGGGCGCACATCGTTCAGACTGGCTGTCGATATGCAGTTGGGGTTGTAGCCGCCCAAGCACGGCCGGATGCGCCTGGGCCCCAGACAGAACACCCTGAGAGAGCACGACAGTATGATAGTAGCAGCAACAGAGACAGCCTTCTATGCAAAGTCTGCAACAACAAGATGTCACACTTCTGGTACCGGTAAAGAGTGTGTCACTGAGAGCAAGCACTACAGAGTGTTTGCAACTTCGCAACTGAGGGGCAAAGAAACTTGGCCTCGCAGAGGCCACAGTACATATGAAGCACCCGTCTGCGCTCGGTCCGTAAGGGATGCTCCGCGACTGCGTGTACGGTGTGTCAGCACGTGCGGGCGCTGTCAGTGCGGTCAAGGCCGCTGACAACGCTAGGCTCCTCCTGCTCAGCACAGGCAGACCAGTTGCTGCACTCTTGCCTCCCTGCCTGCATGCTGTGCACATCGGTACAAGGTCTGCTTGCAGTAGGTTCATCAGGCCAGACTGAGACACTCTTGTGTCCGGGCCAGTGAAACAAGATTGTCTGGCTGGCGAGCACCTCAGGCTTGAGCTCAAGCTCGAGCAGCTTGCAATGCGATACAGAGCGCGATACAAGACAGTGCGGCTGTACTTCGATTGCGCCTGATTGAGTGGAAGTGCTGTACTAAAATCAGCTGTGCTTGGAAGGCGAGAGCACAGGGCCTGTGGCTACCCTGCTTATGCCTGCTCGATGACACATACCTGCTTCCGAGCAGAGTCTCACAGAAAAGGCCTGCTCGGCGGCTGGCAGAACAGCACCACAAGGCAGTCCGCAGCAATGGTGTGCCCGATGCGCTTTGCGCTAGTGGGCATCTCCGCGGTGGTGGCGGTTGTGGCGCTCGCGCTGTCGCAGTGCAGAAGCCCCGTTGGGAAGGGCGGCCTGGAGAGGCGAGCGAGCAACGCGGCAATGGTGCGCGCCTCGGGCCGTCCAGCCCCGCGTGCACCCACGCCTCGCCCGTCCAAAAAAGCATGTGCTGGGGATGGCGCCGCTGCGGGCGCGCGTTGCTCAGCCTGGCAAGCAAGGGCTATGCGTATGTGGTCCTGTGTGAGCATGTGCCGGCGTGGGTGGTTGCGCTTTCCCGTGGCCAGGTGCCGAGCAGGGGGCGCGCGTAGTAGCACGCCCTGCGGGCGCCCTGGTTCACATGCTGCTGTGCATGGAGTCCCAGCCCGGGCCGCGCGGGCGCAGGTTGACACGCGGAACTGGCGGCGAGCGCTGCTGGACATGTTCACGGGGCTGTACCTGTGGCGCGTGGGCTGCGCGCTGTACGAGGGGGCCGGCGAGCGCGGCGAGCACGGCTGGCAGAGCTGCCACGCGGCAGCCGTGAAGGCCTCCTAGGCCAGGTTTCTGGCGGCGCCTGTCCCTCTAGCTACTTGATGGCTGCACCTCCGCGTCCGCCGTAGGCCTTGCGCCTGCCGGGCAGCAGGCCGTGATGCGGCCTCGTGTGCGCAGCCTTGGACCGGCAGCATACTCGTTGCTTGGGCGGACTGTCCTCTTTCGGTGAAGGCTTACTTGTTTTGGTCTGGCACTTTGCTGCTACGCTGTTCTGTCTCTGCCTCTGTGTGTGTCGTGCCACAAAGCGCGTTACTGTGGTGCTTCCATATTTTCAGGCCACGCTTTGCATTTGGCGTCAGCGTGTACACTAGCATGCCAGAGACCTGGTTCACTGGCATGTGCTATAGCAGCGGAGGGCCCCCAAACTGATAGTTCAAGGGCAAGAATATTGCCCTTGGAGTTGTCATTGCGGCTTCGTCTGACAAGTGACCTGCAGCTCGTGTATGGGCATCATGCACGGGTGAGAAATGCAGGGCTTGGGCCTGAGCACTGTGGCCAGCACATGCAATAATTGCAGCACATGTTGCATGGTGGTGCGTGTAAGCTGCAAACGGTTGCAGCACATCTCGCGTGTCCAGAACCCAGCAGATGCATTCCGTCCAAGAGCCTCCCAGCCAAGCCAGACCTTGGCCAGCGCTCCAGGCGCCAGGCCGCACGTCGCCACGCCGGCCGGCCCTGCTCAGGGCCGCCTTCGGATGGAGGGTGGGCAGGCTCAGTGCGCAAACGCGTCCAGCGTGGCCTCCAGCGCCGCGGGCGCAAAGTCGCCCGTCACGATGCAGGAGCCCAGCGGGCCCCGGAGCAGGATCAGGCGCAGCCGGCCGTCCTGCACCTTCTTGTCCACGGCCATGATGTCCCGGAACTGCTGCTTCGTCATGCCCTGCGCGATAGGGTAGGGTTAGCCTTTAGGATTGGGTTAGGGACGCACGCCGCCTCGCACCGCCGCTCCCGGCCGGCAGCCCTTGCTTGTCCGCTCCGCTTGCACAGCTGGAGCTGCTCGACTCTGTCTTGAGCGCATCACCGTGATATGAATCAGCCGGCGCGGGCAGGCGCATGCTTTGTTGAGACCGCGGGGCGCTGGCGGCGCACCGCGGGCGCCGTGACGGGCAGCTGGGCGCGCTGCAGCAGGCGCACGGTGCGGTCCAGCACGTCGCGCTCGATCCAGCCCAGGCGGAGCGACATGTCGGCCGCCATGACCATGCCGGCGGCCACCGCCTCGCCGTGCAGCCACACGCCTGCGCGCCGCCCGCCGCGCATGAGGTGATGCATGGGCTGTCACCGCCGGGGTGAGACCGGGCCGGGATGGCCGGCCCGTCCCCAGCGCTGCTCGGGCCCGCAGCGCAGGCCCCTTTGGCTTCATACTCTTGCATTTGCAGGCAATGACAAAGTGTCTCACGGCGCCCGCAAGCAGCACTGTACCAGGTGCCGAGCGAAGCAGCCCAGCGTGCACGGCGTATTTACCAGCACCTCCAAGCTCTTGGGGAGCAGAGGACGGTGCGGGAACCAATCTCCTTGTTCTGTCGGCGCCCCGAGACCCGCAAGGCACGCTAGAATGCGCGGGGGCGGCGGCGCGCCGTAGCCCTGCGCGGTCTCCATCGCGTGCCCGAACGTGTGGCCCAGGTTGAGCGTCGCGCGCACGCCGCCCTCGCGCTCGTCGGCGGCGACCACCGCCGCCTTGTTCACGCACGAGCGCTCGATCGCGTACGTCAGCGCCTGGCCCGGCGCGCGCGCGCGTTCAGCAACGGCTTAGGAGTAGGGTAAGCTAACCCTTGCCCTACCTACACTCGCCGGCGGCGCAGGCCACGCCTCGTACGCCGCATGCCGTTTGGAGCCGCACGCGCCTCCGCCTGGCGCCAAAGCAGCTCCCCGCGCGCCAGCACAGAGCCCGCTGACGCGGCAGCCTCGCCACCGCAGGGTGCAGCAGCGCGGCGCGCTGCTGCATGGCTGACAACGCAGAAGCAGGTGCAGCTACACAACCTGTGCGCGTGTACGACACCGGCGTGGCGCCATCGCGGGGGGCGCAGCGCGCCGACAGCGCTCACATACGATGCTGCGATGCTGCGGCCTGCGGCGCGCGCGGCACCTGCGGGTCGCGCTGGAGCAGGCGCTCCATATTGGCCTCCAGCCAGGCGAAGAGCGCGGGGTCGCGGATGAGGCCGTACTTGACGATCTCGCTGATGCCGCTCGCCAGCTCGCGGTCCGGCAGCGTGCTGAGCGTGTCCACGTCAATGAGCACTGCGCCGCGCGCCCGGGCTCGGCACGGCCCGCTGTGTTGTACACGCACTCTGTCGCCATCACACAGCAGCAACACATGCTGATCTGCTTTCATATGGGAGTGAGGGATGCCCGCGAGCGGTGCAACGTTGCCCTGCGTGCGGTTCCGGCGCCGCGGCCGGGCGGGCGGCACTCACGTCGGCCGCCTGGCCTCCTGGTCGCAGAAGGCGCGCCCGGCAGGCGCGCAGCGGGTGCGGGCATGCGCAGAAGCCGCGCAGTGCCCGCGGGCTTGCGCAGCGCCCCCGCTGCCCGCACGCAGGCTGCGTTGGCGCTGGGACTTCGGCTATCTGAGCTTACCCTGCCGGGGGATTGCCGCACCTCAACCCTACCCTGACAGGGGTGGGCGCACCGCAGCGCGGCTGGTAGAAGGCGCCGATCATGTTCTTGCCGGCCGGGTGGTTGACGCCCGTCTTGCCGCCGACGGACGAGTCCACGGTCGCCATCACGGTCGTCGGCACCTGCGCGGCGCGCGCCTGCGCGTCGCGAGCCGGCTGCCGCCCGCGCGCTGCACGAAAAGCAGCGGATGCGCAGGAGCACCAGAGAGACGCCGACAATGCGGCAGCACGCAGGCAGTGATGCTTTGTGGTGGCACGAGGCAGCCGTTCACGCTGACGCGCATGACACACCGGCGTGCACCTACGACTGGGGGTGGAGTGAACGCAGGCTCGAGCACTTCACAGGCAAGGCCGCGCAAAGTCACAGCCCGTCCTGTCGACCTGGCGTGACACGCCTGAGCACACGGCGCCACCCCACGCAGGCCGGGGCGCGCCTGGATGAAGTGCACGCCGCGCTGGTACGCCGACGCGGCAAAGCCGGTCATGTCGCCGATCACGCCGCCGCCCAGCGCCACAAACGTGGTGCTGCGGTCCAGGCGCGCCTCCAGCGCCTTGTCAAACACCTGGCGCGCAGCCCATTGCCGATCAAAAGTGTGCAGGCACAGCGCGACGGCAACAGGCCGACTCCCTGCGCGGGCCCCCTTTGGTGCAGGCTAAGCCAGCCTAGTGGTACTAACAGCTCGCCAGCGCGCCTGCACCAGCAAATCAGCCGCGACCGAGCGGGACTGCGAGTTGTCAGGACTGCTGCACTGCACACCAGCCCGCTGGACTAAGGGGCCGGCCAACCTGCATCAGCACCTCTGTCGACTTGTATTGCTCGCCGTCTGGCAGCACGACGTGCTCCACCTGGATGCCCTCCGGCCCGCCCTCCAGCGCCGCTCGACACCTGCCGTTCCCAGCGCCACCAGTCTGGACCCACCATCGCAGGTTGCAGCACAGGCGCTCAGGAGCTGGCTGTTCGCCACACGTGTCATAGACAATCAGAGTGTGTCGTTAGGTGCGGCATGCAAGGCAACCAGCATCTCACAGCCTGCGGCAACGAGGCAGCAAGCGCGCCAGCGGCTCAGCAAAGCTGACACAGCTGAGCGA
>JAABUO010006593.1_pt1 | contig 13321 bp, 11 predicted proteins | sample 5559291 | NCBI WGS metagenome assembly JAABUO01 (sample SAMN10711878, study PRJNA513372) | rock metagenome | isolation source: Antarctica rocks | place: Antarctica: Victoria Land, Finger Mt sud | reverse complement strand
AAACCTGATTTCATCAGTGTTACTCGAGGACCAGGCATGTACTCCAGCCTCTCCACAGGTATCGACACTGCCAAAGGCCTTGCTGTCGCTTGGTCAATTCCTCTGGTGGCCGTGAACCACATGCAGGCTCATGCTCTAACGCCTCGACTTGTTGCGGCTCTAGAAGAAACACCTGCCCGCTCAAAGAAGTGTATTTTCCCGTTCCTCTCCCTGCTCGTCTCTGGGGGACATACTCTGCTCGTCCATTCAAAGGACGTAAACGACCACGCCATACTCGCCTCAACAAGCGACATTGCAACTGGGGATTATATTGACAAGATCGCACGATGCATCCTTCCGTCAACGCTGCTGCAGGAATCCGGGGAGATCATGTATGGCCGGCTTCTGGAGCAGTACACATTTCCTCACGGACCCGGAGATTATGGCTACACCGCGGCGGGAGGGCGAGGTGAAGAAACCGCTCGCAAAGGCACGCACTGGGGCTGGGGGCTAGCTACACCGCTAGCTGAGTCTCGGTCCGGCTCGAAGCGTGCGGGTGGCTCAACGTCTAGGATGGAATTTAGTTTCTCCGGCCTAGGGAGTGCAGTTCGGAAGATTTGCGAGGAGAAGGGTGGGGAGATGAGGGAGGAGGAGCGAAGGGATTTGGCGCGGCATGGGATGAGGGTTGCCTTCGAGCATTTGGCATCAAGGGTGGTGATGGCGTTGAAGACGCTAGAGAGTCAGGAGATTCTAGATGCTAATAGTGGGAATGCTCTGAATAGGTTGGTGGTCAGTGGAGGAGTCGCAGCGAACGGGTATCTAAAAGCCATGTAAGCCATCCTCCCGAAACTATCTTAGAAATCCTCCCGTTAACCTTGTCCCAGCCTGCGCTCCTTTCTCGACGTCCGAGGTTTCAAGCATGTGGAATTAGTGTTTCCGCCGCCTTCGCTATGCACCGATAACGCTGCAATGATCGCTTGGGCTGGGATGGAGATGTACGAGGCTGGCTGGGAAAGCGAGCTGAGCTGCAAGGCAATACGCAAGTGGTCGATTGACCCTGCTGCCGAGGATGGAGGTATTCTAGGGGTGGATGGCTGGAAAAGACGATTAGTGTAGAATTGACAAATGGGATATATGCGAACAAAACACTTCGAAATCGCCTGCAGTAAAACGCTGCATATAAGTGTGTACTCATGACTACCAGCCAAAGGATATTTTAAGCGCCTCCAAATCCAATCCACTCCCCCAGTCAAAAATATCGTACATTTAGTAATACAAGGCAATCCAGAAAGATATTCCCGGCATAAAGTCGTGAGCCCGGTATCCCCGCTCCCCGCTGTAATGCGCTAAAAATCACTCAAGCAAGGCTGTATATTTTTGAACAAAGTCGAATACGTAGTACCAATACATCGAGGATAGAGCGATTTTCCGGAATGAAAATCGTACTAATACCTCGTAACAGGCGCACACGGATCACATGGATCGGCAAATATTGACGCAATCCCGGGTAGGGTTTCCGGCAATGACTGCTGATGCTGCTGCGGCGTATTCTTGTAGCTGATCGAAGACGTTCTGCTAAGCGTATGATGAGAAGGGGGCGACGAATGCCCTCCAGAAGAGATCCCTCCGGAGTAGGTAGAATAGGTAGCAGGAGGCCCACCGAAGGGGAACGAATGGTGTTGGTCATGTTGGCCACCCTGAGAAAACGGGAACTGGTGATGCTTGCTGGTGGTTTCGTCTCCGGGTTTCCCCTCGGCGCCGATACCGCTATCGTTGAATTGGTTGTCCATTTCATCGTCATCATCATCGTCTGGGTTGCTATTCCTGTGCTTCCGTTTGGCGGTACGTCCATGGCTTTTAAGGGTTTTGAGGCCCTTATCCATGCACTATCAACATATTCGTTAGGGATTCAGATCATATCGAACACCTAAGTAGATTAATTACCGTTTTCTCGACTATCTCCCACTTTTCGTCAAGCTTTGCGGCTAGTATTTTCCACATCTCCTCTCGGAGTTCCATATACGACTGAGCAAGAGCTTCAACTTTGGTGCTATCCCATTCGGCAGTTGTATACTTTGCTATAAGCCGTTCGTGACGCTTCCGGCATGCGTTGGCAGTCTTGGTGGGGAAGTACTGCGCGGCAATTGGGGCCCAATTTTCACCATTTCGGCGGGCACGTAGCAGTATATCATCTTCTTCAGGTCCCCAAGGCTTGGAATCCCTGTGGTCACCGGAGGCTGGGGTGGGTATAGAGTCCGCGGCTGGGATCGGGGCCATTGTAGTTACAGGTGGATATGGTGTTGAACGAGCTTTGATGTTGGAAGAAGTTTTTGGTGCCTTTGGCATCTTATGATATCAAACAAGTTTAGTCTAAACAAAGGTCCTTGCCGGAAGGTGAGGAAGTGAAGGAATGCTGGTATGCACGGAGAAGGAAAGAGATCGACGAAAATATCTGGGGGCTTCAAGTTTTATATTAAGATTAGAGTATAAGAAGCAGGTACGGGGTGCAAGACCGGAAAATAAACGAGTGAGCTGACAGCTGGAAAGAAGTAGGAGAGTAGGAGAAGCCTGCAGTTACTCGCAAGAGTTACAGCTACTAGGAGTTGGAGAACATTCACCCAAAGTGGCAGTGCAATATACTTATAAATCGCTGCAGCAGCTGGGCATGCGGGCCTTCACAACGGTCCCTCATGATGTCTGTTGACGCCAGTCCTCGAGCTTAGTGCGAAGGTTAGAAACCTTTCTTTAGAAACGATAAGGCTGAAACGTAGTCCCTTTTGTGACAACCCTAGGGACAAGAATCCTCGGAAGGGAACGTTTCCATAGTAGACCTATAACGAGACCCAGAGGTCAGATTCCATAGGACCACAAGTATGGTTATGGTTCCTGGAGTTGAGTAAATTTGGATCTTTGGACTGGTGGACTTGCATGCCCGGGCGCTTCGGTCAAGCGGCTCTCAGTAAACTAGCGCTAACCCATAAATAGTCTAGTAAGGTAATATATCCGAAAATAGATCACTCTTCACAAATGGATTGAGGCTTCGACATCGGTGCAGTATTATTAACTTATTATTCGATGTTGTGTTCACGCCTTGAGATACTTTCACCGGGGAAGCGGGACTCAACACGTGCCGATTGGAGAGATCGTGCTATCTTCTATCGATGTTCTTTGTATTTCAGTATTGGACCTGCAGGAGATGCACTGTCATATGTCAGCTCTTCTACTATACATGGCATGAAGTCTGAACAGCTTCCATCCCACGGTGGCCGGCCACTTCACTGTGGAACCCGTAATTCGCTGAAACCCGAAAGTGGTGATACAGCATCACCATATCTACTGTATGCGTTCCAGCATCTTTGAAGTGAGACTCAACCCGCTGTAAGACCGTAGTGTCCAAATTCAAACCTGCCTATGGGGCCCTAACACTTCTACCGCGCTCCTTCTCGAACGCCTACCGGTTCCACTGCCGCCAGCATCTAGGTATCTTAATTCACCTCGTGATGCCCATGCATATCTGCATCGTGTCTTTATGCAGGCACAAGAACGGTTTGAGGTACACAGCCTTCACCTTTGTCATCATCCCCACACTCCATGGGGGAATCGCGTGGTAGTCCCACTTTAAAACCTTAGCGTACTATTTACGTAGACATATGTATAGAAGATGTATGCAGAGTATCTGCTTAGCTTCCATATGCTGCCGCCGAACATCGTTAATGAGCTTCTATATTAATGGTTTGCATACGGAGTACATCAATGGGTAACAACACATCGAGAGGGTATTAGCAATACTACTAGAGGCATATATCGGTAGAACAGTCTACCTCAACATCAGCTTAGCGCGGCAGAGTCCATTCGCTAGGGACATTGTACCCAAGGCAAAGTGTAGTGTCAATGTACACAAATTGCTTGTGGCATAGACATGGCTGTAAATTCCCTGGGGGCTCATTACCCGCTAAATCTGTAATACCTAGAAACCATCCATCGCACCCCAAAACTTGTTGTCATAATTTCATCTAAATCGTAGACAGCTACAGCTAAGAGACCCAGGAACGTTATGCCATCCTCGGATATTGATCCTGACGTACTTCCTGCAGGATCCCTCGACGCCTGAGTCGCTCGCAGCAATCGGACGCTGGAAGGCTGATGTCCTTGGCTCATTCTCTGCTTCCCTTTCCCCATCGTCGCTCGTCCCTCGTCATCTTGACGTAGGTTCCGTGGTAGTCCTCTGGCACTGGAGTAATGCACCTAACTGCTGGTTCTTCATTGAATTGTAGCTTTTTGCCTGTAGCCGAGGTCGAGCTCCGACCTTTCTTAAGGATACTCTTGGTGTCGGCACATTGAGCGTAGGCGAACGTTGGCTGCTGGAGGGTAGCGAATCCTCTCTGGTTCAGGCGAGTGTTGCGGACCGTTGGGCTGATAGGCGAAGGTGATATTGGTGTTCGTGGGTGAGGTGTCTTGAGCGCTAGGCTACCACTGGAACTTGTAGGGAGCGCGAGAGCGAGCTTAGGTCTGGCGGCGCGAGCAGCGAGCATTTTGGCAAGTAGAAGGGATTGTTTATGGGCTGAAGAAGACTGTGTAGGCGTTGGCAAAGCTCCGGTAGTGAACGTAGTCGTTATGCTAGGACGAGACTGAGTGAAGACGGGAGTAATAATCAAGTAAAAGAGAATCAAGAGGTAAAAGCTAATGTTCAAATGGCAATTGCAATGTAAGGATTGGGCCAGCCAATCAATGTAAATAAAAGTAGACAACAATCAACAGAAATGTGCAGAGAAAGACGGTGACTGATCGAACCGGAGATGATAGTCTATTAAAGAAATCACAACGCCTATATACTTCTCTTCTCGTCCAGAGACTTGAGAAAAGAGGGGTAATTTCGAGAAAAAGCTGGAGCGAATCGAGTCGCAGATTTACGAGTAAGCGCCGAAAATGTGGTGATGAAAAGTTGGCTGCAGGTGGGGGAGAACTTCATGCGGTGACGAATCGACGATATAGCCAGCAACATGGATTTAATTGGTTCTATAGCTCAGTACAGAGCAAGCCAATCAATAGTAGATAGTGCGAAAGTAGTATGATGCTGCCATTGAACTGGGAAAGGAAGGCTTCCGATTCCCTCGTCGGAAATGGATCATTCTGGACATTAGGTTGTCTTTGCAGAGCAGTATGCTGGATACGAGTACAGCTTTCTCCATCCGATGTCAGTTGTTTGAAGATCAGCAAGATTGGATTGTGACCAAGTTTGGTGACATGAAGAGGCACGAGAGGGTAGAGGGTACGAGGGTCGGATTCAGAATTCGTGGCAGACCAAAATAAGCGATCCCCGCCAAAACCCCCGAAATGCCTACTAAACTATGGAGAAAGCAGCCTGATTTCTTCAACTGTTTGACGCGTACGCGAGTAGGTGTAGTCCATTCTTGAAGCTTAGTAGGCCTACTGTCTTCCAAATCAGGTGTTCGTGGTCGTTTCATAGTGGTGTTGCAGAAATGTGGTGAGTTTCCCGCTGGTTTACTACTAATTTTGGGGGTGTTTGGCGGGGATCGCTTATTGTGGTGCATCATCTTGGAGTTTTGATGCACTGATGCGTGCGTTATTTCCTAGAGATTCCAAGACGGAAAGACCCAAGGTAAGGTAGCCTTTTCGTAGATACTTAGATAATACTAGAGTCTAAATTACCTATCATTGTGGTGATGGATCTAATTGCCTTAATACTTCGTGAGAGTCCATATTGAGAACAACCCATGCACTCCTATGCAGGCCTATCTTCACAGTCATGCGAGCTAGGTCTACAACTGACCGATATGTAAATTATTGTGTGATCAAAACGAAAGTCTCCAAGGGCTTTTTGTGGATCACGAAAGCAACCTTACTACCGGGTATCGTTGCCTGGAAAGTCAACACCACAACCAGAGCCTTTCCCATTGTAGAAAGAATTACACTGCCTATCTGTCCTGTTTGCTGAAGCACTGTGGAGACCAACCAGGTCACAGCCCGGCACAAGAACTTCTAATTCTATAACAGATACTGATATTATGCTCTACATCACAGCTCCCAGAAGTGCTCGCTTTGTAGTTGCGCTTATAGTCCTGACACTTCAAGATCTTTCACGGGGTTCAAGGAGTAAATTATAGCATTTGGCTCCGGGAGAATCGGCTGCGAGAAGATATATCTTGCACAGATGAACGCACTGGAGGTCCATAATTTCATTTCATCATAATCTTTAATTTAGCAAATGATTTCAGACATTATCGTTGGAATGAATGAGAACTCTCATGTCACGATTGGGACCTTGTGTCAACTTAAGGTACTTGGAGGTCGCTGGAGGAAATACTTTAGGCGAATGGACGTAGAATACTAGACTTGGAAGTGAACAAATCCAATCAACGCAATGGATGACGAAAAAAGCTAGGCAAGATTGAAATCTGAAGATCACTTCATCTATTTTCGGCTGAAACTGGCTGTACAGTGGTCAACATCTAACTTACTCTGGGTATCACAAGCAAATCGCACATACGCCTCCAATGTCTCGCAATCCTACAATTGTTCCAAATGAGTGCTCCAGGAACGGGGAACTCTAACCACCCGCACGTTCCCCACCAGGTTGTAGGGCTGGCAACTGCTTGCGCAGTTCGAGAAAGAAATCCTTGCCATTTCCCATAGTATTGGCTACTTCTTTGTGAGTTTAAGCGCTTCCTCAGAAAAGGGATATTCGACGTACGTCTCACACCCCAAGGCCCACTACCCTTTGCATTACTTCCTTGACCTCCAGGTGCTTTGTATTTCAGGGCTTTCATATCCTCAGAGGTTGTGCTATTATATGCTGGCGCCAAGTTAGTCCATGTTCAGTGATATTTGTCTCCGTAAATCACCATTCTTGAGCGCATCTCGCACTTCCTCCGCACTGACGTTTGGAATGGGCATGTGTTGCTCTTGAGGAAGCCCATACGGGGTGACATTCCTATTCCCTGGGTCATTGTTTGCCCATGCATTGCCTGACACCACCCCAAACCCTTGACCTCCCAAACTTGGCCGACTTGAAGTTTGTCCACCAGAAGCCCGTTCTTGCGACGAGTTTTGACGTTGTTGCTGATTGGGCAGCCGATTCTGGTTCTGGGAAGCGGTTTGCTGCTGCCCGCGGGGTGTGCGCCAGCTACTTCGATGTCAGAACGGTGGTTGACGATTGTGGAGCTAGAACAAAAGGGCCTGCAAACTTTACTTACCGCTCATCACCCATACCGCTCATTTTAGAAGTGTGAGAAATTGAACTTAGAGAGTTGGGGGTTGAATTTACACTTCACTGACAATTCCTCCCAACGGACTAGCAAGTGACGGGATTGATCGGCTGCCGCTAGTTCCCGCTTACTCATTGCTTAGCTGAACCTTAACCGCAGCTCATCGCGATTGACTCCCACTCTAGTCCAACTGCCACGGGTAGGGAGTTTCTACAGGTACATTCACATCATATCATCTGGCTCGCATGGAAACCACTCTTCACTACCCTGCCGCAGCAGTGATGAGCGGTCTTCAAGCATGTAACTCAAACAGCCAGCGAATGATCCTATCACCCAAGCCTCATCCACGCGCTTGCCTTCCATCCCCTATGTAGTAATGGCACCCTTGACCCCTCCTACTCGACGGTCGTCAAACACTCGCGTTAGGACACAGCGTGAACTTCACCTTCACACTTCTTCAGTCGATGGTCACGCAGTCTCCGAGCCCCCACGCAAGAGAAGGAGATACATCCCAGGGGGCCCTGGTGGTGGTGGACGGTACGTGGACGACGACGGTACAGAGATACCAGTAGGAGGAACAGGTCCTGGAGGATACAACTACGTTGGCCCTCGAGGCAGAATAGGACGCGAGAACGCAGCTAACGGTATGCAACCCGTCGTATATCCACGTCCACGTAGAGAACCTAGTCGACGGGAAAGGCTTCCGGCGAGGCCTCGGTTCAGCTCTGCGGCGGCTGCTGCTGCGGCTGTGGTTCAGGGCGATGGTTTTAAGCCCAGAGAGGAAAGAAGCTGGGAGGAATTTCACCAGGACCTGAACGTTGAAGCAAAGTTTCTAGTCTTTAGTGCCGATGAAGTCGATGGAGTGCACAGACCTATCTCTACACCATCGCTCGGAGAAAAAGTCTTGGATGGAAGTCCCATTGTAGAGAACGGTGGTTCCAAGCATACGGGCGAGCATGCCGTGCAGCCACAAGAGGATGGAGATGTTCGTGAAACGCCCTCTAAGAATGTTCGCACCGAATCTATAGCCACGACACCGTTGAAACGACGCCCTGGGCGACCTCCACGTCGGCCCGACTTTATGTTGAAAGGCATTTGTACTCCGGACACACCCAAAGTTATTCCCCTACCAGGCCCAAATCCACGAGAAAAGCTTACATTGCCTAAACCTTCGTTTCGTCCGGTGGATCCATTCGTGGCTTACGAACAGAAGGGAGCTGGACAGCTAAATTATGTCGATCGAACAATGGCCAATGTAGGTTATCAGGAAAGCGACATTTATATCCGTCCAGAAAAAATGTTGATTCGTGTAACGGAGGGGACTATTGAGGAAGACTTGGATATCGCGTCAGGCGCGAAGAACGATGGCGAGGGTAACGCAGCTATTGGCGGTAGTGGAGTCGGTAGAGTCGAATATGATATGGACGAACAAGACAACAAATGGCTTGAAGTATACAATGCCCAAAGGAAGGCTGAACAAATTGAGCCTATCAAGCCTGCAGTGTTTGAGATTACCATGACCAAAATCGAAAAAGAATGGCATGCCCTCGAGAAAAGAATACCAAAGCCTAACCCAAAACCCCCGCAGACACATCGGCCGCGATCGAGCTCTGCTGCAGCAGTGAATGGTGAACCTGCTGCTCCTGGTGAGGAACAGGATAGCAAATGCGCTATCTGTGATGATGGAGACTGTGAAAACACTAATGCCATTGTGTTCTGTGATGGCTGTGATCTTGCAGTGCACCAAGAATGCTACGGTGTTCCATTTATCCCGGAAGGACAATGGCTTTGCCGGAAGTGCCAACTGATTGGTCGAGGGACCCCTACTTGCATCTTTTGCCCAAACACAGATGGAGCCTTCAAACAGACCAACGCTTCTAGGTGGTCTCATTTACTTTGCGCAATCTGGATACCAGAAGTCTCGTTGGGCAATACCACATTCATGGAACCGGTGATGGATGTCGAGAAAGTGCCTAAACAGAGATGGAAGCTAACTTGCTACATCTGTCGTCAGAAAATGGGTGCTTGCATACAGTGCGGAAATAAGAATTGTTTTGTGGCATTCCACGTTACTTGTGCAAGACGGGCAAAACTATTCCTCAAAATGAAGTCGACTCATGGAGGCCCAGCAAGCTTGGATGCTAGTGTACTAAAGGCGTACTGTGACAAACACGTTCCTTCCGACTGGCGCAGGGAAAACGATGTCGACGCTGCAACAACAGATGCGATCGAGTATTACCATTATACCATGCGTGGGAGACTTTGGGCAGATAGTCAACAAGCAGCCCTGACCATGAATGCAGCGCATTCACAAGATGTCGTAGCTCCCGAAACTGCGGAAGAAGGGGCCAATCCAAAGACAGATCTGGCTGCCAACGCCAACAAGCGCAAACGTAATCAGACGCCAAAGGTTGTATGGCGGCTACCGTCAGGAGCACCAGTGATACCACTTGCTGTGTACAATTCAGTGGAAAGCTCGCTCCAACGATTCACGATCCGTAAGCGCAAGGAATATGCCGCAGAAGCCTGCAAGTATTGGACACTCAAAAGGGAAGCCCGGCGGGGAGCGGCTCTACTCAAAAGGCTACAGCTACAGATGGAAACTTTCTCCTCGATGGAAATCACCCGTCGTAATTTTGTGGGTATGGGAGCAGCAGGTCGGGTTCGACTGCAACGGCGAATTGACTTCGCCGAACAACTTCAACAAGACGTCGATAAATTAAGACTGTTATGCGATTACATCAAGAAGAGAGAGCAGGAGAAGCTCAAAGACGCAGAATTGTTGAGGGATATCATCGACACCGTCTACTTTCCAATAGCACCGCTTCTTTGGCCCATATTGGAAAAAGCTCAGTCGTAAGTCTACCCTAACTACATCCCCCTTCCTCGACACTAGCTGATATATAAATGCAGCCTTGACGGTAGAGGCGTTTTTCATGATGGCTTCCTAAGACTTCGGGAGAAACTCAATGTCCGCTTTTACACCTCGGTCTCCACATTCTCTACCGATTTTGGTGCCGTGATCAGTACTGCGATAGGGTTACCGATCGCAGCTGACACGGCCGGCGTCCAAGCACATATTAACGGCGAGGCCTCGTCGAAGGACCTTACCGCTGAGTATAAAGAGAAGAAGAAGCTTGCCAAAAGGATTATTAAAGCTGTGCAAGGATCACTTGAAGATGCGATGCGGAGGGAGAGCGAAGTTTGCCAAAAACCATTTGAGAAGGAGTTGCGTGAATTGGATCTTCTGCTCGAAAACAGTCTCCTGTCTCGACATGACTCCTTGACGGGCTCCGTAGTGGGTGATGTTAGCGACATTGAAGTCGAGGAGAATAGAGTATCTCAACCAAAAGATACCTCCAGAGAGTCTCGCGGAGACAGTGAAATGTATCCTGACGAAGAGCCTGTCGCTGGTGATACTGAGGAGGGAAAGCATGACAGTTATTCTACAAGGGAGATAGAGTCGGTTTCTGCCATCCTTGACTCAACCTTGCAAAATCCCAAGGAAACCGAGCCAGGACCCACGCAAGAGAGCTGCATAGAACTGGTCTTAACAAACCATTCTGCAGCTCACCAACATCCCACTCCAGAAGATTCCAATACCACACCTCCAATATTAAACGGTGAGATTGCTCACAATCCGAAGCCCAATGGGTTACCTCATGACTCCGCCTCCGCACAGGCCAGCGGAGCTATTCAGCACGCGGAGCCACCGACGCCTCCTTTGAGTTCCGGGGGCGATCTACAGCCATTGTCAAATGGCGGCATTCCCTGGTACATGGATCCTTTTGATCCAGAGGGGACAACCATTCAGGAGGAACGTTGGACGGGTCGAGAGCTTGTACGAGGTATGAGCGAAGAACTCAGTGACATGGACGAAGAAGAACTTTTGGGGCTAGTAGACGGCGACATGACGGATAATGCACAAGGCCTAGGAGCTGCAACTCTGAATACGGATGTCGCGAGAGTAGCAGCTTCCCGTCGAAAAGCGGTTGCGAAGCGAAGAAGATGGCGCGGCTATCGATAATTATCTCTAGTACCATCCGTTGTGTTCTTCCCTTCATGTTCATCCGACGTACATTGGGCCACGAGGCCAAGGACAGCTCGAGAGGATATTGGGTGGTCTTGCTTATGTATTATTAGATATTCCAGGACAAAGTCGTACCTCTACGATTGATGTTGTTCAGATGTATCTTCTATTTCTACGTCTTATTAAGTAAGCTTTGATAGTAAATACCTTTGATTGTTGTGACTCTGCTGTGATTGGTAATGTACTTAGTAAGGGGCTGTTTGATCCACGTGACAGCCCGTCAAGGCTTAGCGCAAAGACCCTGGCGTAAGTTGTCGCAAAGGAATTCACTCCTGCTACCAACTTCACAACACATCAGCCTCACCTTTCCTATCATACTCAAGGCTCATCAACATCACCTGCCTCCTCACCTTTCATATCATACTCCTCAAGGCTTATCAACATCACCTGCCTTCTAGGAGCTATACTTCCAGTCCTCGCCCATTCAGCAAAACAAATTAACGTAGATTCTACACTAACCTCAACCGGATTTCAACATGGCAACAATGGATTACGAAACTGAGAACGGTCGCTACGAAGGTAAGCGTTATTTTTCACACTTTCAAACTGTCTATTGCATCAACTTTTGAAGTCTTGATGTAATGGGCGCGGAAGCTGACGCTGGCCACACGTAGAGGAGCCGCGGTACGAGCGTGATCGTAGTGCTTCACCTCGCCCAGCCAAGCGTGAAGATGATTATCCAGCAAAGCGTGAGGACAGCTATCGTGGCGGTCGTGATAGGAGCGCCTCACCAAATGGCCGCATGGGCTCTCGGTAAGCTGAAGATTGGTTTTACTGCTCAGCACCTTTCACTAAATCATTATACAGCGGACCTCCACCAGACAATCGCAATCAGGAAGACCGTGAGGTAGCTGCCCGTAATCCTGGCTCTAACCTCTTTGTCACTGGCATTCATCCCCGTCTTTCGGAAGGAGAAGTTTCACGTCTTTTCGAGAAATACGGCGATGTTGAAGGTTGTTCAATCATGAAGGATCCTCATACTCAGGAGTCTCGTGGCTTTGGATTTGTCAAAATGGTCACCGCGGAGCAGGCTGATGCCGCCAAGGAAGGACTTCAGGGTGAGAACATCGAAGGCCGCACTCTTAGCATCGAAAAAGCCAGGCGAGCCCGTCCAAGAACCCCAACTCCTGGAAAATACTTCGGTCCACCAAAGCGAGGTCAGTATACCTTTTGCCCGAATGTTGCATTGCTGAACTCCTAATCATAGAAGACGAATTCCGTGGTCCGCCACGTGGTGGGCGTTTTGATCGCTATGACGATCGTCGTGGAGGTTATGGAGGCGGTCGCTACGACGATAGCTACCGTGGATCTTCACGTTACGACGATCGCGAGCGTCGTTCTTATGGGCGTCGTGATGACTATGGCTCTCGTGGTATTGATCGATACGCTTCATCAGGCCGTGAAGACCGCTATAGCAGCCGTGGAGATGATCGACGTGGGGGTTATGAGTCTTATGGTGGTCGAGATGGCGGGCGGTCCAACCATCATGCGGCTTATGCGGAGCCTACGCCTTCGAGGGATGCTCGAGATCCCTATGGTGGAGGTAGAGCCCAAGACGACCATTCTAACGATAGGTACTCTCGTCGATAGATTGCGGTCAGCTAATCTTTTCAGGTGCGGAGCGCTCTGCGAAATAACGCGCCCAAACCTGTCAACTTTCACCGAGCTCAGCACTCGCTACACTCTGGCTTTACAAGAGAACGGCTTGTCTATCTGAGTCTTAGCATTGCTCAGGATCGTCTTTGTCGTTCTCGCCATCGCTGAAGCTCTTTTGGCGGCATCAGCGCAGCAAAGGGGAATTTTCTACTCAAGCCAAAAGCGTCAGACTTTATCATTTTTCTACGGCTCAGCGAGGCTAGGATGGACCACACTGTCGACATATCTGCAGGATTTCTTTTCATCTTCGGGTATCAGGTTCGAGTTCAGCATCTGGCGCGTCGAGGCAACTTGCTACAAACGTCTTCCAGGGGCCAACCTTATCAGCTTGCTCATTGACTGTAATACTATCGCCCATCAACTTCGCTTA
>JAABUO010006591.1_pt1 | contig 13322 bp, 10 predicted proteins | sample 5559291 | NCBI WGS metagenome assembly JAABUO01 (sample SAMN10711878, study PRJNA513372) | rock metagenome | isolation source: Antarctica rocks | place: Antarctica: Victoria Land, Finger Mt sud | reverse complement strand
GCAGCGGGCGCTCGCCCTGCTGCGCGCCACCCAGCGCCAGAACCACAACGCCTACCGCTCCCATCGCAAGCGTCTCCTCCGCCGTCTCCTCGATTCATCCTGACCACCTAACGTTGTAGTATTAGGAGGCCGCGCTTCGGCCGCGCATCTCGTCCGGGCTCGCGGCGGCGCGTATCCCGTCGACGGCGTCGGTGCGATAGCGGCACATCTGGGAGCCGCCGCGCTCGCGCGTCCCGTCGACGGCGGCGAGACCGTGGGCCGCGCGGAGACGATCGAACGTCGCCACCGGCACGCCCAGCCGTTCCGCGGCCTGCGTGCGCGTGAGCAGCGTCCCGTGCGCGATGTGCGTGCGTTCGGCCTCGGTAAGGCTGATGGTCGGCGGATAGTAGCGCCAGCTCTCGGCCGTGAAATGATCGCTCGTCGCGTGCAATTCGAGGGGGACGTCGACCGGGGCGATGATGGCGAGTTCGCGCGCCGTCTCCAGTTCCTGAGGGTTTAGCCCCAGTTGACGCGCCGTATCGACGGCGCAGAGCAAGCCCTGGTCGCACACCCAGGCCGCGCGCCGCTCGATGCGGTCCTGGCGCACGGCGCGCTCACGCTCGTGGCCGACGTTCTCGATCGCCTTGCGTAGCGCGTTGGTCAGCGCGGACGTGTTCGTCAAGGTCAAGGCTACCCCCGCCTGGTCCATGGCGTGGGCGGCCGTCGCGGCGAGTCCCGCCGCCAGAATGTCGATCGTGTCGTCGTGCGGCTGCGCGGTCCGTGTCATACGTCGTCTCCTCACCATGGCGCCCACGGCGGTGATTCCGCCGTGCGCTACCCTCGCGGTCGTAGCCCGTGCCCCCTATATAACGACGGCGTGAACGCGCCTGTCGTTAGGGGAACGCGCAAGGGCGCGGCTGATTAGTTGGCGGAACGCGCGGGCGTGAGCCGCTTGCGCCGCTACGCGCCGTCCTTTATGACGGGCGTCGATTAGAGTCGCGTCGGTGGACGAGACGCGTGTACCCGGCGCGTTGGCGCCGGCGGGGGATGGAGAAGGTTTAGACTCCTCCTTTCACCATACCACACTCGGGTTTAAGAGGACTCGTGCTAGACTGGTATGCGATGCGCGCGGCTCCGGTCGTTCGCCGCGCGATAGTCGTCGGCGTCCCGTTCGCCGGAATACGCTGGAACCGGCATACGCTGGAATAAGTCTGGAATTAAGTAGGGAGACCACAATGGCTGTGAGTCTGGCCGAGGATCGGAGTTTCTCCCGGTACGTGTCGTTCACGCGCGAGGAGTGGGCCCGGTTGCGTGCCTCGACCCCGCTGACGCTGTCCGAGGCCGACCTGGCCGAACTGCGGGGTCTCAACGAGCAGGTCTCCCTCGACGAAGTCGCCGAGGTCTATCTCCCCCTCTCGCGTCTCCTCGACCTCTACGTCGCCGCGACGCAGGATCTCTACACGGTCACGGACCGATTCCTGAGTCACCCCGCCGCGAAAGTCCCCTACGTCATCGGCGTCGCGGGCAGCGTCGCGGTTGGCAAGAGCACGACGGCCCGCATCCTCCAGGCCCTGCTCGCGCGCTGGCCCCACCATCCCACGGTGGACCTCGTCACGACGGACGGCTTCCTCTACCCGAACAGGGTGCTGGAGGCGCGCGACCTGATGCGCCGCAAGGGCTTCCCGGAGAGCTACGACCTGCGCCGGCTCGTGCGCTTCATGGCCGACGTCAAGGCCGGCCGGCCCTGCGTCGCCGCGCCTATCTACTCGCACCAGACGTACGACATCCTTCCGGGCCAGACACAACTCGTCCGCCAGCCCGACATCATCATCGTGGAAGGGTTGAATGTCCTCCAAACCGGGCCGCCCGGGGCCGGCGGACCAGGGCGCCCCTCCGCGCTGTTCGTCTCCGATTTCTTCGACTTTTGCATTTACGTCGACGCGGACGCGCGGGACATCGAGCGCTGGTACATCGAGCGTTTCCTGACGCTGCGCGAGACCTCGTTCAGCGACCCGACCTCGTACTTCCACCGCTACGCCAGCCTCTCGACGAGGGACGCGGTGCGCGTCGCGCGGGACATCTGGCGTGGGATCAACGGGGCCAATCTACGCGAGAACATCGCGCCTACCCGCGAACGCGCGAACCTCATCCTGCGCAAGGGGCCGGACCACTCCGTCCACGAGGTGAACCTGCGCAAGCTTTAACGTGGCACACTGGAGCGATGCCCCGATGGAACCGCCCCGTGACTCGTCGACGAGTTGAGATTAAGAGGAGCGCCGCATGCCGCTCGATCCACAGGTCGAGACCGTATTGCAGTTGTTAGCCGCGGCCGGTGGTCCGCCGCTGGAGACCCTGTCGCCGCGACAGGCGCGCGCCGCTTTCGCGCAGATGATTCTGCCGGGCGACGAGCCGGTGGCGCGGGTGGAGGATCGCACGATCCCCGGCCTCGCGGGCGCTATCCCCGCGCGCGTCTACGCGCCGGAGGGGAGCGGGCTCCAGCCCGTCCTCGTCTTCTACCACGGGGGCGGCTGGGTCATCGGCGACATCGAGACCTACGACCTGCTATGCCGCACCCTGGCGAACAGGGCCGGGTGCGCCGTCGTCTCGGTCGATTACAGGCTCGCGCCGGAGCACCCTTTCCCCGCGGCGGTCGACGACGCTTATGCCGCCGCGCAATGGGTCCACGAGCATGGACGGGAGATAGGGGTCGACCCAGCGCGTATCGCGGTCGGGGGCGACAGCGCGGGAGGTAATCTGGCCGCCGTCGTCGCCTACCTCGCGCATGAGCGCGGGACCCCGCCGCTGGTCTACCAGGCGCTGATCTACCCCAGCACGGATCTGGGGGGTGAGACCGAGTCACACTACCTCTTCGCGGAAGGCTACTTCCTGACCCGTTCCACGATGAACTGGTTTCGCGACCAGTACGCGCCGCGGCCGGCCGATCGGCAAAATCCGTTGGCGGCGCCTCTGCTCGCCGGGGATCTGCGCGGCCTACCCCCGGCGCTGGTCATCACGGGTGAGTATGATCCGCTGCGCGACGAGGGGGAGGCCTACGCCGAACGGCTGCGCGCGGCCGGCGTCCCGGTCGTCCGCACGCGCTACGAGGGTATGATCCACGGCTTCGTCAGCATGGCCCCGATCGTCGACAAGGGCAAGGCGGCGATCGACCAAATCGCCGCCGCCTTGCGCTCCGCCTTTACGCCGACGGCCTGAACCCGGAGGGCCACGCGCTCGGCGTACGTTATAGGGCTGTGCGTGTGAGCGGGTGCCCGGTGGGGGTTAGGTGTTCGCGAAGCGATCGAACAGGCGGGCGATGTACTTGATCCCCGCGATGAAGTCGTCGATGCGGATGTTCTCGTTGGGCGCGTGGGCGCGGGCGCCCGGGTAGCCGATCCCGCCGGCCATCACGATGGGCAGACCCAGATCCTCGCCGATACTGTCCATCGGGCCGCTGCCTGCGGCGTTGGGGCTCACCGCCGGCTCCCCGTAGAGCGGCCGCGCGGCGGCGATCGCCGCCGCGACGACGGCGCTGCCCGGATCCGAGCGCACCGCGCGCAGGCCGCCGTCGGTCTGACGCACCATAACGTCGGAGAAGCCGCGCCGGTCGAGGTGGGCGCGCAGCAGTGTGTCTACCGTCTTGGGATCGAGCCCGGGGACGAGGCGGATGTCGAGCTTGGCCGAGGCCCGCGCGGGCATGACCGTCTTCGAGCCCTCACCCGTGTAGCCGGCGATGATGCCGGAGATGGTGCAGGTCGGCTCGAACAGGTACTTGCGCTTCAACTCCGTGCCGGTCAGGCCGTTCACGAACGCCGCGACGCCGAGTTCCGCGCGCATCCCGTCCTCGGCGAGGGGGAGGTCCGCGAGCAAGGCTTCCTCGGCGGGGCTTGCCGGGCGCACGCGCTCCATGAAGCCGTCGATCGTGATGCGGTCGTCGGGGTCTTTGAGCGTGCCGAGCGCCCAGACGAGGCGCCAGGCCGGGTTGGGCACGATGGCGGCGAGGCTGGAGTGCAGGTCGTAGGCCGGCCCCTCCACGACGACGTCGGCGTAGTAGTCGCCTTTGACGCCGAGCGAAATCTCGAAGCGGTCTTCCTCGTCGAGGCCGCCGCACTCCCACAGGCACCCATCCGCGCCCAGGAGGTCGCGGTAGCGCCGCACCGCCGCCGGCAGGGCGGGGCTTCCGACCTCCTCCTCGCCCTCGATAAGCCAGCGCAGGCGCAGGGGCAACGGCCCCATCGTCTCCTGCCACGCGCGTACGGCGAGGATGCGCGCGAGCAGGTCGCCGCGATTGTCGGCGACACCGCGGGCGTAGAGCTTGCCGTCGCGCGTCTCCGGCTCGAACGGCGGCGAGGTCCACTCGTCGAGCGGCTCGGGCGGCTGCACGTCGTAGTGGTTATAGATGAGCAAGGAGCGGCCGCCGGAGCCGGCTTCGGCGTAGACGAGGGGGGCGCCGTCCGTCTCCAGGAGGCGCGTCCGCGCGCCGACCCCGTCGAGGAGAGCGGCGACATAGCGGGCCGTCTCCGCCGTGCCGATGCCTTGCGCCGAGATACAGGGGCGGCGGCACAGGTCCGCGAGCGCGGCGACGAACTCATCGCGGCGCGCGTCGACGTAGGCGTCGAAGCCACGCACGTCTCTTGTCGGGGATACCTCTGGCACGACAAACTCCTTAAAAAACTAATCGATCAAGGGCAAGACGAGGGTGGGAGGCTCGATGACATGGTTCTGAGAGACCTCCTCGACGGCGGTGCCGATAGCGAAGAACTCGATCACGTGGGGACCCCAGGTGTGCGAGTGCTCGTGGATGTTGGCCCCGACGATCCCCTTCGCCGCCAGGTCCTCGGCCTCGCGCTGCATCCGCTCCATCGCCAACTCGCGCGCGTCGTAGAGCGCCTGCGTGTACTGCACGAGCTCGGTGTTGCGGTTGACCGTCTTCATGAACGACGTGAAGCCCTGGTGGGCGACGTGGTACACGCAGGTGCCCATCACCAGGCCGAGCGGCCGATAGCCCGAGCGCAGCAGCACGTAGAAGTCCTGTCCCGAGAGGTCCGAGGTGAAGGGGCGGCCGTGCTTGTTGCGGAAGCGCTTGGGGTCGTTGCGGTGGACCACCGCGGTGCCGATGGCCACGAACTCGGCCACGTGCGAGCCCCACTCTTTATGGTTGACCTCCAGGCGCACGCCGACGATCCCGTCGGCCCCGAGTTGGTGGGCCTCCTCCTCCATGCGGTCCATCGCCAGCTCGCGCGCCTGGTACATCGCCCCCGACAGTGTGGTCATCTCCTGGTTCTGCGACCACGCCGACTGCTGGTAGCCGATGTGGTAGATCGAACTGCCCACGACGAGCCCGATCGGATCGAACCCCGCCTCTTTGACGAGCAGGAACTCGCTCGTCGACAGGTCGCTGGTGAAGAGATTGAGCGATTCGCCCCGCCCGTGTATCTCCGCCAGTCGCTCCTGCGCCCGCTGGGGCAGCGTCGCGTACTCCTGGTTGCCGCTGTCGCTCATACGTGTTTGCTCCTCGTTTTGGTCGTTTTGGTCGTTATCAGCGATTAATCGTGGACCGGCGCCGACGCTCCCTCGGTCGTGCTCATCGTGGTCACTCGAAACGGGCGTCGTTATGCATGACGACGGGGGTGAGGCGCCCGTCGCGCAGGGAGAGGATCGGCCGTGTCGCGACGACCGCGCGGGGCGCATCTTTGCGCAACCGGATCGCCGTCCCGATGATACTCAACACGATGGTGTGGTGCTCGTACTCGCTGCCGCTCAGCCGGACCTCGTCGATCCGCCGCGAGAGATGGATCCCGGTGACGCCGTGCGCCCTGGCCGCCTTCGCCTGTTTGGTGAGGTGCGCCAGGGCGATTTTGCGCGCCTGGGCGAGCCCGTTGCTCTGATGCGTGAACTCGACGTTGGCGTACGACCGTTTGATCTGTTCGTCGCCCGGTTTCGTCAGCACGAACCAGGTGCAGTTCCCCCACACGAGGGCGGCGGCCTCGTAGCCGGCGCGTTGGAGCGCCCACCACTCCTGCCCCGATAGATCGCTCAACCAGGGCTTCGCCGGGGCGGGGTCGGGCCCTGTCACGGCCGTGCCGACGATCCCGACCTCGACCGTGCCCTCGGCCCACTCGTGGCGCGCCATCGTCACACGTACCCCGATGGCTCCGTGGGTGCCCAGCAGTCGTACCTCCTGCTCCATACGCGAGACGGCGAGGGCGGTGGCGGCGTTGTAGGCGCCCGAGAGCTCGCGTACCTGGCTATCCTGATAGGCCGAGGCGTAGGCCAGGCCGACGTGGTACAGGCAACTCCCGGTCACCAGCCCGCGGGAGCGGTAGCCCCGCTGGCGCAACAACCCGAGTTCGTCGGGGGCGAGGTCGCTCGTAAACGTGCCCTCGGGCTCGGCCGCGAGTTCGCGCAGCCGTTGCCGCGCCGCGGCCGGTATCCCGCCGCGCGCCAACTCCTGTAGGTCGGCCGCCTGTCGGTCGAGCTCGGCCTGGCGGGCCTGTTGCGTCGCCACGAGCGCGGCCTGGTGGGCCTGCTCCTCCGCCCCCTTCTCCGCGGAGGGATTGTGCCACGGTAGGTGGAAGCGGCGCCCCCGCGCGTCGTCGGGGTCGGGCGCCGCGGCCCCGCGCCGCCCCGCGGCGGGGAGCGGGACGGAGAGCGGGAGTTCGTGCGTGGCGTCGCCGGCGCCCGTGTAGGTCAGGCGCGCGTCGAGCGTCGCGGGGTGCGGGGAGGCGTATTCCAGCCCGATCGCCACGCGGCGGGGCAGGAAGGGCAGGTTGTAGACGGGGCCGTCCTGCCAGCGCTCGGCGCCGGGCCCCGACAATAGGCTCGCGCGGGTCAGGACGTCGGGCGCGCCTTCGAGCCGCGCGTCGCGGCCCACGCCGATGTAGACGGCGTCGAGTTCGTCGACGATGCTGGTGTGGCTGTGGCGCAGATGCGCGTGGTGGTGCTGGCGCACGAGGGGGACGCCGCGCCCGGCGGCCTCGGCCTCCAGCCGCTTGAGGAACTCGTGGTCGACCTCCTCGCCCGCGCCGATGAAGTGCAGCCGGATCGCGTTGGGGTTCTCCGGCGTGATCCGCGGCAGCAGCTCGTCGAGCACCAGGCGCTCGACCTGCGTTTTGTCGGCGAACTCGCCGTCGGTAACGACGACGACGTAGACGCCTTGCTTTTTGCCCTTGTAGTGCGCGATCGTGTCCCGCAAGGCCTCGGAGACCATTGTCCCGCCGCCACGCGGCGCGTTCGCGTCGATGACCGATCGCAGTGTGGCCGCGTCGGACACGTGGCCGCCGTAGGAGGGGCGCGAGTCGTAGAAGGCGACGTCGAAGCCGGCTCCGGTCCCGGCGCCGCCGGGGCCGGAGACCGCGTCGAGGACCGCGCTGGCCGCGTTGAAGACGTGGCCGTCGCGGTAGACGTGGGTCATCGAGCCGCTGCGGTCGAGCAGGAGGGCCAACGCCATGGCGGGGTTCGTCACGACCGGGAGGGTTGGCAGGAAGCGTAGGTCGAGCCGCGCCATTGGCGCGCCCTGGCTACCCGGCGTGATCTGATAGGTCCCGGCGGACAGCGCGTCGCGCATCGGGTCGGGTAAGCGCTTGGGGAACATCATGTAGGGGCTTCCCCGGCCCACAAGCCTGTTCACGCGATCCTTCCTCCTTTCATCCGCGGCGGATGGGTAGCGGCAGGCGGTACGAACACAAGGCTAACACAACCCTCGTCTTAACCAAAAATTAGCCCGAATCCGTCGGATCAGTTATAGTGCCTGATGCTTCGCCACACCGCGTCGAGCGGGACTTTCAGGCCGCGGCCCACGCTCACGGGTAGGTCGTCCTCCTCGCGCACGCACTCCGCGCAGGTCACCGTCGCCGCCTGGACGACGTTCTTGTACGACGTGGCCAGGTCGCGCGGTGTCCAGCCGATGGCGATGACGACAGCTCCGGTACACGCGCCCGGTCCCCATAAGTAGTAGGTGTTGTGCCCGCTGATGGCGTGCGGCAGCCCGTACGCCGGGCCGAAGGCATCGACGGCCCCGGCTTCGCCGTAATTGCTCCCGACGACGCAGGCCTGGGCCCGCTCGCTCGGGGGCAGCCGGTGGTAGACGCGCGCCACGGTCGCCACCATCGCCGGCCAGCCGAAGCGGTCGGCCAGCGGCTGCGGCAGCCGTCCCCCGATGGCGCGCATGGGGATGTCCGGCGGCAGCGTCGGCGTCACGAGCGGGGCGAGCAGCGCGCCGCCGAGGACGAGGAGAGCGGCGTACGTCGGCCTGAGCCAGCGCCGGCCGCCGCGCAGCCCCCGTTCGAACACGAGCGCCCCCGCCGCGAAGAGCATGGGGTAGGCCGGGGCCAGAAAGTAGAACTTGGCGTGCCCGATCGTGTCCAGCGCGTAGAGGATGACGAAGGCCCAGCCCAGCGCGCGATACGGCCGGCCGCTGCGCGACACGAGATAGTAGTAGAGGCCGGCCAGCCACAGCGGGAGGGTGAAGGGCTGCATCGTCAACACTTGCTGGACCAGGAACAGGACCGGCGTGGTGGATTGCGCCTGCGACCGGGCGTAGTTGCGCCAGAACTCGAGCGTCGGCCAGCCGTGCGCGATCTGCCAGCCGACGTAGGGCAGCAGCCCGAGCAGCGCGACGGCGCCGGCGAGCCAGGGCCACCGGGTTCGTAAGACGGCGCGGTTCGGCGTCAGCAGGAGCCCGATGAACAGCGCGCCGGCGAACGACAGAATGGTGAGTTTCGTCAGCAGCCCTACTCCGAAGACGAGCCCGATCAGGAGCCACAGCCCCGGCGCCTCCCGCTCCCGTGGCTCCCGTGGCTCCCGTGGCTCTTGCCGCGCGCGCGTGAGGATCAGCACGGCGAGGTACGCGGCCAGCGTCCACCACAGCTCGTCGAGCGCGTCCATCGAGAAGATCGAGGCCGTGCCGAGGAAGGTTGGGGCGACGAGCGCCGCCAGCGCGGCCAATCCCTGGGCGAAGCGGCCGCCGCCGAGCGCGCGCGCGATCAGGCCGGTCAGCGCCACGAGCGCCGCGCCGGCGAGCGCGGGCACGACGTGGAGCGCGACGAGCGAGTCGCCGACCGTGACGCGGAGGAGCGCGGCCAGCAGCGCGGTCATGAGCGGGAAGTCGACGTAGCCAAAGTCGAGATGTTTGCCGGCGGCGATATAGTACAACTCGTCCCGGAAGTAGCCGTAGTTCCCGGCGATGAGGAGGTGGAGCGCGAGGTCGACGAGTGCCACGACCGCGATCGCCGCCGTGGCGCCCGTCGGCGCGCGCCGGGCGGCCGCCGTCCCAGGCCGTCGTGTGTCCGCCGCCGAAGCGTTGCTCATGATCTGATGGTCCGTCCCGATGTGGCGTGTCGGCGCCGCCGCGTGGCGACCGCGAGACTCATCTCTCAGACCACTGTAGCGCATGACGTATGGCGTGTCCAGGCGGATGCTGTTCTTCCCGTTCCACCTGTTCCCGCGTTCCCCCGTGGCGCGTAACCTTTTCCGTGACGCTGACGTTAGGCATAGAAGCGGCGACTTCTGTGACGCTTGTGACACTAACGTTAGGCATAGAAGTGGCGACGCGTGGCGCTAGGGTAGGGAGGGGTGGAAGCGGATGTGGCGTGAGGAGGCGGGGGCGGAGCTGATCGCGCGGGCGCGCCACGACCGGGCGGCCTTCGGCGAGCTCTATGATCTGTACCTGCGTCGCGTCTACGCCTTTTGCCTCGCGCATAGCCCCGGGCGCGAGGAGGCCGAGGACCTGACCGCGCAGACCTTCGAGCGCGCGCTGTCCGCGATTGGCCGCTATGAGGACCGCGGCGCGCCCTTGTCAGCCTGGCTCTTGCGTATTGCCGCCAACGCGGCGGCCGATCGTGGCCGGCGCGCCGGCCGCATTACTATCGTGAGCGCGACCCCGGCGCGCGAGGACGCCGGGCCCTACGGGTACGGGGCCGAGCCCCAACTGCCCGAGGCGGAGGAGGAGAGCGCGGAGAACCTGGTCGAGCGGTGGGAGCGCGCCGCGTGGATGCGCGCGCACCTGGCGACCCTGCCCGAGGACCAGCAACGGGCGGTGCGTCTGCGCTTCTACGAGGATCGGGCCCTGCTCGACATCGCGACGCACATGGGCCGCAGTGAGGGCGCCGTCAAGCAACTCCTGCAGCGCGCGCTACGGGCGCTGCGCGTCCGCATGAACGAGGAAGGGCCGGCCAATGCCTGACGAGGAGAGCTCCATAGATAGGCAATGGGACGGCGTGACGGCGGACGAGGCGGAGACGGCCCGCGCGCTGGCCGGGCTGGGCCCCCTGATGCTGCGGCAGGAACAGGCCGAGGCGGATCCGCCGGACGCCGCGTTCGCGCGCGGTCTGCGCGCCCGCCTGCTCGCGGCGGGGCCGGCCGCCGCGAACGCGGATAGCCTCAACCCCGCCGCGGACGCGGATAGCCCCAACCCCGCGTGGGGGACCGATCTTCGCGCGCGGTTGGTCGGCGGGGAGGACGGGGCGGACGGGGAGGACACGCGCCCTCCGATCGGTCCCGCCGTCGCTCCCGTCGCCAGCCCTGTCGCGGAGAGGGGTCTGATTTCGCTGGCGCGCGCGCGGCGGCGCGGCCTCGTCGTCGGGGGCGTTCTCGCCGCGCTGGTCGCGGCGCTCGCGCTTGCCGTCGTCGTGCTCCCGCGCGCGCGGCCGGCGCGGCAGGGCAATCCGGCCCACGTCGCCGCGGGCGCCCCACGGTTGAGCGCGACCGACCTGACGCGCGGGTACCCGCTCCCGCCGGGCTCACAGGGCGGGGGAGGCGGCGGGGCCGGCGGCATCCCGCCCGAGAAGAGCCGGTTGGGCTCACCGGGGAGCGCGGCGCCCTACTACGGTCCGTTGCGCCTCACGGCGGGTCCGCTCCCGCGCGGCGACGCGCGGCTGCCGATCTACAGGTTGGCTCCCCCGGCGACGGCGGACCGGGTCGGCGCGTGGGCGCGCCTGGTGGGGATACGCGCGCGCGTGGCGCGCGTGGCCAGCGGGATCGCCTTCTGGGAGGTCGCGGCGGATGGCGTGGGGACGCCCGACTCCAGGGTCCCGTTGCACAGCCTGGCCGTCTCCGAGTTGACCGGCGAGGTGGTCTATCACGACTTGCCCCCGCTGGCCCCCGCGGGGGCGCCACCGGCGCGCCTCACTCCCGCTCCGGCGCCGACGAAGACCGAGGCTGTCGCCGTCGCGCGCGCCTGGGTGACGCGCCTGGGCTGGCCGGGCGGGAGGATGCACGCTCGGGGCGTCGTGGCCGGGTACGACGAGCCAAACTCCTGGGTCGTGTCCCTCGGCTGGCCCGGCGTGTCCGCGACGATGGCGGCGGCGACGATCGAAGTGACCCCCCATCGGCGCGTGGTCGAGGCGCATCTGTGGCCGCAACCTGGACAGGCTGTCCAGGTTCGGGCGCGCGGCGTCCCGGACGCCCTGGCGCGGTTGCAGGGCGGGCACATCCCCCTGGCCGTGACGGAGTTGGGCGTATACGCGGCATATAGTGTTCCCGTCATCGGAGGGAGCGGGACGGTGGGGAGCGTGACGGTCGTCTATATCCTCACGGCGGACGCCGGCGGCGTGCCCTACCTCGTGCCGGCCTACCGCTTCACGGGGACGGCGCGCCTCTCCGCCAACCCACGCCTCTATCCCAAGGGGGGCAAAGGGTTGCCGCCCGCGGCGTCTCCCATCCCCGCGAGGTGGTACGCGCTGGTTCCGGCCGTGACATAGGGCTATCACGGCGGGGGTACTTTACAGTGGCGCGCGGCGTCGGCGGTCCCGGCGGTCCTGGTGGATACGTCCCGTTGCACAGGGAGCCCGCTGACGAAACAATAGGGAGTGGTGAGTGTGGTGAGAGAGGGTGGTGAGCTAACGTGCGTCGCTTAATGGTCCGCATGCTGCTGGTGGGCGCGACGATCGCGGGACCGCGTCTCCCTGGGAGCCCCACTAGTATGGGGGAGCGGACGTTCGGCGCGCGGACGATCCCTGTTGGCCTGAACCCCGTCGCCCTGGCCGTCGACGAGCGGCGTGGCCGCGCCTACGTCGTGGAGCAGGGGGCGCGTGACGCCGACGGCAACCCGCGCGGCCCCGGCGACGTGCGCGTCGTCGACCTCACGAGCGGGCGGACGCTGCGCGTCACCGCGGTCGGCTATGCGCCGAGCGCGGCCGTCGTCGACGCGCGGACCGGCCGCGTCTTCGTCGCCAACGCGATCGGCCGCGACGTGTCCGTCCTCGACGCGCGCGACGGCGCCCTCCTGAGCACGATCCGCGGCATCGGGCCAGGCGCGCGGTTGATGGACGACGATGGCGCCGGACACGTCCTCGTCGTCGCCGGCGGCGTGACCGACGCCACGGGATTATCGCTCGGCGGCGGTAGCGTGACTATTCTCGACGCCGGGACCATGCGGATCGTGGGTATGGTCCCTGGCGGCGTGTCCCCGTCCGCGGCTGTCGCGCTTCCGGGCCGCGCGTTCATCCTCGACAGGGTCGCCGCCGCCGCGGGGAGCGTCGACGCGGTCGACATAGGGCGGCGACGCGTCATCCGTTCCACCGATGTGACCGTAAGCTTCGACGGCCTGGCGGCCAGCGCGCCGCTGGGGCCGGCGCGCGGCGAGGCAGGCGGGGCAGGCGGGGCCACGGGGCGCGTCTTCGTCCTGACCCAGCGTGTCGCGCCCCCGCCCTCGGTCCTTTCGATCGATACGATCACCGTGCTCGACGCGGACGATGGGAGCGCGCGCGCGACCGTCGCGTTCGGCTCTCCGGACGATACCGCCGTTGGGCTGGCCCTCGATCGGCGCGCCGGCCATCTGATCGTCCCCGTGCGCGACAGCGCGAACAGGCCCGCCGTCGACGTGCTCGACGCCGGGACGGGACGCCTCCTGCGCCGGATCGCCGTCGACGCGCGACCGAGCGCGACGCCGCTGGGGCCCGGCGGCGTCGCGGCGCCGATCGCGCCCGTTCTGGACGAGCGGACGGGGCGCGCCCTCGTCGCCACGTCGAGCCTCGATGGGCTGAGCAGCCTCCTGCATATCGTCGACACGCGCGGCGGCGCCCTCCCCGGCGCCGTTCCGCTCGCCCGCGGCGCCTCGATCGTGACGATGGCGGCCGACGCGGGCGCCGCGCGTGCCCTGGTCCTCGCGACGGCGCCGGGGTCGGCGCATGGAACCCTCACCCTGATAGACGGTCTGTAGCGCGCGACGGGCCACGCGCGTTGCGCGCTACAGACCGTCACCTTTCGGGCCGTTCGTGCGTTTAGACATGGTTCAAACTTGAGCGACTGAGGTTGACAGTCCAGACGCGTATTGCATAACCCCCCCCTGGCTAGTATGGTCGGTGTACCACCATCGACCAACACACCCAGGGAGGGCCTCATGAGGC
>JAABUO010006588.1_pt1 | contig 13326 bp, 9 predicted proteins | sample 5559291 | NCBI WGS metagenome assembly JAABUO01 (sample SAMN10711878, study PRJNA513372) | rock metagenome | isolation source: Antarctica rocks | place: Antarctica: Victoria Land, Finger Mt sud | reverse complement strand
GGCGACACCAACTGGCTGTATGGGGATGGCCTCCATTTGCTGCAAGTGACGACGCCGCAGGGGCAGGTAAACTACGGCTATGATCTCGGCGGTCGGCGCACCACGCTCTACGAGGGCGGCGTCGGCACATGGGTTTACCAGTATTACAACAACAACCTGCTCTACACGCTCCAATCCCCCATCGACGGGAAGGCCACCTGGCAGTACGACGCCGCAAACCGCCTGACCCGCAAGACCAAAGGCAACGGCGACTTCGAGACCTATGCCTACGACGCCGCCGGCCAGACGACGGGCATCGGCTACTGGTTCGCCGACGGCATCCTCGCCCGCTCGCTCTCCTACGCCTACACCCCGGCGGGCAGCATCCAGACGCGCGCCGAGGGCAACCGCACGACCACCTACGGCTACGACGGCGCGGACCAGCTCACGGGTGAGGCCACGACCGGGGACTACCCCTACAGCCTGGGCTACAGCTACGACGGCAACGGCAACCGGCTGACCCAGACCAGCAACGGGAGCCTGGCCCAGCAGTTCACCTACGACGCCCACGACAAGCTGACGGGCGGCACGGCGGGCGGCGAGACCGACGGCTACGACGCAAACGGCAACGAGACGAGCGTGAGCATCTACGGCAGCGCCTACCGCGACACCTACGATGACGAGGACCGCCTGGTCAGCGTCGCACTCCCCGGCGGCGTCGTGGACACGTTCACCTACAACGGGCTGGGGCTGCGGGTGGGCAAGACCGACAGCACCGGCACCTACGCCTACGTCTGCGACGGCACAAGCCCCGGCTCCCCTGTCCTCAGCGACGCCCACGCCGTCTACAACCCCGGCCTGTCGGAGAGCCGGGCGGGGACGCTCTCCTTCTACGACTTCGACCAGCTTGGCAGCCTGTGGACGATGGACGCGGGGGCGGGGGACAGCACGCCGGGCGGGGGCCTGTACACCGCCTTCGGGACGCCCATCCTCACGTCGAACCTCGCCACGCCGTTCCGGTACGGGGGGGCGGGCGGCTGCCAGACGGACCCGGACACGGGGCTGGTGCTGATGGGGCACCGCTACTACGACAGCCGGATCGGGCGGTTCCTGACGCAGGACCCGGCGGGGGACGGCGACAACTGGTACGCCTACTGCGGCAACGACCCAGTGGACAACACGGACCCGGAGGGGCTTGACGACATACCGACAGACATACAGCAGTTCACCTCCGGGCCGCCGACCGGCTATGACTCCAATGGGAACCCCCAGTGGACGTCGGCGGACGGCAGGGACACCTGGACCACTTATCTGCCTAAATCGATAGGTGACGGCCAGGAACACTCCAGTGGCGGTTTCCAAGGGTTGCTGGGGTTCTTCGACAACAACCTGACGTTCGGCACGGGCGCGGGCCTCAACCGGGCCATCGGGGCTTTCCACAGCGGTCACGGCAGCGGCTTGGCGGTGGCCGGGGCGGGCCTTCTGTTCGCGGGGGCCGTCGCCGTCAACTTCGTCCCCGGTGAGGAGGAAGCCAATCTCGCGGCACATGGGGCAGAAGACTTAGGATCATACTTGACCAAGGAGGTCCTATCTCAATCCCGTGTCATCGCGAAAGGTTCCTATGTTGAACAGGCAGAGCGCCTTGCAGGACTGTATGGAGGAAAAGTTGGGAACTGGGTCAAAAAGAGCACAGGCGTCTTGGAGCACCCGGAAACAGGTGCTGATGTTGAGATACACTGGTTCGAGAACCTCAAGGACAACATCGGTCGGCGGGAGCTCAAGCGGGTATTTTGATCACCCGTAGCGATCATTGTGAAGGGCACGTAGGGCATGAAAGTACAATTCACAGCAATTAGCGATGATGCAGTTCTACACAGGGACCTTACACCTGGCAACGTCTACCGCGTAATTGGTTTAGAGGCTGACTACATTCGCCTGATGAGTGATGAGGGCTTGCCGTATTGCTACCCATCATCATTATTCACTGTCGTAGATGATAAGTGGCCTAATGATTGGGTTGTAAACAGGGGCGAAGATGGAGAGCTTTACGCCTCCCCTGTGTCAGTTGCCGAACCAGGCTTCTTCGAGAAGTTTTTCGACGGAGATAAAGAAGCACGTATCACTCTCAGGAAACGCCTTCAGCGGTGGCGGACTGGGGAAGACTGACAGAACCTCTGACCCCCAAAGCCATCGCCCGTCTGAGTTCTGCTCATCGGTTGGTCAAGGGGCACTAGTCTTGTGGGTATGATGACCCGGCGGCGTCGTGGACACGTTCACCTATAACGGGCTGGGCCTGCGGGTGGGCAAGAGCGACAGCACCGGCACCTACGCCTACGTCTGCGACGGCACAAGCCCCGGTGCGCCCGTGCTCAGTGACAGCCACGCGCTGTACAACCCCGGCCTGTCGGAGAGCCGGGCGGGGACACTCACCTACTCTGACAGCGACGCGCTGGGGAACCTATGGACGCTGGACGCGGGGGCGGGGGACAGCACGCCGGGCGGGGGCCTGTACACCGCCTTCGGCTCGCCCATCCTCACGTCGAACCTCGCCACGCCGTTCCGGTACGGGGGGGCGGGCGGCTGCCAGACGGACCCGGACACGGGCCTGGTTCTGATGGGGCACCGCTACTACGACAGCCGGATCGGGCGGTTCCTGACGCAGGACCCTGCGGGGGACGGCGACAACTGGTACGCCTACGCAGGCAACGACCCGGTGGACAACGCCGACCCGGAGGGGCTGTGGGTGCCGCAGAATGGGGAGTGGAGCGTCAACGGCGGGGCGATGTCGGATGCCACATCTGCAATGGGTCAGGCTGATGCGATGGATCAGCAGGCGGACCGCTTCATAGAGGCCGCTTGGACACAACTATCTGATAATGTTATGGCTATCGCGGCTGGACCCCATCACCCCGTAAATGAGCGCCAACCGGGCGAGAGCAACCTGCACTACTTTTTGAGGGGGCTGAAGTGGGCAGTCGAGCAGGCGTTCACTACCGGCCCAGATCCAGGAACATTAGGAGCACAAGGCTCTGGTGGATACGAAGCCGACAAAAGCCGGTGGGGTACAGGAAAAGCCCCATGGCAAGTTCAACCAGGCATCCGAAGCATAAAGGGCCAATACACAGACAAGACAACCGGGCGCATTGAGCCATGGGAAGCTCACTACGATCAGTATGGCAGGCAGACTGGGCGTACAGACTATAACGCTGGGAATAAGGCCGATAACACTCCCGACACTCACTACCACACCTATGGGTACAGGAACGGTATCCGCTACCCGATCGACGATCATGCACCTGGAGTACTAGCACCGTGATAGATGAAGTTATTGAGTATTACTACTCACTCATACCGCGTCGGTTTCCAGTGATAGAACGGCTGGCAATCCATCAGCCAGTTGAAGATGATTTGCCGAAGACCACTCTTGATCTAGTTCTACGAGCTAGAGACAGTAGCAACACAGCCCGCTTGGTCTTGTCATTCTGCGATGTCCGAAGCTTGCAACTTCAACCCTCTGTGCAACCGCTAGAGCTTGATGCACTTCAGATAGTTTCGCTGCAAGACAGGCAATGGGAATGGATAAACTATCAGGTGCATAATGCCGAACAAGACGTCGATTTTTCATTCTTCTGCTCTAGCTTTGAAGTGACACTAAACAAAGATCATCCCATAGAGTGGTGAGGCCTTTTTATCGTGTGTGCATCCGGCCTTGACAGTCTGGGCGCGGGCACCTACGACGACGAGGACCGTCTGACGAGCGGCTCGTTACCTGGCGTCGTGGACACGTATACCTATACGCAATAATGCCTTCTTAGGCATACAACGGCCTGGGCCTGCGCGTTGGCAAAACCGACAGCACCGGCACCTACCTCTACGTCTGCGACGGCACCGCCCCCGGCTCCCCCGTCCTGTCCGACGCCCATGCGCTGTACAACCCCGGCCTGTCCGAGAGCCGGGCGGGGGTCGTCACCTACTCCGACAGCGACGCGCTGGGGAACCTGTGGACGCTGGATGCGGCCTCGGGGGACAGCACGCCGGGCGGGTGCCTGTACACCGCCTTCGGCTCGCCGGTGCTGACGTCTGCGGGGCTTGCGACGCCGTTCCGGTACGGGGGGGCGAGCGGTTGCCAGACGGACGCGGACACGGGCCTTGTGCTGATGGGGCACCGCTACTACGACAGCCGGATCGGTCGGTTCATCTCTCAGGACCCGGCGGGGGCGGGGAGCAACCAGTATGCCTACGCCAACAATGACCCGGTGGACGCGGCGGACCCGAGCGGCCTCTTAACCCAGCAAGAGGCCCAGGCTGGTCAAGCCGCTTATCGCGCAGGAGATCCAGGCGTCTACAGCTTCTACCAGGTCACCAACGGCGATTACGGGAACGCGAAGTACTTGTACTCAGTCGTCGTAGGCTTTAACAGCGACTTGAACCCAAGCGGCGGCACCTTTGGCGGCCCCATGATGAACTTCCCCGGCGGTGCTGACGGCTTGAAAAGAGACATTGGCACCGCCGAGCAACTGAAAAAGGATACTACTCATCATTTTCCAAACGCCATCAATCTTAACGCCCAGGGGTATCAGGAAAGGCTCTCACTGTTTAAGGATCTCGTACATGGCCCGGATAAAAAGACTGGCAAATCAGGCCCCTGGGACTTCAAGGCCGGAGTTGACCGGGTGAAAAATCCGCTCCTGTTTGATCTGCGGCGGAACGCGGGGGATTTCTGGTATGGAGCAGGAGGGACTATAGCAGGGATAGGTCCCTTTGAACTTCAATTTGGTGCTGGGGTTGCCCAGTTCCTCGACGACAGCCCTAAAAATGCCTTTTCGTACTGGCAAACGGGCTTTGATGATCCCGAAGGGCATGGTGAGGCATTAGCCGGGATGGACTGGTGGAACTCTGGCGCACGTATGTATAGTGTGTCGGTGCCCTCCCGATAAAACATCGCCGGCAATACCCAATGATGAAAAAGCAAGTTGACAAAGCGGGGGCAGGTTCCAAAAATCCGGGGGTTTGGCCTCCGCCTCCCAGCCATATAACGCCACAACCTGTGGAGCAAATCAGAGAGCGTCTGCTCACGAGCGTTGGCTGGCTGGATGCTCTCCTCGGAGTGTTTCTGGGGCTGGTGGCGTTCATAGCCGCACTTGTCGGAGTTGCGCTTGTCTCAGATAAATTCTTCCCACCTCCACACAGTGAGGCAGAATTGCTTTCAGTTATCGTAATTGCAGCGGGGCTGTCCGGCTTTCTCTTTTGGCTGGGGGGGCGGTGGTTTCGCACGTTGGCAGTGGCTGCGGCGGCAGCGACCTCAATTCTGTTGATATTATTGATTGTTGGGGTATCGCTATTCTCGGGGATAATGAGTTAAAGAAGTGCCGGTAACGCCAACGGCAATATGCTCTCCACGAGCATGAACGGCCTGTCCTACGCCTGGGACGACGAGGACCGGCTGACGAGCCTCGCCGCGCCCTCGGGCACCGCCACGTTCACCTACAACGGGCTGGGGCTGCGGACGGGCAAGACCGACCCCACCGGCACCTACGTCTGCGACGGCACCGCCCCCGGCTCCCCCGTCCTCTCCGACGGCCACGCCGTCTACAGCCCCGGCCTCTCCGAGTGCCGGGCGGGGGTCGTCACCTACTCCGACAGCGACGCGCTGGGGAACCTGTGGACGCTGGACGCGGCCTCGGGGGACAGTACGCCGGGCGGGTGCCTGTACACCGCCTTCGGCTCGCCGGTCCTGACGACGGCGGGCCTTGCCACGCCGTTCCGGTACGGGGGGGCGAGCGGTTGCCAGACGGACGCGGACACGGGCCTGGTTCTGATGGGTCACCGCTACTACGACAGCCGGATCGGGCGGTTCCTCTCGCAGGACCCGGCGGGGGACGGCGGCAACTGGTACGCCTACGCAGGCAACGACCCGGTGGACAACACGGACCCGGAGGGGCTGTGGGTGCCGCAGAATGGGGAGTGGAGCGTCAACGGCGGGGTGATGTCGGACGCGGCCGCAGCCTTCGGGCACTTGGAGGCGGTGACGAGCGGGCTGTTCCACTCGGATGGGCGCTGGATGCACCACTTCCTCCCATCTTACAATGTCGATGCCCACACCACTGTAATTCCGGGTTTCAATTACTGGCAGCCCGGCGACCAAGGGCTGTTCGACGGCGTAGGCGGAGCGTTCGGCGTGGGCCTCTCCGCCGTCGGCAGCGCGGCCTCGTTCCACCTATGGAACGGCGGGGCGGCCCGGCACGACCCCAGCTTTGGGGTCAGCAGCGTACTGGCAGACATCGGCGTGGGGGCGGCGACAGCCGCATTCGGCGGGGAAGCGGCGGAGGGGGCCAGCGGCTGTTTCACGGCGGGGACGCCGGTTCAGACGCAGGGCGGGATGGAGCCGATCCAGGACATCCACGTGGGCGAGATGGTCGCCACGCGCGACCCGCAGACGGGCCGGGACGAGTACCGCAAGGTCGTCCGCACGTTCGCGCACCCGGCGCACGAGACGGTCACGGCCGAGTTCGCCGATCCCCAGACCGGCGCGGTGGTGGCAACGGTGACGGCGACGCCGGAGCACCCGTTCTACGTGGCAGGCCGGGGCTTCGTGGCCCTGGGCAGCCTGGGCGTGGGGACTCAGGTGGTGACGCGGGCGGGTCCGGCCCTGGTCGTGAAGTCGCTGACCCGGCAGAGCGAGCCGAAGGGCGTGGCGGTCTACAACCTGGAGGTGGAGGGAGACCACACCTACTTCGTTGGCACAGCCGGCGGCGGGCTGTGGGTGCATAATCTATGCAATGCGGCTGATATAGTAAATGACGGGGTTGTCAAGGGTAAGATTCTCAGCTTCAAGCAAGCATTAGACCGTATTCGAGGTGGCCTTGATGTTTTTGCTGGCAAGAGGTCTGAAGCGAAGGCTCTTGCCAAGGCCGCATCCGGCACAAACAGAGCCATAGAAGATGAAGCCCATGAGGTTGGTGCTGGCTACTTCGACCATTTCCATCCAGACCCTCGTACTGGATCTCATATCTTCTACCCATAGAGATTTCGTGTCAGGACACACTCATTCTTTTGGATGTGCGGAGTAAAACATTGTGTCCTTTTTTTTATGCCTGGCGTTCCCGCGAAGATCCACTGAAAAAGTGTTGACTGCGTTCCACCCAAGCGTCGGCTTTACAAACGTCTCGACTATGCCTATAGGCGTAGCCACAAAGGGTAAGAAAGATGCATGGGAGGCTTGTCTGTTACAAGTTGGATCTAGCTCTGCTTCTCTGATTGGAAGGGGGTCAATCAAAAAAAATGCGCGTATTAATGATCAGAAAGATTATTTCGTTTTGGGGGTGGAAAAACTTATCGAAACTGAGAATTACCTTTCACTCTCTTTTTTAGTACACTGGATGCATGGCCTCATAGATACTGAAGCAGTAGATGTTCGCGATGAGAGAAACATCGACAAATTACAGCTAAGGCACTTTATCCCTAGTATGGAAGAAGATGTAAGATATTTAGTGTCTAACGCTGAAGATCAAGGATTTACTCTTCACTGTCATTGAACCAGGTAAAACCTCTCCCTAGAACGCGATGTTCTTGGACGGCTTTTCCCTCGTTTATTTCCTCAAGATGCATGACCAGGGCGTCCTCTGCCGGGTTGAGAGCAGTACCATTTAGTTCTTTGTAAAGCGAAAATTTTACCGCATCAAAAGCCTCATCTGTGTTAGATGCTGTGACGGTGCGTGTCACAAAAAATCCGCACTTCTGGAGCTGACCATTAACCTTGATTAGGCAGTTTTCTCCACGGATCATAATGGAATATGTTTTCATCTTTTCGTACCTCTTATAACGCTGTGATTATAGCAACTACACAGAACAGCCGCTACTGTTATTGTTGCATGAAATTGCTGAGATGCGTCAAAAATTTCATTTAAGTTGCCGCCTTTAAAGCCGCTTGTGCCTGCGCTTCGGCAGACTGCTGGACAAAACGGCTGACGATGACGCTGAATGGGTCCCTGTCCCAGTCCTTCAGCTACGACGCCCACGACAAGTCGCAGGGCGGGGCCACCCAGGGGGCCACCCAGGGCACCACCGAGGCCGACACCTACGACGCCAACGGCAACCTGAAGACGGTCAGCATCGGCGGCAGCGTCTACACCTGGGACGACGAGGACCGGCTGACCCGCATGACCTCGCCGGGCGCGACCGACACGTATACCTACAACGGGCTGGGGCTGCGGGTGGGCAAGACCGACAGCACCGGCACCTACGCCTACGTCTGCGACGGCACCTCCCCCGGCTCCCCCGTGCTCGCCGACGGCCTGGCCTTGACAGCCCCGGCGCGGGGGGCTATAATACGCACAGACAATTCTCGTCAGTCAAATAATCTTGTGAGGCCGCTGGGGGTGCCGGGGTTTAGCCCGGCTGAGAGGCGTGTGCGCCAACCCCGTCACCTGATCCGGGTCATGCCGGCGGAGGGAATGCGGACGCGCTTTGCCACTCTCCCAGGGTGCCCAGGGCCGCCGCTCCGTTTCCCCGACGGTCCGGCGGCCCGTCGTCGTTTCGGGCTTCTCGCGCAGAAAGAGGAACACATGGCATCGGCAACCACGAATGGCAACGGGCAGAACGGCAACGGCGTCCAGAACGTGACGGCGAAGGTGGACCAGGGGCGGACGCCGGACGAGGCGGGGGGGGACTACAAGTTCCCGGCCTCGCGCAAGGTCTACACGCACGGCACCCTCCACCCCGATGTCCGTGTCCCGCACCGCGAGATCGGCCTGTCGGCGACGCGCGACCACCTGACCGGCGTGGTCGAGGCCAATGCCCCCCTGCGCGTCTATGACACATCGGGGCCATACACCGACCCCGACGCCCGCGTGGACATCCGGCAGGGGCTGGCCCCGCTGCGGGCCGACTGGGTCCAGGGGCGGCCCGGCGTCGTTTATCAGGCCACTCCGGCGAGCTACCGGCCCGTCGCGGGGCATTCCGACCCGACCCTGCCCCTGCCGCCTTCGCGGCTGGCCTTGCGCGGGACCGGGCCGGTGACGCAACTGGAGCAGGCCCGGATGGGCGTCATCACGCCCGAGATGGAGTTCGTCGCCCTGCGCGAGAACCAGGGCCGGGACCGGGCGCAGTCGGTGGGCCAGCACCCCGGCCAGTCCTTCGGCGCAGCCATCCCCGAGGTCATCACGCCCGAGTTCGTCCGCTCCGAGGTCGCGCGCGGGCGGGCCATCATCCCGGTCAACATCAACCACCCCGAGTGCGAGCCGATGGTCATCGGGCGCAATTTCCTGGTCAAGATCAACGCCAACATCGGCAACTCCGCCGTCACGTCGTCCATCGAGGAAGAGGTCCACAAGATGACCTGGGCGACGCTGTGGGGCGCGGACACGGTTATGGACCTCTCGACCGGCAAGAACATCCACGAGACGCGCGAGTGGATCCTGCGGAACTCGCCCGTGCCCATCGGCACGGTCCCGATCTACCAGGCGTTGGAGAAAGTCGGCGGCAAGGCCGAGGAGCTGACCTGGGAAATCTACCGAGACACGCTGATCGAGCAGGCCGAGCAGGGCGTAGACTACTTCACGGTCCACGCGGGCGTCCTGCTGCGCTACGTGCCCATGACGGCCAAGCGCATGACCGGCATCGTCTCGCGCGGCGGCTCGATCATGGCGAAGTGGTGCCTGTCGCACCACAAGGAGTCGTTCCTGTATACGCACTTCCGCGAGATCTGCGAGATCATGCAGGCCTACGACGTGTCGTTCAGCCTGGGCGACGGCCTGCGCCCCGGCTCGATCTCCGACGCCAACGACGAGGCGCAGTTCGCCGAACTCAAAACGCAGGGCGAGCTGACCCAGATCGCCTGGGACATGGGCTGCCAGGTGATGAACGAGGGGCCGGGCCACGTCCCCATGCACATGATCAAAGAGAACATGGACAAGCAGTTGGAGTGGTGCAAGGAAGCCCCGTTCTACACGCTGGGGCCATTGACCACCGACATCGCGCCCGGCTACGACCACATCACCAGCGCCATCGGCGCGGCGATGATCGGCTGGTTCGGCTGCGCCATGCTCTGCTACGTCACGCCCAAAGAGCATTTAGGCCTGCCCAACAAGAAAGACGTGAAAGACGGCGTGATCACCTACAAGATCGCCGCCCACGCCGCCGACCTCGCCAAGGGCCACCCTGGCGCGCAGGTCTGGGACGACCAGCTCTCCAAGGCCCGCTTCGAGTTCCGCTGGGAGGACCAGTTCAACCTGTCGCTCGACCCGCAGACCGCGCTGTCGTTCCATGACGAGACCCTGCCCCAGGAGGGCGCGAAAGTCGCCCACTTCTGCTCCATGTGCGGCCCCCACTTCTGCTCCATGAAGATCACCCAGGACGTCCGCCAGTACGCCGCCAAGCTTGAGATGGCCCAGGCTGGGGGCGGAGCCGTGCCCGTGGAAGAGGCCGTTGAGGTCGGGCTGGCCGAGAAGGCCCGCGAGTTCCGCGAGCAGGGCGGAGAAATCTACAAGTAACGGAGGCGCACCATGGCACTCGCGGAACCGCCAGCCCTGTCCGGGCTGCTGACCTATGAAGAATACATGGCGGAGGGAGAAATCAACCGCCGGTATGACATCATTGATGGGGAACGCATCTTCATGGCATCGCCTACGGACGGGCACCAGGACATCGTCCTGAACATTGCCGAGCTGCTCAGAGCGTATCAGCGCCGGGCCAGGATCGGCAAGGTGATGATTGCGCCCTGCGACGTGCTGGTGACACAGAACCCACTGCGGACTCGCCAGCCGGACGTGCTTTTCATCAGTCGAGGGCGCTACGGCGAGCGCGACCCGCGGAGTGCGGAGCCGCTGTCTCCCGCGCCAGAACTCGCGGTGGAGGTTCTGTCGCCCAGTGAGACACGCGGCATCCGTGCAGGCAAGATACGCGACTTCTGCGCCGTGGACGTGAAAGAATGCTGGGTGGTCAACATGGACGCGGGAACGGTGGAAGTGCTGCGGCTGACGGCAGGCGGCCCGGTCCACGAGGCACTATACGGCAAAGGCCAGTTGGTGTCGTCGCTCACGTTCCCCGGCCTGGCGCTGGCGCTGGACGACGTTTTTCGCACCGAAGAATAAGCCGGGACGGAAGGACTACAAGCAACGGAGGCAAGGAATGGCCGTCGCAGAACCACAGGCTCCGCCGAAGACTCTGACCTATGAGCGGTATCTGGCCGGGTTTTTGACGGAACCCGTGACGATGCAGCCGTGCGAGATCATTGATGGGGTGCGCGTCGTAATGACCAGCCCAAACTGGTGGCACCAGAAGATCGCTTTCGCGCTCGCAAAGCTCTTGGATCAATACCAACTCGCGGGGACACGGGGCCAGGTCTTGCAGTCGCCGCTGGACGTGCTGATCGAGCCGTCGCCGCTACGGGTGCGTCAGCCGGGCGTGTTCTTTATTAGCAACCGCCGCCTGACGCAGGGGGGCGGCGCTCCCGACCCCGGGCCGCTCACCGTGGCCCCTGAGCTGGTAATCGAGATTCTGTCGCCGAGCGAGACGCGGCGCATCCTGAACGCGAAGATTTGGGACTTCTGCGCCATCGGCGTTGCCGAGTGCTGGGTGATCAGCCTCGAGGGTGAGACCGTGGAGGTGCTGCGGCTGACGCCGGACGGCCCGGTGCGTGAAGCCCTCTATGGCATAGGCCAGTCCGCACAGTCGCTCACGTTCTCCGGCCTGGCGCTGGCGCTGGACGACATTTTCCGCATTGAGGAGTAAGACAATGGCCTTGATGGAGAGCCTCGCGCCCGTCGCACAGGCGCGGGACGAAGACAGATTGACTATCGGCGGGAAGACGTTCCGCTCGCGGCTGATGCTTGGCACGGGCAAGTACCGAAATGCCCAGGAGATGAACGCCGCGCTGGAAGCCTCGGGGTGCGAGATCGTCACCGTCGCCCTGCGGCGTATCGACTTGGACGTGCCCACGCGCTCCATTTTGGACGAGATCGACTGGAAGCGTTATCATATTTTGCCCAACACCGCCGGGGCGAGAACCGCCGACGAGGCCGTTCGCACGGCCCGGCTGGCGCGGGCGATGGGCCTGTCGGACTGGATCAAGGTCGAGGTCATCCCCGACCCCAAGTACCTGCTGCCCGACCCCATAGGCACGTTCGAGGCGTGTCAGACCTTGGTCAAAGAGGGCTTCATCGTCCTGCCCTATATCAACGCAGACCCCGCCTTGGCGCTGCGCCTCCAAGAGATCGGGACGCATACCGTCATGCCGCTGGCCTCGCCCATCGGCAGCGGGCAGGGGATTAAAGCGCAGGAGCAGATACGGATCATCATCGAGCAGGCGACCGTGCCCGTGGTCGTGGACGCCGGCATCGGCGTCCCCTCCGAGGCCGCCCAAGCGATGGAGATGGGCGCGGACGCCTGTTTGATCAACACGGCCATCGCCCGCGCCGCGGACCCCGCCCGCATGGCCCGCGCCATGAAGACGGGGCTGGAAGCGGGGCGGCTGGCACATCAGGCCGGGCGGATGCCCGTGCTGCCCTATGCCAGCGCCAGCAGCCCGACCGAAGGGGTCGTGCGGTGACCGGCCTGCCGCGCCCCTGCCTGATGCTGGTGACCGCACCCACGCCCCGGCTCACCGAGATCGTCAAAGAGGCCGTCGCGGGCGGCGTGGATGTCGTGCAGATGCGCGACAAGCGGGCGGCGGGGCACGGGCTGAAGTCGGTCTACAAGGGCCTCACCCATGCCCTGCGCGGCGACACGCCGGTCATCGTCAACGCCGACTGGCAGCGCGCGGCGGGCTTCGGCGCGCGCCACATCCACCTGCCGGAGAAGTCCGCGCCCGTCGGCGTCGTCCGCCACCACGTCGGCACGGGCGGCCTGATCGGCAAGTCGGTTCATTCCGTGGAGGCCGCCGTCCGGGCGGCAGAGTCGGGGGCGGATTATCTGACCGCCGGCACGATTTTCGCGTCATTGAGCCATCCCGACATCGAGCCACGGGGCTTGGACTTCCTGCGCGAGGTCTGCGGCTCGGTGCCCGTGCCGGTCCTCGCCATCGGGGGGGTGACGCCGCGCAATGCGGGCGACTGCCTGCGCGCGGGGGCGGCGGGCGTGGCCGTGCTGTCGGCCATCATGGGGGCCGACGACCCGCGCGACCGGGCCGAGGCCTACCGGCGGGCGCTGGACGCGGCCTGGGAAGAGAAGTACCGGGAGGAGAGACACGATGCACCTGACGATTAACGGCGAGGCGCGCGAGTTCGACGGCGCGGACACCTTGGGCGCGTTCCTGGCCGCACGCGGCCTGAGCGCGAGGACGGTCGTCGTGGAACAGAACGGCGTAATCGTCCCGCGCGCGGAGTACGACGCCGCGCCGCTCTCCGAAGG
>JAABUO010006585.1_pt1 | contig 13330 bp, 22 predicted proteins | sample 5559291 | NCBI WGS metagenome assembly JAABUO01 (sample SAMN10711878, study PRJNA513372) | rock metagenome | isolation source: Antarctica rocks | place: Antarctica: Victoria Land, Finger Mt sud | reverse complement strand
ACCTGTGTGCGCGCTATTTTGTACAGGTGATTTGAGCCTTTCAGGTTGATGAATAGCCAAGTGTGCGACCGAATCTGCATCTCTCATGTTGATGTTGAGGACTTTTCAAGGGGTGCAAGTACAAAATATGCAAGGCTGCACAAATTTTGTCAAAATGGCATGACAGAACATTGTGAAGCCATGTATTCTTTGCATGTGTACCCCTTGGAAAGTCCTCGACTTCAACAGAGTAACTCATCAAGTTGCTCTGTCACAGCCCCTCATGACATCAGGGTCAAATACTGATCCCACCTGCTCTGCAGGCTTGAAGAAAAGCCGATCGATGCAGCAGTGGCAGAGGTGAACATGTGTGCTGCCCCAACACCAGAGGGCTACCAACAACCAGAAGGAGTGCAGCGCCCTCTCTATGCTGCTCTAATCAAGAAGGTGAGTCAACAAGCTCAAGCCGACAATCTCATTTTCCCTGCATGCCTTTCTTTGTTTTGGCAGTGGTGAACAAGCAGGCCTGGGTTGAGAGCAGTGCATCGCATGCTTTGGAACTGCTGCAGCGCCTTTTTGAAAGCCAGAATTTTGGCCAGCTTCTGCAGTGACATTGCATATGTTGTGCTCTGTTGATCTGCTGTGAGACGGCCTGCAATCCTGTTGCAGGTCATGTTTCAGTATCAGGGTGTGAAGAAGATCAGACTGGGCCGGCAGCATTGGGATTCGACTGAAGGAGAGGAATGGGGGGGATCGGCAAGGGGACAAGATTGGCAGAAGGCAGACCGTTGGGATGTTGCAGCGTATGAGAGAGTCTTCTTGCAGTCTTCTGCAGCTACAGTTTGGGAAGACTGGAACAGGTAGCTTTTGCCTGCTGTGCTTTGCCTGTGCTTTGCCCTCCTGTGCTTTGCCTGCTGTGCTTTGCCTGCGCTTTGCCCTGCTGTGCTTTGTTCTGCTGTGCTTTGCCTGTTCTTTGCGGCTGTGCGGTGCCATAGTGAACCCAAAAATCAAGCCTGCATGCATTTAAGCACTTGGGTAGCCATGAATACCAAAGCAAGGTATGTTTTTTTAGTTTTGGCTGCAAAGACATTGACCACCTTCTGATCTTCTCAACGTTGCAGGAGGTTTGTTGACTTGCATAACACGTTGTCAGGCAAGACCAGGCAAGATGTGTACAGCATCATCATCATTGTCACTTAACATGTTTTCTAATAGGGCTGCAGGGCCTGTTTGGGTAGATGCAACCAGATCTCCAAGCAGCTCCATCTTTGACAATCCTCTGTCTTTGACAACTCAATCTTTGTCAGTCCTCTAACTAGTGCAGTCAAACGCACATTCCAACCTTTTTGACCCTGTCTGGTTGCAGCCTCTCTGCCCATCTGTGCAGAGTCCCGGCACACCCTGCTTACCCTGCCTGCTTCAAGTCTCTCCGCAGGTATGTGCAGAGCCCTGTAGGCATCCTGCCTACCCTGCCTGGTCAAACTCTCTCTCCGCGTGTCTGTGCAGGAACAGAGGAGACCCGGCTTTGCCCTTCCATCACTTGCCAGTGGCAGCAGCCCTTAGAAAGGCTGCAGCAGGTGCAGCAGGTGAGCAGGACTTCCTGACAGCTATCAGACTGACACTGAAAGCTGCAGTGATTGCTGGGCAGACGCAGGAGGCTGAGCATTGTTCCAGATGCCTGCGAGGTGTTGCTCAGGTGACCTCCCTTCTCACTTGCTGTCATTACTGGGGCAAGCCTGTTACTGTGTTTGCAACACACTGGTGGACATGCAACACGTCGGACATGCGCTCTGGGAGTCTGGGAGTGGGTGCTGGTGTAAGGCTGTACATTTTGTTTGAGGTGTCACTGCTGGGACTGACCATGAGTCCTTGGGACTGACCATGTTTCAAAAGCTCTCAGCGCCTTGATCAATGAAACCCAGAAAGGCACTGAAGTACTGTCCACATGCTCTCAGTGCCTGCTCTCATGATTCACAGCAGTGCGTGATGTTGTGTCAAAGAATGTCAGCCTTTGTCACCACCATGGCCGGCAAGATCACACCTGCTCACAGCCCCTCAGACATGGCAGCAATGCTACTTAGATCTGCTGCACAGTTCCTTCTGTTTGTGGCCTCCAAGTCAAAGCTGACATACGTGCCATGACTAACTGCCCTTTGCTTTGTTTGGTGCACAGCTGTTGTCATCTGATTCTGTTCTGCGCACAGGAACTGTGCAGTCTGCATGGCCACATCAAAGCTTTGATCCATGCTGGCAATGAGCAGACCAATACCTTCTCTAGCACAATGGACTGGGAGAGACTACAGGGGGAGGCAGCCATCATGTACGACAAAGCCATGCAGGGCATGGTCATTGCCACACTTCCACTTTGCAACAAGGGTACACACTCGTTGGCTGTTCACTTCGTGAAAGCATGCAAAGGTTCAGAGTTCACAATGCCATTCTTTCCTTTGCGTGTGTTGTGAAACTTTGCAATTTGCATAGCACCAGATTTGCTGTAGTTGAGTATGGTCAGGCAATGGTGGCAAGCCAATCCTGCAGCAAAAATGCATGTCAGGTGTGACATATCACAGTGTGTCTGGCATAGGACATAGACATTTTGAAGCCGACATGTTAGCTTGGGCAAGCAGTGTCTTGGAGACCATGCCACTGGGCAATGGCATGCTGACTAATGGCCATTGTAGAATAGTGAAGCCTTCAATCTGCAACTTGTTATGTGACATTGCAGGCATTTCTCAGGAGGTGGAGGGGTTACTCGTTCAGCTTAGAGTAATCAGACTTGATGCTGACAGCTGGAGGAGTGCCACTGTGTTGCTATCTCAGCTTGGCTGCTGTGTACACTATTGCATGGCCTGTACAGCTGGCACTTGCTGGAGCATGATTACTCAAGAGCTCGACAGTGAAAGCAATCCAAAAGTTTGAGATGTGTCTTTGTCGTCCGTTACTTGATGCTCAGCGAAAAGCAGCATAGCACATGTGTCAGCCAAAGGTCTGCTGATGCAGCAAGCACAGATTTTTATGCGTCTGAGTGAAATGACAAAGAATCTGTACACCCAGGTCTCAATTTATGCACTTTAGCGCCGGCTTGGCTAGACCATTGCGTGAGTAGACAACATGCAATGAAGCCTACAGCCAAGCTCAGTGAGACCAGCTTCTATGCAAAAGCTGTCAGCGGTCATACGGTGATTGTGGCAAACGCACTCTATGCAATTGTAATGTCCAAGCTTGCGCAAACTGTCTATGCCCAGACGTGAAAGATTATGGACTCTCGAACTATCAAAAGAAGATGACGGTCATGCAGTCACGAGACGCCTTCTGGAATTGATCAGTGCTTTCAAACTCTACTGATCCTCTGCGCTCTCTTCGGCAAGACGTGAAACACGTATTGTGCGGGCACTGCTGCTGAGGGCATCTTGAATGGTGCAACGTTGTCTGTAGCCGCCTCGTCCGTCTCCCGCGAAAGTGACTGCGCTTGGGTCTTGTCCCATACTTGCTTGCTCTGGTGCCTTTCCGGCGGCAACATTTATTGCAAAATGCTGTTTAAATTACACCACCCCTGCCCATCATCAAGTTTGAAGCCAAACATCACATTTGCCCATCATCATGTTTGGAGCCAAAGATCATTAGAAAAGCCGATCACCACTGCTTGCCTAATGTGCCCATCACATTGCCCATGGGAAGCGAAGCTGGCCCCGGTCCTCGTCCGGCATCCTGGAAACATCTTGAGACGCTTAAGATGGCTAAGAGGCCAGCACTTGCCCATCATCACTACTAGCCCAATGCAAATCCTATCATCAATACCAGCCCAATGCAAAGCCTGTCACCAATGCCAGCCCAATCGAAAGCCTTATCCCTACAGGGACACAACTCCCTCATAACATGTGAGGTCCAAGGGCTCTTCAGGGTGGACTGTGAACGTCTTGCATATGATCATCCTGTGCATACTGTTTTGACAATCATATAATCTGATGACAGCATGCAAGAATGCCATCACTGGCTCCCCCGCTTGCACGCAGTCCACGGCAGTGCACATCACAATAGTGATGCGAGATTTACACAAGGTTATTACAGATGTGAGTGCTGACCCCAACAAGAGTTCTACAGAGAAGCAACAATTCATGTTGTGGTAGCTTACAAGGACTGAAACATTGCAAGCAAAATTGACAGTTAGATCGTCAGCGGGCACTTGACACTGCAATCACAATTGCATGACAGCTAAACGGCATCGACAAGGTAGTACACCGTGCCATACCATGTGCTTCAGGCCTGCGTTTGTTCAGGCACGGTGCAAAACTAAACAGCAGCAATGGCGGTAATCCAAAGGTTGATGTGTCTGTCCTCCACCAGACCCTGTTTGTTAATCATGCCCCTCCCAACGACATTTGCTTGGGCACAAAATTGTTCTTTGAGAGCAGCTTGTTTAGAAACTGACATGTTTGGAAGACTAGGAAAGAAGGGCTTGAAGCCAGTGGCAACCATTTGCCAGCCTTTATCGACATAGATATCCAACAGTGTTGGTTTCTCCAGCAAGAGCCCAGGTGTTGCTTCCACCTGCATACCCAGTAGCCATCGCTCAAACAACATGAATGAGACTGATGACCGTGTTGTATTGTCACTGCACTCTGCGACCATGAAAGGAGCACACAGCTATAATGACACCCCACATCTCATCACAAGGTCAGACTCATGCAACTGCAGTTGTATCCAAGACTGCCTCTCTGATTTGGGCAGTTACACATCTGTGCATTCCAGCGAGAGGTTGAGGAGGTCCTAGTGAGTGTGCAATTTGAACATGGCAGGTACCTTGACGTTTGTGAAGTTTGCTTTCTGCAAGACTGTAATGTGGGCTGCATCATCAGGCACTTGTGAAAAGGCTGGCTGGGAATTTGAGCAGCCATGTTCTTGCAGCAGCTGATGTAGCAAAATCAGCAATGGCGTGAATGGTGCCTGCACGTTACGAGTGTGTCTGTGCAGATTACAGGTACTTGCTTGGAGCACTCACCTGCCCAGGAATGCAAGCTTAAAAGTGTACTGCGCCTTTGCTGCCAGAGTTAGGCATTGTAATGAATGCAGGAGGGGCATCACTCGTTGCTATTACTGTGGCGGGCAGTGCATGCAACAATTGTATCTGGTGGATGCAAAGATAGCATGGGGCTACCTGAAGAGTATTGTATGCTAGTAGTCCACCAGGCTTGAGCCATGTGTGGAGCCTCTTTGCGGTGGTAGGCATATCGAAATAGAAGATTGCACAGTAGCAAAGGATTGCATCAAAAGATTTGCTAGGGAATTCAGCATGCTCTATATCTCCTTCAAGAAATCTGATGTTGTTGAGGCCTGAAGAGCCCCTTTTAGCTTCTGCCTGCAGACCACGTGCTATAGCTGAGTTGGCACGCTCCATGTACAGGTCATAGCGGTGCCTTTGCTCATCTCCTGTCACCCACTCAAACGTACAATTGAAGCAGAGTAGGGCCCACTACTTAAACTTGAATGCTGCTCACCTGTTGAAGCAAGCCTGTAGATAAGTCCATTCCTGTTACGAACCCAGCGGAGCCAACATCTGGTAAGTCACCAGTCCTGACCCACACGCCAGGTCCAGCACTTGCCAGCCAAGTTGCAAAGTGGATCGTTTGACAAGCTGAGCTGCCAGAGTGGGGTGGCGCTCGTTGTCTTTGTCATAGCTGGTTCTCGCATTAGACTTTTGCTTTATGAGGCTCTTGAAGTCGCTGCACCGGGAGCATCGATCAGGACATAGCTCAGCAACTAATTTCACTTGGGACACAAAAACTTCTGACGGAATGCAGCGTATGGAGTCCCTCTCAGCAGAACGAACTTTAGCGAGGAGAGCATGTTGACTGATCAAAGCAAGTTGCATGAAACCACCTCGTTGGTTGTCCTGCACCCGCAGTCATACAGTGCAGAGCTTTTCCTTGAGCTGCCAGTAAGAGTAGGGCAGTGACGCTATCGAATGTAGTTATTTCTCGCTTATAGCAATGCCATAGGCAGTGTACGGGCCGAATGTCGAAAGCTTCGGCTGCCGAAAGGCACCGAAAGGCTTTCGACCTGGCCGAGCCCAGAAGGCCCCTGTAGTGATTGACCGAATGAAGCCAAGGGCTTCTGGAAACCCTAAGATGTTCGACCGTAATTCATCGTAAATCAACACATACATACAAAAATACCTATTGCTTACGCCGTATGTACGCGGTATGCGCAATAATTGCCTGACTAAAGCTGAAGTGTGCATCAAAATTCTGAAGTCCATATTGTCGATGGACATGCTCTTCCATGATTGAGATGCTGAGACAGTCTATGTCAAAGTTTGTTTAACACATTTGCCTGGTTTTTGTGCTTTTCTGATTAGCAGATCAATCGCCCTGTGTATTTTATCGCTGCAGATGCTCAAATGCAACATACCATTGTGACAAGCAAAACAGGTGCACCACCATTCGGCTTGCCATTCGACGCCACTCCCATGAAAAATGGTCGCGGTTTAGGGTTTTTGAACTCATTCGGTAACCTTTCGATTCGGCCTTCGGCATTCGGTCAGGCCCCATGAGCATTCGGCCCGTACACTGGCCATAGGCAATCCATGTCAGGCATAGGTCGGATTCTGAATGGCACAAATGTTGTTGCAATGCCAGAGTCTGGTGCTGCTGGATGATGCAGAGCTCAAGCTTGCACTTGTGAAACAGCATCAGGTTTGCCGATCAAGTCGTCACAACGCCTGCCTCAATTCATTCCTAGAAGATATGCTCAGCATTCGATGCTGATGCCCGCGTGATATCACAACCGAGCGTGAGACTCAGTGCTGCAATTTCACTGAATGAGTCATGTCATGCAGGCTGATGCGTGCAGCGTTGTGAAAAGCAGGCTCAAATGCAGAACCCACAATGCACAGAGCAACTCAATGCACAGCAGTCATCACGTCATGCTTGATATAGATTGCACATAGCGTGGGAATGACCGATTGGTGATGTGCTTGTGTGTGCTTTACATACTTCCAGTTTTTGCAGCTTTCTAGCTGTCACCAACAACATGGTCTGGCAGGCTTGCAAATTTTGCCTTGGCAGAGTGTCTCCACTCCAATCACACTTCACGATCAAGTCGCCTTTCGGCACAGATCAGATGTGACCATGGCCCCTCTTAGCTTCAATGTTGTCCATGATACGTCCCTGCAATGATCACGGCAAAGCTCGACATTGGTGCACCACAGTTCCAGGTCAGTCACTTCTGGCATATTGTGCTCTTGGCATCGCCCCCCCCCCCCCCCCCATAGTGTAACTTATCACACTGTCATGTGCAATCAGCTGTGCTCACATCTGCACGACAGGCTTTTGATGTTACACCAACATCACTTCCTCGGTGTCAGGCTCAGATTGCCCATCTGCCCCAGGTAGCATGTCAGAAGTCAGCTGATTTTCCAGAGTCGTTCTTTAGGTTCATTGCTGTCTACTTGACAACATCAGAAAGCTTGGAATGCTAGTTGAGCTACATATGTTGCTTTATGCATGCCCGCATCTCTGTGGGACCAACGCTGCATTTTTGTTTTGCATCAAAACATACAAGGTAGCCAACAGACGGCAAAAGACAGCACAATTTACCTTGAGGTGGGCAAGCTCCAGGTCAATTTTTGCTCCAAGAGCTGACCTGACTTGATCCAGCAGAGGGTACAGGGGGGTCTGGAAGGTTGCCTTCAAGGCTGTTATGGCTCTGTTAGTTGACCCCATGTAGCCTGTGCCTGAAGACACAATTCAATTTGGTTGACTTATTTATTGATTTATTAATTGAATTTGATGTATTTATTTATTGACTAGTTCATTGATAATTGAATACTTGATTGATCCAAAACAGCTTGCGGAATGCACCCAGCGGAGGGACCTTGACCACAAGGACAGGCTGTGTCATGAATCCTGATTTTTTCTGTTTTCCTTAGGTTGTCTGAGAATTCTGCGCAGTCCTCCTAGTACCAAAACAAGCGAGCACTCACACTACTTCGTAGATATGTCTCTGCTGTGCGCTATGACAACAGCACAAGAGATCAAGTGCACACCACCAATGTTCATGCATGCAAAACGCCTGGGCCGTGCACAATACTGCACTCGCCCGTGGCACCTCACGATGTGCATGCATCCGTACTGCATGGACCTTGCACAGCGGCTATCTCACCTTTAGATTCACTGCCAATCACATTGGACGCCAGGCAGAAATGCTTGTAGAAGAAGCCCGCCAAAAGCCCCGCCTCCACATCTTCGAGGGCTTTGGCATAGTTGTATAGCCCTGCATGGGAATCCGGCTCCTCATAAACCTCCAGTAACCCCTTCAGCTTGACCTCCCTTGCTTCTGCCACGGCCGACTGCTGGGAATCTAATGCACTTGTCTGCTCAGCTGCAGCTTGCTGGGCACTGTCTGCTACTGTTGCAGCTGAATGATGCGCGCTGGTCAATGCATGTGCATTCCCATTTGAGCTGACTGCAGCAGTCCCAGGGATTGCTGTGGGGCTCTGACGTGGAGTTGAGGACTGTCTTTTCAGCACACCAGACTGTGGGCTGCTTTTGGGGTCAGTCTGGGGCTTTGAGGGGGGCTGGGCTTGGGTCTCAGAGCTGAGACATGGGCTGAGTGGCTGTGAGTATGATGAGTCCAAGAGTTCCTCTGTGTCTGAAACGGCGTCATAATATGCAAGAGCGTCTGTCAGGGGCTGAAAGAGGCTCTCCATGTTGGTTCTGCAACCACAAATGACATGTCAGCGCATGGACACGCTACCATGACAAACAATGGAAACCAGAATGTTGATAAAGGTGGTGAGCAAGCTGCTAAGGAAAACAAAGACTGCTGTAGTCCATGTGGACGTCTGGAAACAGACTTGCAGACCATTACTATCTGAACAATGTTGCACGCAATATCCACACATATGCTCACATTGCTGTTTCTGTCAAGAAACACACCTGCATTCACTTCAGCCTCAGAAAAAGGAGAGAAAACTTCAAGCAAATAGGCAATTATGATGAGAGCCTGTGACATTCTGCTGAGAGTTCAGCTGCAGCGGCAACCCGGGTTGTCAACAGGGTTCAGGGTTGAGTGTTTGCACTTTCTAACTGCAGTGGCAACCCAGATAGTGCAGCCTCACCTGAAGCTCTTGACAGCCTTGGAGCCCTCGCCACTGGTGCCCTGGATCTCCACCTTCAGCCGCAAGTAGTCCCTCAGGTTCATGCTGGTCAGCATCAGAATGTGGTCGCCAAGGTAGTGCAACATCCTGGCTGCCTGCATTGCGTACCTCACACACTCACCACACACAGCTGTGACCTAGGCTGACGCTGCTGCATCACACGCACATACGCTGGCGCACATCATTGCATCAGCCCATATATATCAAGCGTGCCCAGGAAACAAGCCTAATCTGTGGCTGCTCTGCAAGCTAGTACTGTGGCCCGCATGACTGCATCTGCCCATACACATCAAGCATGTCTACCAAGCAAGACTGACTCGTGGGTGCTCTGCAAGCCATTGTGTTGCCAAGCTTACAACATGCTTGGCAAAACATGTAGAAAGCATGTTGCAACATGCTTACAACAGTGTTGGTGACCCCAATATCGCTCCAGCACGGCTGTACAGACTTGCCTGAAAGATCCTTGCCGCTGCAATGTTCCATTGCCCTTCTTCAGCGCACTGCTGAGCGATGGCAACCCTGTTGTGCACCACGAAGGCCCAGCACTCGCTCCCCAGGTGGACCGTTCTGAAGAAGAAGTCCTCCTCGTGCTCATACACCTCCCCAGACAGCGTGGCCTCAACAACCTGTGCCATAAGCTGACTGTCAGAAGACAGTATCAGAAGACAGTATCGCAAGGTAAGCAGTTGAGCAATGCTGCTACTCTTCAATGTGTTGTTATAGCACGGTAGCCTATTGAGGCGTCCCAGAGATGCGAGATGCACAGTAGCAGCTGCTGAATCAGGGCATGCGTTCACACTGTGCATATCCTGTGTGCTGCTTTGACACAAACTGCTGTGCTGGCAGTCATCAGGGAGAAGAAGCCACCCTCACTGGTTGTTCAACATGCATGTCATCAGTGCCTCATGCTGCAGTGCAATGCTCAGCACAGATTCCGTAACTGCAGAATCAACAACGGGCTTGCTTGCTCAAGTTGCACCATGGAAATGAAGCGACAACAGAGCATTGATGGGTCCATCAGGTATGGCGCATACCTTTACACTGTGCATGCCCTGTGCGCTGCTTTGACGCAATTTGCTGAGCTGGCAGTCATCAGGTCACTAGTTGTTGAACACGCATGTTTATCAATGCGTCATGCTGCAGTTCACATCTCGACGCAAACTTCATACTGCGGGATCCACCATGGGCTTGCTTGCTCATTATACACCAGTAAATGAAGCAACAACAGAGCATTGAGGGGTCCTAAGGCTCACCTCTGGATGCACTAACTGAGCATAGTCCAGATTTCTGGCCCTGGCGCGGAATCGTGCCTCCTCTGCAAGCCCAGCTGCTACCCTCAGCTCATTCAGCTGATGCTCTATCCCCAGCCCCACTGTCCACCGGCTGAAGGAACTGTCAAAGGTGTTGGTGATGTTCAGCACAACCTGCACCTCAAAGCACAGTTGACATGTATGTTGTCTCTGACAACACGTTTACTCAGCTGATGCATGATGCCCAGCCAGACCGTCCACCGGCTGCAGGAGCTGTCAAAGGTGTTGGCTATGTTCAAACAACCTGCACCTCAAAGCACTTGACATGTACATATTCAGTGTAGCACTGACAATTTATGTTTATTCAGCTAATGCATAATGCCCAGCCAAACCGTCCATCAGCTGAAGGAGCTGTCAGGAGGTGTTCGTGATGCTCAGAAGGACAAGCAACATACAGAGCATGTGACTTGTGTCTTTCCTATGGAGACAGCGTCAGCAGCATGCTTGCTGTGCTGCTTTCTTGTACTGTGCCCTACTGTGCACTAGCTGAGGTAAAAGGTATGGGTCATAGTCAGCACCAGATGCATCAGCAAGTCCACATGTGGTGGTGGAATACATGTGTAATGTGCAAGGTGGATGATGTGACTACTGCTGCACTCCACGCACAATATGAGGGTTGTTACTGGTACATCCCTGACCTCAGGGGCCAAGCTGAATAGCCAGCTGCATATTCAAGCCTTCACAATACCCTGCATGTATAGTCAATTGCAAACAAAGCAATTTTGTCGTGTCAGACCTTGATCAGAGAGTTGCGCTCAGCTACTGTCATGCCGTCTTTGCTCGCCTCAACGGCGTTTATCAGGCGTTGGAGGCAGGGGGAGTGGGAGGCCTGCTTGGTGGTTGGGGGGCATGCTTCAAAGGGGAAGTGCTGTGTGAGGCTTGCTCTGCTGACATGAGCATTGTCCTCTTCCAATTCACCATCTACAACCTACACAGATAGCAATGTCTGTCATGCAGAAAGGTACAGATAGCAGTATCTGTTCTGCAAAAGGTCACACAAAGCAGCATCTGTCATGGGAAGTGGTACATGTAGCGATATTTGTCATGCAAAAGGTTCATGTAGCATAAATCTTATACAAAAGGGAATGTCGTGTGGGCTGCCAGTGTGAGCATGAGCATTGCCTTGCAACTCATCGTGCACAAGGTACTGCATGTTTTTTCCGTTGTCAGGACTTTGGAAGTCATTTAGTGAGAGCAGAAGACTGAGATGATGCCAAAGTGTCCAACTTTTGGTGCGTAGCCTGCCCAATGCATTATGCTATATGGAATGCAGTACATCTCCATGAACCAAAGCAAATGCAGAATCAGCATGCATGTAGTCATGAGAAGTGGGTCGTGGAGGGCATAAGTAACTGACTTGTCACGTGACTCAACATGACTAATCCTACAGCAGCAAGCAACAGCCTTACTGACCTCAGTCAGCAGCAAGCATTGTTTCTGGATGTCGTTAGCAACCATCTCAACACGTGGCCTTCTGAAGACATACTTGCGGTCATCGCTGATGAACTCTGCCAACAGGAGGAAGCATAATTCAATGCCATGAAAGGCTGCCACAAAACAGGGCTCTAGAACAGGCTTCTCTGTTGCAGGGTTCTCCCAAATCTGCAGTGCTGGCATGTTTTTGTAGCTTGTTTTGCAAAGCAGATTGAGGTTGTGCTGAGAGCCTTGATGAGTGATGGTGACAGCACAGCATGGATACAGGTACAGAGCAACATGATAAATCCTTGATGCATTGACAGAATTGGTCGGCCAAGAATGGGGTAACATGGTGATTGTGGTCACGCCACGTAGTTCAGCTGTTTGCCTTTTTTTTGGCCTTATAATAGTGCGTCTGATAGGCTTACAGAGTGCAGGCAAGACTTGGTACCTGCTGCAGGGGCAGAAGATGAATGTACTCCTCGTAGAGCATGATCACCCTCTTTTTGGTTTCCAGCCATTTCTGCAGTAGCTCAGACCTTCCAGACTACAGAGCAAAATCACGCAGTAAGACAAGCATGCATTTGTCTGCTACAGTCCCTGCACCCCACACAGGCCAATGTAAACCTACCATATCCTTCGCTTGAGGGGACTTGTGCCCGAAGGGACATGCCATGAGTGGTGACAGAAGGAGCACCCTCAACGATCAGTCCAAAAGCACCAGCCTGAACTCTAGACAGCGCAGCAGCGTAACTGTAGTAGCATCGAGTGATGGCTGTGGTGACATTAACCAAAATTGATCGCGCTGCTTCTGCAGCTACTGATCGCTGGATCCTCCTCCTGCTGTTGGCGTTATGACGTAGACTGCGCCAGCAGGTCAGATCGACTGCGAAGTTGTAGATTGCTTGCAACTGATTGTTTGTTTTGGCTCGAAAGCCCCGCTCTGTGTCGTGGCATGTTCACTGTCGCAGCGTCGCTTGCGCTGAGAAAGAAGCCACTGGGCGTCGATTCATATTCTTTGAAATGCACACTGACGAAATGCAGAAACACTATGCTAGCCATTTCAAATGGTTTGAGTGCTTCAGGAATGTAACGATCTTGATAGCCTCGGATACGTGGATGTCATGAACTCCGCAAGTAGACAGACAACCTGGCTGAGTGGTTGACGAGCTTCTGACAGCAGTTATCATAGCAACTGTGAAGCATGAGCTTGAAGAGCAGCACATTGCAGCCATGGTGTTGCCAGTGTGACGTGACACATGGCAGGAGGGATACCTTTTCTGTTGCATCGTGAACTTCATGACTTGAAGACGGATGTGTTACAGGGTGACGCTTATACAGGTAATTGGCTTAGTGCTATTAGGCACACACCAAAGCTTGCACGTAGAATGATACACAATGAGCTCGGTTGCAGAGCTATATCCTGACAAGACACACGTGCTGTGAGCGGGCCGCGTCACGCCGTAAT
>JAABUO010006583.1_pt1 | contig 13332 bp, 19 predicted proteins | sample 5559291 | NCBI WGS metagenome assembly JAABUO01 (sample SAMN10711878, study PRJNA513372) | rock metagenome | isolation source: Antarctica rocks | place: Antarctica: Victoria Land, Finger Mt sud | reverse complement strand
TGCATGTATGAGTCTGCAGTCACTGCTGTATCAGATTTTGCTGACAGTGACTTCTGTCATCTTTTCCTTTCCTTGGGCATTGGCTCCTATCTGTGCAAGCGTCAGTGCATTGACAGACTCTAGCATACCTCCAGCTTTGGTGAAGGAACTGGGGTAGAGTTGTTTGTGCGTCTCGCGCAGTGTTTGGCTGCACGCGCAGTGTTTGGCTGCACATACTGTTGTACCTCATGCTTGTACCCAACCATTATCTCTGGTTTTGCAGGACATGGGCTTCTCTTTGTTTGATTAGGTGGTAGTTGGGGTTGTCTTAACAACTGCAGATAGCATCACTGCTCTGCAGTTTGTAATGACTGGCTCTGGACTCGTTGACAGCTTCCATCAGCATGCTAAATCCTAAAAAGTCATGCATCACGAGCGTACGGAATCATCTTGAATGCTGCTGACATGACTTAGCTGATGATGTCTGTGGCTGCATGCTGGGCCCAAAGCCAGCATGTCATTCACACTTCACCCCGGTAAGTCTGAGTGTCTAAGGACAGGCTGTTGGTGTGTGTTACACCTTTCAGCATATGTTACTAACAACCCAGGCCACAGACCAGCACAAGGAGCCTATTTGCAATTGTCTCAGCAGCAGCATGTCATATTCACTCTGTACAGGCTAAAAGTTGAAATAATCTGCAAGGTCAACATATCTGATTAATATTGATTGTAGAAGACCTGAAGTCACATGATGCAACTTTCCAGCTTTGTGATGCATATGGCTGCCAGGCAGTGCTCCAACTAGGAAATCCTGAAATGCATGATGCCTGTACATTGCAATGTATACGACATTGTGCCTCATCGCTGTTCTAATTTATCAGCTTATCCCGGGATATTGTCCAACTGGTTCAAGAAGTCACGGCTGTAGTATGCTACATCTTCACAAGTAGGTGACAGCAAACAAACAATGTCAAAATCAGTGGAGCTCACAAAACAAATGGAGATTTCGTGACAAGGTCAGGACACTTCTTGCAGTAAGAGTTGAGTAATATGCCAGCAATTGAACCTACAGCTGCAGGCTGGGCTGCTGACCTATATAGGAGGTCCAGTCGGTACTGCTGGTCCCCCCCTCCCCCCCCTTTTTGGTTCTGCTGGTGTTCGTAGCTGCGCTTTCTGAAGGTCCACCCGGGTGTGGATAGACAGTTTCAGTTCCTCGGTAGCAACTTTTGCCCTAGGACAGCAAATTGTCATCTGCTTCTGAAGATTTGCACCAACCTGGTCATTTGCTCAGCGTTCTGCTCATTGGCTCAAAGCTCAACGGCAATGCACACTGTATGTATTGTGCTCAGAGATGTCCTTTGTCTTGCTAACGGGTGGCATCCTTATCAACACTGTCAATGTTCGTTAGCCCTGCTTGACAGTATGCTCGCAGAACTTTTCTGTTTTGCCAGAAATCTGGCACACAATATTAAAAATTGGCTGCAAGACAGTATTGACCACCAACCACATGCGCATGTAAACAACCGTGCAGATAGCCTGCAATAGGCATCAGCGTTGATGCTGCAGCCACCTGCTGACTGTAACAGGACACACAGCAGGACTGGCAGACCTATGGCTCTGCCAGTCCAGCTGACTGTGCAGCATCAGAACTTTGTGCATTGTTCCCATAATGCAGAGGTGCTACTCTGTTGTGGTTTTATCCCTTTTGAGAGCAGCGTTGAATGCCTGTGAGCAATCCTGTGAGCAATCCTGTGAGCAATCCTGTGGGCAATCAACATAAAGGGTTGGCAGCAGGGTGGGGGGAAGGGTCACCGCAGACATTACTGCAGTTGCAATAGCATGCAGTGTGTGCCAATGCAGACAGACACGCGCATGTGGTAATGGTTTGTTGTGCGGCTTAACAACTGGTGCTCAAAATCTTCGAAGGCAAGTTTGCAGTTTTCACACCAGGCTTCAGACTTGGTGCAACTTGTTGTGACTCACTGAACAATTGTCCCAGACTGCGTTACAGCTGTCCGGTTGACATTCGCCTGCTGCAGTGAAGTTGTTCACAGGGCTCAACTCACAAAGCGTCCTTGGGGATAAACAGCTTCTTGACTTGTTCGACTGTCAGAAACATGACCACATTCCAAGAGCCAAGTCGAGCAAAGTTGGGTCCAAAGCCGTTGTAGAATGCAAGCAGGCCTTCATTCCTAAATGTCTTTGTGAAGCAGTCTAGCACACCTGAAAATTGCCCGACAGAGTCACCTGCAGCACATGAAGACCAGCCCTTGCTGCAGCCATGTTCTGATAGCATCAGGTTGTGAAGCGAAGTACACACAACAAAATGCATGCACCTTGCAGTCTACATGTGATGCTCAATATTGTACATGCTCAGTCACAGAATGTCCTCTACTCAACCAGCCCGCCTGACCCTCAATGGACAGTGTCAGATAGGCAACAAAGGCAGTGAATTGGTGTATGCGCGTTCATGAAGCGCAGATCAGTGGCAAAGCCTCCCTGCTCATGTTGTATTTGAACACGCACACATTCATTTGTGGAACAGATGTGACACCAGGCAAAATGAAGGGGATTCTCTGATTGTCAGACTGCACAATGCAATGAGCAGGCAGTCATGATCACCTGGTATGCAGTACATGTTGTTCACATGTACTTCACAACGCATCAACTGTGCAATGGCAAGCTGCTACACTTTGTGGCAACGAGACTCTGCATGAGACCTCAATCTGTCTTGAGTACTCGACTTGTTGATGTGCTTGCTACTGGGGCTGCTTGGTAACAATGGGCACAGCCATGATGCAGTGCTATGTCGTGGCTGTGAATGCTCTCCAGACTGTACATCTCACATGGAGTGTAACATGTGAGACGTACCCATCATTCTGGACTTGACCACATCCACTGGGGATCCAATGCAGACAGCAAAGAATCCAGCTCCGAGACCAGATGCTAGATGGCAGGGGACAGTGTCAGAGAAGAAGCCAGTTCCTATGAGGGTTTGCTTGATCTGCAAGAAAACACGCTCGGGACTGATGTAGCTGCAGGTGTAGTAGGTATTATTGGTTGCCGCATCGCTCTTCATAATTCATGCCATGCAACAAAGCCTGGTGAAACAAGTCATACAACGCAGCACAAGCCATCATGCTGGACGCATTTCTAAATGACATGATGCAATCATCAGTGCTATCTGAGAGCTCAGGTTTGCTGCTGGCTTCCACGCCTCATGCACGGAAGTACAAATTTGGTCACTGCAGAAAAGTCATTGGGTAGACGCAGGCTACCAAGACAGATCACCTGGTCATAACTAGCAAGCTCAGCAGCATTGACAATGGCATTTCTGGCAACGTTGGGTCCTATGCCCTTCCACAAGCCCTTCAGCCCCTCTTGTCTGAACAGCGCAAAGAGACAACTGAGGCGTCAGCAGCACTGACACATGGACAACGAAGCCTAGTATTTGACACTACATATTATAAGAACTTTGTCCGTATACATATTGACAAGGCACATGGGACTCAGAGAGCTGCCATTGCCCTTGAACCTGCTCTACATCTGTGTGAAACGCTGAGTGGGCATAGCAGGGACGTGCTTGAGTCAAGGATGCTGCAAAATGAGTGAACCACTTTCATAGTTTGGTGATTCATGCAATAGGTGAGAGGAATGACCTGGCAATGATGCCGTAGGCCTTGGTGGCATTTGGGTACTTCTTGAATTTGCCCTCTGCAAGCTTTCCCTCTGCTTGCATCCTTACCTGCACACCAAACAGGCATCATCGTACACAGTTTCAAGGATCAATACCTGAGTGTGCAGCAACTGATATGTTTGCTTGATAGACTTCAATGTCAGGTTCTGCTCTGGGATGAATGTCTCTGGCAGCCGCATGTGAGAGCCAGCTTTGCATGAGGGGAGTGACGGTGCTGTTCCGATCACAAGGACATGATAGAGGGTGAGCATTGCTGTTTCACCTAGACCTTTGCACTAAACAGTCTTAATTGTGACAGCTGCTGAGGCTTCACACAGCATGACAAGTTGTGATTGAACCAACTTATGATTTCTTTGTGTGACGATGCTTAGATACCTTGACAAGATCAGTAGGGCTGGCAATGGCAATGGCCAAGGCACCAGTGGTCAGTCCTGCTGCCACCTTGAGGTACAGCGGTGCATCCCCAGGAGGCCTTTCACCCATGTAAAAGCGCTTCACAGGCTCATACAAACCAATCCTGAGCCCACCAAACAGGCACTGCCTATGCAAACCTGAAGCGTATAGGTCATGTGTTGCAAGTGTCTGAGATCAAGGGCTGTGTGTGTGAGATGTGGTTGGCAAGAGATTTTAGGAAGTCATGGTAAATGTTGTGTCAATGGTGCAATGCATGAAGCAGCCAGCTAGTCACCTGGCTCAAGGCCCTTCCACAATGCATAGACGCCCTCTTCCCTTGCAACAGTTCCGACTGTCCCAATCAAGCCCCTGCGTTGACATGATTATCTTCGCTGGTACACTTGCGCCAGCTTATTGACTGATTACTGGTGTCAGAATACGACATACTTGTATTTGGGCACACCATCTGACTTGGCTTGTAACTGCAATCTGACCTTAGCGGTGTCAAGGGGCAAAGTGGCGATCTGCAATCAAGCAAGCAGATTGAACAGCGGTGCTTATGAAGCGTATCGATCAGATGATGTTGAGTGACTGACCTCGCCTGTGCAAGCTGCTATTGCTGAGCTCACGAACGTTGCCCATATAGGCAGAGGCTTGGCGTTTCCAGATGGTGGGGGCGACATGACGGTCCGCAAATATTAACCTGAATTGTAACCAGGTGTGCATGCACAGCTGCAGCCGAAGACTTAAAAAATGGATTGGCGCCGAAAGGTAATCACCAGCGGGTGCACCAAGCCAGGTGGAGAGGAATGAAGTCAACGCGACCGCGCCTGCCAGGATGTGGCTCGACCAGTGTGCCGCATGCCACATCGCATGCCGCTGTTACTAGATTGCGCATGTTGACCGGTTTGACTACGTTGACCTAAGTGAGTTTTGCTCAAACGCTCAGTCTTCGGACTTTCTGATGTTCTGAACCTGCCAGGCTTGTCTAGTCGGCCTGCCAACTTACGCAATCGTCCTCTTTGTCAGCAGGTATCTCGGCATCAACTTACCAGCAAACACATTCAACGCCTCTGCTTTGCTGCGGGAGCCAAGCGCAAGTCTATCACTATTTCAGTTTACGAAGTGCCCATTAGAGCATTTCGCTGATGCATCGGGGACTATCTGGGTTGCCCAAGTGAAAGTGAGTCACATGGGATCCCAGATCAAGTTTACCCAGTTATATGGTGCAACCTACGATTCCCCACTTTGCTCGCTCCTGGAGATAAACTCATTTACCTTTTTGATCGACTGTGGCTGGACTGAGGAGTTCGACGTAAAATTGTTAGACCCCTTGAAAGAAGCAATCCCAAGAGTAGATGCTGTTCTCTTGTCACACCCAGACACAGCACATTTAGGCGCCTTGCCATATGCGATAGGGCGTCTTGGTCTCAAGGCCCCAATCTATGCCACTCAGCCAACATGCAGGATGGGTCAAATGTTCATGTATGATCAATACCTGTCTCACCATGCAACCTCAGAGTTTGACCTCTTTGATTTGGATGATGTGGATACTGCCTTTGATTACCAGACAGTACACCAGCTCAAATTCCATCAGAACTTGAGACTAGCAGGTCAGCCTCTTGCAAAGCTTGCTTGAAATCACCCAGTCTGTCTTAACTAGTCACTGGCTCATATATCATCTGCATATTATCCTGTAGCAATGACAGTGCTTGCGTGCAAATGACCATGTACATAGTGTTCCACAGGCAAAGGAGATGGTTTGACCATCACTCCTTTTGCTGCTGGTCACATGATCGGGGGCAGCATCTGGCGCATTACTTCAGCTGTTGGTGAAGATGTTGTGTATGCTGTTGACTACAACCACAGGAAGGAGCTGCATCTCAATAGTACTGCCCTGTCCAACCTGTTCAGCCGGCCTGCCCTGATGATAGCTGAAGCAGACAGGTCAGTCCAGGTTCCCAGCTCAGCTTGGCCTGCAAACATTTGCAGAACACTGAGTGTGCTTAAGCTGTGCCTCTGCATTGCAACTCACGAGTGCATCCACTGTAATTTAGCAACAGATCATCTCGTGCTGACTGCCATTTGGAGTGTCCAGTTGGTGCAACCAAACAATTCAGAAACTGTGATGCTGTCTGTGGTCTGCAGTGGGCAGCCACAGTTTGCAGAAAAGACCCGAGGTCCCAAGCTGCTAGACTCCATCATGTCGGCCCTGCGCAACGACGGCAGCATCCTCATGCCTGTGGACACAGCAGGCAGGGTGCTGGAGGTTATGCTGCTGCTGGAGAAGCACTGGGCTATCAATCGCCTGTCCTATCCCTTGGCTTTGCTCAGCCCTGTGGCATATAACACGCTTGAGTTTGCCAAGAGTCAGCTGGAATGGATGAATGAGCAGGTGGCTAAGGAATTTGAGAACTCCAGAGACAAAGACAACCCCTTCAGCATGCGGTATGCTGAGCTACTGCTTGCATGGCCATTGCACACTGCATCATGAAAGCCTTTCTTACTTCTTGTTCAAATGTGCACACCAATGTTCAGTGTGATCACAGAGGCTCTTAGGCTGCATAGCAATGTCATTGTCATCACTGTATGCACAGAGCACCATGTTGCAAGAACTATTGACCTGCAGGCTTGGCATGTCACCTGCGCAATTTCAGGTGATGCGGGAAAGGAAACTTTCCGTTGGGTGCAGGTATCTGAAGTTGTGCCATACAAGGGAGGAGCTTGGGCGGTTACCCCAGGGGCCCAAGCTGGTGCTTGCTACCCTCCCCAGCCTACAGGCCGGCATGGCCCGGGACCTCTTTGTGGAGTGGGCTGTAGACCCCAGAAACCTCATTCTGTTCACTCAGCAAGCTGAAGTGCGCCCCAATCATCTTGTCTTCATGTTTTGCTCACAGCTTCTGCTCATTCCAGCAATGGCTTGCACAATGCTTTGTACATTTAGATCAGGTCAGGCAATCAAATCTTCTGAGGACTCCCTGCACAGTATCATTCGCTGCATCTGGGCTCGATATTTTGCTCAAGTCTCAATCTCGCAAAGTAAGAATGCTTTGCCAGCAGCAGTCACATGAGTGGACAATGGAGGCGTAAGCCAATATCTGTAGCTGTGCACAGGCGACATCAAATCTTGGCGCGGCAATCCCTTCTCATGAATGCTGTCGCAAGTTCTGCTGTAACACTGTGAGTGACGCACCAAGAATGCTCGTGTTATCTCAACACGCCCAAGCCTTGGAAGATCAGGATAGCTGTCCATGCTTGAGTGCTCATGTCACCAACACATGAAGTGCAATGCGCTGCAGGACACGTCTTCAATCAGCATGGGCATGACATGACAATGCTGCCAACCAACTCAGATGCTTATGTCATGAGAAGACCTTGTGTCTGTGTCACAACAGCACAGACTGGCACTCCAGACAGCTGACAAGAGAGTTTCACCACATTGTCCTGTTGCACGCATGCAGGCTGGCACTTTGGGAGCACAGCTGCAGGCCCATTCCCTGAAAGGGCCCTCACCATTGACTCTCCAGCTTCCCATTTCCAAGAGGGTGCCATTGGAGGGAGCTGAGCTGGTTGCCTATCAGGAGCAGAAACGAAAGGAGGAGATGGGTGCTCTTCAAAGGCCTGCCCCTCAAAGTTCTGATGCCAAGCTGTTAGAGCCTCTTCCCACCAGGTTGGTAGCACTGCTGTCTTCTTGTTCCTTCTGCGGCTGCAGCTGCACTGTTCTTGCATGTGCATTGCTGTATCATCAGCACAAGCACTTGTAGTCTCACTTCAGGCTGTATCATACCCTGTGATTGGTGACTGGTTTTGCTTGCCATGGCACTTCTGTGATACAGCTGATGCACCCTGTAAGACCGATCCTGTATGCAGTGCCCCTTGACTGCATTTGCTCTTGTCAGCAAACCCCACTTAGCATATCTGATAAAACCGTTTTCAGTCTGCCTCAAATCTGTCTCAAATGGTCACTTACACGTTCTGGCTTGATGATGCAGGCATAGCTCAGGCAGCATTGCCAAGCTGACCAGGCGGCTGACCAGCATGTCAGAAGGCCACAGCATGGAGTTGGACCCTGCCAATCAGCTTGCAGCTGTACCACAGTCTGATGCCCTCATAGATGGCTTTACCGTGCCTGAGGTAGTGCATTGCCTGTGTCCAAAAAGGCAGTGCCGACTTGTTTTGTCGCATACCGTTGTCTCTATTTCCACACAAACTAGTGTCCAGCTGAAACCTGAAGGTGTGTCGGATAGACCAGTGGCTTTGCAATCAGAGTCTGACGGTCTCAGGCTTGACTGATGCAACTGGACACCCTTTTTTTGGTCTAGGTCCAAGGTATGTCATGCTTGTGAGCTGTTACGTATATAAAGCCATAGCGCTCTGCTGCACAACAACTTCATCTTTGATATAGAGACTACAATGGAGCATGTGTTGGTAGTCAGCTGCAGCAGCTGTTGAATTTAGTAAACACAGACTTCCCAGTGTGCTTAGTTCCCAGACCTGTGCAACTGTCTAAACCATGTAATCCCCACAGCATGCCAAAGCTGATGCTATGCTGGCATGTGCACAGGGCGCTGCTGCAGCCATGTTCCCTTTTGAAGATGAGAATGATGACCTTCAATGGGATGAGTATGGTGCTGCTCTCAGACCAGATGAGTTTCAGCTCAAAGCTACTTCAAGGACAGGTCAGACATACCACCCTGACAGTGGCTTACTGGCTGTCACATTGGTACAACTAAAGTCATTGTTTGTGACTCAAGCATTCCAATCAAGCTAACAAGGTGCAGCAAACAATGCGTGAAGAGGCTGCAGCTTGACATACAATGCACAAAAGTGAAGCCAGACTGGCATGCAGCAGCTGTACTGAGGCTGCTACAGTGATTGTGACCAATCATGCTGCCTTCCCCTGCAAGAAAGCAGCTGGGAAACAACGAAGACCACACAATAGATCAGGCCTGTACCGTTGTCCCCGTTGCTGCCATCACTATCATCTCTTCAAGCTACCCCAACATCTCTCTCTGAGCAATGCCAACGTCTCTCTTAAGCTAGTAGCATCAATGGCTTGCAGGAGGGCAGCTGGCAGATGATGAGGATGAGGACATGGACGAGGCCCCTGTGCAGCTAGAAGCCCCCTCCAAAATCGTGACCACTGACACAACAGTGAATGTGAGAGCACATATTGCCTGCTTTGACTGCCAAGGCCGGTCAGACGCCCGCAGCATACGAGAAATCTTAGTCAAGGTTGCGCCGCAGCAGCTCATACTGCTGCATGGCCTCCCACAGGTATCCATCCCTGCATAAGCCTGTGTTGAGCAGTGCATGTCAGTGCAGTTGCAGCACAGCGCCGCGGGGTCAACATATGCACCTGTGGATCGGCATCTACACACTAGGGGAGCCTGGTTGCACCGTGTGTAACATTGTAGCATTGCATCCCAAGTACAAATGCACATTGCCAACAATTGGTGCTGCCTCAATGGTCTGGCAATCCAATTAGGCACCAAAATGACAAAGCAGACTTTGCTTTGGTTTGACAATGAGGGTTGAGATGCAACAGCACAGACTGCCATGTTCTGGGCTTGCTAGCGACAAGAAGGTGATGTCCATCAACGTCATCCAGCTTTGCATGCATTTTCTGGACCTTAACACCTGTGTCATTTTACACTGAGAATGTGGTGATTGCTGCCATACAATCAAGCAAGACAGGACCTCACACAGGGAGCTACTCAGGAGTGCATGTACCTGACCCCAGGGGAAGACATGTGTTTAAAGAGACAAAGAATGATCGGTCTGTGCAGGCCACTGCAGCGTTGCAGTTGTATTGCGAGCAAGAGCTCAGCAGCATACATAGCAAGGTCCAGGTAGCACAGCCGCTTGAGACGTTGGACATGTCTCTGCAAACGCCCACCTATCAGGCGCTGTTGGCCAAGGAGCTTGTCTCCAGCGTGCGGCTCCGGGCCATGGGGGATTATAAGCTCGGGTGGCTGAAGGGTGTTGCACGCCCACACAGTCAACAGGTGAATGCGCTACCAACAGCTTACGTGGTTTTGACTCATGCGTGTGCTGGGTTGGCGCTTCAAGAGCACAAACCATGAGACCTGCAATTAGAAATGCATCCTGCTTTTGAAATGGCTTCCTGGCTTGGCAATGCATTGTTGTTGTGCAGAACTCACAGTACACACTAAACGGCAAATCAACAATTGCTTGTGTCATCTTGCACTGCTTCAGCAAGCCTGCAATGCCACATATGCCTAGCAGTCTGAACATGCGTGTTTGAGGGTTTTGCATGGATCATGGCAGCCTTAATCTAAGCATGCGCAGACGATGAGGCTTCACAAAGACACCACACTTGGTGCTGCAGGAGACTCTGGTTGAGATTGTTCCTGCAGCTGCAGCAGAGGCAAGTGGCAGTAGCCAGGGTGGCGTCTTCATAGGCGAGTTTGTTTTTCCAGTCATCTGCAAGTGCACTGTAAATGTGAATCTCCAAATCTTGTGTGAAAGCCTGCCATGTCACAGCGGATATGCTTGGCTTGTTGATCAGCTCTGCAAGCTTGCGCACAACCAAGCATGGTGTGCCTGAAATGGAAAGATATTGTTGCAAGCACGCTGTATGCCGCATGTGCTGCAACCTTTTACCACTGTGCACCCTTCAGGGCGTACCATGATGCCAAGCCATGTTGTGCAGCGCAGCTTGGCAGCCATGTAAATGGACAAATTTTGTGACGGTGTGCACAGGTGATGTTAGGCTGTCCGAGGTCAGAAAGGCCCTGTCAGAGGCGGGCATCACAGCGGAATGGTATGGTGGTACGCTGGTCTGCTCTGGCGTAGTCACAATTAAAGTTGGCACACAAGATGGCCAGGTTCAGCTCGAGGGTGCATTGTGTGATGACTACTTCAAAATCAGAGACGTGGTGTATGGCCAATATCATGTTTGCTGATTGCTTCCTAGCACCAGTGCACGTTGGAGACTCTTCATGTGCCATGAAGACGTCGACGCTGCCACCAGCAAAAAGATTGCCTGCTGTCTGCTTCTAGCATTAATTTGAACTTGCATAAAGAGTGAAATTTTGTGATACGCGTACAAGCGCAAAGTAACATTTGTAAGCTTGGCATGCAAGATTATCCTTTGAACATGCTGGATCTTTGAGCATCCTGTGACTTGAAAATCTAAGCTCCAACGTGCATCATGTCACCGGCAACCTTGGCTGCAATATTGCAAGCTCCGAAGTGATGCTGATGGTCCGCCTACTGAGGTCAGACAGGTCGAGGTCAACACACTGCAGACAAAAGCACGAAGAGCGTGGACTCTTGAGTATTTTGTGGGGTTAGGGCGCAGTCACGCACAATAAGTACGCCAAGTGATCGCTCTAATCAGACATGTTCAAAAACACCCGAGGGCGTACATCTCCGTCCATCGCGTTGTTCAGAGAGAGTTCTGGGTCGAGCAGCTGCTGGAGCTTGGTGTTATATGCGAACCCGGTCTATACGCGACAGAAGGTGCCGCCAGTGACAGTCCCATACTTGGGCTACTTCCGAGATTCCCGCGAGCCCATTTAGATCAACAGCCCGCATCCTTGCCCTTCGCCTGTCATCACCACTTGCCCGTCATATTGCCAATCATCACTGTTGGCCCACCAAAGGAGCTCAACATCACGTTGGAAGCCAATCATCACTGCTTGCCTAACAATGTCATGCCCATGTTGCCCATGGGATGTGAAGCTGGCCCCGGTCCTTGTCCGGCATCCTGGAAACACCTTGAGTTTCTCAAGGTGGCTAAGAGGCCAGCATGTCAGTTACCTGCTCTACCTGCCCATCATCACTGATTTGCCTACCATCGTGCCCATCATCACAGCTTACCTACCACCATGCCTATCATATGATGCATCACAGCTTGCTTACCACGTTGTCCATTGCAATGTCATTGTTTGCCCATCACATTGCCCATCATCACCACTAGCCCACTATCATTGCTTGCCTATCACAAGACCCATCATCGCCACAAGTACTTGCTGTCCATATTGCCCAATATTCATGCATACGCTAGCTGCTAGGCTGAGTCTGGCCAATTTCATGCTAACCTGGCCCACTGCTCATTTTTGACGCTTACCTACCGCAATAATGATCATGACTGTGCGTTGTGCGTTCCCACTAGTACTGCATTGCTGATTGACGATCAAGCACTCAGTGCCACTCCCAGATCTGGTGTCTGGCAGGCTGCTTAAAACATGGGTCATTGTCCTTATACATGTATAGGTTTGCCTGCAATGCGTATCTGGTCATGTACGTGAACAAGACTGTCATCATCTGGCATAATTCGACCAATCCATTGACCTCCCCAGAGGCCCTGGCAGAGGGAAATGCCCAATGGGTGGCATAAAGCATCAGAGAAAGGATTTGTCGAGGGTTTGGCCAGGGTCTGGCAAAAGATATGGAAGGATTTCGTCAGTTGTCTACTGAAGTTTGAACTTTCAGCGCTAGCGACGAGAGTGCGGTACTACGTTCGAAAGCGCCCCAGCATGCAGGCGCTTCATCTTCAGCACAGCGCAGCCCACCGAAACACGAAGGCACGTTCGACTGCTTTGCCCTGCACATCTCGACGTTGTTTTCGTTTTCGCTCACTGTTGACTTAGCACGAATTGTGATTGCAGGACTGCAGTTGTTCCGATGCACCAGCAATATCAAATGTGTTCAGGTGAGATCGTGTATGAACCTGTGCAGGCGTTACTTCTGCATGCTGAGACTGTGCAACAAGCACATCCAGTATATGTTGCAGATCTGCAGCACCCCGCAAGTTCCCTCGGAACACTCAGCGACATCAGCCAGGTGTGATGTGCAATGACGCAACTGGCCCTGTCAACAAATAGACCTGACACATGCGTGCGTGACCACAGGTGCAAACCGCTTGAAGATTGTATCACAGGCAGTTGCCACAGAGGACGAAGAGGTAGGGCCTTAGCTCTTTGCTTTTTGTACAGCTATGCATTTGCTCAACATGCAACGCCCTTGATTTGCTCGCAGGACCTTATACAATTTCAAGGCCGTGAAAAATGGTATGAGGCCAAATTCTGTGCTGATGATGCACCAGACTGGAATCCCGCAACATTTTTGCGCAAGCAGAGAGCCACTCCTGGGTTGCAAACTATTGTACTGCAAGTTGAGATCAGTCGAGACAAGGTGCCAATACGTAATGCTTACAAGCATGTTGGGCAGCGTGCCTCAGTCAGAGTAGATAGTGGCATAGATAGAGAGCTAGCTGGTAAGCAGACAACATT
>JAABUO010006581.1_pt1 | contig 13333 bp, 9 predicted proteins | sample 5559291 | NCBI WGS metagenome assembly JAABUO01 (sample SAMN10711878, study PRJNA513372) | rock metagenome | isolation source: Antarctica rocks | place: Antarctica: Victoria Land, Finger Mt sud | reverse complement strand
CTCACGCCGAACGGTGCGGCCGCGGCCCGGAGCGCCGAGTAGTCCCAGGTGTCGGGATCGTCGGTTCGAGCGATCACTTCCGGGCGCGCCATGACCTCGGCTGCGGGCATCAGCATGGCCGCGGCGATGGCGTTGCACCTGGCCTCCAGGCGCCGGTTGGGGTCGGTGGCACGGGGGTCGGTGGTCGTGTCACACAAACCTTCGCTGTGCAGGAGCAGATGTGCGTACTCGTGCATCAGCGTGAACAGGCGACCGCGGGGGTAGTCGGCGCCGTTGACCACGATGACGGGGAGCTGCTCGAAGTACAGCGAGAACCCGCGCATCTCGCCGACGGTGCCCCGGCCGCCTTTGGTGGCCATGACCAGCACGCCGGCTCTCTCCAAGGCGGCTACCCAGGTGTTCAGGTGCTCGTAGGGGGTGGACGCTCCGGTGGGCAGGGGGAGCGGTGTGACCGCCAGGAGAACGCGCCGGGCCTGGGCCGCCAGGGCCTCGTCGTCGTCCGGGATCTGGCGAAGGCGCCAGTCGGTTGCCGGCTCGATCTCGTCGAGTTCGTCCAGTTCTAGCAGGTAGTCGCGCTGCACGTGGGCCCGGCGGTATTCGCTGTGCAGGTCGGCGGACCAGCGGCCGGCCTCGGCTCCGTCGAGTCGGCGGAAGTCGCGCATGGTGTCGAAATCGGTGGGTGGTGTGGCCAGGAAGAACACGGCCAGGGACCGTCGGTACACCTTGGCCGCGCGCTGCAGCTGCGCGATCGTCGGGATCTCGTCACCGGCTTCCCACTGGTCGACCCGGTCGTCGGCCACGCCGATCTTGCGAGCGGCAGCCACCAGGGTCAGGTCGACCGTTTGCCGCGCCCAACGGAGCACCGCTGGCTCTACAAGAGCCGGAATCGACGCCGCCATGTCGTTGATTGTCAGGTACGGGAGCACTCACCGGAAGACATCAAGGTATCTGCGCTGATCAAAGGCTGTGCAGACGGGTGAAATCGCCTCATGGCTGGACTATGACGAACCGTGGAAGGGACGCGCGTCGTCAACGTGATGGTGGCCGGCCGGCGGGGAGCTTGGCCCGAGGGTCCCGGAAGGGCTTGCCTTTGTGATGGGTCAGCTCGATGTCGGTGAGGTGCCGGTCGAGCGCCGCGACGACCAGTTTGTTGGCACTGGTGACTCCGGGAAGTTGGCCGCTCTGGGCCCAGGCCGCGGCGCCGAGCAGTCGCCGATGCAGCGAGAGCGGCCAGACGACGCTGATCCGGGCTGACGCTTGCGCGTTGGTCGGTCCCCGGCCGCGGTTGTTGTTGGACGGCACCGGAAACGGCTGTCCGTCGTTGTGCTGGCGTTCGAGGTCGCTGAGGTACCGGTGTGTAGCTATCCGCACAAGAGCTATTTGGCTGGTGATGCCGGGCAGGGAGCGGGTGTCACCGGCCCATCGCAGGACACCGTTGATCCGCTCTTTCAAGGGGGCCGGCAAGACGTAGGCCATGCGGTCGGTGAGCGGTTCTCCCAGCTCACCGAACCCCTCGGCGGCAACGTCGGCAGCAACGAGCATGTCTGTGGTGGGAAGGCCTGGCCGGTCCATCGACCCATCCTACCTCTAGCGACATAATTATGTCGCTGATTGGTGGTGGGTCGGTGTGACGCTCCTGGGCGCAAGGGCCCGCAGACCAGCTCGGGCTCGTGAGTACGCCGAGGAGCACCCAGTGATCGCCCACCACATCGCAGAAACCATCACCACCACGTTTCTGGCGGTGCCGCCCGCCACTCCACCGACCACGGTCAGCAGTTCCGGAATCAGCACATGGCTCAAGGACAACGTCGTGCAGCTGCTGATTCTCGTGGTCGGTATCGGCCTGATCGGCAAGAGCCGGAAAGGTGACACCAGCGGGTCGATGCTCACCATCGGGCTGCTGGTCGGGGCTTTGGCCGTGGTCGCGGTCGGCGTGTCTTCGGCCGGCGGCGTGAATGTCGGCAAGTGGGTTGCCGGCCTGTTCGGCATCAGCCTCTGAGCTGCGGGGCCGTCACCATGCAGGTCACCACAGACGATTCGCTGCGGCGAGTCGATGCTCGCTGGCTCGGGGTACCGGGATGGACTTTCCCGTGGGCGCCGACCCGGTACAACGCCTACGCGTTGGGTGCCCCGATCTTCCTGGTCGTTATCTGGGCCATCACCAGGTTCTTTCCGATGGGCATCTGGACGGTCATCTACAGCCTGGTGATTGCCGTGTTCATCACGACCCGGTTGATGCGTGTGGTCGACGACGAACGGCCGTCTTCAACGATCGCCCCGCTGGTCTGGGGCGAGCTGGGCGCACCGCGGAGCAGCCGCCGCCACGGCAAGTCCCATCAGTGCGCTTGGAACCTGCAGGCCGTACCGATTTTCGCTCTCGACGCCGCCGGCCGGGCCGAGCTGCTGCACCGCCCTCCGACCTCATCGCGGCGGCTCCACCGCCGTCGCCGAACCGGGAAGTGACCTCATGTCCCTGCTGACCCACACCGCCACCGCAGCAACGCCCAAGGACCCCGCGCCCACGACGCCGCTGCGACAGATCCTCGGCCACGTCGCCATGACCGAGCGCAGCGGTTGTGCCTGGTATCGCGCCGATCCGGTGTCGTGGTCTTTCCGTCCGGACCGTGACCGGGAAAGCCACATGGTGAACCAGGCCGTGGCGATGGCCCAGCTGACCGGCCAGAAGATGCGGATCCGCGGTACCACCACGCCGTTCCCGGTTCGCACCTGGGCCGAGCAGCACCACAACCTGGTCGTCGAGAAGGGCCGGCCGTACGGGGCCGGTCCACTGCCGTACTGGGGCGAGTTCCTGGCCGGCGAGCAGCAGCTGTTCCTGGACGAACATCAAAGCGAAAAGGAGGTGTTCTTCGGCGTCGACTTCCTGCAGCGAGGCATGCTCGCCGACTACGTCGCGGCGGCGGCAAAGCTGTTTGCGCCCAGCAAAGTTGCGCCACTGACCCGGGAATTGCACCGCCAACAGGCGGTCCTGGGAGCCCTGGACACCTTGATGAGCCGCGCCGGTATGCACGCCCGACCACTCACCCCGGCCGAGATGCACTGGCTCCTGCACCGCAGCTCCCATTTGGGCTTCCCGGCACCGGCCCGCCGCTTGGCCGTCGACGTCGACGAGTGGGCCGCCGGCGACCTGGCCGACCTGCTCGACACCGTCTCCTGGACCGCGGAGCCGTTCGCCACGACCCTGAAAGTCACCGGGATCCTCAACGGCCACACCATCACCAGGCACGTCGCCGTCCTCACCGTCGGACGTATGCAGCGGATGGACATCCCACAAAAGGACCAGCCGTGGATGACGATCCCGGACAGCCTGGGCATCCCGCTGGAGTGGTCGGCGCACATCACGCCCCGCGCCGACAAGGACGTGCTGAGCGAGATCCGACTGATCCTGGGCAAGATCTCGTCACAGAAGAACCACTACGAACTTGAACACGGGGTGGACGCGCCGTCGGCGCTGGAGGAACAGAGAGCGCAGGCCCTGCAGGTCGAGCAGGAGCTGTCGAACATCGCCGACTCTTCCCTGTGTCGGGCCAAAGGCTGGTGGCGGGTCGCCGTCTCCGGCCGCACCAAACAGGAGTGCCTGGGTCACGTCGAGCGGGTGATCGCCGCCTACGGCCGCAAGGTGGAGATCAAACACACCTTCGGCCAGTACGACCTGGCAGGCGAATTCATGCCGGGCTCGATCGTCAAACACAAGGCCCACCTGCGGAAGCTGCCGCTGCGGGCCGTCGCCGCCGGCGGCGCGGCGGTGACCTCCATGGCCGGCGATCGGCGCGGCTGGAACATCGGCCGAGCCGCGCAGGACAATTCCCCGGTCATGTTCGATTTCTGGCGCAACATGGAAACCTACGACGTATCAGGGCTTTTCCCCGTCACCGGTGGCCTGGGATCGGGGAAGTCGACACTCGTCGGCGGTGTAGTGGGCAAGACCGGACTGTCCGGCGTGCACTGGTGTGTCATCGACCCGGCCGGCCGGCTGAGCCGCCTCGGCCGCACCCCGCAACTCCGCGGGGTCTCCCGCATCGTCGATCTGCTCAACGGCGCCCCCGGCTCGATGAACCCGTACGCGCTGGTGCGGGAACCGAAGCTGGAGGACTTCGACTACATCAACCTCGCCGAGCTGGACGACACCGAGGCCACCGCGATCGGCTTGCGCGTCGACGACCTTTACACGGCCAAGATCTCTGACCTGGATCCCGAGCGCGTAGAGGCGTTGCGGCAGCGCCGATTCGCCAAAGCCCGGACCCGGGCCGTTGCCGTCCGGACCCGACTGTGCCTGGACTCGGTTCTGCAGATGCTGCCGGCCACCTTCGTGGTCTCCGGCGAGAACGCCGGCCACGTCGCCACCGAGCTGCGCCTGGCCGCCCAGGCCATCGTCGACCCCCGCGGTAAATGGTCCGGTCGCCCCAACAAGCACCCGGGCATGGTCATCGAGGCCCTCCGTGAGTCCCAGACCAACAACCGCTCGGTGGCGATCGCCACCGCCGAAATGCTGACCTCCCTGAGCAACGAACCCCAGCCGTCGTTGCTCTTCCCGACCAGCGACGACGAGGCCGGCATCGACGATTCGTTCGACGCCCAGCTGATCTTCCTGTCCACCAAGGGCATCGTGATGCCCGATCCCGACACCAAACCCGAGTACTGGCAGGACGAACCGCGGCAGGGCGTCGGCATCCTGAATTTGGCCTCCTGGAAAGCACTTCGCTGGGTCTACGGTCTCCCGGCCGGCCAACGGAAGGGCATCGCCCTCGACGAGGTGCAATTCCTGAACTCGGTCAGCTCCGGCCGGCTGATGATCACCGAGGCCGGCCGCAACAGCCGCAAACAGAACCTCCTGGTCCTGGCGGCCGGCCAGGACCCGGGCGACGCGCTGCTCGATCAGCGGGGCGGCAACAACTTCATCGGCGGGGCGTTCATCGGCCGCATGGACGACGCCGAGGCCGCCGGCCGGGCACTGCGGATGGCCCAGGTGCCGATCGGCGTGGGTTACGAAAACACGCTGCTCGACATGCCCAAGCCCACCGACGAATTCCCTGATGTCCCGCGGCGGTTCCTGTTCTACAACCGCGGCGGCGCCGGGTTCAAAGAGATCATCACCGTCACCCGCGCCGGCGAGCACACCGACTGGATGTGGGAGGCGCTGGAATCAGCTCCCGGGCAGGAATACCTGGGAGCTGCGACATGATCACCCAGGCCATGCGCCGCGCCGCGCCGATCGGCCGGTGGGCTTACGGCAGGGCCAGCCGGCTCCGGTGGCCGCTGGCGCTGACCGTGGTGTGGCTCTGGTGGATGCTCTTGCCGCCCACCAGCGTCACATGGCTGACCGCCGGCCTGCTCGCCGTCGTCATCGGCCACCGGCGCCTGGCACCCGCCCCGGTCAGGGCCCGGCGCCGCGCGACCCTGCGAGCCCGAGTGGTCCTCGCCGGCGCCGCCGCCCTGATGTTCGGCGTCACCACCCCGCAGGTCTGGGCCGCCGACCCGTTCGGGCCGCTGCAACAGGGCGACCTGTGCCGGATCGCTCCCACTCCGGAGACCAGCGGCACCGGTATCACCGGCATGCTGGATCCGCAGAACAACCTCCCGATGGACGGAACCGCCTACGGCGACCGTGGTTTCGCCGGATCCTTCTGGATCACCTACGACACCGGATGCATCAACGCCGCCGGCGGACTACTTCTGGGTCAGCTCGGCACCGTGATCACCGACAGCAGCCAGGGCAACACCTCTGGGGCCGACACGATGATGGGGAACCTTCTGTTGAAGGTCGCCAAAGGCGAACTTGCTGTCTCGACCGGGATGCGGGCCCGGGCAATGGATCCGCACTATTTCGATGGTCTGGACAACATTTTGGCCAGCGCTGTCGGTTCAATGCACGACCTGCTGATCACACCCTGGATTGGTCTGCCCATCGTGGTGCTGGGAATCATCCTGCTCACCCTGGCCCGGAAAGGTGCCGCCTCCGAATCGATGCAGCGGATTCTGGTGGCTGTGGCCGGGTTGGGCATCATCGCCTTCCTCGGCAACTACCCGCTGCAAGCAGCCAAGATGGGAGACCAGAAGATCGTTGACCTGCAACAACAATTCGACAACGGCTTCAACGCCAAACTGCCGAACTCGGTCATACCGATCGTCCAGTACTGCTCCTACGACTACGCCCAGTTCGATAAGCCGCCGGTATGGAAAGACGGCTACCAGATCGTGGCCGGCACCCCGTGCGCCGTCAAATACCGACCCACCCTCAACCCCTCCGACCAGTTCACCAAAGCCCCCGACGGCACGATCCTTCGGTACTCCCCAGACTTCTTCACCAGCGGCAATTTCTACGCCGAAACGATGTACGCGAACCTGATCATCCCCTCGTGGGAGCAGGGCCTGATCGGCACCGACGACCGCTCCGGACCCAACTACGACCTGGCCCTGCGATTCCTGTCCGGACAGAGCATGACCCGCTTCGAGATCGCCGCCGCCGCCTACGACACCGCAGCCGGGGCCCAGGCGCCAGCCGGCTCGATCTGGTGCAGCTACGTCCACAACGTCCAGACCTGCGGCCGCTCACAACAGGGCGGCGCACCCGGCCGAATCATGAGCGACACCGAAGCCAACTACCGCGATGCCATCCAAGCGGCCGGCGACTCCCGCTACCCCTACATCCAAGGAAAAGCCGGCAACCGAGTCTCCTCCGGCGCCGAGGCCGTCGCGGCAGTGACCGCAGCCACCCCCATGCAGGCCGCCAGCTACACAGGCGTTTTCGCTGGCCGGCTCCTTCTGCGCGTCTACGTCATCGCAGGACTGATCTTCGGGCTCGGCCTGATCCTGTTCCCGAAACTGCTACGCCAGGTCCGCAACGCGGTCACGTCGGCTTTGGCGACCATCGTGCTACTGGCCGCGGTGGGGAGCCTCATGTCCTTCCTGACACTGCAGCTGGTGGCAAACCCGGCCGTCTACGGGAAGGTCGGACCCACCGGCGGTATGATCATCCTGGCCGGTATATCTCTGCTGGCCGTGATCACCATTCACCCAGTGCGGCGCATCGGCCAGATGCTCTCCACGGCCACCACCGGTGACCCGAACGCCATCGGAAACTTCCGTCGGTCCATCACCCAGCGAGCCACTCGGCCCATCCGTCACGGAATCGGCCGGGTGCAGCAACGGCGCTCACTGCGAAAGGTCTTCGGTCGCGGGAACACCGGAGGCGGCGGCCAGGCTGAGAACCAGAACCTCGACGAGTCCTACACCGACGGATCCGACTACGAAGACGACTACGCCTACGAGTCCCCCCGCCCGGAAACTGTGGCCAGCGCCGCGGTGATGGATCTGGGACCCGCACGCACCGGCGTCCCGTCGCACGGCGGTCCCCGCTACCTGGGCGAAGACCACGCCCCGCGCACCGAATCCTTCGGCATGTCCCGACCAGAAACCCCAGGCCGGAGCAATCCGCTCGATCGACCCATACCCAGCTGGGACACCGAGGAACCGGCCCGGGCCCGGGCTTGGAGCGCGGTCGACGACCTGGCATCCGCATCAACGACGCCCATCCCAGTGGCCACCGCGGCATCCGGCCGCACCAGGACAGCGCGGCCGGATGCCGGCGGCCGCCCGAACGGCACCGCCGAGCCCAGGACCGAGATGATCCCGATCGACGCCGAACTGGTCGACGACTACGCGGCCACCGATCGCCCCGCCCCGAGGCGGGCCAGTCAAACCGACACCGTTGTCTACCAGATCACCGGCAACCACGATGTCTTCCGGCCCGCGCTGCAGCCAGGGCGCCGGTCGGCATATGCGTTGTCCAGTAGCACATCGGAGACACGCTCGCCGATCATCGTGCCGCGCAGCGACGCCGCGGAGCTGATCTGGCGGCCGACCGCCCAACTGCCCCCGGCAGCGCCGAGCGAGAACGACGACACCCACTACTCCAGCCGACCTGAGATCGGAGCCTCGGTATGAAACTGCGTCAACGCTTGTCGGCCCTCTGGCGCTGGCCGCTCCGCAGCCGCGGCCGGGCAATCAGCACGGCGGCGACCGTTCTGCTACTCGTCGTCCTCTGGCCGAAGATCAGCGGATCGTCTCCGGCCGCCCAGACCGCCGCCAGCACCGACTCGTCGGCCACCCAGGCAGCAGCCTCCGCAGTCCTCTCGGGGTCGGAAGCTCAATCGGTGGCGTCCCTTTCGAGTAGTGCGGTCGCCTCCAGCGCCGACGCGGCCGAGCAAGATGGCGGCTCGTCCGAACCCGTCGTTTCCACCACCGCCGAATCCGCCGAGTCTCCCGTAACTGCGGCGCCCGCCAGCGTGGCCGCACCGGCCAGTAACGGCCCCACCGCGGGCTCTCAGACGGCCGCTGCGTCCTCGGTCGGCCCGCCGGCGCAGGACCAGCTCACCGCAGCCCCGCAGATGCCCAGAATGGCCAGCACCGCCGCAGACTACGTCTCCGCGGCTGCGGTCGCAAAGCAGTACATGGCGGTCTGGTGCTACCAGCCCGCCTCGGGAGCGGCGAACCAGAACCTCGCGAACGAGGCGGCCTGGGTCACCGCGGCCGGCTGGGCTGACGACAAGTCCCGCGCCGTTCCGACTACCTCGTGGACCCAGACGCAAAAGGCCGGCCTGACTTCGCTCTGCGGACCGATCGTCGTCACCCCGCTGACCGAGGCGCCGAACGCGCCCACCCTGCAGTGGGTACAGGTCGCCGCCCGCCAAGCGATCGTTAACCGGCAAGGCCAGCTCATCGGCCAACAAACAATCACCCAGACCCGCCGGATCCTAAAGGCACCGGACGGTCGATGGCTCGTGGATGTGCAGGTGCAAGCGGGATGAAAATCGTCAACATCGGTGTGCTCGTCGTCGTCGGAGTCGTTGGCCTGGGGGCGTTCTCCCTCTACAGCACCTCCAGCAGCAAGTCGAGCGGCTCGTCGAGCAGCACCACAGCCAACATGATCGGCTGCGCCGGTCAGTCCGTCGGCAGCTCATCGACCGCCAGCCCGGTCTGGGCCAGCGTCCCTGTCGCACCCACCAGCCCACCGGCGGTGGCCGCTCTGCGCGGGTCTTACTCCGCGTTCGCCGCCCCGATCGGCGCCGCGGCGGTGGTCAATCCGCCCGTGATCACCCCGCCCGTCGTGACGCCACCATCGGTGGTCACTTCACCCGTTGCGACCACCGCGACGTCTGCGGCACCGGCCTCCGGCGCCGCCCCGGCGGCATCCTCGTCGTACTGCGACATGACCGCCAACGGCGCGGCCGCAGGTGTGCGCACGGGCGGCGCTACAGCCGGCTGGGATCCCGGGAACATCATCAGCGATCAGGTCTTTTTCAACACCGCATCGATGACTACCGCGCAGATCCGCAGTTTCATCACCGCCCAGGACACCGCCTGCGCGGCAGGCAATCCGTGGTGCTTGAAGAACCTCAAGGTGACGTTCCCGGCCCAGGCGGCCGACCAGTACTGCCAAGCCGTGCCGGCCGGCAATCAGATCGCCGCCGCCCCCGCGATCAGCGAATTTAGCACCGCCTGCGGCATCAACCCGCAGGTCATGCTCACCACCCTGCAGAAGGAGTCCCAGGGGCTCTCCCGCGCCAACCCGACCGCCGCCAACTACGACGCAGCGTGGGGTTGGAACTGCCCCGACACCGGCGCCGGCGGCAGCGCCAACTGTGACCCCGCCGGCAAGGGCTTCTTTTTGCAGGGCTATCAGATGGCCAAGCAATGGGCCAAGTACAAGCAGCGCATCCCCACGGGGTACTACCCGTACCAACCGGGAAAGACCGTCACCATCTTATGGAATGTCGAGCAGTCCGGCTGCGGCGGCGCCCCGGTCACGATCGCGAATATCGCGACCGCCGCGTTGTACGTCTACACGCCGTATCAGCCCAATGCGGCCAGTCTGGCCGCATATCCGGGCGAGGGCGATAAATGCTCGGCGTACGGAAACCGAAATTTCTTTCGGATGTTTCAGAAGTACTTCGGCGACACCGGCGGAGGTGTGGTCGCCGCAACCACGACGGTGCAGCCGGCCGGCTACAACACCGGCGCCGGAACCGGTGGCCTAGGCCCGATTAGCGTCAGCCACACCGGAAACCTTGTCACCATCCCAGCCGTGGCCCATGTTCCGGCCGCGATGCAGGGCCAGACCATCACCGCGCCCACCCCCGCCGCCGCTTCGGCCATCGCCGCGGGTATGAGCTGGCTGGGCACCCCGTACTCCTGGGGCGGCGGCGGCGCTGGCGGTCCCAGCACCGGGATCTGCGGGCCGGACGGCGCCGAGAACAATTGCCACGTCACGGGTTTCGACTGCTCCGGACTCACCCGCTACGTCGCCAGCAAATGGGGCGCGGCCATTCCACCAATATCCGGTGATCAGAGGGCTTCCGCTCACGCGGTGCCCTGGTCCAACGCGCAGCCCGGCGACATTGTCGGTTACAGCGGCCATGTGACCATCTATATCGGGACATTCAACGGCGTTCGCATGCAACTGGAAGCGCCCTACTCCGGTGCCTTCATCCAAATCAGCAACGTCGGAAACGCCGAAACGCCCGACAGCAACACCTACCGATACTGGCAGTAAGAAAGTGCCCCGATGAACATCAACGACATCGTCAAGAGCGCCACCAAAAGTGCCAAGAGGACCAGCAAGAGGGGCGAAGCGGCCGTGCCGATGCCGCCGCTGCAGCGCTACCTGCGCCGGCCTGGCCGGCTCACCGACGCCGGCAACGCCTACCTGGTGCTGCCCGTTGGCCTACTCGACCAGCTGCCCCTCGACCAGCAGGAGCAGATGGTGGCCATCGCAACGGCCCTGACCACCGCGCACCCCAACTGGGCCAACGCGATGACCTACCAGGTACTGCCGTGGGCCAGATGCCGCCCCGCGGACCTGAGCGAGGACGACCTGGCCTGGCACGGCATCACCCACGACGTCAACCCCCTGACCGGCACGATGGGGTATCTCCGCGGCGGAGAAGTCATCGCCGACGACAAGGTCATCGGGCACCGCCCAACCCCGGATCCAGTGCCGACCCTGCCAGGCTCGCACCCCGGTGCGCGGCCCCCGCTTCTGCCGGCCCCGCCGACCCGGTCGCAGAACCACGCCGACGTCAGCTCGTCGAACACCCTGCGATCGGCTCGCGGTGTCCGGATGGTCGAGACCCAGCGAAGGCTGCGACTGGTCCACCAGCTGGCGCCGACCGTCGACCCGCCCTGGGCCGACAGCATCGCCGCGACTGACGCTCTATGGGGTCCGGACCAGGAATGGCACGCTCTGGTCACCCAGACCACTCAGGAGGCCGAGGTCGCACCGGCTCCGCAGCGGACCCACGCGCCCGCGGTACCGGTGGGGCTCCCCGACGCGCGACCACCGGCTACCGAGGCCTCAGCTCGTGCAGACACCGCGCCGATCGGCGCCACCCCCCCTTCCGCCGACGGCGGCGAAGCCGAACCAACCGCCTACGACGACGAACTGGCCGCCCTGGAAAGAGAACTGCAGGACCTCTACCACCCCGAATGATCAGGGCTCCACGAAAAGGATCTCGACCTCCCGAGTCGTTCACGACCCGTTAGCTACTTTCCCATGAAAAAGTCGGGGGCTGAATCGTTGCGGCGCACCGGGTTTTGCTGCTGATGTCCGTTGATTGGCGACCTGTTCGTGGGAGAATGAGGCTCAGGATCGGTCGGATTGCCTGGGAGTTGTTTGATGCTGCGGACTTACGCTGATCAGGTCAGCTTGTGGGAGGCGGTCCTCCCGGACGAGGTCCGGCGGCTGCCGGTGGAGCTGCAGCGGGTTGACCGTCTGCTGGACGATGAGGTGTTCTTCGGTCCCTTTGTGCCGTTCTTCCACCCGACCGCAGGTCGGCCGTCGACGCCGATGGAAACCTACCTGCGGCTCATGTTCCTCAAGTTCCGGCATGGCCTGGGGTATGAGTCGTTGTGCCGGGAAGTCGCCGATTCGATCACTTGGCGGCGGTTCTGCCGGATCCCCCTCGATGGGGCGGTGCCGCACCCGACGACGTTGATGAAGCTGACCACCCGCTGCGGAACCGCCGCGATCGGCGGGCTGAACGAGGCGTTGCTGGCCAAAGCAGTCCAGGCGAAAATGCTGCGGACCAACCGGTTACGCGCTGACACCACGGTTGTCCCGGCGAACGTCGCCTACCCCACCGATTCGCCGGTTGTTGGCCAAGGCGATCAAACGCATCGCGCTCACCGACCGGCGGATCCAGGCCGCCGGTGGCGCCGTCCGCACACAGGTGCGGGACCGTTCCCGCTCGGCCGGGAAACGGGCCCACGGCATCGCGGCGAAGCTGCGGATGCGGTCCGCGCAGGGTCGCGACGAGGCGGAGGCAGTGGTCAAACGGATCACCGGTGAGCTCGCCGCCTTGGCCGAGACCGCGGCCAAGGATGCGCAGAGGACGCTGCTCAATGCCCGCCGGGCGTTACGTCGGGCCAAGGTCAAAGCGCAGCAGTTGGCCGCCGCCGGTGGGGTGGACCCGGTCGCCGGTCGCCGACGAGGCCGGTTGCACCGGGCGGTGAACGATTTGGCCGAGTTGCTGGAGGCGACCAGGAAGATTGCGGCGCAGACCAGGCAGCGGGTGGCCGGGACGACCCCGCCCGGAGCGACCCGGCAGGTCAGCCTGCACGACCCGGATGCTCGGCCGATCGCCAAGGGCCGGTTGGGGAAGCCGGTGGAGTTCGGCGGCAAAGCGCAGGTCATGGACAACGACGACGGTGTCATCGTGGACCACAACATGGAACCGGGGAACCCCGCCGACGCCCCGCAGCTGGCCAAGGCCGTGAAGCGGGTGATCGCCCGGACCGGCCGCAAACCCAGAACTGTCACCGCGGACCGCGGCTACGGCGAACAGAGCGTCGAGGACGACCTGGCAGCCCTTGGTGTCCGGCACGTCGTGTTTCCCCGGAAAGGCAAACCCGGCAAGGCAAGGCAAGCCGTGGAACGACGGCGGGCATTCCGGCGGACGGTGAAGTGGCGCACCGGATGTGAAGGACGGATCAGCACCCTCAAACGCGGATACGGGTGGGACCGCACCCGGATCGATGGCACCGAAGGAGCGAGGATCTGGACCGGCCACGGCGTCCTGGCCCACAACCTGGTCAAGATCGCCGCCCTGATCGCCTGAAAGCCCCAAGGACCCGAGACCGCAAGCCCCAGAACCTCTCCCGACCGCGGACCGCCACCCGCGCCGGAGCCAAAACAGACTATTGGTGAGTGGCGGGAGGGAACCTCCCCCTCCCGCTCTCGTAGAACCGTACGGTCGCGGTAGGGACCGCCCTCTCGGGCGGCCCCCCGCACAGATCCCAGCGTGCGGGATTACCGCAC
>JAABUO010006580.1_pt1 | contig 13333 bp, 9 predicted proteins | sample 5559291 | NCBI WGS metagenome assembly JAABUO01 (sample SAMN10711878, study PRJNA513372) | rock metagenome | isolation source: Antarctica rocks | place: Antarctica: Victoria Land, Finger Mt sud | reverse complement strand
GTGTACAAGAGCACTCAACGCTGTCTGTGGCTGTCAAGACTGATCTGGGGCCTAGGCATCCACCTAATCTGGGCGTTAGTTTGAGAGACACAGCTACCCTGTGCACTCTCTGCTCAGTGACAGCCTTGTTGTCACTGCCTGATGTACATGTCTTGATGAGTATGTGGACATGCTGCATTACAGGGTAAAACTCCCCTTCATCTGGCCATTGCTAAGGAGCGCTTGGACATCAGCAAGCTTCTCTTGGACGCGGGGGCAGACATCAATGCCAGGGACAACAAGGTGTAGCAGTAAATGTGTGACAGGCTGCACCCATGTCAATGCGCAGTGTGACAATGGCATGCCTCTTTGTTGTACTCATGTATAGCACATTGACTACACATTCTGATAAGCCTACAGCTGCTCTTAGCACTCTTTCAGGCAATTACGATATGGTGTGCTGCAGGGCATGACGTGCTTTCACAATGCTGTACAACAGGATTGGTACAAAACAGTGAACTTTCTATTGCTTCAGCATAGACCAGATGTTTCAGTAGCAGATCTTGAGGTGGGTCCTGTCAATGACATTGCCTTGGACCTGCCTAGGAGTGGTGAACAGTGAGGACCAAACGGTCTGTTGCTGTCCAGGGGACAACCCCACTGCACAATGCAGTCAGAAGACAGAGCTTTACGGTCTGCAAGCTTCTTTTGGGTGCTGGAGCAAACATCAATGCCAGGGATAATCAAGTAGGTGCATGTGCTTGATCTGCAACCAGCTGCTGGCATATGTCATGCTGAGCAAGTACATGCTCCCTTGCAGCTGCTCTGGTCATCTGTCAGTCCAAAAGTCAAGGCTCTAAAGTCATCTGTCAACATGCAGCCAGCCTGATGACGTCCTGATATGCTGCAGGGCATGACATGTCTTCACTGCGCTGTACATCAGTACTGCGCTGTACATCAGTATGACAGTAACATGGTTCACTTCCTGCTGCAGCATGGCCCAGATGTCACAATAGCTGATCATAAGGTGCGCACAGCGCAGCTTGCATTATCTATGTATCAAACCCAACTTCTCACAACATGATGAAAACATTGATACCTTAGAGTTTTCATGCCTGCTTAGGCTGGCAGTGTACATCTGCGCGCTTTAACTTCTGCTCTTGCATGTGCTGTTGCTTAGGCTGTTGCCATGCCTTCAGATGTGCTGAGCCCATTTGCCTGCATGTCGGCTCTTCCAGCAATTTCACTGCATGCCACTGTAGAGGCACTCGACAGTGAGCATCAAGGCTGCATGCATCAAGCACAGACCAAACATCACAGCTTCATGAGTTGGTCATTACAGGGATGGACGGCACTGCACATTGCTGCCCGATCAGATCCCGACTGTGTGCACGCCTTGCTGTCTTACGCTCCTCCTACCTACCTGTGGACAGTTGACAGACCTCAGCAAAGCGAAGAGACACCATGTGCCACCGTGCCTGCCACAAAAAGAAGACACTGTGGCTGAATCTGGCAAGCCAAGGTATCTGTTGTTGTCTTCACTCGCAAGGACTGAACAATAGACTCAAGTCTTGAAACCTGCCAATCGGTGAAACCTTTATGCAGCAGTATGTTGTGTGAACTCACACTAAATTTATTCTTCAGCCTAATTCACTGCAAGCACAGTAGTAGTAAGAAGGTCAATGATGTAAGCACACACAGGATGTGCAACAGGATGTGTCACAGGGCACACAACTGAGGTCCAACGCAGGTTAGAGCCAAATTCAGTAAGGCTGATCGATGTCTACTGGTGCACTCCAAAACCAGTCGTAGGGACTTTGCGATCGAGCTCACGATAGCATGACACATTGTCCGGATCGTCAAGCAATCGTTGCAAGGTCAACGACGGCTTAGTGAAGACGTAAGACTTTAAATACCTAGTAAAGACCCATTGACAAAAGCTGGGTTTTCATAGTGACAACCATCTCGCAGACTGTCTGTGTTGCAATCTGTTACCGGGGCACCTCCTGACTGATGCATCACTGCTATCTAAAGGTGTAGCGGCTGCAACCTGAGACCAGTCTGCAGTCATGCGGTTTTTGCACATGCCCTTGTAGGACAGAATAGAGAACCTGTAGCTTTGTCAGTGGCACAACATGTGCCTTGGCTCACACCACAGTACTAAAGCGTGCTTACATTTTGACTTGCTTGCAATTACATGCATGTTTCAACTGAGGCTGCATCTGGCCGTGGCCAGTAGACAGCATCACAACATGATGCTGCAGTGCAAGGCCACCACCAATTATTTCTTGTGGTTGCTGGGCTGCTCTCGAGATCAGATCCGAAGTGATACTGGCTGTGCACTGATGCCGTGCTGCACATAGTTGTGGGCTCCTGCACTACAACGACATAATTCATAACTTACACAGCATTGGTAGCAGCATGAGATTTATGTCAAAAGTTTTCGTCAGAGCAGCACAATCTGCATTGCTGGAGTCGTAGATGCAGATAGACAGACTATCCCAAGCTCAAAGAAGGCAACCCCGTCAGCATTGCAGACACGTCCATAGCAGATGCAGTCATGCCAGATTTAGATGTGCAGCAAGGACAACAAAGCAGCCAGAACAGCTGCAGAAGAGGCTGCATGACCAATTTCTGCTCTATCATCCTTTGGAGCAGCTGCAACCTTGAGCCAGCAGCATTGTGACAATACTTTGTCAGTCTGTGAAGCACATAAGCATGTCTTCTGCCGTCTTCTAGTGAGATGACATGCTGGAATAGCTGATGACTTTACTACAGCTGGACAGACTATGTCAGGAAGAGAAGTGACTCAGATTTGGCTGAAAGCAATTTGGCCACTGCATGATCCCAACCATGAGTGCATGCTGGCGAATCTGGACATGGTATTGCATCAAATTCACTGCAGATATGCAAGTGTGGCCACACTTCACTAAAAGTCTTCATTTGCCATACGCATTACATCAGAGTAAAAACGGTCAAGAAAATGGAACAGCACTGTCAGCAGAACTCTGTGGATCACTGCTCTGTTTACGAGCAAATCTGCGTTGGGTCTTAGCGAGGTGCTTGAACATGGCCAACACACAGGGTTTGCATAGAGAGAACTCAATATCTGGGTAGTGAGAGTCAGTTTGTTCTGCAGACATGTCTAAAATTGGCTTTCCCTTCACCTCTTTTCTGCAAATGCTGCAGACGTCACCAGCAGACGCAACTTTGCAAACCACCGCACCCCTCTCCACTTGCACATCACAGACATCTTGGCGGTCTGTGACAACTATGCGAGACTCTCCCGATTCCAAATATGGCAGACATGCAAAGCGCCGAAGAGGTACTGCGCAAGTTGGCTCTGATATTGATGTTGCAGCTGGCGAGTTCCTCAGCAATTGCCATTTGAGCAGAGCAAGTGGAGTCGGTGACGGCAAACGAGCCCAAGTCCAGCGCTGCGGCGTCATTTTCTGTCCAAAGTGTAAGTAAAACTGCCAATGAAGGATTCAGCCTTGTGCTTTGCGTCAGCTCTCCGTTGTCTGGCTCTAACGGGTTGCGGTGGAGTGTCATCTATGCCTCACTGCAAAGCCTAGAGGAAACGACTAAAAAACAGTCGGTCGTTTGCCTTAGTCATTAAACGTTTGACACCACATTTAGAGTTCGAAAGTGAGGAGCGCAGTCTTGTGTGGGATCGAGATCCGCCGCGTAATGCTTCTGCGACAACACTGAATTGGCAGATGTGACAGCTATGGAGACATGCCTACCTCTTTTGGCTTTTCCTGTACCTTTGTCAATACTGCCGGGACCTTTGAGGGGGAAGCAACAAGTGTCGCAGGATGGCTTGAATCAACAGGGAGGGGGCTAATGCCCCACAAGACCTGAAGAAGGAGGTTGGAATCGAGATGCAGGCCAGAAATGAAAGTGGCGTCACTCACGCCAACCCTGGCGTTGACTAGCTGCAATACTCGCCCCAGTTTCCCCTAGCAGTAGCGGGCTTGCAGCCTCCCCTCCCGCCCTATCCTGGGGTCGAAGGGGCTTACTGTTTTAGCCCCACTGTTGCAGGCCAGATGCCTCAACCATCCCAGCCCCCAAAGGTAGGGCACCCTGGGCTGGGGGGCCCACCTATGGCCATGGCAAGCCCTTGGCACAACCTGGCCTGAAGTAAGATGCTGATGCGTGATATGTTTTGCACCTGGCAGGTGGCCACGCAATGTTATTGATTATACTGCGTTAAGCTGCTCATGTGTGACTTTGTATTGCTGGTCTTAACATGAATCATGTGAAAGAATAGCCTGAAACCGGCAGGAGACCTGGCTATGCGGTATACTATAGTGGCTATGGTGGTAACCACCTGCCTTCATTTCTCAAGTATGCGCGTTCTGATGATTCATATTTGCAACCTTTGCATGGGCATTGACTGGTGCATTTTCTCATTCTCTTTGCGTCATAATCTGAAGGTCTAGTCGAGATCTCAACTGACCAAGCTGAAACCACTGGACAGAACCTGTTTTGCAACACCTTAATTGTGTGAGCAATAAGCAACACTTTGCACGAAACAGGAGTAGAAGGTACTAACAGAGAACGACACTCAGCACAAACTGGACAGAAGCACAGTAGTGAACTAGTGACTACATCAATGGCGGAAGCCCGAGCATCATGCAAGCTATGTTTGTTGCAAATTAGTGTATCCTTGGGAAAGTATATCTGAGATCCAATCTTTCAAGGGAAGCTATGTTTGTTGCATACACGTGCCAAGGTATCTCCGGCCTGGTGCCTCATGGTTATACGCAGGACCGGCTGCCTGCAGGCAGCTGCGACTTCACATTGTCTGCAGTCATGCAGTGTCTGCACATGGCCCTATAGGACAACCACTGCTATGCCTTGTTGCTCTCCTCAGAACTATAGCTGAGTCACTTCAGAGTACGATCTTAGGCAACAATGGCCCCTAAGGCTCAATCAGACATGTTGACCTCACTGTGCAAGCAGATCCTGTCAAAAATGCCTCTGACAGCTTGCGGCATCAGCCGAGTACCAGGCAGCGCTCAGCTTCAAACTTTGCCAAACTTCTTGCCATAGTCGTACAGCAGCTCAGTGCCGGTGGGGATATCCTTGGCAGCAAATATGGCCACCCTGTGGTCCCCATCCACCATCATGATTTGGACCCGGCAGTTTGCCTCGTTGCTGCATCAGCACGTCAAACAGTATATGAAGCAGATTGCCCTCATTGTGCATCGATGCACAGTGTTGTCTTGTTCCAACATCCTACTTGCAATATGAAAGCGCCTGCCATACAGTGAACAGACAGCCCTGCATTGGCAATTGAACCCTAAACCCTCAACCCTATCAACAGTGAGCTATGACAATGGTGAATACGTGCACTCCATCAGCTGCGTGCTGCTCAGCTGCTTGGCGCCTGCCACCTTGCACGCAACAAACAGCGTGATGCCGCATTCAGTGGGTCGTTGTGCCAAGCTTAGTTATTCGACTCAAACCTGTGGTTGGCAAAGCGCATCTTGTTGCCTCTGTGCTTGGCATCAATGACCCACTCATCATTCAGGTCAAACAGGTAGGTGTTGCTGTCCCTGTCATATGCCTTTCCACGCCTGTCTGCCTCCCTGTGGTTGATCAGCTCCCCTGTGTACTCAGCCACAAACTCATTCCTCCTGATGTCCTCCTGCCATAGCATAACATGCAAATCAGCATGACTAGTGCTGTTTATAAGAAAGTCTGTTAGGTTTGTCATCACAGTCTGTGCTGTAGTGATTGCTGTCATGCCTGTATCTGCCACAAGCTCATGTCTCTTGATGTCCTCCTGCAAAAGCACAACATCCTGATTAGCACAATTAGCATTGGTGTGCTGGTTGTATTGTCAAGCAAGAGGCACATGGACAGCAGCACCAGATGATTGCACAGTGCACCTGTTACCACACAGACAGCTGATGCACGCCAATGTTCAACATTTGCAAGTCTGCACTGCACAGCGCTGCTTCTCCAAAACCGCAAAGTAGTACTCTAGTACAAGGGTCTGTGTCTCAGCAGAATACACAAAATAATCTTTGGCAACAGCACCTGGCCTGCTACATGTGCCCAGTCAACTGCCTTGTAAACACAGCGGGGTCTTGATCTTTCGTGTCATTACTCATGATGGCTTCTTTTGCAGCATGGCATCATTTATCACAGAAGGCAGATCAATGGGTTTAAATCTAGTGTCTCATTAGGGCCTTGATGATGCCAGGTCAGGCACTGCTGCACAATCAGGACCACTCTGTCAAGGTCACTCTTTGCTATATCATATTGCGACACTGTACAGTGATTACAGTGTAATGACTGTGTTGTACAATGTTTCATGACAGGACCATTTTGACTTCAGCAGACAGGCTGATACCTGTGCAAAGGCACCCCATCCAGCCACATGGGAGAGGCCCATGGCCACTCGCTTGTGCTGGCGCAGCCTGAGCTTCATGTTGTGGCAGTCCACGCTGCCTGGGGGCTTCTCGCCGCAGATGCTCCACTGACATTGCATGCACAGGTCTGGATCACACTCCCTGTCTGCATCAAGCAAAGCGCAAAACATGATCTGCCTTGAGGGAAGTGATTACATCAGGCCGCTGGGAGCAGCCCATCAAGAGAGCTATACAGAGGCCTGCTACAATGCAAAGCAGCTAAAGAATGAATGGACACATGAACAAACGAAAGCTGGTGCTTGTGTGTGCAACCTCTCACGCACAAACCACCCCTGAAGGTTGTGGCCATCACACATGCTGTCATGCTGACATTTTCACAAGCTTGGTAGACAACCTCACAGGCTTGGTAGACAATTCACGAGCACAGTGCCGCTGGCAGTTGTCCTGTCCCTGCTGGCCTTTAGGTCAAGCAGCATCTGTGTACCATGCAGTCTGGATTGAGGGTTAGAAGCCTCAGCTGGTTAGGACACTAGAGACAAATGATTGATGACAGGCTAAAATGAATTTTTGCTAAGTCAACTTGAGGGTAATAGACATCCTGGCCATAGTCTCAATGGTTGGCATGAAGCTGTCCACTCCAATATACACCACATCAACTCACATGGTCGTTGGCATGCTACTGACTGCCAAGACAGGACCTCATACAGGGAGCTACTCAGGACTGTACAAACCTGACCCTGGGGGAAGACACTTCTTTGATGGATGAATGAGTGGATAAACATGCAAGTTACAGCAACAGCATGTTCCTGACGGCCTACCACAGGATTGTATTACGACTGAAGCCATAATAAGATCCTGCTATAAATACATGAGACTGACCCCTGCACGTACCTAGCTCATCATGAGCCAAGAAGCATCAAAATCATGATTTACGGTTACTATTTACTGACCTGCAGCCATACAAGGGCAGCCCTTGTTTTTGCAGCCACCCTTGCACACGCATCCCTGGAAGCGGCTGCCGCACTTGGGCCCACAGGCGCAGAACTTTTCACAGAAGTGGCCGTCATTGAGGCAGGGGCAGCCCTCCTTGCAGTCGTCCTTGCACTGGCAGGGCTGGTAGGGTCTAGGAGCTGTGTCATCCTGCCCCTTTGACTTCTTCATGCGCTTCCTGACCACCTGAACAGACAGACACATACAGCTGAACTGTGCTGGTTGAGAGTGCAGAAGCTGGTGCAGAAGCGAGGGCAAAACATCCAAGTTGCTGAGTGGTTATTACAGCCATTCACAGATAGTCACGGCAATGTCACCAGTCAAAGACTTCACATGGTCATCCTTGACCAAAGATCATAGAGACTAGCTAAGACCAACCTGACCTAAATGCATTAGTTCCATGCATAGTCGAACAAAGTTGTCTGAAAATTGTCGCAGTGAACAAAAGCATGAGAGCCAGCAATAGCACGCCAGTGACAATTTAGAGAGGGTTTGCTCTGCAACATCTGGTTGCTTTCCAGCAGGCAAATGCAAGAAGGCAGGCGGGCGGCCTTGAAGGCAGGATTGTTGCAACACTCCTATATGTTCTCATTCCTTAAGGACAGCAGTCAATCAAGATGACATCACTCCATAGACGAGGCCACTCACATGCCAAGCTTGACCAGTGCTCTTCATCTTCTTCTTGGCTGGCTTAGCCTTGCGCCAGCGGCCCCTGCCCTGCTGGGGGGGTGGCCCTGTCAAGGTGGCTGCCCCTGCCAATGCAGCTGGTAGCCCCACCTGCATGTACACACACACCATCAGCAGGACAACATGTCAAATTGGCACTGGTTGTTGCCTTGGTTGTCATCCTGTAACAGTAAGTGATAGTCGCCTTGATTCCCTTGCTGTAACAGTAAGTGACCATGCTAGTTGCATACACTGCCCTTGGACTAGGACCACGAGTCACGCATGTTCACACACATCATCAGAGGGATGACATGTCAAATTGGATCTCTTCCTGTAACAGCAAGTGATGCTAGACACTAAAGCCAAGCTAGCTGCACACACTGCCTTTGAAGTATGACGATGAGTCATGCACGTACATGCAAAATGTCAGCAGGACAAGGTCAAGTTTATTGTTTTGCTTTCCTTTCTGTAACACTGAGTGATCTTGCAGCGCACTATTGCCAGGCAAGGTGCATGCAATGGCCTTGACCTAGGACCATGAGTGTGGATTCTGCCAACCTTCTGTCAGAGTATGAGCAGTCAGCCCGGACCAGGATATGCTTGAGCAGTTGAAGCTGAAATGAAGACTTACTTAGGTTTTAGGGTTTAAACCCTAAAACCAGGCAACACCAGATTGCTACTGAGCAAACCTCCAATTTCAATGATGTTGCATTACGTGATTGTCAAAACTGTCGTATTAGTAGGCCTTATAGGGATGCACAAGTCAGGCTGCTCTGGAGAGACAAGACTTGTCCTGCACGTACCTAGCTCATCATGAGCTGGAAAGCGTTTTAATTATTATTATTATTATTAAACCTCCAACAACTCACAATCAACTCGTTTTCTGAGCCAGCAGGGATTTGCGCCATGATGAACAAATGTCGTTTGGCCTGTCTGGAAGGCAGGTTTGTCTGATGTTGCCTACCTTTTGTAGGCGCTCGTACACTTCTTGACAGGATTTGGTGCCGACCAGGCGCGCCATCTTGCAGCTGTCCCCACTGAACATCTCCGCTGCCTTGTCAAACACGCTCACCTGCACCAACAGCTGATACCGTCATACCACCTGGTGGTGATATGAGCAAAGTCTTTGCCAGCATTTGCAAGGCCTGTCTCGATTTTGGAAAAAAGGCTTGTTCTGAGCATGCCAACACATGCTAGCACCTTTGCCTGGTGGCCTGAGATGACAGGTTTATGAGACATCGACTTTCAAAGGCCCAGAGCAGGCGGGCATCAGCACTGAAAGACCAAGCAGTGGTTTCATCGGCCATATGAGCTTGCATACAGCTACTTGAAAGCTACTTGCATGCTCTACTTGGTTATATCCGTTTTGTACTGTCCAGTCAGCGTGGTGTGGTACCACTTACGACTTGTTAGATGTTAGATCTACTTCATCTTTGCAGACACAAGATTTGACTCAACTGTAAGCAACGTCATCTATGCAGCCAAACCATGACAATACAAGGCACAAGCTCCAAGCTGTGCTTCGGCACTCCATGACACGCTTTTGCAGGTAAACAGTGAAGGGCAGAAGTGCCTGGTGAGTCGGCCCTCAAAAGACAGATTAATGGCCGATGTGACTGAATTGCACATGCAAAGACTGGCTTTAGGGGAGTGAGCGTATACCTGAAAGGGTGTCCAGTCAGCATCTGGGTGGATGCTCTGGCTGCCTGAGGGCCCTGCACCGTCATCTGCACTTAACATGCTCATACTCTCAGCACTCTCAGCACATATCACCACAGCAGCAGTCAAAACTCTCGACCTAAATCGTGATTGTCCTCACAATACAGAGTATGAGTCCTTTGATATGGCGAGCCTTTCTGGATGCAGACTTCTGTGTTATCTGGTTTACAGGATACCTGGACTTGACAAGACAGTCTGTGCGCTTTTGCCCTCGACAGATGATCACACACATAGTGACAGACGCAGTTGTGGAAAGTGAAGTTCAGAGTTGACAGCTTAGGGTTTGCACTTAGGGCAACCAAAAAGCAACAAGAAAGCACCTTGCCTCATTTCAACTTCAGGATTTGGGGTTTACAGTGATGGTAACATAACCCAACAAGACAGTAGCTTGCCTAATGCCGCCATGGCGTGAAGAGGGCTGGACTCAGCAAAGATGAATCTGCCACGTCTGGGAACCGACAGCAAGGCACTGCTCCTTGCAGCGCTCCTCACGCTCTCCAGAAGCGTCTCAGGAGCAGACACTGGCAGGCCTTGAAGGGAAGCAGGAGTGCCTTTCCTGGTGTGACTGGAGGGGCCAGAGCTGCCTTTCACATGGTTGCTCAAGGGACCCTGAAGGGGAGCAGGAGTGGCTGCTATAGTATCACTGAAAGGGGCAGGGCTGCCTTTCACAGAGTCGCTCAAAGGGGGACGGCTGCCCTTGACAGAACGTGCTAAAGGCATGTGGCTGCCTTGAACAGTATTTCTGCCTCCCACAGTGGATGGCGTGTTCAGGGGTGTGTTAGTGTAGTCAGAGAAGCTGACATACAGATCAGTTGGTGAGCCCTGCGTTGAGCCTAGCTTTCCTTGCGGTGATCTTCGCCTGTCGGGCGTCGTATCTAGCTGATTCTGCCCCGATCCCAGATGATGTGGTGCTGATCCTGGCTCATCCTGTGCTGATCCTGGCCGATCCTGTGCTGGTGCTGGCACCTGATCGTCATCTTCGCTAGTGATGTCAATCTCAATGGGATCACTGGCTGAGCCTGTATTGGGCACTTCAGATGAGCTTTTGGCAGCCCTGGTTTGACCAGTTGGTGTGCGCAGGGGGGTAAGAGTTGGGGCGCCCCCCTTGGTCTGGACGTGTGTTCGCATAGCATTGGGGGCGCTAGGAGTGGCTGTCGGCTGTTCCTCTTCACTGTCTGAAAGGACTATGGTATCTTTGGCGCTTGACACATTACTCTGATTCTGACCTCTGCTCGGTAACGGGGATGTGTTTTGCGCTGCAAGCCTTCCATTCATTGATGATATGCCAGCTGCCGCTTCATGCTTGACGCGTTTCCTGGCAGGGTGTATTAAGTTGCTGTCTGTCGTCTGTGAGTCATCAACTGCTGTGGCACCTGCCCCATCAGCTGCTGTGACAGTCTCAGTCTGTAACAACATTGCAGTGCAGGTCCGCTTTCTGAACTTCATGCTGCTATGCTGTACATCCTCAGGATCTGCTGTGGACATGTGCCCAGCTGCCCTGGTGAGTGCGCTCGTGGAAGGGCTGTTCTCAGCTGCCCTAGAGAGTGGCCCTACAGAGAGGCTTTCCACAGCGGCCCCAGGGGTGGGTGTGGAACGCCCCTGCCCAGCGGCTTGCCTAGGCGCAGCAAGATGCAGGGCCGACCTCAAAGCCAACCCTTCGTCTTCTTCATCTGCTTCCAGATCTGTCCGCCGTTCTTCTTCCTTTTTGACTGTGCTTACCATTGCATTGCCTGCAGCGAGGCTTCCAGCCTGAGTAGGGGGCAGAGCAGCCAACTTTTGCATGGTAGGGGAGGGGGGGAGAGGATGCTGTTTGTTTCATGCCCAGAACCAAATGACACTGGGCATGCATTGGCATGTACAGCAGAAACGCTCAAGCTTGAATAGATAGTCAAGCTTGAGCAGAGCTTTTGCCTGCCTGGCTTGATCATATACATCTGTGTAAGACGGGACTCCATCATGCTGCCATCACTATCCAGTTTACCACCAAAACGCACATGCTTTGCATATGGCAAATGAACAGTATCTGCTGTCATTGCTTGCAGTCATCAAGACAAGCCTGCTATGTGCGAATTGCCTGACGTTTGCATACCCCTCTCTATCGCCTGCAGGTGTGCTCACAAAGCTGCATGGTCCCCTAAATGCATGCAAAGCACAATGACCATCCCCAGCAGCTTTACAAACGGCTAACGTGTCCTGTCTATGAACAACATGCCATGCAGTTAGGTCGCTGTATGCAGAGAAGAAGTCTCACCACTTGCTTGTGGTGGCGACAGGTCTGCTGTGGCGCTTGCCAATGCCAGGCCAGCATCTGCAGAGATGCATGTTCTGAAGCAATTCTTGCTGCAGGCTGCTGAGCTGTTGATGGCCCGCTTGACTGGCCGCCTTTGGTGAGGCCTGCAGTTTTACACACAGAAATGCAAGAGACAATGTATGCCTTGTGATTTTAGCTCCAAAACCATCATCATACACTGTTTTGATTGTTTTTCCAAAAGAAGTGGTGACAAAAAAAAGCCGTGAATGGTGTGTGCGTATTTTTTGCTGTGACACAGCATCTATGCCTGTGTGTGGATGGTTGAGCACCTGCAGCTGCAATGTCCAAACGTACAGGGCTTTTGTGATGTCTGGGACACACACTGAAACTTACTGTGGGACACAGGCAGGCAAGAGCCAGGCTTGGGGACAACCCTCCCCTCATATTAGGGTGTTTGCTGGCACAGCGACAGGCAATTCTGTCTGCCACGGCATGCTGGGCTTTCTCATTGCTTCGAAAGGCTATGCATGCTCGTTGCATGTGACACTTCATGTAACATGTGACATTGATCCTAGATACAGGTCAAACACTCACGTGTGACACAGAAAGAGAGTGCAAAATCTGGTTGGTCACACCCTCTTGTGTACATGTCCAACCTGACGTGTCACAAAGCAAAGAGCATGCATCGCCTTGAACACGACAGCGTGCAACAGAAGGAAGCGCAAAGTTTCTTGACTCCAGATGCAAATCATGCATGCATTCTTTTGCATCAAGCAGAGGCTTTTGAACATACAGCAGCTCAAACCTGGGAGCAGAGCAGCTCATTCAAAACGCATTAGCACACTACTCAATCCAACTCGACATGCAGTGCTCGAGACCGCCGACCCAGGTTCACACCCCAATCTATGCGAAAAACACAAACTCAAACAAAAGCAAAACTGTCTTGTATGTGGTGCAGAAGGACTCACTTGGTGTGAGGGCCTGTATGGGCAAAGCAGTTGAAGATGCGGCAGCGGCGGCAGAAGCTGTTGGTGAATTTAGCAACCATTACATCCAGCTTCTGATGCTCTGATTGTATGGCAGGGCCTTCTGGCACGGCCGCCGCCAGACTCTGCATGCGAGTCTGTACTGTAGCTGCAGCATGAAGCATGGCTTGCTGTCAAAGCTTCTGTGCATGGTTGCGATGCTAGCGAAATCATGTCCTGAGCGTCAGGTGATGCATGCATGTATACATGTAGGGTTTTAAGTTGTCAAAGTCATGTACAGCCTACAAATAAGCCCCTAATGTAAGTGCAGCGAGTTTACTGTTTATGCATGATTCTCTGCTGGCATTTAAGACACT
>JAABUO010006579.1_pt1 | contig 13334 bp, 8 predicted proteins | sample 5559291 | NCBI WGS metagenome assembly JAABUO01 (sample SAMN10711878, study PRJNA513372) | rock metagenome | isolation source: Antarctica rocks | place: Antarctica: Victoria Land, Finger Mt sud | reverse complement strand
TCTCCGCAGGCTCGGGACTGTCCAATCTCTGGCTCGTTCTGGGCATGTCGAGCGCATCATGCATCTCGTTGCTGCATTGTCAATTGACAATGACTGCATCACTTCGAGATGCCTTTGGCTGCTGTGGGGACTTCCGGATAGGCCGGTAGACTTCTACCCACGAGGTCGCTCAATTTGCTGACCAGACCCTACAGTGTTTGCAGTATGCATGGCATGAACAGGGAGTTGTTATGGGCTGATGATGCGCACAGGGAGCAAGACGGTGCTCGGAGCTTGAAAGATCAAATGTATTCATAACTTTCAAGACCGCCACCGTACGGACAGAGGAACAAGTGAGTCAATATTCCAGATTAGATCGTGTTTATCCCAGAACATCTATGAAGTTATGTACAGATCCCTTCTACTATCTATGTTCAGCTTTCAGATAGCGGTTAGATTAGCAATTAGCCCATGTATACAGTATCCAGCAGTATTTCAAGCACAACATTATGTAGAAATAGCCATTCAAACCCCTATCAATAACCTTGAGGTCTCCACTCCCTAGTTCCGCAGAAGTCTCAACCCAGAATCAATTTGTTCAACAATATTCTTGCTTGTGTAGGCGCTCCATTTGTTGCAGTTATCATACGTCTTCGATGGGATCGGAAGCTTCTTGATGCCATCATCGTTCTCGATGATGTTGGAATAAAGACCACCAGACAGATGCCAAGCGATATGGCAGTGGAAAGGCCAAACACCAGGGTTGTCCGAGTTCCATTGTACGACCTGATCGCAATAGTATTAGTCACCTCTTCGGGTGTGGCATTCTAGAGCAGAGGCATACCAGATACCCAAGACCTGGCAGAAGGTTGACGTCGCGACGTTGAGGATTACTGGGATTGACAACAGTTCCATCCCAAGTTCCAGAGCCAACCGCAAGTACAGATCTTAGAATCCTATTTAGTAGATATTCAACATGCCTTATAGTATCAGTCGGACACTTACGTTTCATGGCCATGCAAATGCCAAGGATGGCTAGTTGGAGTTTTGTTATTGATGATCACGCGGACCGAGCCGCTGCTGCCAACGTTGTAAACATTGTATTGCGGATCATAGGGATATGATACGTTTCCCATCTTGGCATCAAGCAAGAGCGGGTTGTTGTAGTCGTCGCGGAAAGTCGAGTTGTTGATGGTCCAGACCAGATGACCAGTAGCGTTGATCTTAAAGTTGACTTCCATGTGGATCGTCGTGGCGGGAGTGGGCACACCCATCTCCTTCGATGGAGTAATCCCGGAGAGGGCATCATTCGCACATGGATCAGTATCGTCAATATGGCCAGTGGATTTGGGAACAGCGGTGTGGTTGGACTTCTCGTAATAAACTACCGCGAGGCCGTAAGGCTGGTTGGCAGGCTCCGTACATTGGCCAGCAGATAAGGTAGAGCGCATCCAGTACGCCCCATCTGGCTTACCGCTAGCGTGGACAATGACATCGGTACGTTGGCCAACCTATCAAATCCATCAACAGAGTTTCTTCACATAAGGAACTCTCAATTTCGGATAATACTTACGCCGAGAGTGATAATAGATGTGTTGTACGGTTCTACAGGAGTGAAGTCATTGGCGATGACGGTCATCTCATGATTGTCAATACTGAATTTTTGAATGGCTGCACTGCCAGTATTAATCAGTCGAAGTCGGTGTGTTTTGCCACTGGTGAACATGAATTTGGCGAGCCCTGCGTTATTTGTACATTTGGCGCTGGTGGTATTGGCGCAGTCGAAGTTCATCTTGCCGTTGATTAAGTTGTTGTCTGATGCAGGTCTAATCTTTGTCAAATCAGTACCCATGACATCCTCCATGATATTAAAGTAATCTCGGTGGTAGTAGTCGGTGACAGTCACAGGTCCCAGGTCGGTATCGTAGTCCTTGCTCTTTGGTCCATGGATAACAAGGGGTCCCCATAACCCTCCAGCATATTGAGCTGAATAATGTGAGTGATACCAAGTAGTTCCGTAAGGCGTAGCATTTAGAGTATAAGTAAAGGATTCCCCAGGCGGTATTGGACACATCGAGATACCCGGAACACCATCTTCCCATTCGGTGTTCTGCTGGTGGAACCCATGCCAGTGAAAGGCAGTGCCTTCAGATGGGCCCGTGATATGATTATTTATAGTCACCTGAATGGTGTCACCCCAGTTGGCTTCGATAAGCGGCTATAGTAGTTTTGTTAGTGGCTATCTATTCAAAATCCCTATCATGGAAATCTTACACCCGGATATGCGCCATTGATGAGGAGTTGGTTTATTTCGTAGCCATCTGGAGCAATTGTTGCACGGGCAACGTCGAATGTATATTTACGAACCACACCAGTGTATGGAGCTTCGTTGTACGCGTCAGAGTCCCAACATGTTTTGGAACCCCATGGATAGCCGTTTTCGGTTGGCTAAAGCGAGTTTAGAACGCAGAATTGATATCAAAACCTAAGTGGAAATGTTTCTTGAGCAGGAGAGAAAAGGGTTGGTTTTAAAGATGGGGTAGAGACAGTGTTAATTCTTGCCTGTTTCTGCGTAGAAGCAAATTAAAGAAATATCGAAACTAGAATGTGAAACCAAAGATCCATCCCATAATGACATAATTTAAGAGAGCAGAGTTAAAGCATACTTAGAGATGCTGGAGAATCGGTGGCTACAATATTTGAAAACGAAGACCTACGCTGTCGGTAAGAAATGGCCCTAGATGGGGATTGTGAAGAGTTCCCAGCTCGCTGTTACCTAGGCATGGTGGAGTCAATGCTGTAGTCCATGCTGACACTTTGTTAAGAGGGCATGGCAAGCGTACCGTTGGTTTGTGTCTGCGAAAGAGCCGCAACAAGGGCGGTAGTCCCATTTAGGAGGGTTGAAGCGATGGTCATTTTGACAAAACTCTGAATGATATACGCAGTGAGAAGAACAAATGGTTGAGAAAGGACAGAGGAAATTGGTTTGAGTTATGTACATCTTCGACGTAAGTTTTTACCTGAAGAATCTAGGCTTATTCTCAGAAGTTTTGACCGCCCCAGAATGCAGCGAGGTGATATCATGATCAATTACATATTAAGAAGAAGCGTAGGGGAGGCACTTTCCGCATCTGTATACCGCCGCTGTTCAGTCATTAATGTGGAAGTCAGCATCATGACTTATCTAGCCAGCTTGGATCAAGGCTTTCTGGGAGGCAATTTGATATTATGAATGAAGACAGTCTGCTCCTTCAGGCAAGAAAGGGCAAATAAGAAGGCACATATAAGGAGACTAAAGTAAGAGTCCCTGTAGATGTCTGCAAAGTAGACATCGGATGTCGGAGAGTTCTTCTAAACACCATTCTAGTCAAGTAATGAATAGGAAAACTTGAGTTTGTTGTTTGATGATCCTATATACTTGACTTCGCAATCGACCGAAAGATGCATTGAATGATGGGAGAGTGACACTGCGGCTGAAGTTTAAATGATTCTCGCTTATCTTACTCTTAGCGCCAACACGTCCGAGCTTCAGGCTTGTGTAAAAGCCTTAACCAAGATTTCCTTGATACAATCTCTACAACAAACGTCCTCATCCTCTTTCACGAAAGGTACATGAATTGTACGTTCTTATTACCGCTACTCGAGCTAGCCGAATCCATGGCCTTCTTTTCTGGTTTAAAATATGCTAAGGACTCGTCGAAGGAAAGTTGTCGAACCATCTTCTTCTTGGCTACTTAACATTACTATGTGTGGCAACCCGTGGTTAAGAATACTTGCCACAGTTTCTGGGCCGAGATCTATAGCTGCTGGTGCAGAGAATCGTTCAACAGCCGCTCAAGAACCGTGGTAGGCTCTTCGTGCTCCGCTTTGAAGCACGACTGTCGAAATCACACCAGCATGTTATACTGGTTCCTCAGGCGCCTGCGTCGTGGACATGGAGTTCCTGCACTGCAACCGTTATGCAAATTTAGCACTTGTTCCACAGCATCTGAACGTCTCTTAATCTAGTCTCTTTCCCCCATACAACTCATGCATTGTCCTATCAAAACTTCGTTGAGAACTCCCAAGAAGAAACCTTTGCTTCATTACACCACATTACCCTGCAGCCCTTCTCTGGTGGTACAAATTTCCATTCCCGTCTACGTCTGCTATAACTAGAGAAAGGTATAAGATCCCGCACAAAGAGGGCTGTCCGGTAAATCTATCATGTAACATATGTGTACTCAGCATTATAGTTCCCTTTCGCTGCCATCACTTCCATCTGCCGCCTCAAACCCTAAAGCCCCTTATGTTATACAGCTATGTTTTATGCGTGTCCTGTAGCTCATCGGTAACACAGCTTCAGTTGGCGACAGATGAAGCATGACGCAAGAAGCTGTACAAGGTAGGTACCTGCTGCGCCCTATTGCTTTTGAGTCATCGCAAATTCGAAAAAGTTAAAGAATGAAGTCTGTTCAACGTAGTCAACCATTGTGCACGAATGGACGCACATTCTGCAAGCCTGGTCTAGCAATGCAGAGGGGAAGCTTGTACTTAGACAATCATTAAGGAATCAACATGGTTTATTGAGTATTTTATCCATGGGGTTGGGTTGTACACCAAATCTTCTGAGGTGCTCAGCTGTGGACAGAGGAGGGCATCGGGGAAGCCGTGGTGGTTTGGACACTGTGGTGACAGTAGTCTTCTAGAGAAATCGAAAAAAAACTTCTCTAACTAATGATGAAATAAGGTGATGGATTGTCCCGCTGCTGCAGGAACAAGCGAAAAGCTTCAAATCGCGACTCGCAACTCAACACTAGCCGGCTCAGTAAATTGCTTGAACCTCGAAAACATATCCAACTCTTCAACTGATGTGTCGCACGATTAATGCGACCAAACCGATTTCGCATATTTCCGAACTTTGAGCCTTCGAAGCTTTAACGCTTGTGTCGCCAAGTATGGCCGCTGCTCAAAGCTCCTCCGTGCCTCCCTCTAACGTTGAATACGGTGGCGGTATGTAAGGCTCCAGATCAGAAGAACCGTGTCATGTCATTGGCTAACAAATCGCGTAGACGAAATCTCCGCCCTTGTGCTTGACCCAGGGTACTCGACAACGCGCGCTGGGTTTGCTGGAGAAGATGTACCCAAGTCAGTCACGCCGTCATATTATGCGACGATACCCTCGGGATCGGATCGCAAATACTTATTCGGCGATAACTCAATACACAACCCTCTGTCAAACATTTCGATAGGGAATCCCATGTCTACGGACGGCACGGTGGAAGACTGGGATACCGCGATGAACTTATGGGAATACGCAATCACATCACGACTTACGAACGTAAAATCAGGGAACCCTCTCACGAACGGACTTAATGACAAACACGACGATATGGACGCGGAAATGGAAGGCGTGGAAAACCAAGAGAGGCCTCTAGAGGAGAACCCTCTAATGATGACGGAAACGGGCTGGAACTCGGGCAAAGGTCGGGAAAAAGGCATCGAGATAGCCATGGAGAATTGGGGCTGTCCTGCATATTGGCTCGCACGAAATGGTGTCTTAGCGGCGTAAGTCCGCTCTCCAGCGCTGCCCTTCAAATCACTAACCCCTTACTAAGCTTCTCCGCCGGCAAATCCATGGCCCTTGTCATCGACATGGGCGCCTCCTCTATCTCAATCACCCCCGTGCACGACGGACTCATCCTAAAAAAAGGCGTCGTCCACTCCCCCCTCGCCGGCAACTTCCTCTCCTCACAACTCCGCCTCCTCTTCTCCACCTCCTCCTCCCCAATCCCTTTAACCCCCCACTACCTTATCACCAAAAAACTCCCTGTCGACGCTGGCCTCCCCGCCAACGCCACCTACCGCACCTTCCCCGCCTCCACTGCCCCCGCCACCTCTTTCCGCAACCTCCAGGAAGAGCGCGTCCTCACCGAATTCAAAGAATCCGTCGTCCAAGTGTGGTCCGGCCCCGGCAAACTCGCCGGCCACACCCCGCAAGGCGGCACCAACCTCGACCTCGCCAAAACGTACCCGGGCCGCCCTTTCGAAATGCCAGACGGCTGGAACCAAATGTTCGGCGCCGAGCGCTTCCGCGCCGCCGAGGGCATCTTCGACGCCAAAATGGCCCTCACCGACGCATCGACGCCCGCGCCGCCCGCCTCGCAAACCCTACCGGCCCTGATCCAGCAGTCCCTGGCGGCAGTCGACACGGACGTGCGGCCGCACCTGCTGCAGAACGTGGTAGTAACGGGCGGCACGAGTTTGCTGTACGGGTTTACGGAACGGCTGAATCAGGAGCTCACGATGATGTACCCTGGGACGAGGGTCCGGATTTCGGCGCCGGGGAATACATATGAGAGGCGGTTTGCGAGTTGGATCGGGGGCAGCATATTGGCGAGTTTGGGCACGTTTCATCAGATGTGGATTTCGAGGAAGGAGTATGAGGAGCATGGGGTCGGGATTGTGGAGAAGCGGTGTAAGTGAGTTTGGGGGAATTTATGGCATTTAAAATCGTCTTTCTATGAGCCGGAAAGCTTGGGAGGTGGCAAGGGTTGGTACCGCGATCTCACTGCCAAAACGTCTCGCCAGTGCTAAACTATTTCTTCCTCAATTAATCATGGAATGGACATCTAGTGAAGCACACCGAGAGACCCACTAAAACACATTTACTTCTTCACCATTGTCTGGTGCTTGACAGGGAAATGTTACGGTCCCGCATATGCTTAAAATTTTAAGCAGTATTTCCAGCTGAGTAATTGATGCCAAGATCTAGAAACGTCCTCCCCTCCTTCCCCCTCCATTCATCGCACCTGTTCCCCTCTCCTATCCTAAGCACCCATAACCATCAATCTAGCTCCCGATTCCACGGTTCCAATCCTCATCAAACCATACCAGTGCCGACGTTTGGAGGAGTTCGTGTCTTGATTTACGGCTGCAAAATTCTGGGCTTGGGGGCACGAGAGTGACGGTCTTCTTTGCAAAGGTGGGTTGTTTCGAGCATTTTGGTTCGTTCGTTGGAGAAGTTAGATATCCATCGGCTATATCCAGGCAGCGAGGTCGAGGCAAGAATAAATGCCATTTCGATAGCTGTCCATGATAGCGCGGCCGCGCTCTTGGGGGAAGAGAATATCTCTCGGTAGGAGGCATCCATCACTTTAGCCCGGGCCTAGGGGATGGAGCAAAGTTCTTTCAATAATTTCTGGCGAGCGTTTTTGCTCTTGGTACCATAATTGACGGCCAACTTCGCCAGCATCTTGAAAGCCGTATCGATTTGCGGGCCCTCGTATGTGGCGCCAACCAAAGGGCCAGTGTGGAAAACGCTGAACTTGAATTTGCAGCCGTCGGTGCCAGGTACTACCGGGTTTTTACCAATCGCAGGAAACATGACTGGAATTTTCCTTGACCCGGCTTCGTAAAGGTGGGTGAATGAAATGCGCTCGAGAAGCGGAAATCTGGTGTGACACCCCGCGAAGACTGATGCCCAAGTGCCGTTTTCGAGAAAGAGATACTTTAAGGAAAGATCATGGAGGCTGTCGCCGAAGCGGAGGATGAACTTTGAAAGGATTTCCCCTGGAATAGTAATGATGTCAAGGCTGAGACTTTGAAGTCTAGGTAAGGTGTCTGCGGAACAAAGTCGATTGATGAACAGCACGGAATATTCATCGTTATAAGACTCTATATGCAGCTTGTGGAGATCTTTGTTACGGAGGACAAGTCCAGTCGCCGAATCCACAATGCCAGGTGACAAGGTGTGCTCTAGAAAAAGATCTTGGCCGTGAGCCCATCGCGAAATAAATTTCGGCCCTTGATCTCGAAGGAAACGTAATTGCCTCGCATCTATCGTGAATTCTCCGTATGTTGAGAAGGTTACACATAGCGACCTGACGGGAGATGCAGTTTCAAAAATAATTCTTAGGACGATTGCAACAGCATCGCTGGGCCTTAAGTCCTTTGGCTCGTCGAAACATTCCGTTTGACGGCCAGGATAGACTTGAAATGATCTGCAATTCGTAAGGTTGAGAAGGATACTGCGCAATTGATCGAAGCCTGGTGAAGGAAAAACTAAATGACCAGAAGTATGTCGGGTCCAATTGAAACCTTGTCCAAGCTTGCCGGGACCCCCTCGTATAAGCAAGCTTTGGACCTGATGTCGGAGACCCTCATGTTTTGAGATTTCTGTTAGCTGTTGGAGACCCTTGTAACTAAGGTCAGTCTGTATCTTATTGAAACACTCACGGCCAAAGCTGTGAAAGGCTTTTAGGCTGACGATTTTGCAAACGAGACGCAAGGCGAATAGGTCTGTACGTTCAAGGTTGCTGGCAATGATATCGATCAGCTCTGGAGCTAGGGTAGGAAGAGTGGAAGCCATATGTGTCTCAGTGCATAAGAAAGGTTCGAGTATATATTGAGGAACTGGCTCGTGTGTCATTGGGTTTATCTAGTCGAAGTACCAGAAGTGTTGAAAATCACTGGTCTGAGGTGCAACAATTTCACATGCAGATCACTTCCGCAAAAAACACGTAGAGTCCCCTCCTAACTCTCAGTGTGCTCCAACGGAATAACATGTGGGATACATCGAGTATCGGGTGCTTGACATAGTCTAAGCAAAGCACTGGAGTTTCAGGAAAGCTACAGAGAAATTTCACATTTCGGATTCTCCTACCGGTCACCCCTATCGTAGTGGAGTAAGATGTAGAGCCGAAAAGGTGGAATGATCGTCTCTCCTCAACCGAAGTACAAAACGTTATATCTACCGACTGCTCTTATCGTTTTGCAAGGATTACATGGCCAGACTCTGTCATCAGTGGTTTAGATTGAAAAGTAGAACATGTCTCCGTCGTTAAGGACAACGGCCATATGAATCTGGAGAATGTCGGGACTAAACTTCCAATGAAAAGGATCGCTGCGAGACGCATGATCAAGAGCACAAGCCTGGTCCGCACACGGCCCAGGAACTCTCATTGTGCAGCATTGAGGAGTGTACTTTCCGTAAAGCTTCCTAACGTGTTTTTATAACCTCTCAAAGACGGACGAGGATAGCTAAGGTTAACTTCCAAGGGCTTTAATCCATACTCGTCATGGTTGTTTGAAATGACGCCGTTGGCGAAGGAAGAATACCGCAGTAATGTGAATTACTTAGTAAAACGAATCTGAAACGTATTGAAAAAACACCTGGCCCCTTACGAGAGTGGATCTTCTCTGGGCACGCCATTCTTCCAGCAGAACTTGACCCTTAGGTGTTTGATTGGAGCTTGCCATGTCGTCCATCAGATTGTGTGGAACACTTTGTCTCTCACATCCTCCAAGATCTTTTACCATTTGACACGGATTGGAAGATCTCGTTCACAGTGTATTGATTGCATCGTATTGATTGGTTGTGTAAAGAATGACTGCGAAGTATGCTCAATTGATCAGGAGAAATCACTAGGATTCAACGAAGAGAAGCAAGAGAGTAGAGTAATGTCACTCCACTCGGGACCATCGTTGGGCTTGAGAAAGTAATCTCGATCGTTGTGGGCTTTGTAATTGCAGTGAAGACGGGAATCTCACCTTCATGCCAATAATAATCTGCATCCCATTAATCTCCGAGTAAAGTGCCCCTACAGAAATGTTGAACTGTTAATCTCAAGGGGTGTGGTAACACAGAAATCAAGGACTGCCGTCGTCTGGCAGTCCTGGCAGTCAACAGGTGAACAGGTTGGCTTTGTGACAACGCCGCGATAATTAGTAACCATGATCGGCCCCACGGGAATCTTCCGTCCCCACCCAGGCGCAGGCGCAGCCGCACACCCGCAGCTTCCCACGTTTCACCTGCCAACTTTCATCTTCTTTCTTATCCATGTGCCTCAGATCCCGAAAGTTCTAGGGCATGGTTCTGTTGGACTGTAGTTCACCGATCTAATAAGACACCAGACGAGCGATCAAGCTTGGGTACTGCCTCCCTTCCAACGCAATGTGCTCGAAAAAGGATTGGAGAAGGACTTATACTTGACATCTATCCCACACCACAGGGTTTATTTACGGCCAACCAACGTCGTCTCTGACTATATCCATCAACATGGATTGATTCCAAGAGGTTCCCATGGGTATGAGGCAATGGTGCAACATTTGATCTCGTGTATCAGGATAGCCTCTGAGCTTTATACTTTCGAGAAGAAGGGGTCTAGCCTTACCATTCCGACACCGTACGTTAACAGCTGAGCAGCCACAATTCTGGCCATACTCTCGTCTTTGACAACTGCAGAGCTTCGTTACGTTTCAGCCATGAATTCATAGTACTACTTCTTGGGAACTTTCTAGACTCCAGAATTAGTAGCATTTACCATTTGGTCTTCTTATCTTTCGAAACTTCGTACTTGTACCAAGACTGTTGGCCTTCAGGGTTCTTTTCGAGTGTCTCCATAGGGGTTCTACTTTCCTTCCATAATGCTGGCACGGTCGCCACCGTTTTTCTTGCCCTTAAGCGAGCAACGTTCCTAATCATCTACGAACATCATGCAAGGTATCCATCCTGTGCCACAATGCAAAACAACCATCCCGTTTCCACTGTTTCAAACTTGCGAATATTATGCCTTGTGTTTCATACTACCCACAAATTGTATGGAACCCACATTGCACTGACGCTCTAGGCCTGAGCACATCTGAATTATTCATTTTTAATTTCGTATAGGCATCATCTCAATACCTATGCTTCGGCCTCAAGCTTGCGTCATGAAGGATCTTGTAAGATTGAGCTTTCCCAATAGAACATATAAAGAGGGGGTTTTCCCTCTCAAGTCATTGCTCCTTCTTATCAAACATCTCTATACATTCGTTGTATTATAGAGATTCCGTCATTTCTTCTTACAAAAAATTCTCTTCTGATCTTGCTTCTACTTGCTAGTCCAGCACGTCTAAATTTTTTTAACAATGCGCCCGTTTTTACTATGTGTACTGGGCGCGGTAATCGTCAGCGCTTTCGAAACCTTCAAACCCAATGGAACCACTGAAGGCGTTTTCCCTTCTCAGACGAAGGGGCCACAAATGACGGTTTCGCAATCTATCGGCGCTTCTCTAGCAATGTCTGGAACCGCACTTCCAATATCAACCGGCACGTCTCCTTCAAACAACAGTACTAATGGAACCTACATGAATACTATTCAGCCCCCAGGAACTAAACCAAAAACTATCAAGGATTCGCCGCCAGCACAACAACCCGAGCCCACGTCAGCTGGGTTATACACTACAGTAACTGAAGAGCTCCAGATATCATCAACAACATGGTACCAACCTGTGGTAACAGTACCTACTCCATCCCCAATCAAGCTAGCTCCCACAGTGGCACCAGTACGCGACCCTTCCAACCCTCAAAACATTGTCCCAAAGGTACAGATAGGCTTGGATTACGCCGAGAGTGCCAACACTGGTATGTATCTCTTCTAGTCCGTCAAGGTCGATCAAAGACGGAAAGTTACCAAAGCTAATTGATCCATATAGATTCTAATAACGCGAATCGTGCAGCAAGTGTGAACGTAGAGTTTCAATATCCCACCGTGGTCCTTGAGCATATTGACTCTATCAGCAACGTAACATGTCCATCGAGCAACAAGCTTGTCGTGGTTTTCACCAACCCGGATCTCTTCCAGAAAGCGGTTGGTTCATGGCCCAAAAGCGATTTTTGCCTGGTCAACAATGCCGATGGATGTGGTAATACCCCTAATCAGCGAAATGTCTTTTGGGCAGCCAGTTATACAGCAGATAGTGGAAGCCTCACCATTGAAACAACCGGTCAAATGATGGGTCTGAACGAACCCAAAGTCGTCAAGAATTTCGTGGCACAATTTGGTCATTATGCTTCTGCCCAGGCTGTTCCCAGCCCAGCGACGACCCAGACACCTCAGAAACGTGATCCTTCAGCAAAAGACTGGATTAGTAGTAAGGATAGTGCTATGAAGAGTGACATCACTAGCAAAGAAACTGCTGCAAAGAGTAGCATCACTAGCAAAGAAACTGCTGCAAAGAGTAGCATCACTAGCAAAGAAACTGCTGCAAAGAGTAGCATCACTAGCAAAGAAACTGCTGCAAAAAGTAGCATCACTAGCGAAGCAAGTGCTGTAAAAAGTAGCGTCAGCTCGGACGCGTCTGCAGCCGAGAAAGGGTTTTCAAAAGGCGCTACCGAGACTATCAGCTTCAGCGATGGACCGAAACCAACGGAATTGAGCCAATCACCATTTGGCCAAGCTGAAAAACTCACGACTGTCGACGGTCTGACGATTTGGTGCGTTGATTGCGGCGCCAGCGGTACCATCGACCTATCGGGAGAAATAGCTACGAACAGCGATAAAATTACTGCAGGCTCCCTCAACTTTCAAGCACTCGATTTCAAAATCCCGTTCACCTTTGGCTTTGAAGCCAAGGGCATGACGATCAGTCACGATTTCAGCCATCCGTTACCCGAGATACCTCTAACTCCGTTTGAGGTCGAACCATTCTTCTCTATTGGACCTAAGCTCACCTTTGCCATTGACCTTAACGTAGCGGTAAGTGCAACCGGGAACCTTAAGGCAGGAGTCAATATGCATTGGGCAAATGCCTCAGCTTCAATGGATATTGTCAAAAGCGATTCCAAGACGCTTCAAAAAGGCGGATGGATTCCTGATGTGGAGAAAGTCTTTGACTTCTCCGGAGGAGAAATGGCCATTAACGCCTCTTTGGGCATTCCAATGTCATTTGAAGTTGGGCTGAGCTTGTGGAGCCACCCGGTATCGAAAAACATCAGCATCACAGACAGGCCAACTGTTCAACTTGACAGCAACTTCAATATTCCGGGCAAGTCTCGTCGAGACCACGTCCGGGATCTGAAAGTTCGCGATAAGCAATGTCCTAATGGTATTGATGAGACCATCGGATTCACAAACAATGTGAATGTTAATGTCTTGGGTTTGTGGTCAACGCAACTGGAATCTTTCTCTACCTCTCTTTGGAGTACTTGCATCAAAACTGCTGGACACTCCACTTCGACGTCTTCGTCTTCGAGCTCTTCATCTCCATCAACAGCCCTTGTCAAAACCACGACTTCGGGTCTTAGAAACTCTACTACTCCAACCTCAACTCCCTCGGTTATACAAATCTTGCCAACCGGCGGCTCAGGCAGCACCGGCTCCTCGCCGAAAAACTACAACTCCACCGCGTCGAACGCCTTTACCAATTCTCCTTCGTACGGCACGGCCGTCCCAACCCTAACCGACACCTCCGGCAGCACCGGCTCCTTTCCGCAAAACTACAACTCCACCGCCACAGCGCCGAACAGTCTGGCTGGAACTCCTTTGTACGGCACATCCCTCCCAACCCTAACCGGCGGCTCCGGCAGCACCGACTCCTTTTCAAACAACTAC
>JAABUO010006577.1_pt1 | contig 13339 bp, 11 predicted proteins | sample 5559291 | NCBI WGS metagenome assembly JAABUO01 (sample SAMN10711878, study PRJNA513372) | rock metagenome | isolation source: Antarctica rocks | place: Antarctica: Victoria Land, Finger Mt sud | reverse complement strand
CTGGATCGGACGGACGCACCATCGTATCGCCCGATACCAGGGTTATCTCGACCGTCTGACAGCCCTCCAGCGTCTGGAGCAACCGCAGAATCCTGTTGTTGCCAGCATGGTCACCGGCCCCCGCGATGTCCAGCATGACGTAGACGGCCGCCACATCGAGGCCGTAACGCTCCTTCACGCCCGCCAGTCGCGGCACATCCTGCCAGGCTGGCTCGCTCCAGAGCGTCAGATATGTGGCGTCATAGCCCAGGTCCGCGAGCATCGCGCAGCGCGCGTCAAAGTCATAGGCCCCCAGCGGGGTGTAAAACGAGGTATCCATCGCATAGAGCGCGTAGCTCATTGATCAAACCCTTTCCCTTCCCCTAAGCTCTCATCGTCTCTCCGGCGTATCGCCCTAGCCATGCCGCGCATCGGCGTCCCCCGTGGGGTCATGCTCGTCGAGCGGCGGCGGGGGCGCGAAGCGGCGCGCGATCGCTATCTCACGCGTCCCCTCCCGCGCCGACCGCTCGATACCCAGCATGACTTCCAGGACGTGCGCCGCCTGCTCCGCCGCCATGCGCGGGCGGCGTCCCTCGCGCGCGGCCTCGGCCAAGTCGACGATGGCGCGCGCCCAGTTGGGGGCGGCCTGCGGATCGCGCGGAGGAATCGCGCGCCACTCCTCCTCGCCGCGCATGCACACTCGCACGGCCGCGTCGAAGCGGTGGAAATCGTCCAGCCAGAGCGAGCCGTCCGAGCCGTGCAGCTCGACGGGGGGCATGGTCGTTTTGGCGACGGCGAAGCTCGCATGAATCGTCCCCGTCACGCCGCTCTCGAACCGCAGGAAGCCGGTCACATGGTCGGGGACCTCCACGGCGAAGCGTTCCCCGGCCCGCGGCCCCGTGGCGATAGCGCGCACGGGGATGGCGATGCCCGCTTGTCCCCACACATGCGTGATCGCGCCCAGGATGGTCGTCGCGAGCGTCAGTGAATAGACGCCGAGGTCGAGCAGCGGGCCCGCGCCGGACTGGTAGTAGTAGCGCGGATCGGGATGCCAGGCCTCGTGTCCGGGCGTGGTGACGGCGAGGATGACCTCGTGGATTGTACCCAGCCGCCCCTCGCGTATCCATTGCCAGGCGGTGCGTTGCGGCGCGCCCAGCGTGATGGAGGGGGCGCAGGCCACCAGCAAGCCGCGCATTCGCGCGCTGTCCACGATACGGTCCGCGTCCTCCAGCGTCAGCGCCAGTGGCTTCTCGCTGAAGACGTGCTTGCCTGCGGCCAGCGCCGCCAGGGTCACCTCTAGGTGGGCGGCGGGGTTGGTGAGGTTCAGCACGATCCCCAGGTCGTCGCGGGCCAGCAGCGCGGCCACATCCGGTACCACCTCGCAGCCGAAACGCGCCGCCGTCGCGCGGGCACGCTCTGGGTCGGCGTCGGTGCAGGCGACGACGGCGAGGCTATCATCATAGGTCTCGGTTATCCATCTCAGGTAGGATTGCGCGATATGTCCACATCCGATAAAACCGAGACGCGCTGGCGTTTGTCCCGTCATATTCGCCTACTTTCCATGCCGCATATCTTAACGTGTCCTGTCACATCAACGCCCCGGTCGTTGCGCATGGCGCATGGCGCACGATGCGCGGCTACGTCGCGCTAAGCGCCCCCGCAGTGAGGCCTTTAATAAAGTTGCGCCGTTGCGCGACGTAGAAGATGAGTAGTGGCAACGTCGCAAGTACCACCACCGTCAGCACCAAGGGCACGTTCATCCCGTACTGCCCTTCATATTCCCAGGTCGCGAGCGGTAGCGTCCGCTTGTCCACGCTTTGTGTCAACACGAGCGGAAGAATAAAGTTGTTCCAGCTGTTGATGAACGCGGAGATGGCTACGGTGGCCAGCGCCGGGCGCGCCAGCGGCAAGGCCAACTGGGCATAGCGTCGCAGGTATCCGGCTCCGTCGATGCTCATGGCCTGCTCCAATTCGATGGGAATCGCGCGCATGAAGGCCGTCAGGATGAACACGGTGATGGGCAGGCTCGTCGCCGCGAAGGGTAACAACAGGCCGGGCAGGGTATCGTAGAGGCCGACGCTTATGGAGAAGCGGTAAATGGGGATAATGGCGGCATAGATCGGGACGGCCAGCCCCGACACGAACAGCAGATAGAGCACGCCGTTGAGCCGCCCTGGTATGCGCGCGATCGCGTAGGCCGCCAAGGAGCCCACGAGCATCGAGAGGAGGACCGCGCCGACAGACGTGATCGCACTGTTGAGCAAGTAGCGGAAAAACTGCGGGCCAAAGACGGTGGTATAGTTCGACAGTGTGGGATGGGGCAACGTCCACGGGGCGGTGGCGAGCGCGTCCTGCTGCGTCTTGAGCGTCTCGATGATGGTATAGACGATCGGGACGAGGACGACGACCAGCCACAACAGGGCGGCCAGCGTGACGAGCGACTGGCTGCCCAGCCGCCGGAGGGTCAGGCCACGCCGCGTGACCCCGATGGATCGCTTCCGAGCGCGCGCAAGTGCCATATTACTCCTCCTGTAAAAGCCGCGAGAAACGAACGATCAGGGCGGATATCACAAACGAGATGACGAACAGCAGGACGGCGATGGTTGAGCCATAGCCGATGTCCTGATCCTGGAAGGCCGCGCGATAGATATAGAGGGCCAGCGTAAACGAGGCGTTGCCGGGACCACCGGTCGTCATGACGTAGATGAGGTCGAAGTAGACCAGCGATCCGGTGACAAGCAGCACGAGCACCGTCACAAAGGTCCGTTTGAGCAGCGGAATGGTGATAAACCAAAACTGAGTCCAGCTTCCCGCCCCATCGATCCCCGCCGCTTCGTACAGATCGTGGGGGATACCAAGCAGGCCGGCGTTGAACATGAGGATATAGAAGGGAATGTATTGCCACAAGACAACCACGGTCACCGCCCAGATGGCCCACGTCGCGCTGCCTAACAGCCCTGGCGCTTGCTGGCCGAACGCGCTATAGATGTAGTAGAGGGGGCCGAACTGCGGGTTATAGAGGCCGGTCCAGGTAATCCCGATGGCGACCGAGGACACCAGGAGGGGGACGACGTAGATGCTGGAGAAGATCGTGCCCAGGCGCCCCAACCGTTGCACCAGCAGAGCCACGGCGAGCCCAATCGGAATCTCCACAACGACGGAACTGACGAGAATGATCATCGTATTACGCAACGAACTGAGCACACTGCCATCTTGGAGCAGGCGCTGCCAGTTGGCCAGACCAATAAAGCGTGGGGCTCCGATGCCGTTCCACTGCTGCAGCGAGTACCAGACCGAGGCCACGATGGGGTACAGGAGATAGACGCCGAACAACAGCAAAGCCGGCGCGGTGAAGAGCAGCACCACCATGGTCTGTCCACCCAGGATGCGCGCGGCGAGGCGAGGCTGGGGCCGCGGGAGAGTACGCGCTTGGTACGCATCGTTCGATCGAGCCATCGTCCTACCCTGTCTTCTATCTGCCTATCCGCGCGAATAACAACTCATATTCCTGTCCATTCAGTTCCAGGAACTGAATGGACAGGCAGCTAGATAATCTATTTCTCGACAAACGCTTAATGGTGGCTGGCGTAGTAGGCCACCGTCTTCGCCTGCATTTGGCTGGCAAACTGCTGCGACGTGATCGAGAGCGCAAAGAGCGACGACGTGAGATCCAGGAAGTCCTGGGCAAGCTGCGGGGGCATCAGCTGGTCAACCGGCTGCTGAAAGCTTGATGACGCCTTCAACAGGTTCACTTGCTGCGTCAATAAGGGGTCATGCACGCGACTCAGATCGAGGCCCTGGACGGGTGGAACCGAACCGCCAGTCAGCAGTTGCTGTGAGAAAGTGGGGTTGAGCGCTTCCTTGAGGTAGGCGATCGCCGCAGCCTTGTGCGGGCTATCGGCCGATACCGAGTAGTAGTTGGCCGGGTTGCCGACAAGATCATGGATAGAGCCTTTGCCACCTGGCACGGCCGGTACGGGGAAGAACCCCATATTCTTGGCCGCGAACTGCGGCGCATCGTCCTGGGCGAGGCGGAACTCCCAGACACCCATAAACATCATCGCGGTGCGCCCTGCGTAGAGCAACTGGGCCGCGTCGGCACCCGCATGATAGTCAAACCCGGCGAAGCCATTCTCGAATGCGTTCTGTTTGGCGAGATCCTGGGCCATTTGCGCCGCCTTGATCCAGGCCGGCGTGTTGAACGACGCGCCCGGCTTCTGCTGCGCGATAGCGCTGAGTGCGGTGGGGCCGGCGATACGATTCGCCAGGTATTGCACGATGATCATCTCCGGCCAAATGACCTTGCCCGCCATAGCGAAGGGGATGACGTTGTGGCTTTGCAGCGTCTTGGTCACCTGCAGGAGTTGCGGCCACGTCGTGGGTACCGATAGGTGATACTGCGCGAAGATGGCTTTGTTGTAGATCACCACCTCAGGCTGCGACTCGTTGTAGGGCACACCGTAGACATGGCCGTTGAAGGTGGCCGCGGCCAGAACGGAGGGTTGGTAACGGTTATACCAGGACGGATCGCCCTTGATGGCGCTGGTCAGGTCGACTACCGCGCCGGACTTGACGTAGGACTGGAGGACGCCACCACCCCAACCCATAAAGATATCGGGCGCGTGGTGCGCGCCGACGGAGATAGCCAGCTTCGTCTTGTAGGGATCGGCCTGATACCACACATACTGGACGGGTGTGGATGGATGCGCCTTATTAAAGGCGGCGGCCATCGCGAGCAAATGGTTCTGCTCAGTCCCGGTCTGGATGTCCCAAACGGTGACGGCGGCCGGCGCGCTCACGCGCGACGCCGCATGTGTGCTGGCGCCAGCGGGATGACCCGCCAGTGGAGAGAGTAGTATGGCCGTCAGCGCGAGCGCGCTGACCAGTACTGCGCGGACCGGTGATCGATGCGTGGACTGTGCTTTGGTTGTACAATTATTCATTTTCGGCCTTCCATTCGACGAACGAACAACGATGCGGCCATATAGACGCCGCGATTTGTGTGCTTGGCGCCAGATGCGTGAAATGACGTGCGTGCTCCCCTTCCTTTCTCGCCGTACGATGTCTGACATCACCCCCTCATGTCATTGGAATCACCCCCTTATGTCGGTGGGCGCCACGGCGCGCCCCTCCTCCGCCGACTGATAGGCCGCCTCGACGAGAGCCATCGTCTTCAAGTTGTCGTGGCCCGAGATCTCCGGCTCCGTCCCCTCCTCGATCGCGCGCATGAGTTGGCCCATCGTGCCGATAAAGGCCTGCGGGAACCAGCATTCCTCCCAACGCGGCTGGAACCAGTAGCCGGGCTGACGCGTGGTCGTGAAATCGAGCGTGCTCGGGCTGGCAGCCGGATAGTCCGGCCACCCGATCATGCCCTTGGCCATGCCCTCGGTCCCCTCGACCCGCCACTCGATGCCGGCGTCGATCCAGGTGAAGCAGTTGTCGATCCCGATAGCCCGTAAGCCATCGGCATACTCGAGGGTGTAGAACGCCATTCCGTCGGTGTGCGGGAAGTCCGTGCGCGGGTCCGTGCGTACGCTGGCCAGGATGCGCTCCGGGTCGCCAAACAGGAAACGGTACGCGTCGAGGTGGTGGATGCTCATATTCAGGATGGCTAGGCGGTCGTAGGTTTTGAGGAACTCCTGCCAGTGTGGCCGCGCGTGCATGGTGATCTGCGCTACGACCGGGTCGCCCAGGTAGCCGCGCGTGATCAAGGTCTTGAGCGCGCGCATCGACTGGTCGTAGCGCATGTTCTGGTTGACCGCGAGGGTCACGCCGGCCGCATCGCAGAGCCGCACGATCTCGCGCGCATCGGCAAGGGTTGTCGCTACCGGCTTCTGCGCCAGGATACCCCTGAGGTGGTCGGCGTGTGTGACGGCCTCGCGGACGATGGCCAGCTGCTGGTCCGGTGGGTACGCGATGTCGACGATCTCGACGGCGGGGTCCGCGAGCAGGTCGCGCCAATCCTCGTACACACGTTCGATACCATGTTGCGCGGCGGCGGCGCGCGCATTGGCGGGCGTGCGTGAGGCGAGGGCGACGACGTTGAAGCCCGCTTCACGGTACGCCGCCAGGTGCACGTCCCGCATGATGAAGCCGCTGCCGATCGCGCCGATGCCGTAGTCAGTCTTGCGGCCGAGCGACGGCCCGTACGCGAGATCGAGATCGAGGTTCAGGGTCTGCGTTGCCATAGCCTCCTCCTTAGGCTCCAACCGCGTCGCGGACGCCAACGTCCCGCATCAGATCCGCGGTATGCGCATAGGCTTCGGTCACCCAGGCGACGATCTGATCCGGTTCGGGGGAATATTCGAGCTCGATCGACACGACGCCATCGTAGCCCGCCTCCTTCAGGCCCTGTAGATAACTCTTGAGCGGTGTATTGCCGCGGCCGGGCGGCAGGTCGCCATGCGTCTCGCCGTTGCAGTCGGAGATATGGACGTGGGCGATGCGCCCGCGGAGTTTCGCGATCTCCGACGCGTCGATGCGCTTGAGCCACAGGTGCGAACAGTCGATGTTGGCCTTGACCGCCGGGTTAGCGACGTCGTCGAGGAACCGCGCCATCTTATCAATCGTGTTGACAAGCGACAGGTCGAACGGCTCAAGCTCAAGCGCGACCTCCAATCCCTTGGAAGCGGCGTACTCACCGATCTGACGCGTGTTGTCGACGGCGATCGTCCACTGGTCCTCGGGTGTGATGACCTCCTTTTGCCAGGTGTACTCCCCCAAGACCAGCAGCAGGTTCTTGGCGTCGAGGTCGGCGGCTAGATCGAGGTGCCGCTTGGCGCGGTCGACGTGGAAGCGCGCCACGGAGGGATTGAAGTCGGCGATGCCAAGGGCCACGCAGACGACTGAGGGCGACGGGAGACCGGTGTCCTTGACGTCTTGCACGAGTTGACGGTACTGCTCCTTGGAGAGATCGAGCGGGTCGGCGAACACGTCGAGCGTGTCGAAGCCGATCTCCTTGGTCTTCTCCAGTCCCGCCTTGCCCTCCAACGGAGAGCCGAACCACGCCGAGTTGATCAAGCCGAGTTTCATGTCATGCTCCTTTGCACATGCAGCCTGCTAGGTGAGATGGGTGTGCGCGTTAGGTCTTATAGGGCGGGTCGCTCTCCGTCCGTGATGCGGCGGCGCCGTTCGACATAGGCGGGCAGGATCGTCGCGCCGCTCTCATCGCTAAACCAGGCGAAGGGGTCGGTGCTGCACACCAGCGCGATGTTAGCCCAGGGATTGAACGAGCCGCTGCGCACGATGGCCTTGGCCCGCGGCGCGGTCTCCGCGATCAGGCGCTCGTGGGTCGTGGCGTGAAAGGTCGCCCCGCTGCCCGTAAAGATGTCTTGTAGCGCGTGGTAGAGCCGGCGATTGTGGGTCTCGACCTCGGCGGCGACGTGAACCTCCTCGACGAAGATCTCCTGGCGCAGCACGCGTACGATGTCCAGCACATCGGGCAGCCCTTCGTAAAAGCCCAGGTCGATGCGCCAGGCGTCGCGTGGGATGGGAAAGCCCGCATCAGTGACCAGCAAGATATCCTGGTGCCCCATCGTCGCGACCGCTTTGGCCAATTCCGGATGCAGAATACGCTGCCCCCTCATACCTCCTCCTTACCGCTGTGCCCGTATGGGCCGCGACGCATCGTGACTGGCCGCGAAGAAACGATCCACCTCGGGACGCCGATGATAGGACGGCACGGTCTCGCGCACAGTACAACTGAGGGCGGCCGTGGCGTTGGCGTAGCGGACGGCCATCTCCAGGGAGCGTCCCTCGCCCAGCGCGGTCGCCAGCCCCGCGTTGAAAGCGTCGCCCGCGCCGCTGGTGTCGATCGCGTCGACGGCCGGCGCGGGCACGCGCATGGCCGCGCCGGGTCCAACGATGAGGGCGCCGCGCTCACCCATCGTCATGACGACCAGACGTGGCCCCAGGTCCAGCAACCGGCGTCCGATCTCCTCGTCGGGCGTGGGATCGGCCGGCTGGAGGCCCAGGCAGACGCGCGCCTCGGTCTCGTTGGGCGTGAGGATGTCGACGTCCGAGAGGTCCACCGCGCGCAGGTCTTGCGCGGGGGCCGGGTTCAGGACGACCTGGAGGCCGAGGCGGCGACCCGCCCGCGCCGCGTCCAACGCCGTCCGCAACGGGATTTCGAGCTGCGCCAGCAGCACCGCGCAGCGGGCGATATCCTCCTCGGCCGCCGCGAGGTCGGCCGCTCCCAGCAACTCGTTAGCGCCCATGTCGACCGTGATGATGTTGGCCCCGGCGGGCGTCTTGATGATGAACCCAGCCCCGGTCGGGCGGTCGTCGGAGCGCCGTAGGCGCCCGGCGCGGATGCCTTCGCACGCCAGGAGGGCGGCGAAGTCGCGCCCATAGTCGTCGGCGCCGACGCAGCCCACGAAGTGCACCTCGGCGTCCAGCCGCGCGGCCTGGACGGCCATATCCGATCCTTTACCCCCATACGTGTGCCGGAAGTCGCGCGCCAGCAGCGTCTCCCCTTCATGGGGGAGGCGGTCGACGTCCATCACTAGCGCGATGGCGTAGCTCCCGATGACGACGACGCGCGCCGGGTCTCGTCTCGTGCCGTCCATATTCATATAGCCACTACCTCCTCGGGGGTCCCACCCGGCCGGCATCGACCGAGAGAGCGGTATCGTTGACAGATCACCCAAGATGCTTACAGATCACCCAGGATATGGTGAGCCGTACTGGTCCCAATCATCTCGGCGCCGGCCTCGAACATCTCGAGCGTGCGCTCGGGTGAATTGACCTGGCCGGACGCTTTGACGCGCGCGTGGCGCACCGTGTCACGCAGCAACCGGACATCCTCCGCCGTCGCCGGGATGCCGCCCTTGCCCCAGCCGCTGGATTGCTTGACCCAGTGGACGCCCGCTTCGTCAGCCAGGAGCGCGGCCCGGCGCCGCAACTCGGTCGTGGGCAGCAGGCCGAACTCGAGCATGGCCTTGACGACGCGCCCATCGGCGGCATGGACGATCTGTACCATCTCGTCGCGGAACTCCTCGGTCATGCCGCTGAGCAAGAAACCGATGTTGGGCTGAAAATCCACCTCGTCGGCTCCTAGGGCCAGCGCCTCGCGGATTTGCATGACCTTGCTCCAGATACTGTCGTTGCCCATGGGGAAGCTGATCGCCGTGGCGACCTTAACCCCGGTCCCACGCAGCGTCTCCTTGCCGAGCCGTACCCAGCAGGGCGCGATCATGGCCGCGTCGACGCCGTAGGCGGCGCACCGCTCCAGGTGGCGCACGATGTCGTCGCGGGTCGCGTCGGGCGCGACGAGCGTATACTGGACGCGCTTGGCCAGTTGGGCGCGCGTGAGTTCTCCGAATGGAGTGCTGTAGGTACGCTCGGCGTGTGTTGTCATCGTATAGCCCTCCTTGTTGGCGTGTACGAATCTACCCGTTAGGAAGCCGCGCCCTCGGTAGCCAGATGCCGCGCATGCGTGAGCAATCGCGCGGTGACGTCTCGTAGGTCGGCGACCTCCACCGCGGTCGCGCTGGCGATGGACCCGTCGACGAGTGCGCTACAACGGTCGTGGATGTGCTCCAGTGTCTCCGCCGCCGGCAAGCCGCGAGCCTTGATCAACTCCGCCAGCCAGTGCTTACCGTACGCCGCGTGCATACCCTCATCCGCCCAGTCGAACTCCATGTCGTGCTGGCTCGCGGTATCTCCATAGGCACCGAAAGCCTCGGCGCGCTTGGTCTTCTTGCCGATATTCTTGGTCTCGAAGAAGTGCAGCATGCCCAGGCGGTAGATGGGGTCCTGATCACGGGCGCTGTCGTAGATGTATGAACCGAGCGGCAACTCGGCCGGGGCGAAGCCCCAGTCGCGCAGGCGTGTCCAGCCCATCAGGGCGTGCCGGCTCTCGTCGTACAACCAGCGCGCGGCGTCGGCGACGAACTCCCAGCCCAGCGGCGCGGCGAATACCTCAAGGATCGCGCCGGCGGTCTCGACCGCCCAGACCTCGTTAAGGTGACTGACGGCGCTGCGCAGTTGCAGGCTAATGCCGTCGCCGTACGGGTAGCTCGGGTCGACGTTGTCGGGCCAGTAGAAGCGTCCCAAATGGAAGCGAGGGTCGCGCGCCGGCGTTTGGACCAGGGCAAAGGGCCTGGCGCCTGGTAGGCGCGCGGGATCCCCGACGACGCGAGGGGCGTCGAGGCTCACCCCGCCCACGGCCTGTAAGTGCCCCAGGATCGCGGTCGTCCATTGCTCCGCCGCGGCGCGCTCACGCGGCTCCGCCGCGAGCATCGCCTCGACCAACGCGATCAACTCCTCCGCCTGCCGCTCCTTCTCCCGCGCGGCCAGGTCCAGGAAGCGCTTGGTTGGGCCATCGCCGAGGTCATCGGCCGCGGACAGGTACGCGCGATAGGCTTGACCAAGCGCGGGGATGAGAACGTGCGCGAGAGCGTGCAGGTATGCGGCGGCGTGCGGAGCGTGACGGGCATCCTCGTAGAGGGCAATGAGGGGCGCGTCGTCGCCGATCTCCATCAGCCGGCTAGGGTAGCGAAGCTCGAAGACACGTTGGCGCAGCTCACTCGCCGCTTGCGCGTCCTCCCAGACGAAACGGGGTACGGTCATCTTGGTCTCATAGTGGGCGACGGCTGGGAGCCAGCCGGCCTGGCCGCGGATGAGCGCGTCCTCGCAAAAGAAGAAGCGCTTGAGGATAGCCCCGGTATCGAGGCGCGCCAGGCGGGCGCGCGCCCGGTCGCTACGGAGGTAGGTATGGTCCGATACGGTCGTCATGTGCCCTCACCTCGACTACGGTGTCGCGCATATATCCGGGCGCGCGCCTTGGCGACGCTCCTTCCATCGCCACACACATGTCATGAACTGATCATGCGTACGATGGAATGAATCTACTATACGCCCCGTATCCCCCCATTGTCAAGCGCTTGCCGCGCCGCAGGTGCGCCACAGCAAAGTTCCCTTGTGCGGTGCGGCAGCCAACTGGCATGGCCGCTGTGCGCGTGCTGGGAACTTTTCTGTGGTGCACCCTTGATGGACTGTTAGTGTTGATGGGCCGATGGGCTGATGAACTTGGAAAACAGCGTCTTGACAAGAACATGCCCGTGCTGTTACTCTACCTTCACGACGCCACTTAAACGTTTAAAATACAGGGTAAGGGACGATGGCGACAATCAACGATGTGGCGCGGCGCGCTGGAGTCACCGCAGCGACAGTTTCTTACGTCGTCACGGGCAAAGATGGCGTTGGCGATGAAACGCGCACGCGCGTGCAGGCGGCGATCGAGGAGTTGGGCTACCGTCCCAACCTCGTGGCGCGCGGCTTGGTGCGGCGGCGCACGTATACGCTGGCGCTGCTATTGGTGACGATCACCAACCCTTTTTACCCGGAGGTCGCGGCGGAGGTCGAGCGCATCGCCCGGGAGCACGGCTATCATCTCGTGTTGTGCAATACGTATCACGACGCCGCGATCGGCCGCGCGTATCTGGACGAATTGGCGGGCCGCATGGTCGATGGCCTTTTGGTAATGTCTGGAAGCCTGGACGTATCCGATCTCCTCACCGTCATCCCACGCGTCGCGCCGACCGTGCTGGTTCAGACCGACGGAGGCGCTCCTACCCCGACTCTCCCGTGTGTTGAGGTCGACGTGTGTTGCGCCGGAAAGTTGGCCGCGTGTCACCTCATGGATCTGGGCCATCGTCGCGTCGCCGTGATCGCCCAATTGCCCGCGCATCAACCTCGCCTCGACGGATACCACGACGCCCTCGTGACGGCGGGCCTCGATCTGCCCGCCGCCGCCGTACGCGAGGGCGATTCCACCGTAGAAAGCGGCTATCGTGCGGCGGGCGCCCTGCTTGCACAGGTTGGCCGACCCACAGCTATCTTCGCCACCAATGACCTGATGGCGCTCGGCGCGATGGAGGCCGCCCTGGACGGAGGCTTGCGCGTGCCGCATGACGTTTCGATCGTCGGGCTGGACGACATCGCGCTCGGCGCGCATGTGCGCCCTGCCTTGACCACGGTCGCGATCCCGAAGCGCCAATTGGCCATGGAGGCTACCGAGTTGCTGCTCCGCGACATCGCGCGCGCCGGACACGACGCGCCTGTCCCCGCGTCGCGCGTCGTGCATCCATACCTTGTTATCCGCCACTCGACGGCGCCGCCGCCCAGGGTGCGGCGGCCGTACCGCCCTCACGCCCCCGAAAGACCGACCGAAAGGAGAGAAAGAGAAAGATAGACCAGACTGATCGGCGTTGAGGAGTGAACCTGAGCTCATCCATCGCATGCTAGATGCCACATAGCGCGCCGGGCCGTCGCCCGATGACAGCCGCGCGCGGCACTAATCAAGGAGGTATACCATGTCTATCTGTTCATCGTGTCGGAAGAACGCCGCGACGGTCGGCGTTGCCGGGTTAGTCCTGGCCGCCACAGTGATAGCTCCCCTGGGCACGGCTCGCACCCAGGCTGCCGCGCCCAAGGCGCCCATCACGATCACCTACTGGTCGCAGAACCTTGCGTTGCCCAAGGAAACCATCCCACTGTTCGAGCGGACGCACCCCGGCATTAAGATCAATCAGGTGATCGTCACCAACTACAACACGAAGGTGCGTACCGCCCTCAAAGCCGGTGGGTCGGGCGCCCCCGATGCTCTTCAAATGCAGTACAACGAGATCCCGTCATATCTGATCACCAATAAGCTCCTCGATCTGTCCCCCTATGGGGCCGCCACCCTCAAGCAGGGCTATATCCCCTGGGTGTGGGGGCAGGTGTCGCGCGGGGCCAAGGTGTACGCTATCCCCGCGGACCAGGGTCCCGTAGCGATGCTCTACCGCAAGGACATCCTGGACAAGTATCATCTGGCCGTACCCACGACGTGGGCGCAGTACGCGCGGGAGGCGGTGACGCTGCACAAGGCCACCCCCACGACGTACCTGGGCAACTCGCCCGTCGATGAGTTCACCTACCCCATCTTCCAGTGGCAGGCCGGCGCGCGCCCCTTCAAGGTCAACGGTTCGACCATCGCGGTCAGTTTCACCGACGCCGCCTCCCTCAAAGTGGCCAACTACTGGGGGGGGCTCATCGCACAGAAGGCGCTCGACACCACCCCCGCGTACACCCCATCGTGGTATACCGGGCTGGATAGCGGCCGCTACGCCACCTGGATCTGCGCCGCGTGGGGGCCACTCATCCTGAAGCCCATCGCGAAGGCGTCGGCTGGCAAGTGGCGCGTCGCGGAGTTGCCGCAGTGGACGCCGGGGGCTCATGTGTCCGCCAACTACGGTGGGTCCAGCTATGCCGTGACGGTGTACAGCCAGCACCCCAAGGAGGCGGCCATCTGGGCCGAATGGCTCGGGAGCAACTCATCCTCGCAACTGATCGAACTGAAAAACAACGTCTTCCC
>JAABUO010006574.1_pt1 | contig 13342 bp, 20 predicted proteins | sample 5559291 | NCBI WGS metagenome assembly JAABUO01 (sample SAMN10711878, study PRJNA513372) | rock metagenome | isolation source: Antarctica rocks | place: Antarctica: Victoria Land, Finger Mt sud | reverse complement strand
GCTTCGGTTGTTTTTTGAGCTAGACGCGACTTCTTCTTGTGTGGCAGGTCCTGGACAAACTTCCAGCTTGGACTGGGGGTGCGAGTTGCATAGTGGTGTACCGTAGGAAGACCTGCAAACAAAGTCAATGCTGTCATTAAAGCTGTTGCTTCATGGCAAAGCATCTACCCAGTCATTGATCGCCATAGTTTGCAGGTCACCATGTAGTGTGACACATTCTCTATCACAAAGCACACATCTGCTGCTGCAATGTTTCTGCAAAATCTGTTTACCAACTCACCAAAACCAGGAAAGACTGCATCTAGGCAAATGCATTCATGTGAGTCTCCATTGCATTGCTCCAGCCCTGACATTGATGCGAGAGAATGCTCAAGTACAGTCGTTTCAAGTGTGGCTCATAGACGGATGTACAGCGCTAGCTGTGACCTTTTATCAACCCCATTACAATTAGTTTCGGATACTGGGAGCTTGCCGCTGTGTGGTATCCAAAACCAAGTGTAATGAAGTTGGTGAAAGGTCACAGCTAGCGTTGTAAGCAGGCTCATTACATCCGTGTATGAGCCACCTTGTAACAACAAGGCACAGTGGAACAAGTATCATGTAGTACTTTCAGCATGCATTTCAGTACAATGTATGAGAGAGCTGCAACAGAAAACCCCTAAGACTCACTTCTAAACTCTCGATTGTACACCTTGCGCTCATTCCTCCAGTACTCCAAAGGGGCATGCTTATCTCTGCTGCTGCGCCTAACCCCCCTCTCCCCATGCAGACCCTCCCCTGCAACCAAACTTCAAATGAATCAACACAACATGCGTGCACAGGCTATAAACACAACCAACCAAACCAAACACTTTGGTCAGAAAACTTTGCAATGTTGACAAGACAATGGACGACATGATGATGCAGCTCAAGACAGCAGCAAACAAATGAGTGGTAGTGTACACAGGTCGAGGCAGCAAGGCATGCTAGGGCGCACCTGCCAAGCTTCTCCTCTGCTTGTTGGCCTCCTTCAGCCGTTGGTGTGCCTCACTCTTGCGCACATGCTTGCGCGCTGCTGCTTCTGGGCCAGGTTCAGCATTCTCCTCTTCCACACCCTGCAGGAAGCACCCACTGAATGGAGCCCTGTTACAGTATCTTACAGCATGTCAAATATGCTCCATACAGGGCCCCTGGATTGTCTTCCCAAGACAATAAATGCCAATCGCATGTCTAGACTGACATATACAGCAGCTGCCGCTGTGAAGGCATTGCATGTGGACAAACAGGGAATTGTTCTCCTCTGTCACGAGCAGAAACTTGGCAGTCTGAAGCTTGCAGGAATGTTTGGCTGACCTGCTGTGCATTGTCATCAGGCTGCTCAGCAAGGGGAGACTGGGCCAGCACAGCAACATCAGCCATTGAGGGTGCTGGTGAGTTCTGCAAACTTCTCCCCGTTTGAACCTGGACATGAACACTGGCTTGTCAGTACAGTTTCTCCTTGTGCCATTGATGAAACCAAAGCTGTCGACACACCAATGTGACTAAAACTTGTCAATACTTGAGTTGACAGTGAGCCTTGCTAAGGCCAATGAAAGTAAATCATGAATCCCAATGATGACATTGTCACCCGCACCTCCAAGCAAACACAGGGATCAAGGCAGCTGAGCAGCTCACATGACAGTCTACGGATACAACCAACAACACCTTGCAGTCTTGCTACTGTGTATGTTGTGCTTCAAATCAGCGGCAGTGTACAGGGGTATTCAACAGCAGGCTACTGCTGACCTCCATCTCATGAAAGCGTGGCACAGAGTAGTCCTGAGGCTGTGCAGAGGCGGCAGACCAGGGAGTGCTGCGCTGGCCTGTGCTGCCACCGCCATAGGCTGACTGGCCTGCATGCAGGCCACTGCCAGACTGCTGCAAGCTACCTGCCGGCGTCGTCTCTGCAGCTTTTCTGCCTGATGCAGACTTGCTGCCACTGCCAGGAAGGACAGCGGGCCATGGAGTCTGCTGCTCATCTGCAGCAGTGAGCGCTACATGGTCAGAAAGTGATCTGTCAGTGCAGATGGGTAGAGCGCTGAATGGCAAGACAAACCCTGACTTTTGCCGCCAAACTTGGCCATGACAACAAAGCAATGCCTGGCCTCATAGTCACATTGCGAGGCAGTCAGGGCATAGTGTACAGCAAATATTATGCATGAAGAGCTGCCAAGTCCTGCATGCGTTTTCATGTGCTGCAGCACCTGCATCATCACTGAAGTCGTCGTAACCATCAACATCCATGTCATCACAGTCGTCTTGCGTGTCCAGACCTGCAGGGAAGATTGCCAGGCATGAGTCATGGCTGCAGCAAGTGAGCAGTACATTGATATGCAGATGCCTGCAGAATAGCCTAGCCTGTACCAGCCTGCTGACGGTGTTGCCTTACAAGCTAAATGTGTAGAAAACACACATTTGTGCATACTGCATTATGCTGTTGTGCAGGCCTGTCATAATCTGCTGGCGGTCACGCAGAATTGCACTTCACCTGCAGCATCTGTGACTGGGGGGGCAGAGCAGAGGCTGCCAAAGAAGCCCAGAGAGCCATACTGCTCAGCCCCAGTCTGCTGTTGCTGCTGCTGCTCATCTGGCTGCTGCTGAGGCTCCAGCAAGCCCACAACAGGAGACACCTCTTGCAACTGTGCTTCATCACCAGCCGGTGACTGCAGCCTTGACAGTGTATCTGGCCTTGCTGTGCTGCCCAGTGGCCCCAGATGCTGTCTGTGACTTTGCCTGGTGCTGCCAGGTGTTTTCAGCTTGCTGCCATGGCTCTGCCTTCTGATAGACTGCTGGTGGCAAGGCTGCTCAAAGCGCTCAGGGACACCTTCCATGGGAGTGTGCTTCCAAGCTGAGCTGGGCGCAGGTGTTCTGCAGGCAGCAGGTGTCTTGGAGATGCTTCGCCATGGGCGCTCAAGGATGCCCTCTATGGCTGAGCCAAAAGAAGCTCGGCTACTGCGTTTGCTCTTTGCTGACATCCTGTTGACAGTTGCTGCAGGCCATGCTGTCTGTGGCGTGGACAATGCACTTTGCAGTGGGGTCTGGCTAGCTGCTTGGGGCCCTGGTACAATTTGTATTGGGGACAATGCCAATCCAAATGTGCGCTTTGTAACTGCTCTGCCTGATCCTGCATGTTGTTGCAGCTGGCTGCGACGCGTATTGCTGATGTCTTGCAGCTTGTCAAGCAGGGCTGCTTGGAAACTAGCTGCGTAGATCTCTGCTTGATCGTCTACATATGTAGCACAAGGTGAGATTAGTTGTTGCGGCCAGGCAGTTACTGCAGAACGTCATCACCATTGTGACAAAGCATACCTGTTGGCTTGCTGGTGACCTGTTTTTCTGGCTGCCGTGTTCCTATTGGAAGCCTGCAAGTGAGACACTTGTCTGCAGTGAGCTGATGTCACCTCTTGCCAAGCTGCAAACACTGTCTGGGTTGTCGTCATACCTCAGCATGAGATCAAAGGCTCTGTGTGCGACAGTCCTGCCTGTTTCCAGCCTTTGTGAGACTCCCTGCTGGACCCTGGGCTTAATGTAAAGTACGGGCTGCAGCGGCAGCTGCTCTGCTCTAAATGGCCCATAGGGTTGGCAGTTCTGCTCTGCAGTTGGGCTTATCAGCAAGGCACTGCTTGCCGGTAACGCGTGGTTGTTTGCATATTGTGCGAGATCAGCAGTACTATCGGAGCCATATGCAAGCTTGACTTTCGAGTACAAAGACGGCATGAGCTGGCTCAGGTCATCCTGGTAAGACATGGTCGAAAGCAGTGGGCCAACAACTTTCACCCTCGCTAGAGTCCCATGACAAGATCAGAGATGCACCTTGACAGCATCAGATGCCCGTTCAAGCCTCCCTAACGCGACACCACAATGGCGATCGGTAAATCCGGTCAAAGTTTTGCAGGACTTCAAATTGAAGATCAACAGCTCAAGGACTAGCGATTAGGTCTGTTTCGACTGCCCAGCCCGGGAGAGGCCCTGTCCTTCACAATGACTGCCGCGCAATCTCCTTAGCCACCATCATGCACATAGACGCAGTGTTGCTGCCTTTGCGCGAAGTTTTAGGTGGTGGCGTCAATTATCGCAAGAGTACGCAGCCCGCCAAACTGCGGAAAGATCTCGGCTCCTGGCCGCTGTGGCGTCTGTCGCTGTTGTTCTCGATCTTGCATCTTATAGCACTGGGAGTTTTTGCGACTGGATTTCTGCTGACCAGGATCGAGCTCCCAAGCAGAAGCCTTCCTGCTGACAGCCTTCAAGGTCAGGCTTGTAATCCTGCGCCTCCTGTGCGAAAACTAGTATGGATAATCATTGACGCCCTTCGATGGGACTTTGTCAGCAACAGCACAGGCAGCTCCAACAAGCTTGGAGGCATGCCCATTCTGCAAGACATTGCAAGTGCAGCTGTAAGTTGCAGCGTGTCCTGGCAGGATACGAATTTAAAAACTTATCTTCTACACATACAAATATGATGCAATTTGCATGAGCTGCAGGGTCAAGCTGCACTGCTGACTAGGTTTGTGGCAGATCCTCCCACAACTACCATGCAGCGGCTCAAAGGACTCATGACGGTAATTGAATTTGGTTGCCGCTTCTTCAGCTGTACCAAGCAAATGATACAGACCTGGCTGAATGCAGGGAGGTTTGCCAACTTTCATAGATGTTGGGAGTAGCTTCTCAGCAGCTGCAGTCACTGAGGACAACCTCATAGACCAGCTGCGCCATCATGGCAAGCAACTGGTAACACCATGTTCTGTTGTGCAGATTACACTGCACAATCACCTGAAACTAGCTTGTTGCAACATGCCATGAGCACATTGGGCTGCCAATGTGCAAGCTTGTATCCTCTGATGGAGAAGCCCTATTGCAGGCCTTCTTTGGCGACGACACCTGGATGCAGCTGTTTCCCACCCAGTTTCAGCGTGCCATCCCATTTTCTTCCTTCAATGTCATGGATTTGCACACAGTGGATGATGGGGTATGGCAGGTCAGCACAATTGTATACTCAGAGCACAGATGTATCATGTGCACTGAACAAACACAGCATGCAACAAGCAGTCTCAAGGGCAGACTTCACACAGCCTCTGTCCCCAGCTGCACTTATTCAACGCGCACATGTGCACCGCTGTTGCCAACAGTGTCTGCCTGTCGCTATTTTACAGCTGGCGGGCCATGCTCAACATGCAAGGATACAGCAGGGACCCTAGAGCCAGCAGAGGCTTGCTGTGCAATGCTGCAGAATCTGATACCAACCATAAGAGAACCAGCAGAGTGGGATGTGGTGATTGGGCACTACCTGGGTGTAGATCATGTGGGTCACACCTATGACGTGCACAGCCCTCACATGGCTGCCAAGCTGCAGCAGATGAACCAGCACGTGGAACAGGTCAGGTGTCATGACCACACGATGTCCTTGCATTGTCACACACTCTGTCACAGCATCTAGCTTGGGTGAGCACAACTGTCACATTTGTGTTTGTCCGTATTGGCAGGACCTGACCAAAAATACACATAGATAGAGAGAGAGAGTTGTACACCTCATGGCACTATGTTGAATGTAATGCAGGTGGTGAAGGAGCTGGTGAGTATGGCGGGACCTGGTGAGGCACATGAGCACACTCTGTTGTTGGTATTTGGGGACCATGGGCAGACGCTGACAGGGGACCATGGGGGTGGTGCCCCAGAGGAGGTCGACTCTGCCTTGCTTGCGCTCAACATGGGAGCCTACCATCAGATCAGGTCAGCCTCTGAACTCAACTCTTTCATGTGTGCACCTATGCACGTCACAACAGGCATGACGGGCAAGCTTGCAGTGGGGAGAACACACAGTGTCAGACAGACTCTCAATTTACTTTGGTTCCGTCGAAAGTCATTGTATGCCATTTTAACGACATACAACCTGCTGAAGGGGATGACTGTGCATGCTCAATGAGTGGCTTGACAACACAGCGGTTTGCAGGCATCAGCAGGAAGCCTGCACCACATCAGAGTCTGACACTGAAGACCAAGCAGAGCGCATCCTAGACAGCAGCATGCCCCAGATAGACTTTGCCCCTTCAGTGGCAGCCCTCATGGGGGTCCCCATCCCCTTTGGCAACATTGGGCGAATATCTGAGGAGCTGTGGGACGTAGCACACAGTGCACGTGCCTTCATGAACGCTTCACAAGTCCATGACGGCAGCCTATGCCAGGAGCCATATATACAGGCACTCCAGTCAAACGCAGCCCAGGTGAGCTTGCTGCCTATAGTCAACTGTTGAGGGCTGGCTAGTTCAGACAGCAATGACAGGCTGACTATTTCAGACAGCTGTTGGTCATGAACACATATGCCAATCTACTTGCAATCAAACATGCTCTGTTTCAGCAGCAGTATGTGGTGCTGCAGGTGCACACATACCTGAATGCATATGCAGCACGTGGGAGGGCTTCTCTGCCCAAGGCACACCTCCACCACCTCAATCAGCTGTACCAGAAAGCTGTGGCGTCAAACAAGAGTGACTGTAGCGAAGCCAGCAGCAGCAGGTCAAGCAAGGACAGGTGAGTCCAGCTGTGCCTGTGACAAATGTCTGTCTTTAGAGCCTTGTCACTCTGCAGGCTGGGAGGTGATTGCTGCTAATTGCACTAAGATCAGCAATTGCCATTTGTAGAGCCCAAATTGCTTCTCAGGTTTTCAATTTAGGCTTAGTCCTTGAGAAGCCAAGCTATAAAAGGTGAAGTTAGACTGCATGGATGCCTTGCACCCAGGTATGCAGAGTACCTAGCCGCAGCTGCCCAGCTTGCCCGAGAGCAGTGGACCCAGTTCAACCTGCCACTCATGCTACTTGGCTTACTCCTCTTCACAGCCTGCCTGCTGCTGCAAGCTTACACCCTCTGGCACAGCCTGCCCAAGGCAAACCACAGCCCCAATCTGTCCCACCAGCATTGGAGGTGGCTACTGCCATCTGGGGCAGTCACACTGATACTCATGCATGCAGCCGGCCTGTTCTCCACAAGCTTCTTACTGAGTGAGGGGCAGATGGTGTGCTTCCTGGTGGCCACCTTTGCTACGCTACTGCTGCACTGCACGTTGGCCGCCCTCATGCATCAGCCCAGACCAGGTGTGGCCGGCCATGCGCATGCAGACCAACTGTGCTCAGGCTACAGCACTGACCAGGATAAGCGTATAGGGCCAAAGCCAGAACCTGAAGATGCCTCGCCGTCTCATGGGGCAAGACAACAGACACAGCAGGAGTCAGCAGCTCCCCGGCTCAGCCATGGCAGCAAGCCTGTCAGTCTCGGACCATCAGGCAGGCCCTTGTCACATGTCAGCTGTGCAAAGCGCAATAAAGGCTGGAACGCGGACTGTTTGGATGCTGTGGTGTGTGGGCTGGGGCTGCTGGTGTGCAATGCATTGTTGGGCTCCATGGGACTTGTGGTGCGCACAGGGCATGATGCCATGCACAAAGCAGCAACAGCAGCAGCAGCAGCACCACCACCAGACTTACTGGAGTTACACAACACCACATTGCACATGAATCTTAGTGTCCAGTTTGCATCCCTACATTGGCTGTCCACTGGTGTCTTTCACACACGTGAGCTTTTGGCGCCCACTCTCTGCGTCATGATCTTCCCCTTTTTGCTTTTAGGCAGCGCATCACCAAGTCGTATCACTGCATGTAGATCTGCTGAATGTTCTGGTGTGCTTTTGCAAGCGCTGGTCGTCAAGCTAGTCTGGTCCGCATACTTTGTACTGGCTTGTTATTGGATGTTGAGTCAGGCGCATCTAGTGGACCAGTCCATAGCACATCAATTGAAGCATGTTCTTGCCAGCTTGCCTGAAGCCCCAGCATTGAAGACAGCATTAGCTGATGCTATACCAAGTTTGCCGCCCCAGTTGCCTGTAGTCAACAGTCTAGTCAGCTTGCCATTCAGATTGCTCTTGCCCCGCTTGATATTCTTGCTTTCTGGATCTGCTACGCTGGTCTTGCTAGTCGCTGGTGTGTCTGGACAAAATCAGCCAGTGAAGATCCTGAGACCGAAACCAGGTTTGCAGACAGGCCAGCACACATTGCTTGCTGCTTTGGCAGCACCTGTGTTGTTGGTGTCTGGTGTTGAGAATGGCACAGTCTGTGCCTTGGGCATGCTGGAGTGTGCATGCGCTCAGGAGCTTTTTCAACTGTTGAACAGCTGCTGGAAGCCGGCATCTGACATTTGCTCTACTGATGCAAAGCTTGGATCAAGGGCGTCAGAGGGGTGGCTAGGGGTAGCAGAAGGCTGCTTGCTGGCTCTGCTCAGCATGCAGCTCTATTTCTGCAGTGGTCACTTTTGTGAGTTTGCTGGTCTACAATATGCTGCAGGTACAGGAACCACATGCTTGTGACTTTCATGCAAGACACGTTGTTCCTGGTTTGGCTTTGCATTGCAGCAGAGGCGATTGATGTTGCTGCAGTCCAAATACCTCTCGGCAAATGGCCGTGGTAAAACCTCTATGGTACACTGCAGGCTTTGTAGGCATAGAGGTCTTCAACTGGTATGCATCAGGAGCCCTGCTGGCACTCAACACCTTTGGGTCACATATCTTGCTGACCTGTGCACAGAGCGGAAGGAGTGCAAACAGCAGTCAGCCACTACGTCAATGCTGTTTAGCGTACTTATTAACTCAGACCTTGAATGCATGGGTGACCACCTGCAGTGCTGCCCTTCAAAGGAGACATCTCATGGTTTGGGCCTTGTTTGCTCCAAGGTTTCTCTTTCAGTTGTGCTTTCTGGCAGTCGTTGACATGTCTATGACATTTTGTGCTGTTTTTGCTGATGTATGAAGCATCCTCTGGCAGGACATGTGACAGGATGTTGATCAGCTAGTCACTACTGTAGTAGCTTTCAGGTGGACATGATGCAAATTTCGCAGGGAGGTCGGGTAAACACAACTTGTTCAGTTGCTTTGTGCATGGTGTAGCAGTGTGAAACCCTCAGCGCCGGATTGTGGCTGATGACTCCTGCATGTTGCATCCAGTATAGTGCTAGACAATCCCTTTTGAAATGCTCATGTTCTGTACAGTCACTGTGTGACGGCTATGTGATCCAGCACTCATGACATGTTGACTGATTGTGGCTTCTCCTTAACACAGTTTGGGCTTAACTGCAACAATTTGTGGCCCTACATGTTGCCACTCAATTGGTATGCGTGCTGTCTGCATTGAGCTGTTCCATCACAGCATTCCTGATCGACATTTGCACATGCAGCCAGATGATTATAACAAGGAGTAATTTATGACAGTCTGAGCAAAAACTTACACATTCAGAATGAAATTTCTGGACAACACACAGAGACAATAGACCAACTGACAAGAGGCGGCTGCCTCAGACCGAAAATATAAGAAAAGGTTAGTTGCAAAAATCAGTCAGACAGGGAAGTCAACATTGCCACCCCTCGCATTGTCCAGTGACTGGCAGGCTGGCTAGTTGGCAACTTGACAAACATGACAAAGTTGGTGGAGTGTCCTGTTGTAGCCAATACTCCCTTGCGTTCTACTGTCCTGTATAGTGGGCAGCTGTAGTGAGGGTACTGTCCCAGCTTATCAACCCTCTTTGGCCGCAGCCACAGGCATGGTGCTGGACTGAAGAGCACCTGCACATCATGGCCAGACCGTGAGTGACTGAGTATTTGACAAGCAAGCTGCAATCCAGATGATCAGTGTTCATGATCCACCACTGCAGCCAGGTTCTGTGAGAGTGCTAATGACAAATCCTCAGCAAAGCCCAGCAAAGCTGATTGCTGACCGCCAGACATCAGACCGCAGATAGCAAACAGCAACGATGCAACATGCCATGTCGCTGTTCTGTAAGTCACATAGTTGACACGCAAGTGGTATACCTTGGGCAGTGACTCAGCAAGCTGCTTCTCTACAGGATCCCATCTGCAGCCTTCTAGATACAACCCATGCACGTACACACCCTCCTCAGGGCACCTGTTGTACATCTTGTGATCCATGCCTAATGTCTCATAATCATATTCCACCATGTCAATGGGGATGCCGTGCTTCCTGGCATAGTTCTGGAGGCCGGCTGTCAGGAAGGACTGGACAAAGAAGAAGGCAGACAGCCAGAAGATAGGAGGGGGGCCCTTCTCGTACCAATCCTGCACAAGCACAACAGGTCAACTCATGCTGAGCTTGACAGGCAGGGCTGGGGCCTGCCCTGCAAGGTTTTGTTGTGTTTCATGCTGTTCCATGTCACAGAACCAGTGAACAAAGTGAGCTTGTTTTGTATATGGTTGCCCGTGGTGGCACTGTCAAGCTGCATAGCATCATATTGAAGTGCATGCTGATCTTCTGTACACTGGTGTCCATGGTTCACAGGCTGGCAAGGAATGCTACCTGTAGCATTGCAAGGCGGGCATACAGGTCTTCCAGGTAGGAGGGGAGGGGCTTAAGGGAGGGGTAGGAGACCCGGGCCCACAGGTCTGGCACCTTAGCCATGCTGATGCTGCGGTAGGCAGCTTCCAACTCCCCACTCATGACCACCAAACCCTGCACCATACATCTTGCACCTCCACATCTGTGGACAGTGTTATATGGAAACAAGCTAAGGCTGCAACTGGCACACACAATGCAATCAGCTATTTTACTAGCGATGATGGCTGATGGTCCAGAATGGCGCATTGGGAAGGCATCATGTGGTAGGGCGGCAGGGGATGAGGGGTGGAGGGCGCAGGGGGTGCCCACCTGTAGCGCCAAGTGTATGCTTTGCAGGGACTCCCTGATGACACCAGTTAGCTTATTGAAGCGTGTCATCTCCTGGACCAGCACAGTGTTCATGCTCTCCTCATACAGCACCGGGTACTTGCGCTGCACTGCCTCCAAGTCAAAGGCTGGAGGCAATGCCAGAAGGCACTCCCTGACTAGCCCTGCCACAAGGGCCTCTGAGGCACCCCCGCCTGGCCCGCCACCCGAGTTGCCCCCACTGGTGGACGCTAGAGACTGGAACATCAGCGCTGTGTCATTCTGGTCTCTGGTGATGTCGGCGTTCTGATGCAGCCCAAATGCTTCAGGAGAGGCTGTGATGGGCAGACCATCTATATATCTGCACACACATCAATGGCAATTCAGTACAATGCTGCAGGTGATAGATCAGGTACACTTGAGCAGCAAATCAGTGGTCAAACTGCAATGCCGCCCGGAGACAATTGGGTAAAGTAGGGCACCCAGCAAAAGGCAAAGTGGATGGTTTCAGGGCAGCAGGCTACAGGCAAGTTAAGCCAAGGAAGGCAGTGGGTAAGACAGGAACAGCTTTTGTGTAAGGCAGCAGCTTACTTGAGGTAGTCCTGGTGGGTGCCCTGGTCAGGGGAATAGTAGAGACCAGAAGGGGAGAGCTTATGATGAGGTATGCTGACTACCTCCTGACAGCAGCACTTCTCCAGCAGGGTGTTCAGCAGCAGCCTATCCTTGTCATCTGTCACCCGGCCGCCATAGTTACACTCTCCTGTGGTGTACCGCACCGCAGCAAACGGCACCTGCGACAACAGTTCCTGCTCAGCACCACTCATCATGCTTGCTGCATCAGCAGTTCCTGCTCAGCATCACTCATCATGCTTGCTGTCTTCAGCAGTTGCTGTTCATTGGCCAAGGGGTTCTTGCTAGGTAGGTTGCCAATCTGACTTGTGCAAATGTAGATTCAGCTTTCAGGTGTGATACATGCACAGCATCACTACAGGGCATTGTATTATGTCTTGAGGAGAAACAGTCTGTGCAGTGTCTAGGACCCTCAGCAACAGCTGACAGCATCTAGCAGCTGCGCCAAGCAATGCAGGGAAGCTAAACTTGCACCGCACCTCTTCATTCTCATCCAGGAACATCCTGAGCTGGCGCATGCTGATGCGCTGGTCCCCATCATCAAAGCCGTAGGGGATGTTCCAGCCCAGGGGCCCAAACTTGCGGCGCTCCTGGACGAGGGCATGGAAGAAGGCCAGGCCCAGCAGCAGGTTTTTGAAGGCCACAGGCTGGCGGCAGCCCTCAAAGAACTCCAGGTTGGACAGGGGCTCTTGCATGTAGCTGCGCCGCATGTTGCCTTTGATCCCCTGCATTGCAGGGGCCACTGCCAGTCAAGGCAATGTATGCTCCCAAAATGTTTGTCAACCAGTTTACGTTTCCTGTCTTCAGGACTCGTCGGGGGAGTCGAAAAGATATTAACTGGGAAATTAACAAACACTAAGCACTAAATGTCAACATACACTAAGCAGTAAATGTCAACGCACACTAAGCACTACATACATTTGTAAGGAGCCAAGCCTTACCACACACAGGTGGTGATTCAGAAAGAGGCGAGTTGGTGGTGGTGGAAGTGGTGAGGAGACAGCTCACAGGCGCATGAGGCAGACCTATGCATCTACACTAAGGTCATGCAATGAAGTTCAGCAGGTGTTCAGAGAGACTACAGTGGCTCCAGAAGATTGTGACTGGACAGGGCAGACACACCTTAGGTGGCTCATTGGTCATCTTGACCCCATTCTGCAGGATGTTGACTGGAAACTTGGGTGAGGGGTAGGAGGTGATCCACAGCCTGAAATCTTCAGGAGCTGTGGCTGGGTCTATCTCCTCACACATCTTGTCCAGCACTGGCATCCAACTGGGCGCCAGATGACAGTTCTGCACGATCAATCTTACACTCAGCTCTGACATGCCTTCACACCAGCTGCAACGTGCTGTTGCAACCATCAGCTTTTCAGAGTTACATGAATTGCTTGTTGCTGTTATGCTGCAGGGTGGCGCCATGTTGAGTGGCACATGTACTCATGCTATGCAACAAGCCTGTGTCAAAGCATGGGACGCTGCTCATTGATGACTGCAGGCAAATCGATACTCTACCTGCAAGAGCACCCAGTTGCCCTTAGCCAGCCCCTCTTGGATCATGGCAGCAGCCTTGGGCCCCTGACCTTGTCCCAAGGATATGCTGCTCAGCCTGCATGGCAGGCTCACCACCACTCAGCTCATACATACTGATCACACAGAGCAAACATCAATCATGCATCTAGACCAATCAAAAAGCGCCGCCTACAAAAGATTGTTGCAGCCTATACATTGCAGCACTAAGCTGCCAAGCTTTTGCATCTTGATCAGTCATGGTACCCTTAGATGGTACCCAGATGTAGGCCATTCCCACTACAGATAAATAAAGAAAAGAACAGACCAAACAGACGTGCTGATGGCTGTTTGGAAGGCCAGAAGAAGAAAGACTGACCTTGAGGACATGTCCTCCTCTGCAGCAAACTGCAGGAGGGCTGCAGTGGGGTCTGAGCCGGCAGACAGCACAAAGATGAGGGGGGTGATGGGGGTGGAGTCTGCGTGACACGCCTTCAAGT
>JAABUO010006572.1_pt1 | contig 13344 bp, 16 predicted proteins | sample 5559291 | NCBI WGS metagenome assembly JAABUO01 (sample SAMN10711878, study PRJNA513372) | rock metagenome | isolation source: Antarctica rocks | place: Antarctica: Victoria Land, Finger Mt sud | reverse complement strand
CTGGTGGAAGGTGTGTCTTCAACTTGGCTTGAACCAAAAGAGTATTCCTCTGATGGCTCAGAGGGTTCCTGCAGAGCTGGTGGCGTGCTGGGCTCAGGGTACTCTTCAGCAAACAGTTTGCCTTGCTTCGGTCGCTGGTTTTGCAAGCGCAAGTGGTACTCAATGTAGTTTGTGCGCATCTGCCAGGCGCTAATGACTTCACGTGACACAGCTTCTGTAGCTGAACCTGGAGTTGTGGCATTAAGGTTGATGGTCGGGGGCCTGCAGAGATTCGGAGCAGTTACGTATGTGTAGCATTCTCCTGAAGAAGCCTGAACCATCCAATCAATACGTGCCAACCTTACCCTTCCCGAAGGAGTGCATAGGTCAGCTCTTGACTATTTCTGCCCATGGTGTGGCTTAGCCTTGCACATCAAGTGCATATAGCTCGGTCATGTACGAGTTGTGCCTCATCGTCAGCTGCCTAGTCTCCCCGGCAAATGACTCGCTGCTGCACGGTGCTCGCCTGAGCATGGTAATAGCAGGGTGAGGATAAACGATGAGAATTAAGTTTATAGGGATTAAAGAATATTGCATTTGTGGCGACAGCATGTCTGCTTTGGTTTCGGCCTCTAGTGTATCCTGCTGACATGCTGCAGCGCCAAAACTGTTCTTTTCCGTGTGCCAGCCGATCTGCGCATGCGCATGCTTATTAAAATCTTGTATTGACTAACGTACTAGGTCCAGTGGGATCCATTGGCCTGACACCTTTACAGCATGTACAGCAGACTAGATGCCGTTGCAATCCAACTAACATAAGCTTGTGCCGTCTTGACTGTTGTGGGGCACCCGCCAGCATGCTATATGCTTCTACACAAGGCATGAAAATGTGTCAACAGCCTCGTCCTTTTCTCTTTGCGGCACGTAGCTGCGCAAGTCAAGTCTCGTGGGTCAGTAACGATCGAACAGCGTTCACAGCCAAGGCTGCGCCAATCTCGACGAGGCTTCCATTGAGGGGATTGCAATTGTATCATTCGAGGTCAGTTCACTGCCGCGCAGCAGCTCCCCAGAGCACTAAGCTGGACAGCAGTATGATCTGGGGTGACATCATGATGCTCACAGCAACTGAGCTGGCTTCTGAAAGGCTTCCAAAACAAGTCACTGGAGTGCTGAGCCTGACCTTGCTTGCGGCCTGGATAGGGGTGAGCAGATGGTGGTATTGTTGTGGCAAAACAATTTCGATCCATCTGCTAACAGGCTGCTCTTTTGCAGGTGGCAACTGCAAAGGGTGATTACACTGTCAAGCAGCGGCCCACATTCAGTTACCAATATGCATATGGCATTCTGCTTGGGATGCAGCAGGCAGCTATAACATGGGTATGCTTGCCATGCAAGTCAAAGATTGCTCTTTTGCTGTGGTCAAACTCATCTTCACGTTTGACTGTCCATCTGCAGCTTCTGTTCGTCCCTACAGCCATGGCAATGTATGCCTGTCTGGTGTCCCACCATCTGCTTGACAGCAGTGTCTTCAAAATTCCACCGGGAGCACGTGTTTCACCTGAGGGCGAAGTCATGATAGCCGCTCTTTTTACCTTGATGTCCTGGCGTGGGATCTACTCCTCTCAGATGTTTTGACTGTCAAGTCATTGTCTCCCCAGCGCAAGTGAGCCTTGAGTTGCGTGATAGTGCTGACGCAGTGTTCAAAGGGAAAACATCACAAGTGTGGATGCTTGTATTGATATAGATATTTGATTGATACGATAGTGTGTGATGCCACTTTATTGTTTCTGATGGCAGTGGCAGTGATGGATGAAAAGGTTGTCCGTGACAAGATTGTATGACTGCGCAAGGTCAGACTGACCTGGTCAGTGTTTGAGATAATAGCATCCAAGATGTACCTTTTTGTCACATCTGGAGAAAGCACACCAGTCCATGTACATTGTGTATTTGACTAGTGGCTGTATTCCGAGACATGTCCTGTCACACTGACAATTTCAGCACATTTGAAAATTCTGGCTGCAACTTGCAATCATTCCACTTTTTGTATCTGGCAGGGGGATTGAGGGAAAGCCACCATGAGTAGCACAGTTGGGTTGTTTGGGGTGAAGTGTTGTGCCTCTACTGTGCAGGATGCTGGCCCTCAATGTAAACGCTCAGACAGCAATCATGGATAATCTGTACGATTTTCCAAGGAGGACATCTGCATCTCAACATGGCTGTGATTGCTTAGAGAGAACCTCGATGGTCTTCGTAGTGTTTGCCCAGGCCAAGCTCAGAGGACAGCCAGTGAGATACTGTACTTACATGTTGCAAGTGTCCACAATAGAGGAGAAAGCATCTGATATGTCATGTATTCCTGGTGAGTGATAGATGCAGATAGGTCATAAAAGTTAGGTCATTCAACCAGAGCAAGTACAAAAGCGCCGAGAACACACTACCCAATGGTTGCACAGTAAGATACAAATGCAAGGTGATGTACCAATATGTTATTGTACAATGCCGACGGCCATGTGCACAGCATTTTCAATCCTGGAGGCAGAGCATATGCGATGTGCTATACAGAAGATCATGTGAGCACCAATAGCTATCTCAAATGGACACAGAGCGACCCAATGGCTGGCTGGGCGGCTGCTCAAGCTCATTAATGGACAGGTCTGAGTCATCCCTGCTGACAAAACGAGAGATCTGGCCCTGCAACAATTGTGTCGTCTCCTCCCATCCCACGCCAGCCTCTTGCAGCACCACTGACGATGCCAGCCTGTCCTGTGACGAATGTCTCCTGCTAGGGACATCAATGTAGGCACTGCCAGATGGCTGCTGTGCCTCCTCATCTTGACAAAACAGAGGCACTGCTTTTGCTGCTGGGCGCAGCCATTTCTGCACAGCAAGCACATTTATGACCTTGTGATCCACTATCTGCCCAAGCTTCTGCACTTCAGTTGCACAGCCGTCACAAGCTGTGATTCATGCTTGCATCAGCAAGAAGCCCATGAGAAGAGGGGAGACATAAAGGGTCTTCTTCAGACAAGCAAACCCACCACGCTACTGGTTCCAACCACTTGCACAGCAGACAATCAAAGTCTAGATCCTGACTCCAGCGAGCAAGTTTACAGCACTCTGTTATCAGACACAGTGCTCACCTGGAAAACTAGTATGCCAAAAGGTGACATGCAGGTGAGCAACGTGATGATGAGCCACAGATTGTGGCCCTGGCAGTGGTAACCTGCAGTTTGAGGTCCAGGATCTGGGTCACCACAGCTGACACCGTCATTTGGGCAGAACCTACCCAGCAGGTACCCACTTGCAGTACCTACATGCATTGCAAGCCATGTGAAGCCATGTGTTAAAGCTGTTGACATCATCCCTTGAAAGCAGCTGAAAACTGCCATGTCTTAGCTGACAGATGGAGAGTCTGCAGTGCATCTGGGATGTCAGCTCGCATGCCAACTCGCATGCAAAGTGTCTCAATTAATGCGGACTGTCGTTATACGCTTACCACACAAGGTAGGTGGTCCTCTCACAAATCCGATGCAGGCCTTGATGAGAAGAGCATGGACTCACAGCTGATTTGTGAAGCCTGTCTGGGCCGTGCTGAGTTGGTATGCACAGTCTCAGCTGAGTCCAGATACTAGATCTGAGCTGAGCGATGCCAGTGATAAGACATGAGCAGATGCATGAGATATGAGGTTGGAAGTGGTTTGTGCAGCATGCACTGCACTTGTGAAGCCCCACAAGCTTAGACACTCATGAGTGGCCTGGCGCCCAACGGGCAGGGGTGCTTGAGGACTCACTAGCCCATCAACAGCCCGCAGCAAGCAGTGTGATGCAATGAGCAGGGTCTGTTTCACAAGGCTATAAGCCTGTGTGTGAGTGTTTACTGGCCCCTGCAGTGTGCAATCATACCCACTAACTGGCTCACACCGACGGTCACTGAAAGGCTCTTGATGTCTTGTATTGTTTGCAACTTGACTCCAAATTTAGTGGCCCTTGATCCCTTTGCTGCATGCTGCCCTCACAATCAGCAGACGAGGCGGACAAAGCAAGGACTGCTGAATGATCACCTGTGACAAACTTGCCCAGAAAGAGGGGGGCGGAAGCCATAGCCGTGAAGACCCCCTCTCGCCCTTCAGGGGCAATTGACATGCTATAGTCATACCACCTTGGGGACCAGATGGACTCCCCAAGCGATAGCTGGATCACAAACAACACGGTCGCCCACTCTGCAACCACATCATCATAGCTTGCAGCATGATCTCAATGACACAACACTGAAGTGCATTGTCAGGTTTGGCATCAATAGCTCAGTAACTTCCAATTGACTCATTTATGCCCAAAATTGAGTGCAGAGCATGCACAGCCTGCACTGCATGCAAAGCACAGTACTGTATAGGCGTTTCTGAGCTTTGGGAGCCCATAAGATGGAGGCGCTTGACAAGGGTGCAGGCGCTGAAGTCAGACTGAATGACAGCAGCCACATGACATTGCAAACCTATAACGGTTTCGTCTGCAGAACCCCGTGCTCAGGATTCAAGTAGAGACATCAATTGCCATCTGTCAGCTAATTGAAAATGAGCACAGAGATCGAAAAGGCAATGCTTCAGCCTGTCTCTGATGTCATATCATGGCATGCACCAAGCACAACTTGAGCAGCCACACTGCAGGTAGGCACGCCTTGTGAATCGTGCTTTGCTGTCGTTTCGATACTTTGTCATAGTTGCCAGAAGCGGAGAACCCAGCCTGAACAAGGCATGATGTTTGACACCTGTACCCCAAAAACCATGTACATGGTCTGATGGTGTGTCTCTGGCAGGTGCAGCTTGAACCTTGCAAAACGTTACTGGTTTCACGCATCACTTTTGTCACGGAGCAGACTGCCAGGCTGTGTCTTATCTATTTGCAGGTCTACAGGGCCAGACATGTTTGCACAAACAACTAAAGCTTGCCTGCTTCGGACAGCCATTTTGCTAGAGATGTATTGGTACTTATGCGTTCTGCAATCACATTCAGGACATGGTCTTCCTTGAAGAATTGCTGCAGCTCACACATTTTGTTAGCTATTAGCTGGTGCAAACTGTTTTGTGCAGGCAGACATGGTCTTCTTGTCACCGCCTTGGGGAGGGCCAGCGTACAGCAAGTCAGGTATCTTTGATGTTTCACAAGAAATTGGTAGCTTGCAACAAAACCTGAGGCAGCTGTTACACACTGCATCATCAGCTTTGAAGGACCCAGATTCCAAGAAAATTGCATGCTTCCTGCCCCGCAATGCCGACTTGAACATACTGGGAGACTGTGTGCCAAGTGAGCAGCATTGCTTGGTTGAAAGAAATGTACTGAACTCTCATCTGAAAGCTGTTACAGTGTACTACGGCAGCTTAGCAGATATATGACAGGATATTCACTGCTAGTGACACATAAATATCTTGTCATTGAATGGCATGGATCTGACACCGGCACAACACCATGTCGAGCCTGCCTATATCCAGCTTTAGTCCAAGAACTGGCAAGTAGTGACAGCTGCACATTGATGGCACAAACCAGGGCAGGTCAGCATGCTGCGCAGAATGGTTTAGGCTGAAGTCTTGTTTGCGCAGTTTAGCCTGCAAAGGAGCAGAATCGAAACAAAGGAGGATGTCTCTATGTTCCAATTGTATCAGCTTGGCATCTGAAGTACAGCTGATGTTGTGGTCACTCCGGTTCTTGCCACTGACAACAGCCGCCTAAAGACTTTGCAGACCACGGTATGGCTGTGGAGATGTTGTACTGGAAAAGCAACACACGATGAGCGTCTACTGCTAAAAGGCCTGTCAGCAGACAATGGGTACATGCACAACACACACTGCGACAACTATCATGAGACTACACGAAGCATAACATACAGAACTGCCTTGCTTGTCTTCTCTGTGAACCTGCCCGGTTATATTTTTGGAACTATGTATACATTGCCATCCTCAACCAATACACTTGTGTCCGTTGGCTGCTTGAGATGCCGTTTCTGTGCCTGCAGAAAGAAATGGTGTCGTTATGTCACATGCTCTGCCATGATCCTGGAGAAAAGCAAAGTAGCAAAGCCTGCCTGGAGCCCGGTATGTGCTCCCTTTGTATTTTGATCGGTCCGTTCAAGTAGGAACTCGTCTGCTACATCCCCATCCCTGTCTTGCTTCAAGTTTGCTTTGTACCAGTCAAGTCCCTGTCATGGCAATGTGAGCAGTCAAGACATGCATCCAAAACATGCGCTGCTACACCGCTGTGAAGACCATAGACTTCTCAGCACCAATTTTGGCCTGGTCAGCTAGTGGGGCATTGCTGGCAACAGAGACTTACTTGCACACCCCCAGCTGCCCCGAACCCAGCATTCTGCAGAACAGGCTGCCGGTAAGCAACAGCTGCCTGAGAGCGAGGAGCTTTACTGCCTTCTGAGGCAGAATCTTCGGGGCTACCAGATGTAGTTGGGGCTTCTGCCTACACTCACAGGCTGTACTCGCTGAGCGTAGGCGTGATAGTCTTCACATCATTGCTGGCCAGCGCCTATACCCACTTGGCCTGTGACGAAATTCTTCACTTTCCGGAAAAAATCCATACGAAAATGTCAAACCAGACTGCATCTATGCATAATGGTGCAGGCTCCTATTGTGACGGGTCCAAGACCACACCCCAGTCGGTGGGAGTCTTGACAGCCAGCAAAAGATCACTAGCTGTAAATGCCGACTCTCCCAGCCACAGGCAGACCCAGCGAATTTTCACACTGTCCTGAAGAGCAGCTGGCGATGCACAGAAAACCTATCAGCGTTCACAACGAGAGGAGTCGAAAGCACGATGGGTTTTCGGCATCGCCTGTGCAGGCGAAGCATCTATGCCTTCTGCCTTGTTACGGTCGATACAATTGACCCTAATCTACCATTTTCGGTATATCGCAGCCCAGCACTTAGACGATTTTCGACATTCGCAGCACTCAGCCACTTGCGCGAACATTGCGCCCGACGACTCCGCTGCAAGGCGCTACGCTTTTGCCCAAGTGTTGCCTTGACTTTGTTCTTCCATTTGGCATGCGCACGGCGAGATCGTTGCGTCCAATGTGAAACGTCTTGAGTTGGTCGTGCACTGATCACACTCAGACTCAGCTTCCTGAACGTGATACAACGGGCGGCTAGTTGGCACAGGTACAATTACAACAAACGATTCTAACAACGTCTTGCATGAGTCGGAGTGTCGCTGAAGCGAAATACGCAGACCAGTTTTGGTTGACATGGTAAGGCAGCCAGTGCTGACAAAACACCTTGCTGTGTTATCTGCCTCATAGCGTATCGCTTCAATGCAGTCTGAGCAGTCCAAGCTTACCCGATGTACTGGTCCTGCACTGTCACCCACATATTCAGGATGGTTATAGGTTTTGAGTGGTTGACAGAGGCGCTGACACTCTTGCAAGAAATCAACATCCAGTTTCTCAAACAAGGCATGCCACCCTCAGGGGAGATTACAGGGGCACAGAAGCAACCATCTTCAGGCACCTCACCAAGAGCAGGGTCAAGAAAATCAGCAAGCACATGATCCAGTCAAAGTCTGTGTTGAATCATGACAGCAGTGTTGCAAACAGTTTTGAAGACTAGCCAACATTGTCTGAGAAAGTCATGCTTGACACTGAACTACACTCCATTGTTACTTACAATCACGCTCACGTCTACCATTTGGTCAACAAAGTCTACCATCACCAACCTATTATTTGACTGGCTGTTGGTTTCTGCTGTGGCCTCTTGCTGTGAGCTGATCAATGGGCTACCATTGATGGCATCTGCATTCGTCCGGTGCTCGAGCAGTGTGACTATGCTGCTGCTGAAGGCAGCCTTGTGTACAGCTGTGTCTGCTGTAAAAGGCTTTCTGCTGACAGGGCACAAGTCTGGGAAGCTACCCTCACCTTGACATAACAGCTGCAGCCACATTCTTGGGGATGTTGATGCTGCACTGCTGCATGACGTCTCCAAGAGGTACATTCTGCGTGATGTATGGCTTGGATGCGTTTGACCCTTTGGAACGAAAGTGCTTCAGCTCTAGCGAACCATCTGGCTGTACCTCACCTTGCTGGGGCCGCTCAGTCAAAGCAAATTTGTTAAGATGCTGCAACTGTGTAAGCTCAGCTGAGACATCTAATGCTGTGCAGCGCTTCAGCAGCACTGCCTTCTGTGTGTTTCTGCCTGCCTGTAAGCTGACATCTACATGTGCTCCATCAGCTGTGAACTGTAAGTTGTCTGTCACGACATCCTGACTGCTGCCTGCAGTAATCGCTATGCCTCTGAAGTCATGCATGTCAAGATGATCCATGCCCTGCTTGGCTGACTTCAGGATCTGCTGACTGTCAAACACATCAAGACTGTCTGTTGTAGGCTGACCACCAGCATCTGTGACATATTGGCGTTCACTCAGTACCTGGAGCTTTTGAGACCGCAGAATAGCACCCTCAGGATTGCCTGCATACCATTCAGAAGCCAGTCAGGATCAATGCTAGTGCAAACAGATGCTGTAATGCAGCAGATGATAAGCAACCTCTCAAAGACACAGGTAATGATATAACATGCATGCATGGCTAGCTGTCTTGTAGCATGCAAGCCTCACTGCATTGATCCATGTTACCTGCATCATATGCATATTCAATGCACTGGTTGCAAGGCAGCCGGCAAACAGGCACGTATCGTGAAGACTCTGCCTCTGGATCGGGCAGTGAGTTCACCTCCATGTTAATTTCAGCTTGCAAGGGCCTAGCAGAAGTTGAGTTGGACGCTGTACTGCAGCTATTGGCTGGAAGAATGTGTGATCTTTTGACTCTGTGTCTGCTAGGTCGGGCATACATGCATGTTGAGTGTCAACATGCTGCTGACACTGCTGAACATACGCTGTAATATACTGTTTGCTGATGCCAAACTGTTTGCCTCTGACACAAATACGCTTGCCCAACAGATCTATCACAGCCTTGACCTTTTCAGCAATAGGCTTTGGCTTGGTGCAGCTGGCCTGTGCTTCGTACTCAGCGTATGCTTGTTGAACAGCAGGGAGCCATTGATGCATGAGCAGCACTTCCTTATCGTCATAAGACAACTCTGGACAATGCACAGGATCTGATTTACGCTGCTGCTGGGTGGGCACCGACCACAGCCAAAGTCCTATTGATACTGAAAATGGTAGATTAGGGTCAATTGTCGAAACAGCTCTAACAGCGTATCTGCAACACTGTTACATGCAGCACAGCTTGTTTCTGCAAGGCTGCTTCATGGTGTAAAGCATACGCAGTTCAGCGCTGAGATAGATCGATCTTTAAGTTCCTGACGTCAAACAATAGCAACAGATTGAGTGATCTTGTGCTGCCGGTTATGCAGAGTACACACTGCAGGGCGCTTTATGTGCTGAATTAGCAGCAGCAGCAAAAAGGAAGCCACATTCCCAGACCAACTCTGATACTGTATGGGATGGCCTGCATGCAGAGACTTGATGATGCATCGGTTTTGCTGTCAGCAAAGCTGTTGCGAGTGTTGCTTGTGCACAGCAGCAGAGTGAAGCACAGCTAAGAGACAAGACCAGCTTCTGCAGACAGCCAAGCATAACTGCAAACAGCTTGACAGCAATTTTCAGTACTCATCAGCGCTAGCACTACTTTTACACAAGACTCGTCAGTTGAGCATAGATTACAACACAGGTACATCAAATGAAAGCAAGCTGGCAACAGCAAAAGTCAATAGTTGTAAGACAATCAAGACCTATCCCGACCAGGTAGGTCCATCTTTGCTCCCTTTTGTATTTGACCCCAACCAATCAGTCGCCAATGCTTCTCTACTCGTCTACTCAGGGCAATCTTCTCCTGCTCCTTTGTGCAGACAGGTGATGTGAGCTGCAGCTTGGCAAGGTCAGCCTTCACCTGCAATCAAGCAAAGAAGACCATGACCTCCTGTCAGACATCTTGCAGACATTGGAAACACTTGAATTTGACTGTCTGCATTGTGCGCCAGATCCTGCCATGACTTGATACACAACTTCCATGACAACATACACCTTGCAGGAGCTACACTCTAGCATCACTTACACCCAACAGCTTGCTCTGTGCACACATTCCTTTGGATGCTAACAGCATGGTACAATATGCAAGAAAAGGAATGCGCAATATTGGAATCAGCAGCAGGGTGTTGCTTGCTTTTTCAGATTGGACAAAAACGTATGCACACAGCGTTCTGCCATTGTTGACGCTGTGGTGATGACGGTGAAACACCTTGTCAGCAGTATGCAGCAACAGGCAATGACATACCGCAATGACCCTGGCTCCTGTACACATAGAGCCAATATTCAACATGAGAACCTCCCCTTTGCTGAGCTTCTGCACCTTGCCCTGCTTCTCCCCACCCTGCACCACCAATGAACATCAGTCAAGCCAGCCAACATAAGTAGGCCAAAAGGATGCATGTTATCAAGCCATGCAACTTTTTCAATTGGAGTTGACTCATAGCCTTGGGTGTCCAGCATGCAATTGACAAATGACTTTGCAAGCACTGCAGACAGCTGGCATCGGGTCTCACTACAGCTGACCCAAATGATGTCATATAATGTCCACGGGTTCAATTGAGCACATAATAAGACACGTTTGTGTGCGTCCCAGCTGTCAGTGCTGGGGAAGAATGGCTCACCTGGGTTCGCACTCCCAGTAACCGCCGAAGCAAGAAGAAGTTGATTTCCAGTTCTGTGAAGACATCAGGAAGGGCACCTACTTCTCCCAGAACCTGACCCACCAGCCTGTCTGCTCTGGTCAGTGTTGGATCCACCTGGCAGCCATCAGACAGGCGTTTAGACACAAAGACAGAGCACTTCTTGAAAAGCTGGTCTACATATGAAAGTGGCATTGTGCAGTGTGTTTGAGTATCTGCACATCAACATGGAACAACCACATTCTGTCGAGACTCTCCCTTCTTGCTTGCAAGTTGAACTGCTGCATTGGCATGTGCAGTGGCTGCTTGCGCAAGAAGGCTGCATGCTTGGCTGATTGTCAACAGGCAGTGACAGCAGACGATTGACTCAGCAGAGTCATGCGAACCAGGAGCTTAAGCAGGGTGATAGTGTGTGGAGGACTCACTGTGGTCCCAACACCAATCAGTCCTCCTGGCACAGCATACTGCAAGTCATTCTGCTCTGCTAGAAGGGTGATGATGCGGGAGTAGATAGGTATGCATGCTGCTCGCCCTTCTGCGTCCTTTGTCACAATGCCCGGCCGTATCTCTATCTCTTGTCCTTTTCTCAAGACACCCTGTCAAGTCACACAGCCTTGGGTGCCCAGCATGACAGGCTCTTCTAGTTTGTTGTCAGCGCACTCCAGTGCTGCACATTCAAAGACATCCTGTGATGGAGCCAGGTTAGCACGTAAGTCAGTGAAGAGCATATGACGCATGACCCTGGCGAAAGTTATGCTATGCATGGATGCAGCTTGGGACTGTTAAGCAGCTGTTGACACATACAAACATTTTTGCGTATAATTCACAACCAGCAATTAGTTGTGATCTGCGACAAGGGTACCTGCAGAATACTGCCTCCTGCCACTCCTCCCTTCAAATCATCTACTTCTGATCCAGGCTTGTTCACATCAAAGGATCGGATGACAATCATCTGTGGGGGAGACGTGAAATCTCTGCAAATTGTCAGGTTCAAATCAGTGGATGCCATTGCATTGCAGTCACTCAAGGTTATGGTTCCCTGTATGCCCTGGCACATTGTCATCATCCAAGCAGACATGGCAGGATATGGATGCACTCTGCCTCTGCAGCTAACAAAGCACGGCCTTTTGTTAGCAGCTTTGCAGAATGTGTTATGTATGGCATGCTCTTCAGCAGCATGGCAACTGACAGCCTAGAATGCCAGCAGCTGTGATGTGACTGACTGACTGACCTGACTGGTACTGGAATCTTCTTGACAATGTATTCACAAACTGCATCCACATTGTACTTCAGCTGAGCAGAGATGGGCACCACTGGGGCTCCCTCTGCAATGGTGCCTTGGATAAAGGATGCAATGGCCTCATGCTGGTTTGCTGCTACACTCTCGCTGATCAAGTCAATCTTGTTCTGCAAGATGATGATGTGCTTCAGCCGCATGATCTCAACTGCTGCTAAATGCTCTGAGGTTTGTGGCTGTGGACATGACTCATTTGCTGCTATGAGCAGCAGGGCGCCGTCCATGACTGCTGCTCCATTCAGCATGGTAGCCATGAGAATGTCGTGTCCTGGACAATCTACAAAGGAGACATGTCGTAGCAGCTCCATTTCTGCTCCTTCATAGCCTGGTGCATCACAGGGCGGGCTGTCCTCCTTTGAGCTGCCATATGCTTTGTAAGACTGCGGTCGTGGGACCTTGCCATCCTTTGCACAGAATATCTTTGCATTGGCATATCCCAGTTTGATGGTAATGTTCCTCTCCAGCTCATTCTTGAAGCGAACTGTCTGCACTCCTGAAATAGCTTTTACAACAGTGGACTTCCCGTGTGCCACATGACCAATGGTTCCTGCAAGCAAAAAACACAGATATTCATGTGTGACGCTATACTGATGACACATGATGCTGGTTTGGGGTTGCTCAGTGCTGTGTGCTTGATTGCTAGAGCAGGGACGGGTGTGAAACAGCAGCAACTGTCCGTTCATTGAGAAGAGTGGTTGGGTTTCACTTTAAGCTTACCTATGTTGATTGTTGCTTGCCGGCTGATGACCTCTGGCGTCAAAGGGGTGAGCTTGCTTGGGTCGAGAGTCTTCAAGTTCTGCAACAAGCCAAAGGATGATACTATCAAACTTGAACATCTTTGGACAGCACCAGGACAACACGCAAACGCCAAGGCGGACCAACGTGACCAATTGCGGACCTGTTCGCGCAGACCACTTTTTTTGCTCATCTTGTTCGCATGCACTGTGGGGATCACTGCTCAAGTCGGACCTGGCGGTCAGTCTCAGATCAAGTCAGGAGTGCGATGTGATGAATTGACCAATGCACGATGCCAGTGCAGGTTTGTTCAGCACAAATTTCCTGAACACTTGGGCTAGCGAGCATTGAGTCGGAGCGTCGGACGCTCCGTGCCTCCGTGCGGCGGCCGATGCGCAATCCGTACAATGTTCACTGGCTAACAATTTCCCCATAAATCTCTTCTCAGCCGTTTTATGAATTTGGCGGAATGTACAGCCAGCCGGTTTACGGGGATTAGTCACGTGGAGCTCCCGCAGCTCAGACGGAGCAGACTGCCGATCACGGAGCTTTCCGCGCGCGCAGCGTGTCCGTGAAAGCAGCATGATAGACATCAGCATGTCATGGAATCACGGTCGAACTGGTACTTGTTGCCGCTCATAATCAGCTTTCTACGCC
>JAABUO010006571.1_pt1 | contig 13345 bp, 12 predicted proteins | sample 5559291 | NCBI WGS metagenome assembly JAABUO01 (sample SAMN10711878, study PRJNA513372) | rock metagenome | isolation source: Antarctica rocks | place: Antarctica: Victoria Land, Finger Mt sud | reverse complement strand
TCCGGCACCTGGAGAACGCCGAACTTCTGGGTTTCCTGGGCGGTCCGGGCAGTTGGGACCGCACGCCCGACAGCCTGCTGGGCAGCCATGCCGCCAACTGGGCCGATATCCATGACCGCATGAACTTCATCGGCGACCTCTTCCGCACGTACCACTTCGCCCCGGGCCTTTTCATCGCCCCCTACACCGACGCGCAGTGCGTGGACATAGAGGCTGGGCGCCTTCCCAGAGGGGTGCTCTGATCTATGCTGGAAGGGGGGTGCGGTTGAAGGGCGCAACGCTGCCGCTCGCTGGCCCTGGTGGCGCCCCGCGTCGGCGCGGGCCAATAAGCAGATCTGGCGCGCAAACCGAGCGCCTTCAAATCGATGACCGGATTGACTGTCGACGAGTTCAAGGAGGTGCGGGCGGACCTGGGCCCAGGCTACGAGGCCGCGCGCCAGGAAGAGAGGGCGGCGACACCCCGCCGACGCGCCCCCGGGGGCGGGGCCAAGCCGCGCCATGCTCTGCGGGAGCACTTGGTGATGACGCTGGTGTGGCTGCGCGTGTACCTGACCGGCGACGCGGTGGGCGTCCTCTTCGCCGTGGATTAAGAGTACGGTCTCGCGCCACACGCGGCCGCTGCTGCGGCTCGTGCGGACCGCGGACAGGAGACGCTGGGCTGGCCGGAGGAGGCCCGCGCGCTGCTGGATACGGCGGACGGCGCGGACGGCGTGGTCATCGTCGACGCCACCGAGCAACGCGTGGAGCGATCTCGGGACAACGCCACGCAGAAGGCGCACGACGCGGGCAAGAAGAAGGCGCACACGCGCAAGACGTTGATCGTCGTCAACGAACACGGGCGGTTGCGCTATGTCAGCCCCTCGGTGCCGGGGGCGATCCATGATCTGACGCTGCTGCGCCAGTCCGGTGCCGTGGAGGAAATCCCCTCGGACCTCTCCCTGATGGCCGACAGTGGCTTCCAAGGGCTGCAAACCGACACGCCGGAGCGCAGCGTCGCTCTGCCCTACAAGGGCAGCAAAGCCCATCCGCTCACGCCAGCGCAGAAACTGCACACTGCGCACCTCTCCCGCATCCGCATCGTCGTCGAGAACACCCTGGCCGCAATGAAACATTTTCGCATCCTCACCGATGTCTTCCGCCACTCGCTCGACCTCTACGACCGCATCGTCGTGTCCATTGCCGGCGTCGTCACGCGCCGCGCCGACCGGCGTTTGGCCGACCAGCGCCGCCCTCCCAATAGCGGCGTAAGAGGGACGTTTATTCTGCAACGAGTCTATTGCCATTTCATCGATTCCATTGCCTGTGCCAAACAAGTTCCACTCACGACTCACGGCTCACGACTTCGTCGAAGAGGCTCATCGGCAGGAACGCGCCAACGAGCCAGTTGGGCGCGTCGACGATCTCACAGATCTTGAGATCGACGGCGACGCTGCAGAGCATGTAGGCGTCAACGCGCGCGAGCCCGTAGGCGCGCTCCAGGTGCTCGATCATATGGCGTACGGCGTGGCGGGCGGCCTCGAGTAGGTCCGGCGCGATGCCGTCGGTGGCGTAGTAGGGCGCGGTGTTGGTCCGCGGCGTCAGCGGCCCACCCGTCATAAACTGGGGTTGGCGCACCAGCAGGTCCTTGCGCACGGTCAGGCGCACCGTCGCGCGCATGGGTGTCTCGATCGCCGTGCCGCAAACCTCGCCGTCGCCCTGCGCGGCGTGGCCGTCGCCCAGCGAGAAGAGCGCGCCCTCGGCCTCGACAGGTAGGTAGAGCGTCGCGCCGCGCGTGAGGTGCTTGGTGTCCATGTTGCCGCCGTGCCGGTAGGGCGGGATCGTGGAGAGCGCGCCGGGCGCGCCGGGCGCGAGGCCAATTTCGCCGCAGAACGGCTCCAGCGGGATGCGGATGCCGGAGGCGAACTCGGCCCAGCCGCCGGCCAGGCGCCATATCTTAAGGGCCGGATCGGGAAACTCGTCGGCGAGGAGCCCGAAGCCAGGGATTAGCGCCGTCCAGCCCCACTGAGCCGGCTGTAGGTCCAGGAACTCCACCTGCAGCGTGTCGCCGGGATGGGCGCCCTCGACGAAGATCGGGCCGTTGACCTGATCGACGCGGCCGAAGTCGAGCGTCTCGATCGCGCGCACGGTGGCGTCCGGGCCGATCTGGCCGCCCGCGGCGTCGAGCAGATCAAACTCCACGACATCGCCGGAGCCAACTGTCGCCACCGGCGGGATCGAGTTGTCCCAGGCCAGATGCCAGCGATCGCGGTGTACATGGATGGTGCGTCCGGTTGTCAACATAGCCATTTCCCCTTTCAGCCTGAACATTAGCCGCAAATGCACGCGCATAAACGCGCATAATATTTACTCGCGGCTTAAACAGAAACTGTTAGGCGACTTATAGGCGCCCAATTTCTCTATGTGCGTTCATTCGCGTTCATTCGCGGCTCTGTCGTCCTTCGTTGGCGGAGTCTTCGTTGGCGGAGTCGTCCACGAAAATCCGCGCCCCGTTGGTCAGGGCGGCGGGATGGCGCGCTGAGAGGTAGACGACGACTACGATACCCACCACGAGCCAGGCCGCGCAAATCGGACCGGCCAGGTTATACGGAAAAGCGGGCTGGGGGTAGAACTGCGCGCCCAATGGGAACAGCAGGATGACGGACGGTATGAGCGGGACCAGGATGTGGCGCCATACGGAGAACTCATCCGGGCGCTCGCGGCGGTAGTAGGCGATCACGGAGAGGCACGCCGCCAGATACAGCAGCAGGAACACGATCGTGATGATCGTCCCGATGAGCCCGAAGGCCGCCGTGGGACCGTAGACGAGGCCGGCCCACAGGGTCAGGATGACGCCGACCACCATGGTCAGGAGGATGGCGACGTACGGCGTGCGATGCGCGCGGTGGATGGTGGCCAGGGGCGCCGGCAGCGCGCCCGCGCGGCCCATCGCGTAGATCACGCGCGTGGCCGCGTTGACGCCCGCGTTGGTGTTGGCCACGGCGCTGTTGAGGATGGCGAACACGACCACGAGCGAGAAGATGCCCCACACGCCCTGACCAAGCGTCGCCCAGGGATTAGGGTCGGCGCCGTAGGTCCCCAGCCGGTTCAGGCCCCAGCCAAGGACGCCGGCATAGGCGCAGAGGACGTAGAACAGCCCGATCAGGACGGCCGCGGAAACGATGGCGCGCGGGATATTGCGCCGCGGCTCAGCCGTCTCCTCGGCCAGCGGCGCGGCGGCCTCGAACCCCGCGAAGGCCAGGAAGGCGAAGATCATGCCGTGCAGCACGCCGTACCACCCGCCCAGCCCCCTCTCCTGGCTATAGCGCGGCGTGAAGACGGCGCCGGTATTGTGTCCCCCGACATGGATAATCAGGCTGACGGCCAGCGCCAGGAAGATCAGAATCTCGATCACGCCGAGGACCACGCTTGTATCGGTAGAGAGCCGCACGCCGAAGTAGGTCAGCGCGAAGACAAGCGCGACCCCGACAAGCGCCCACAGCCACCACGGCGTGTCGATGTGAAAGTAGGTCGCGAGCGTGCTGGACACGACCGGGCCGATCACCAGCAACTGCAAGGGCACGATCAGTGGCTGGCCCAGTGTGAAGATCCAGCCGGCCAGGAAGCCCATGCGCGTGCCGAGGGAGCGGCCGACGTAGGTGTAGAAGCCGCCGGCCGACGGCATGTGCACGGCAAGCTGCGCGATGTTGGCGGCGATGAACGTACAGGTCACCAGCGCGACGATCACCGCGAGCGGCAGCGATCCACCGGCGAAGGGGATCGCCGCGCCGAGGCTGAACGCGACCGCCGAGGCCGGCGCCATCGACGTGATCGACTGGAAGAGCACCTGCGGCAGCCCGATAGCGTTCGCACGTAGGCCCTCTCGCCGACTAGCGGCGTCCGCCTCGGCTGTAACGCGCGCCGTAGCGCCCTGTCTACCTTCGTACACGTCGATCTCCAATCCTTGTGACTACTTAGCGTCGCGGCCATCGCGATGATTAAGGGTGAATAGTGCTAAGGGTAACAAACCGCGTCGTGGCCGGTCAAATAGGGTACGGCGCACCGCCTCCCACCTTGTTGCCATGATCGTTTAGGAGTAAACTATCGACATGCGCCGTCCGTACGCTACGTAGCGCGGAACGGAAGGTGCAAGGCAGTAGTCCTGGTATGGGCCGGCGCAGTCTGGTGAATAGGTTGAACGGTAACCATAATGACAACGATTGGGAACGATTAGAGAGGATCATACATGCTCAAGGATATTGAAACACTCGTGTTGCGCGGTGTGACGGGCGGGCTGATAACGGGACACGGCGCGCAAAAGCTCTTCGGCGCGTTCGAAGGGCCGGGGCTGCAAGGGACCGCCGGCTTCATGGAGTCGCTGGGGTTGAAGCCGGGGAACTATTGGAGCATGGCGGCGGCGGGCTCCGAGTTCGGCGGTGGCGCGCTGACCGCGCTCGGCTTCCTGCACCCGCTGGGGCCTCTCGGCATCATGTCGTCGATGGGCATGGCCTGGGGCACGGCGCACCGGGGCAAGCCGATCTGGGTCACCGCGGGCGGCGGCGAGCTGCCGGCCACCAACCTAGCGGTCTGCCTCGCCCTCATCATGGCCGGCCCCGGCAAGTATTCGCTTGACCGCGCCTTCGGCGTCAAACTGCCCGGTTGGTTCGGGACCATCGCGGCCCTCTCGGCGGCCGGCGCCGTCGCCTACGGCCTCATGCAGAGCCAGGCGCAGCAGACCTCGTCCGCCGCGCAGCAGTCCGGCGGCGGGGCGGGCCAGCCCTCGACCGACGCGGGCGGCGGCGACACCAGCCCGGTGTAGGCGCCGGACGCGCTGTCCTTCGCGATACGGAACGCCGCCATCCGCACGGCCTGTGCGGATGGCGGCGGGTGTTTTCCGCCTACATCTTCCTGGCTAGGGACGCATGCGCGAAATATATATGCTATAGTTACCCTACTATGACAACCATGACCGCACACACACGACGACTTGGACGTGTCACCGCGATGCAAGTGCTCTACGAGATCGACGCCGTGGGCAGCGACCCAGCCGTCAGCATCGACGGACTGATCGAGGAGTACGAGGCGTCGGACGAGGTCAAGGCGTTCGCGTCGACCCTCGTCCAGGGCGCCTTGCGGCGCCTCCCCGAGATCGACGCGCTGATCGAGGAGGCCGCACCACAGTGGCCGCTCGCGCAGGTCGCGGGGGTGGACAAAGCGGTGCTGCGCCTGGCCGTGTACGAGTTGCGCTTTGGCGAAGGTGTGCCGGTTAAGGTGGTCATCAACGAGGCCATCGAGATCGCCAAGGAGTACGGCGGCGAAGGCTCGGGCCGCTTCATCAATGGGGTGCTCGGAGCCATCGCGGCTACTAGTAGAAAGTAGAAAGCCGTACGTAGCAAGTAACTTGCTACGTACGGCTTTCTACTTTCTACTTCGTGCATGGTATACTCCACCCTGATACGCGCACAAGACGCTAGAAACGCTCAGTAAGGGAGAATAAGGACAGTGGCAGACGCGGAGACAATCGAGCAGCGCATCAGGCCGTTGATCGCCGAGCAACTCGGCGTGGAGGAAAACAAGGTCACGCGTAGCGCGAGTTTCGTGGACGACCTCAACGCCGACTCGCTGGACCTGGTTGAGATGATTATGTCGCTCGAGGAGGAGTTCAAGATCGAAATTCCCGATGACGATGTTGAGAAGATCAGCACCGTCGGGGACGCCATTGACTACATCCAGGAGCATACCGAATAAGCGCCCCCAGCACGGATACCGCTCCCAACACACTCAGCGCCCCCGTCTTGGTGGCCTGCCGAGACCTCATGTTCCGCAGCAAGGTCGAAGCGACGCTACGGCATATGCGGCTACTGCCACTTATTCTGCGTCCTTCCGACGATCCCGCCGTCGTCCTAGCGGCGGGACATCCCCTTCTCGTTGTCGTCGACCTCAGCCTAGCGACAGAACGCTGGCGAGCCATCGTTGCTACGGCTCACGCCGCCCCTTCACCCGTGCCGGTCCTCGCATTTGGCCCCCATATCGACCACGACACCCACGCTGCAGCGCGCGCCGCCGGTTGCGATCTCGTCGTCGCCAATTCTCGTCTTGCCCGCGAGTTGCCGGAGCTGGTGGAGCGCCTGTTGACACGAGTGACTGGTGATTAGCTAGCCGGCCGTCAAGCGACCATCTACCCCTACCTTGATGGTTATGTAGGAGGAACATACAGCCCATGCGCCACTCCTATCCACGATTCCTTGCGGCCTGTGCGTTCCTGACTTGCGCCGGTCTGGCCGCCGTGTCCACCCATACCGCTCACGCGGCCGCGCTGCCCGGTCTCTACTCAGTTAACACTCCAGCCGTGACCGACCAACTCGTCGACACTCCAGCCGTGACCAACCAACTCGTCGACGAGATGCTCCAACTCCTCAACGAGGATCGGGAGTCAGCGGGGCGCGCGTCGCTGACGCTAGACCGGCGCCTAACGACGCTCGCGGCCGACCACAGTCGCGATATGGCCGCGCGACACTACTTCGACCACGCCGCGCCGGGGGACAGCGATGCCTTCGACCGTTTCGCACGCGCCGGCATACAGTTCGATCACGCCGCTGAGAACATCGGTTACATAGGCGGCCGTCCGCCGGAGGCCGAAGTCGCCGCGATAAACGCGGCTATGATGGCCGAGCCGCTCGATGGCGCCTCACATCACGACAACATCGTGGATACGCGGCTGCATCGTGTCGGCATCGGCCTATGCATCGAGCCGAACGGCTCGATGTATCTTACTGAGGACTTCACGAATTAGGCGGCCGGCGGCCGGCGTCAGTAACCGCGACGAGCAGCCCATTCATTAACAGGTAGCCCACTTGAACCACGGGCCGCCTGCCGCCTGCCGCCTGCCGCCTGCCGCCTGCCGCCTGCCGCCTGCCGCCTGCCGCCTAGCGCACCGTGATGAAGGATTGCGTCTGCGTCTCTTGCGTGCCAAGGGCGCGCGAGACGACGATGACGTTGCGGAAGGGCGCGATCAGTGGTTCGGCCTCCTGCTGGTACATCGTGATCGTTGAAGCGCCCACCGCCTTGCTGATTCGCGGATAGGCGAGCAGCTTATCGACCAGCGTGAGCAGGCGCGAGACGCTGGTGTAGTTGACCTGCGTGTTCACGCCAACGCCGTTGATGCTGGTCAACGACCGAACAGCCGCCAGGTAGTCGGGATCAGCGGCCAGTGGCGTGGTGGTCGCCGCGCGCACGTCCCCCTCCAGATTGCTGGAGAGGACGAGAAAGGTGTGCGCGCCGACGCGGCGGAAGGTGTAGCCGAACGATGGCAACGCCGCGACGGTATAGCCGGTGCTGCCGTCGGACAAGGTCACCTGTCGCGGCTGGAGCAGCGCCGCGCCCGACGACCCGCTCCCGTTGGCCGCGCGCGTCGCCGCGGCGATGATGCGGTTGATCGACTGCTGGGCCGAAGCCTGGTCAGACACCTCGGTCGCCAGCTCGAGCGAGCCCGGCAACTGGGGGATCGACCCCAGTGAACCACCGTTGCTCGACGAGGCGGCCAGCCCAAGCTCCAGCAGCGGGCTCGTCTCGTCGTTGACATCCACCACGACCTCGCGGCTGATCAGTGGCAGCACGTCCTGGGCGATGTCGATACCTGTCTGCGCCTTGGCCTGGGCCAGCGCGTTGGCCGGCAGCACGCCCGACGCCCGGAGCAGCCCGGCCAGATTCGACAGGGAGATGTAGGTGATGGCGGTGCTCCCGACCACACTCGCGCCATTATTCGGGGTCGCGAAGAGCGGCGCGCTCTGCGGGAGCGCCGACGAGACCACGGAGACACCGGTCGGGTAGGCCGTGACGCCCACGGCGTAGGAGCGCTGCAAGGCGCGCAAAGCCGCCTGTGACGCCGCAGCGCCGACGCCGTTGGCGGGCATGGCCTGTTGCGCCGCCCGCACCGCGCGCACCAGGAAACGCCGCCCTACGTAGAGTGTCATGGTGCGGAAAGCGGGGATCTGAGCCAAAGTCGTGTTGAAGTCCGCGTCCGTAGCCAGCGACGGGGCATGGAAAGTCCCGGCGTCGATCACACTACGCACGCTCACTACGTCGCCCGCCACCACGCCGTCGCCCGCGACGATCGCGCCGTAGCCGCTACCGCCGCCGGTGAAGGTGACGCGATAAATCGACGTCCCCCGGTACGACGTGCTGGGCGAGAAGGTGGCCAGCCCCGCAAGGGGGTTCCCACCGTTCATGTAGCTGGAGGGGCGAAGCTGCGCGATGACGGCGGCCTGGGGCGGCGCGGAGGGGTTGGTCGGGAGCGTCGCGAAAACGCCGACTCGATCCGTGAAGGATGCGAGCATGGAGGTGAACTGCCCCATCGGCCGCGGCCCCATCATCGTCCGCAGGCGCGCCAGGGCGGCGGCTGTGCCGGGATGGCTCTGATAGGTCCGCACGAGGGCGTTGAGGTCAGCCCCCAGCGCGCCGGTGCGGTTCAACTCGGCGTAGACATCAGCCGAAGCCGGTACTAGATACGCGGGCGCGGCGGCGCCAAACGCGCCGCCGCGCAGGCCCGCGGCCAAAATATTGGACGGGAAACCGGTGATAACGAGTGCGATCAACGCGGGGAAAGCCAACTTACGCTTCAGCATACGGTCGTCTCCCTCTTCTCCACAATGGATATAGCCCACAAAAGGTTTGCCCGGACGCGGCTACCATAAAAGCCCCCTCTCTTCGTCACTGCTCCGTACTAAGCGCTCACCGTGTTCGCCAGCGCTTACGCGCATTCCATGTAGCCGCTACCCGCGTCCATAGTATCCGATGTTGGTTGCCGAAAAGCAAAAATAACAGGTGATGCGCGCCTTAAACGCTTTATGGCGCCGTCCTACTCAACGCTCGACGGGCGGTTGTCGGCCCCGTGCGTTGCGGCGCGGCGCGACGCGCCGGCGCGTTCGTGGCTATACGCGCTCCGCAGAGTCACGCGCCCCACTAGTTACTGACGTGGCCGCGGCGCGCGCCGCGCCGCGCCGCCCCCGAATTTCCAAAGCTACGGCGCCGGAGGCGGCCAGCGCCGCAATGATGGCGAAGGCCACGAGCTTGCTCCGCCCATAGACGTTGAGGTCTATCAATCCGAAGGCGAGACATAGGGCACAGAACAGCAACACCACAACGCGACGAGAGAGCCCCAAATCGAGCATGCGGTGGTAGATGTGGTGCTTGTCGCCGCTGGCGAAGGAGCGGCGGCCCAGCAGACGCCGCACGATGGCCCAGGCTACGTCGATGATGGGCACGATCAGGAGGAGCAACGCTGTGCCGAACTTGAGCGTGCCGAACAAGGAGAGCGCGCCCAGGCTGAAGCCGATGAACATAGCGCCCGAGTCGCCCATGAAGACGCGCGCCGGCGCCCAGTTGTAGATGAGGAAGCCCACGATTGCCCCACACAGGATGAGCGGCAAAATCACGTTCTGGTCCAGGTGCGACGGGACAAAAGTGGTGGATACGACCGCTTCCCACAGCCCCAGGAACAGCGCGGCGATAGCCGTGACGCCCCCGGCCAGCCCATCGAGCCCATCCAGAAAATTGACCGTGTTCATCATGCCGACAATCCAGAAGATCGTAAACAACAGGCCGAGCGGGAAAAAAATGGGTAGATCTTGACTGCCGACGCCCGCCGGGGTGAGCGGGTTCCTGAAGTGGCTGATGAGAGGGAAGCCCGCCCACCAGGCCACAAGGACCACGGCCACTTGCCCCAGGAAATGGACGCGCGGCTTCAACGTCCACAGTTCATCGACAACACCGAGCAACGCGGCGAGCGCGCACCCGGTGTAGAGCCCCGTCAAGCCAACATCGCGCCGTCCGGCGTGGTACAACGGAACCAGCCACGGCACAGTGACGAAGAAGGCGACGGCGATGGCGACGCCGCCCATCAGCGGCGTGGGCCGCAGGTGGATTTTGTCGCCGACGGGGCGATCGATCACGCCGAGGCGCCGCGCCAGCCGGATGCCAAACGGCATCAACAGCGCGCAGAGCAGGAACGCCACCCCCAGCCCAAGGAGGCCTTTCCTCAACCCTCGGTCGGAATGCCCGGCGGCAGTAACCATCAGCTGATAGCTGATGACTGATAGCTGATAGCTCATCTACCCCGCGCCGACCTCGTAGTAGCGCACGCCGTCGGGGAAGCGACGGTCACGCCAGGCTCCGAAGTTGTCGACGATCACGGCGTTGGGGGCCACATGGCGCTCGATGTCATCCTGCACGTAGGGCGTATGCGCGGTGACGAGCACGATGGCGTCGTAATCTTTGAGGTCGTCGGGGAAGGCCAGCGGCTCGACCCCGGCGAGGTCGCGGATCTCCGCGTCGCTGTAGTAAGGGTCGTGCAGGCGAGCCTCGCGACCGTCCTGGCGCAGGGTGCGCAGCACGCTGAAGGCCGGCGAGAGCTTCTCCATGCGCGCGTCAGGCGTGTAGGCCAGGCCCAGCACGGCGACGCGCGCACGTCCCTCGAGCAGCCGCGCCAGCGTCGTCGTGTACAGCCGCTCAAAGTAGCCCGCGTTGAAGTCGACCGTCTGCTCGATCAGCGGCATGGCGCCCGCGCCGGCCTCGGTCACGAGGTATTGTGGGGCTAGCGGGATGCAGTGGCCGCCGATGCCGAGCGAGGGGTGGTAGTAGGGGATGTTCCACTTGGAGGACGCCAGCGCCAGCACATGCGCGGTGTCGTAGCGCGGCAGACCCACGGCGAGGGCATTGGCGAACGAGATACCGTGGTAGCGCAGCGCGTTCTCCACCACCTTGGTCAGCGCGGCGTGGTGGGCGTCCTTGGCCGGCTTGACCGTCTGGCACACCAGTGAATAGAACGCGGCCATCAGCGCGGTCGCCTCCGGCGAGGTCCCGCCGACGACGCGCGGCAGCGTGCGCAGGGTGTGCTCCTCACCCGAGAACCAGTCGCGGCGCGGCGCGGCCCCCACGTAGACGTCGCGGTTGAGCTCCAGCCCGTGTTGGGCGATGATCGGCAGCACGAACTCGTCGAGCCACGAGGGCACGATGGTGCTCTCGATGATGATCAGGCGCGGCCAGCGGCTGGGCGCGCTCGCGCGGATGACCTCGCGGATGGACGGCAGCACGTTCTCCAACGCGGTCGAGGAGGGGTCGCGCCCATGGTCAGTCGGCACGCAGACCAGGTGTACGCCGATATTCTGGTCGATCATATCGCGCCAGTCCGTCGAGGCGCGGATGCGCAGCGGCGCCGTCGCGGTATCGGGGGTCGTCGCGGCCGGGGCCGGGTGCGTCACGGCCGTAGAGAGGAAGCGCCCGGCCTCGATATCGCGCACGCGCGCCGCCGAGAGATCGTACCCGGCGCAGCGCACGCCGGCCACGGCGAGGTGAAAGAGCGCGCTGGCTCCGATATGGCCGCAGCCCCACACCCCCGCGCCAACCTCCCCGCTCCGTACCGCCGCCAGAAACTCACGCGTCGCGCTCGCCACCCGCACCTCCAAGAAAGCTATCAGCCATCAGCCATCAGCCATCAGCCATCAGCAGTCAGCCTCTTCCTAATTCCTAAAGGCCAACATCTCTACATTGCATGGTACTGCACGGCAGGGTATACCGCACCGCGCGCGTCAAATACGGACGCGCCCTACGATTGTGAGACGCGGCCTGGCCCTGAAGGACCATGGCAGGCCACGGACCCTGAAGGGTCATCATGGCCGGCAGTTGTGCGGCCATACCGCCATCGTCGCCTTCGCAGACCTTTTAAGGTCCGGTCCCTGCTATGGTCCTGTAGGGCCAGGCCCACGGCGCTCACCGTCACAATCGCGGGGCGCGCCCTGAACTATCGGACGGACGATCCTGGGAGTGCGGGCGTCTCGCCCGTCCCGCGCTCCAGATAATGCACGCGCCCTTGCCGCGTGAAAAAGTGGCGCGCGCCTGATACCATGCAAGTGTGTTCAAGAAAGTACTGATCGCCAACCGCGGTGAGATCGCCCTACGCATTATGCGCGCCTGCCACGAATTGGGTGTGCGCGCCGTCGTGGCGCACTCCGAAGAGGACCGCGACTCGCTGCCCGTACGCCTGGCCGACGAGAGCTTTTGCATCGGCCCGGCCGCGACGGCCAAGAGCTACCTCAATATCCCCAATATCGTGACGGCCGCCCTCGTCACGGGGGCCGACGCCATCCATCCGGGCTACGGCTTTCTCTCCGAGAACATCTACTTCGCCGAGATCTGCGAAAAGTGCCATGTGCGCTTCATCGGGCCGCGCCCCGAGGTCATCGCCGCGATGAGCGACAAGTCGGTCGCCCGTGAGCGCATGGACGAGGCCGGCCTCCCCGTCCTGCCGGGCACGAACCGTCCGTTGCGCTCCCTTGAGGAGGCGCAGGACCTGGCGCAGGACATCGGCTATCCGGTCATCCTCAAGGCGGCGGCCGGCGGGGGCGGGCGCGGCATGCGCATGGTAGCGAGCGAGACCGAGTTGGCGCAGATGTTCCCCACCGCGCAGGCCGAGGCGCAGAGCGCCTTCGGCAGCAACCAGCTCTACCTCGAGAAATATCTCGAGCGCTGCCGCCACATCGAGGTGCAGGTCATGGGCGACGCGCACGGCAACGTGATCCACCTGGGCGAGCGCGACTGCTCCTTACAGCGCCGCCACCAAAAAATCGTCGAGGAGGCGCCATCACCCGCCCTGGGTCTCGAGGAGCGCGCGCGTCTGGGCGCGCTGGCGGTGCTAGGCACGCGCTCCATCGGCTACTCCAACGCCGGGACGCTCGAGTTCCTGCGCGATGAGAGCGGCGCCCTCTATTTCCTGGAGATGAATACACGCATCCAGGTCGAGCACGGCGTCACCGAGACCATCACCGGCGTCGACCTCGTCAAGGAGCAACTGCGCGTCGCCGCGGGCGAGCCGCTCAGCGTGCGGCAGGAGGACATTGTGGCGCGCGGGCACGCCATCGAGTGCCGCGTCAACGCCGAGGACCCCGCCGCCGACTTCTCGCCGCGCTTTGGCGTTATCGACGCCTACGTGCCGCCGGGGGGACCGGGCATCCGCGTCGACTCGCACCTCTTTACCGGCTATCGTGTGCCCATCCACTATGATTCCCTCCTGGCCAAGGTGATCGCCTGGGGCAGGGACCGCGACGAAGCAGTGGCGCGCATGGCCCGCGCGCTCGGCGAGTTCGTCATCGTCGGTGTCCCCACGACCATCCCTTTCCTCCAAGAGGTTATGGCCGATCCGGTGTTCAGGGCGGGTGAGGTGTATACGGACTACATCGAACGAGTAGTCAGTAGTTCATCTTAGCAATAAAGCCTGAGCGGGTATAGTGAAAGGAAAAGGGGAGGAGAGAGCCGCGATGATCCTGCGCTATGGCTACCTGTCGCGCCACCCGCGCGTGTTCTTGACCATGACCGG
>JAABUO010006569.1_pt1 | contig 13349 bp, 17 predicted proteins | sample 5559291 | NCBI WGS metagenome assembly JAABUO01 (sample SAMN10711878, study PRJNA513372) | rock metagenome | isolation source: Antarctica rocks | place: Antarctica: Victoria Land, Finger Mt sud | reverse complement strand
GCCCGGTCTATAGGCTGGTTCAGTCGTATAAGCAGGCGCTTCGTTACTTCCTGCTCGGCTTGTTGGATGAAGACCGCGAGAACCGCGCCGAACTCGCAGATCAGCTCCTCATTTTGCTGGATGGCGGGGTGATCGAAGGATATCTGCAAGGCGTGGCTCAGCCCGCGGGGTCGGCACGACGTGCAGCGACGACCTTGCTTCGTTCCAAGGTTTTAGCTGACGACAAGTCTTCTTGTGGGTAGGAATCCTGAATCGAGATAATTAGCTGACTTGAGTGTTCTCACAAACGTATGTTTATGAGAACATCGAAGCCTATCTCCACTGCTCCGAGCATAACGCTACTCTTTCGATCAGTTCGAGAGGACCCTACGAACAAAGAGAACCGGGCCCGCTTGGCGACCCCGGTGTCCTGCCTTACTAATTCATGTAACGTGATGCCGGCTTGCCGGTCTGCTGCGATGCAGCGAACAGCGTAGAGCCGGCCTCGAAGTACTTGGCGACCGACGACTCGTCCTGAACAGACGGGGCGTCACCTTCTCCTTGCGTTGCAGACCAGCGAGGCCCGCATCAACGCAATCTTCCGTGGTCATGACGAGCTTCGGGTCCATGTTGGAAAGCGGAAAGCCCTGTAATTCCCAGATCTCAGAAACTGTTGCGGCCGGAGTGACGAGCTGAACAACAACATCGGTGCCGACCAACGCTGCCTGCATGGCGGTCGTCAGGTTTTGAACGTATGCTTTGGTTGCACCGTAGATGGGGGTGTAGGGATATCCGTCAAAGCCAAGGACAGAGCCGATATTCACGATGGCACCCTTGTTACGGCTCTTCAGTCCTGGCAAAACGGCCATTGAAAGACGGGTGAGCGCAACGATGTTGATGTTCACGAGCGTGTTTAACTGCTCGACCGTCGCGGTATCCACCGTGCCGACGAATGAGGTTCCCGCATTGTTCACCAGCAGGGTGACCTGATCGTTATCGGCGATAGCTTTTGCGACACTCTCAAGCTGGAACGCGTTACCCAAGTCGGCAATCTGGGTCTTTACCTGTACACCATACTGCTGCGTCAGTTCTTTCGCGAGTGCTTCCAAACGGTCTCCGCGACGGGCGACCAGATAAAGATCATAGCCCTTCCCGGCAAGTCGTTCTGCGTAGACTTTGCCGATACCTGAGGACGCACCTGTGACTACTGCCGTTCCAAGCTTCATTATCGCGCTCATATCAATCTCCCCGTTACACTATTTTTGTACCGTACGGTAAAGACGCGGCAGGTGCGGGGTACGATGCAGATTCTTTTCCACATCGGGTAAAAATAGCAGCGTGCCAGCATGCAAGAGCATCCATAGACAAGGAGGAGGAGAATATTGTGCAAGCAGACAGCGTGACGGAGAACCGGTCGGCTGGACGGCCACGTGAGTTTGACCGTGACGTTGCCCTCAATGCAGCCATAATGGTGTTTTGGCAGAAGGGCTATGAGGGAACGTCGATGGCAGAACTGACCCGGGCAATGGGCATCAGCAAGCCAACGCTGTATGCCTCCTTTGGTGATAAAGAAACGCTCCTGCGCGAGGCCGTGCGGACCTACATGGGATTGCATGCCGAAGCCTACGCCACAGCCTTAAACCACCCCACATCGCGGCAAGTTGCGGAAGCGTGGTTGCGTTTGACAGGCGGTGTTCGGAAGGAAGCGGGCGTACCCGCCGGGTGCCTGCTAGTACAGGGAGCGTTAGTCGGTAGCGAGGCGAGCTTACCGGTCCAACAGGAACTGGCAGCTATTCGCAACGGGGGCACGAAGATGTTGGAGAAGCGGTTACGGCGAGCCAAGAAGGAAGGCGATCTGCCCGGATCATGGGAACCCGGTCCGTTGGCCCAATACCTTTCAGCCTTGGCCTCTGGTCTTGCAGTGCAATCGAGCAGCGGTGTTCCTTCGGCGGTGTTGAACAGGACGATCGATCAGGTGATGGCGAATTGGCCTTCAACGCAGACTACGAACGTCAAACGGTAGCTCTGCTTAAGCAGATGTCCGGAATCCCACTCATGAGTGGATCCGACGTTTGCCAGACTACAGAGTGGCTACGGTAATAGGGTGGTGCAGGTGAGCGGATGAAAAGCACGGTAGAGGAACGATCAACCCTGGTGCTTGGGGCTGGAGAGTTGGGGATGTCGGTCCTGCGTAGTCTGACAAAAAAAGCGTATGCCGGAACTGTCGGAGTGCTAATCCGGCCTTCGAGCGGCGAATCCCCTGACAGTTGCAAGCAAAAGAACGTGGAGGAGCTCCGTTCGCTTGGTGTCTCTTTTGTGGCCGGTGATCTGGCCTCTTCGTCAGTTGACGAACTCGCAGAACTCATGAGGCCTTACGAAACGGTCATCAGTTGTACTGGCTTCGTGGGAGGCAGCGGAACCCAGCGCACAATAGCCGAAGCAGTCCTCTTCGCAGGTGTGAAGCGATTCGTGCCCTGGCAATTTGGCGTGGACTATGACGTAATCGGACGAGGAAGCGCACAGGATCTCTTCGACGAACAACTGGACGTGAGAGATCTCCTGCGCTCGCAGACAAACACACAGTGGGTGATCGTCTCTACCGGCATGTTCACCAGCTTTCTCTTCGAGCCCTCGTTCGGCGCCTTCGATCTACACCAGAACGTTGTCCATGCCCTTGGAAGCTGGGATAACTCCGTCACGATCACGACAGCCGAAGACATTGGCGCATTGACGGTAAGAGTGCTGGCGGCCGAGCCCCCTATTACCAACCAGGTGGTCTTCACGGCTGGTGACACACTCACGTACAGACAAGCAGCTGACATCGTCGATCAGGTTCTTGGAAGAGAGCTCCAGCGTGAGGTATGGACCATCCCGTATCTGCAGGAACAACTTGCGCACGAGCCAAACAGCCCAATCGCGAAATACCGCGTCGTCTTTGCTGAAGGGCGAGGAGTTTCGTGGCCCTGTGACCAGACTTTCAATGAGCAGCACCGAATACCCGTGACCAATTTACAGAGTTGGTTAAAGAAGCATCTTGCATAGCACATAGACCTCGATGACGCTACCGAACTGTAGTGTCATCGAACTTGTCGCAGTCACTGTCGAGTGATTGCTTCGGCTCCAAATTGTCAGGCACGCTAGTGAGCTGAGGCTGGAATCCAGCGATAGAGTATCGGCACGGACACGCCTAGATGGCTGACGACATGGCGCGAAGGCACTCCACTGGCGAGGAGTTTCTTTGCCTATTAATTTTGCTGTCGGTCATCTGCCGTTTGCGAGTTTGCGACCGCCTTTGCGGCCAAGCTGCCGTGCGGCCTGAGGGTCGGCGCGGGTCCGTTCGATGGTGAGCTCTCGTTCCATCTCAGCCTGACTCGCCATCACATGGAAGAAGAAGCGGCCCGAAGCGGTACCCGTATCGATGGAGTCGGTCAGGCTCTTGAACTGGATTCTCTGCTTCTGAAGTTTGCCGACCAGGTCCACCAAGTTCTTGATGGGTGGGTCTGAGTAGCAACGGAACAGAAACCTACTAAGAGCTCGCCCCGCGCAGCCGATCTCCTGGACTAAGACCGAGCGCAAGCAGGGCCGCCACACCAAACGTGAAAAATCGTACGGCAAGCCAGGAGGTATCTCTGGCGTTCCAAACTGACGAGAATGTATGGTCCGCCGCACGACTGCAAGGGTTAGTTTGGGCGAGAAGACAAGTCTGCGCAAATGTATTCGGCCTTTAGTTGGAGACTAGTTCTCCTGGCCACGATGAGATGCGCGCGTGTCTGTCCTTATAAGCGCGACGGCCGTGAGAGGCCATTCTCGTGCAGGTTGAGGACACGCCGTTGTGACTGTTCTTTCGTCCTTGCTGTCCTGTGCAGACTTCGTGGAAGAGCTTATTCATCATCGTAGTGCGGGAAAGTGGGAGCGCGCAGCGCTTCCAAGGCGTAGGCGTCTTTTCCGCACTGCTTATGCTGGCACGGCTTTCGGTCGGTAGTCGTCACCGCTGGAGAGTACCGCCCAGGCGGTCCGTGCGAGCTTGTTGGCCATCGCAACCACGACAACGTTCTTGTGGGCTCTGGCGTCCAGTCGATCGAGCCATGCGCCAACGGAAAGTCCATCCCGCTTCATCCGTCCCACGGCGGCTCGCGCGCCATGAATCAGGAGTTTGCGCAGGTATACGTTGCCGCGTTTACTGATACTCAGCAGCCTGGGCTTGCCGCCGGTCGAGTACTGCCGGGGAACGACGCCGAGCCATGCCGCAAACTCCCGTCCCTTGCTAAAGGCAGCGCCGTTGCCGATGGCCGCGACGATGGCAGTGGCAACCACCGGCCTATGCCAGGGATCTTGCGGATGCGGCAGCAGCCGGCATCCGCGGTCGAGATCTCTCCAAGCTTGTCCGTCAGCTCCTCGACCTGCCGCTCGACGGTCTTCCACTCACTCCACAGCATATTGATCAGGTTGCGCATCAGCGGCGTCAGGTCGGCTTCCGCGTTCTCGAGGATATCTGCCATGGCTGCCTTGAGCTTCGTCGGTGTCTGCGCAAAAACGAGCCCTCGTTCCAGTAGGAACGCTCGAATCTGGTTGATCACGGCTGTACGCCGGGAGATGAGCCGGTCACGCACTCGGTGAATCGCCTGCAGGTCCAACTGATCGTCCGTCTTGATCGGCACGAAGCGCATGTTCTTGCGGTCGACGGCCTCAGCGATGGCTTCAGCATCGATGAAATCGTTCTTGCTCGTCTTCACAAAAGGCTTCACGAACTGCGCCGCGATCAGCCGAACATCGTGGCCTTGCTTCCGCAGTGCCCGGCCAAGGAAGTGCGCTCCAGAACAGGCTTCGAGGCCGACAAGCGAAGTCTGCAGGTTGGCCGTGTAGGCCAGCAGCTGCTTCTGTGTAAAACTTCTTCTTCACAAGCACCTTGCCCGCTGCTCCGAGCGCCACAAGGTGAAAAGTAGTCTTGCCTAAGTCGATGCCAATCGAGTGAATCTGCATAACGGTGATCCTCCTATCCCAACCTGCTTCCCACGATCCTCCGGATCGTGAGGAGGTGCAAGCGGCGGACCATCTCATTAGCGCGTTACGAGCACTCATCAGGATAAGATCCGCTGCACGGTAGGAGCGGCAGTCAACCCTAGGCTAGGGCGCAGGTTCACTCGCCGTTGCCTGCAACACGGATTCGAGCAAGCCTGGATACACCCGATTAATCTCACTGCTCCTCAGAGTAAGGATCAGGTATCGCCCATCGCGAGTGGATCGAATGAGCCCTGCTTGTCGGAGGCGATTGAAATGGTAAGTGAGTCTTGTCTTGGACCCTAAAGACTCAAACGAACCACAACAGAAGTCTCTGTTTGCGAGCTGCAGCACAATCTGGCGGCGCGTCGGATCGCTCAGGGCATTAAGCACTTCTGAAAGGTCAAGAGAGGGTTCTTTGCGGGTTGATGTCTTTGCAGCCACTTCTTATAGGCTACAACTGTTCAACACCTCTTGAACATTATGTTTAAGAGGCTTATAGTCCAAGAGTTGGTGAACTGTTGCAGTTTACCGATGAAAAGGAAGGATCGAATGATTCTGAAGACTTACTCGCGTATTTTTACGAGCGATGTGAATGCAACGCTGGCAGTGCTGCGGCAACTGGTTGGGCGCGAACCCGAGCTCCGCGAGCCATTTCAAGATATGGAAGTCCTCACCATCGGTGATTTCTGCGTCGTCGCCGGTCCAGCGCAGTCGATCATACCCTTTATCGGGGCAGTGGGACCGGTCGTTGTCGATGATCTGGCTGCAACCAAGGTGGCCATAGAGGCGTGTGGAGCGGAGATCATCTCGCCCATAACTAATGTGATGACGGGCCAGAACATGTTTTCTCGCACGCCTGACGGTGTGGTGATTGAGTACGTTCAGTGGACGGAAGATGTTTGGAAAAAAGTTCGATCTGCATCCTTACCGAAAATTGCGACCGGTTCGGGAGAGGCGCATTGATTTTGAAGACCTATGCGCGAGTTGTCACCGGAGACATGGAGGTGACACTGGATGCGCTTCGCGCACTGACGGGAAAGGAGCTTGACCTTCGATTCAAGGTCGCAGAGATCGAAATAGCGGCTATTGGCGACTTTTGCGTTGTTGCAGCTCCGACGGAACAACATAAAGCACTGCGCGAGATTGTAGGACCAGTCATTGTTGATGACCTTGACCAGACACGGGCTTGTCTTCTGGGGCAAGGGGCTGTAGTTGTCCAAGACCGCTTCGACGCACCCACCGGTTCGGTGCTGTACGCACGCAACAAGGATGGTGTCGTTGTTGAGTGGCTTGAGTTTTCGGCCGAATATCTGCTGAAGTTCTCTCTTTGAGGAGCTTCTTGTTAATAATGTGAGGTCGGCTTCTCGCACCCAATCGTCTGGCGCTCCTGTTGCAGAAGCGAACATTTACGCACGGTTGAGAGCAGAGAGCGAAAGCCCTGCAATCGTCGCCGCAAAAGCCTGTTGCCATTGCTGCTTCTCTGGCGATAGGTTTGCGCAACGGGTCTTAGCGTACGATTTGTGACGTTTGGTGTAGTGACCCCAAGCGATCAGCCACAAATCAAACATACATACATGCATGCTCTATCGTCCGTTAATGAGATGGTCCGCCGCTTGATCTTCCACTGAAGAATGGGTGATCTTGTTGGCAGGTTGAAGGAGGATCATTGACATGCAGATTCGTTCAGTTGGTATCGACCTTGGCAAGACGACTTTTCACCTGGTGGCACTTGGCGACGACGGCAAGGTGCTGCTGAAGAAGAAGTTCACTCAAAAGCAGCTCATCGCTTTCACAGTCAACCTCCAGACTTCGCTGATCGGGATGGAGGCATGCTCTGGCGCTCACTTCCTGGGTCGTGCGTTACGAGCACAGGGTCATGACGTCAAGTTGATCCCGCCGCAGTTCGTTAAGCCATTCGTGAAGTCGAACAAGAACGACTTCCTCGATGCGGAGGCGATTGCCGAAGCGGTCGACCGCAAGAACATGCGCTTCGTGCCGATCAAGACTGACGACCAGCTGGATCTGCAGGCTCTTCACCGCGTGAGGGACCGGCTGATCGCACGACGAACGTCCGTCATCAACCAGCTGAGAGCATTCCTTCTGGAGCGTGGGATGACCTTCGCGAAGACGCCGACCAAGCTCAAGATCGCGATGCCCGAGATCCTTGAGAACGCTGACGCGAACCTGACGCCACGCATGCGCAACCTGATCAGCCTACTGTGGAGTGAGTGGAAGGACCTCGAGCAGCAGATCGTGACCATCAACGCGGAGGTGGAACTGATCGCTTCGTCTGATGCCGCCTGTCTACGACTGCGTCAGATCCCTGGCATAGGCCCGCTGATCGCAACAGCGATCGTGGCCGCGATCGGAACGGCGCAGCCTTCCACAAGGGTCGTGAGTTCTCCTCCTGGCTCGGACTTGTGCCCAGACAACACTCAACTGGTGGTAAAGCCAGGCTTTTGGGCATCAGCAAGCGCGGCAACAGCTACCTGCGTAAGATCCTGATCCATGGAGCGCGTTCTGCCGTGGTGCGTATGAAACGAGAACGAGCACCCTTTGGAGCGTGGCTCGATGCGTTGCAGACTCGAGCACCGCTGAATGTAGTGGTGACCGCTACAGCCAACAAGCTGGCAAGAATCGCGTGGGCTGTGTTGTCAACCGGCAAGGAATATCGAGCGCTCCCGAGCCCGCCTCCAGCATAGAGCAGGCGTGGAAAAGACGCCTACGGCTTGGAAAGCGCTCCGCCCTTTCCACTTTCCCACGACGACTCAATAAAGTTTCCCCACCCAAGGTCTGCATAGGAACAGTTAAGACGAAAGAACAGTCCCAACGGCGTGCCGGCAACCTGTCGTCAGAAATGGTCTCTCAAGACCGCTCCGTTTATCAGGAACGGCACGCGCGCAACTCATCATGGCCAGGAGATCTAACCTCCAACAAAAGGCCGAATACATTTGCGCAGACATGTCTCTCGTCCCACGCTTTTTCCCTTGCAGTCGCGCGGCGGACCATACATTTCTGACGGAACCCCTCTATGCTGATCGGTTAGCCACCTAGGAAGCCTGAGAAGCAGTTTCGAACGCCGTGCACTAAAAAGCCGTCGCTGCGAAGGAGTTTCGACGAGGAGCGTGGCATAGCGCAGGCCCCTCATAAATGGTTCGGTCCTGCCATTAGCCGGGATGGGGCTTCAGCAGGTCTGCAAGGCCGATCAAGCGAAGGAGTTCGGCCCGCACGTGGTCTCCCATCATGTTGATGACCTCGGCTCCCGCGTCCGCCGGATCGATAGTGACGCGGAAAGGGCGCTTTCCAAACGGCGTTTCAATCACCTTCAGGATTGCGCGGGCGACGTCTCCTACATCAGATCCGGGCGGCTCCATCATCTCGTGGCCCTTGGCGATCAGGTCTGGCATGTCCCGGTAGGGCCCCTCTGCGTACTCTGAAGCACGCGCCTCATCTGCCGGATGGCCCGCATTGGCGAAATGGCTGGTGCCGGTCGTGTACACGCCTGGTGAGACGATGGTCGTCTCGACCCCCCCAGCGTGCCAGCTCTCCCGCGTATGTCACGGCAAGAGAATCCATGGCAGCTTTAGCCGCAAAATACGGTCCAAGATAAGGAGGGGTGCCCCCGCGCGTACTCGTGCTGCTGACCCAGAGAACAAGCCCCTGACCCTGCCTACGCAAGAGGGGCAGGCAGCGCCGTGCGGTTGACTCGTTGCGTGCCTAGCACGTTGACGTTGTAGAGCTCCGCAAACTGTTCGGGAGTATACGCCTTTGACGGACCGAAGGCCATGTGCCCGGCGTGTGAATCACCACATTAAGACGGCCTGCCTCGTCCACAATCTTCGCGATCGCTGCATCGACGGAATCCTGGGAGAGGATGTCCATCTCAACAGCTCGCAGATCCAGGGCCTCCTCTCTGGCGAACTTTTCCGCCTCCTTCACGGCTTTGGCATCCTGTCCGCCAACCTCGCGCATGCCCGCATACACGGTGTGCCCGGCTTTGCTGATTGGCGTGGCCGACAAAGCACCAGACCCGGAAGAAGCTCCGGTGATCACCACGACGTACTTCGACATACATTCCTCCCGGCACCGTACCGTTGTGTTCTTGAACGGGTATCGAACATTGCGTTCGGACATCACACAAAACCACCATTCACGCGAAGAACTTGTCCGTTTATCCAGCCACCCTCAGGGCCGGCCAGGAACGCCACGATTCCGACAATGTCACTCACTTCGCCGATACGCCCCATCGGGTTCATCTTTGCGATATTGGCGATCACCTCGTCGCTCTTGCCTTTGAGGAAGAGTTGGGTAGCCACGGGTCCGGGCGCAACGGCATTGACCGTGATCTTGCGCTGGCCCAGCTCTTTCGAGAGAACCTTGGTCAGTCCTTCCACTCCAGCCTTCGATGCGATGTAGCCCCCGTAGTTCGGGAAGCTCGTACCGATGACGCTTGAAGAGAAGAGGACGATACGCCCGCCGTCCACAACGTGATTCGCGGCCTCGCTCATGATGAGGTAACTGCCGCGCAGGTTGGTCGCGATCACCTTGTCGAACATCTCGACATCACCTTTGGCAATCGGTGCAAGCGGCATGATGCCGGCGCAGTTGACCACCACCTGGATCTCACCAAATGCGGTGTTTGCGGCGGCGAATAACGCCTTGACTTCCTCAGGCTTGGAGATATCCGCTGCGACAGCTATCGCCTTTCCGCCTGCAGCCTGAATGTTCTTGACCGCCTCCTCGGCCTTCGCCGCATTTCCTGAGTAGTGCGCCATGATGGAGAAGCCGTCCACTGCCAGGCGCTCCGCTACGCCCTTGCCAATGCCGCCTGATACACCCGTTACGATTGCTGTTCCTGCCATTCTCAGCATCCTTTCCAGATACACACATAAGACAGGTCTACGCATAGTGAAGAATCATGCATAATGTGAGAAGCTACTATGCGTCTCACACAATTACGCCAAGCAGATCTGAATCTGCTTGTCTACTTTGTTGCCTTGGTGGAGGAGAGAAGCATCTCTCGCGCCTCCAAGCGTTTGGGGCTGAGTCAGCCAGCGGTGAGCCGTGCTCTGCAGCGTCTTCGAGAGCTATTTCATGATGACTTGCTCGTAAGGACGAACAGGATATATGAGCCCACGCCAAGAGGACGGACGCTGCTGCAAGAGCTTGTCGTCATACTTCCTCAGTTGGAGAAGTTGATCACCGGGCAGTGCTTCGATCCCTCGACAGAGCAAGCTACTTTTCGCTTAGCTGCCAGTGACAGCCTTGCCCGGCTGTACGGTCCAGCCCTTGCTCAATCGCATGCCGAACGGCCAGGACTCGTTTTCGCGTTCCAGGCGTATACCGAAGATCGGCTGAGCGAGTTGGAGTCGAACAGCCTGGATCTTCTGCTCGACGCCGAAATGAGGCCGTTGTCAGCGTCCTTGCGAAGTGAGCCTCTTTTCGAGGAAGAGCTCGTTTGCGCTGTCGACAGGCACAGCCCCTATCAGCAAAAACTCTCTCTCAGCCAGTATCTAAACGCAGAGCACGTAGGGATTAGCGTTCTGGGAGACCAGCAAACGATACCTGAGATGGCCCTAGCCAAGGTCGATGTGAAACGACGCTGCGCCTTCACAGTGCCCTACTTCGGCGTCGCAATCCACATGGTTTGCGGCACACGGCTCATCGCGACGCTACCCAGGAGGACTGCAGAGTTGCTTGTAGACCGCCAGCAAACAAGACTCATCCTTCCGCCTCCTGAGCTGGGCAAGTTTCGCTACTTGATGATCTGGCACGCGCGTCAGCAACTGGACGTACAACATCTATGGTTGAGACAAGCGATAAGGGATGCGACCGAACGACTACGACAATCCTTCGAGGACGGTCTGCAATAGATAGAGAAGGAGGCAGGGGAGTGCGGATCACTGGTCTGTCTAGAGGCCGCCCACATTTCTACAGGGATGCCCGAATTGGTTGGCGATAAGGTGAAGAACAGGAGCAAACGGCAACTGGTCGGCCCCAAGGGCAATGCCGGGAAACGGAAATAGCAGAGTCGGACGGCAAAGCCGTTTGCCGCGCCGCAGCGTTGGCGGATGATGGAGAGGTCAGCCAATCTCCCAAACACAGGCTCATAAACAGTTTTTGAATGATCTTCTCGACATAGCAACTTCGCGCAGACTCCCTTCTTTCCAGAGTTGCCTTTGCAGTCACGTGACTGGCCATGCCAACGTCAATTCAACGAGTAGTCCATGCTAGTAAGATCCTGAAGCAGCCCAGGGCCTGATGGGTGCCATCCCAAGCGTTGCTGCGTTAGAGCGCTGGATGCTGATAGATCAAGACCTGCATACTTCGCGTAAAAACCGAAGTGCGTATCTGCTCTCTCTTGAGGAATCGAAACCACGGGTAGCCCTAACCCATGGCCAATAGCTTCCGCGATGTCTCGAAGCGCCACGCCTTCTTCGGCGACCGCGTGGTATCGGGCACCTGCCTCTTGCTTTTCGAGAGCGAGTCTATAGAGATGGGCAACGTCGAGGACGTGCGCCGCTGGCCAGCGGTTGAGTCCCTCCGCGATGTAAGCAGAGACGCCCTTATCTCGGGCGATGGCGATAAGAAAGGTGACGAGGCCTTGTTTCAAAGTGTTGTGGACCTGTGGGAGCCGTACCACATTCACCGCTACACCTTGCTGGATTAGCGCTTGAGCGGCCAACTCTGGCGCGCGGGGGGAATTGGCTGGCGGGTCGACGTCTTCAGTCACAGGACGTGTTGGTGAAGGAAGGCCAAGTCCGGAGCTGACGATCAAAAGACGATCAGAACCGGCAAGTGAAGTCCCGAGGGCCGCGATTGCGCGTTTCTCCTCATCGGAGCTTTCCTTCCAATTCGCGGAATCGTGGTTGAAGGCGCAATGGATTACGGCATCCGATTGGACCGCTCCGCTTCGCAGGCTTTCAATATCCTTGAGATCGCCTCGGTGCACATCGGCACCGGCGTCACAAAGAAAGTTTGCGCCCGCTTCAGACCGTGTAAGCCCGAGCACTTGGTGCCCAGCACGGAGGAGTTCCGGGACGATGGCTGAACCAATCAGGCCAGTGGCGCCAGTTAAAAATATTCGCATTGATGTCCCCTTTCGTTCTTCGGGAAGCTCCCGAGCACAAACTTATTGTTCGTAGCGCCACTATAGAGTGTATTAAGATCCCTAACAAGAGGGCACATTGATGGCTGTAACGAACACAGTTGTCCCCGAACTCGCAGCGTGCGAGCTTGGCCGTAAGGCGATGATTGAGGTCTTGGCCCGCGTTGGCGATAAGTGGACGATCCTGATTGTGGCTGCGCTTTCCGGTGGGCCGATGCGCTACGGTCAGTTGCAACGCCACATCTGCGACATCTCGCAGCGCATGCTGACGCTGACCCTGAAAGGTCTCACAGAAGACGGGCTTGTGAGACGCACCGCTTACCCTACAATCCCGCCGCGTGTTGAATATGAATTAACCGAGCTAGGCTTCAGTCTTCGGGTATCACTTATCCCACTCCGGGACTGGGCCTTGAAGAACATGCACGCTATTGTGGCTTCGAAACAGCTTGCTCGAAAGACAGCTATATAACGCAATCTATCCCTCGGTGACGGACCTGCGGCAGCCGCAGCAAGAGGACGGTGAGCGGTCTGGCTCGGAGCTTTGCGCGGCGGTCGGAACACGTTTATCGTCGTCGCGCTTTCACCTGCACCACAGAATCGTGAGCGCCATGCGAAGCGGGCATATCCTGCTGGCCGGCGATGCGGCGCATGTGCATAGCCGGCCGGCGGACAGGGGATGAACACTGGCATTCAAGATGCGATCTCTCTCGCTGGCCTACTTATGCATGCAGTGCGCCACGATGACAACTAATTGCTCCAGCAGTGGGAGCAAACCCGCCTGTCCGTACCTCAGGACGTTGTCGGCCTGACGAACCACATGACAGGAGCGGCTACGCTCGATCCTGGCCCACGCAGACGCTCCGTAACGGCGTCGTAGGTCTTATGGGCAAGCTGCCCCCACTCAGCACGCTGCGGGGGAAACATTATCCGAGCTCGTCTATCGTTAGACGATGCTGTTAGTCAGGGGCCACAAACGACAGCTTCGTTCGCAAGGCAAACCATTCCGTTGCGGTGTGTGCTGATCTTAGCTCCGCGAGTTATGTTCGGTACTTTCCGGACAAGGACGCCCTGGAACTGGCAGTCGCCGATGAGGCACTAAGGGCCATGTTGGCCGAACTGCAAAATGCGGCCACAACAGCAGACCCTGAAAGCAGATTTAGAGAGACGGCAGAAGCCTATCTGCGCTTTGCCCGCGAACGATTTCCGCTCTACTCGTTCATTGTGCAGAACCGCATCCCTGGGGCGTATGGCTCCGAAGTGG
>JAABUO010006568.1_pt1 | contig 13351 bp, 11 predicted proteins | sample 5559291 | NCBI WGS metagenome assembly JAABUO01 (sample SAMN10711878, study PRJNA513372) | rock metagenome | isolation source: Antarctica rocks | place: Antarctica: Victoria Land, Finger Mt sud | reverse complement strand
CCACACCGAGAAGATAAGGTTTGGGATAAACCCGAACCAACGGTTCATTGAGAAGCAACCTGGATCATCACCCCACGCGTTCCATTGAAGACCAGCGAGCCCGTACCGATGATAGGACGGCGCGTACTTGCCGTTCTGTTCCCACGCCTTGATATCAACGACAACCTTCGGCGGATTCATGTCATTCACCGGTGGCCGTGGTGCCATGCCCTGGTAGTCCTTCGGCACGTAAGTTCCGGTGTCATATCGATGGCCGGGCAGAAAGGTGTCCAAACCGGAACCGCCGACCGCCGGATTTGGGACATCGACGGGGCCGCAAAAGGCCTTGATGTCATCGATGATCGCGTGCGCGGGCGTCGCTGTCCCGATCCACAGCGCAAGCATGGTGCTCGCGCCGATCAACAGCAAAACCACCCGCCGGACGATTCGCTGCGTCCGAGTAGTCTCTGGGCGCGGCCGAGGATGCGGAGGCAACGTTCGGAAGCTGGCCAGCCGTGTGGACTGGGAGGAGTTGAGCGTGAGCGTCAAGGCGAGCCCTCTCGCATGGGCCCGGTGGTAGCCGAGCGCGGGTTGGTGTAGGGCGGTGCGAGATCACGGTACCTCGCCCAAGCCCGCAACCACGGGTACCTATGCTCTGGTGGCGCGAAGTAGAGGTATGAACCGCGACAAGCACGGCCGGGCCCGATACCATAGGGCACCGACACACACAACCGGAGAGGGGTGGCGGCGATGGTCGATATTCGTCCCCGCGAAGGGCGGACCGAGCCGACGTTCGGCCAAGCATCTGGCAACAACGCACGGCGGATCCTGAAGTGGATCATCATCTCTACTGTTGCTGCGGTCCTCCTGTTTGCTGCCGTATGGGGCTTTGTCGCCTGGAAAGCCGCTCGCACCGACGTCAGCCAGGCCCCGTTCACACAGCCCGCAGCCACGGCCGCTCCCACGACTGATGCGGGGGTCGGCTGGCCGAGCCAGCAATCGGTCGTCACCACAATCTTTAAGAAGTTCCTAGATCGGGTGAGTGCCAACGACCCTGCGGGGGCTGCGGCAGCAACGTCTCGCGGGTCGTTGTACGTAACCAGTAAAGGGAATATTAACGGGTATATGCCCTTCGATTGGGCTAGCTCCAATCCGAGCCAGGCAGCGACCTGGACAGCTCTGAAAACAGATCTGCGTGGCCTCACCTCCTCGGATGTCCAAGAGGTTAAGTACCAAACACAAAGTTCAGACGGCCACGCCGGCGTTTTTACGTTCACCACTCTCACGGGTGCCCACGGCAGCTTCTCCATTTACCAAGGTGCGGCAGATACTTCGGCGGGGTTGGCTAGCATCACGCTGTGATCGGATCGGCGCGGACCAGTTCGGATCGGATGCGTCAGTGCTCCACGTATTCAGCCACCGGATGAAGGCAGGCGGATTCTTATTCATCGTCTTCGAAGCGTGGAAGCCGTTGTGATGGCGCGGCGAACGCCGGTGGTGGCGGCACGGGGGTTCTTGCCGGTGCGGGCGCGGGTGGCTGATCGTCATCGGTTGCGGTTGGTGGTGCGGCGGCTGGGCGGGTCGCCTTGCGCCGCGGTGACGTCGCCTTCTTGCTGGCCGCTGCGGCGGTCGGCGGTGGTGCTGGCAACGGCACCGGTGGTTCGTCTGGATCCAGTTCATGAGCCGGCGCGGTCCCGGTCGGGGCTGCTGGGGAAGCGGCCGTCAGGACGGTTGGCTTCAGAAACGGGTTCGTCGGGGCGTTTTCCCTCGGGGGGAATTTCTCATCGTCACCCCAGTTAGCTGTGACGGTTGAGCTGGTGTTGGCCGGTGGCGCGGCGGATGAGGCGGTGAGCGCGCTTTGCGGTTCGGCAGCGGGTTCCAGGCGGCGGGTGCTGTTGGATCGTTTCGGCTTGATGCAGTCTTCGGTGGCGAGTCCCACCAGGACGTCGGTTGGGCGTGCCATCACTGCGGTAGGTGCGGTTGCCGTGGGTAACGGCTGCCCGTCTGCGGCGGTTCGTTGCACCGGTAAGTAGGTGTTGAGGTCTTCGTCGTTGTCTGCGCCGCCGAACCAGGGTCCTTGGACGACCATCACGCCTTTGCCGGAGCCCGGCCGGACCAGTTGACGGCCTTGGGGAAGTTCCCGGCCAGACTGGGTGCCTTGTCCTTCGATGCCGACGAAGTCCGCCGGGGCGCGGTAGGTCTCGCCGAACATCATCCGCAGGCCTGGTTCGGTCATCCAGCCGCAGCAGATGCGGATGCCGATGTTGTCGCGGAGCGCCCCGCCGAACATTGCGGCGTCTGGGCGTTGGGCGCCGGTGACTGAGTGCATCCCGACTTTGCGGCCTTCAAGGATTACGTAAGACCAGTCCGACCAGACCTGTTCGGCGATCGCCTTCTTGCCCTTGTCCTCTTCTGAAATCGCTTTTTTCGACATGGTTGACAGGAGGCTCAGCCACTCGTCACAGGCTAGGAAGCGGTAGTTCGGTCGGACTTCTTTGGGGAGAGCGGCGATGCTGGAGACCTTGTAGTGAACGAGGAGTTCTTTGCGGCGGTCCATTTCGCGGCGGATCTCGGCGAACATCGCACCGATCTGTGGATAGGTGAGGGCGATCGTGCAGGCTTCGGGGCCGTCTGGGACGGCGGGAATGATGCCCGGCCGGCCTTCCCATCGGGCCCAGCCGCCCGAGCCGCCACCGTCGGCGATCTGCACTTCCCATCCTGGGGTGCGGGCCTTTTGGTAGACCATCGTTTCCATGGTGGCGGATTTGCCGCCGCCGGTCTCTCCGCACACGAGGATGTGCGGTGAGGTTTGTAGGTCAGTGATGCACCAGGAGCCGGTGCGGGTGATCCGTCCGGCTAGGAACTGTGTGGTCGTCTCTGGGAGGGCGTCGGCGAGTCGGACGTCTGTGGGGTTGACTGGGACGAAGGGGGTGCAGCGGACAGCTTTCTTGGCCAGGTCGATCTGAAATTCCCATTCCAGTCCGGGGTGGCCTTTGTCGTTAGCGGGGAACGCTTTTTGGGTCCACTCTTCGTAGAAGCCGGACATTATTTTCCAGCTGCTGGTTTTGAATCCGGTGGGAAACTGCACTTCGGTAATTCCAGGGACGGCGGCGGAGCCCCAGGACACGGCGATTCGTCGCCAGTGCCCGACTGGGCGTTGGCCGCGGCGCAGTTTCCAGTGCCGCTCGTATTCCAGGTGGGTTCTGGCGATGTCGAACATGTCGGTGAGGACGGTGCGACGCCCGTTCGCCACGATGGCGTGGCGGGTGATGGCCAGAACTAGCCAGACACCGAGCGCGAGGAATCCGGTGGCCGGGCGTGCGTTGGTCGCGGCGATGTAGAACGCGGCGATGCCGAGGGCGACGATGGGGATTCGGAGGAGCCACCGGTCTTCCCAGATGGTTAGGCCGTAGAAGTTGCGTAAGAGCAGCAGTGCTCCCTTTTTCGGTTTGTCACGTTTGGCGAAGAACGTCAGACGCGCCCACGTCCACATCAGACACAACAAGATCGTGATTACGGTGAACACGGGGATGGCCGGGTGGGTTCGGCCCCAGCGCCACGCCGCACCTGGATCTCGGATGAACTGCCAGATCAGGTATGCGGCCGTCAGGATAGGCAGTATCGCTCGGATCAGCCGGAGCAGTTTGGCCAGCCGCAGCGGCCATTTCGATGGTTCGTCGGGTGCAGTGCCTGTCTTGGCGGGGTTGGTGAGGGCGACGATGGGGTCGAGGGCGTCGTCGGCAGGTTCTGTCCGAGGTTTGGGGTAGGCCACTACTTGGTGCTTGTCGGGCTGCTTGCGTTGCTCCCCGATTTCGAACGACCACAGTGTCTTGGCGCTCAGGATCGGGTCGTTGTTCCACGCCAGGGAGACCAACCGTGCCACTGTTCGATTTTTCGGGTCGAAGTCGTCGGGGCAGCGGATCAGTACGAGTTTGGGGTGCAGGTGGTCCCACCCTTGGGGGAAGATCCACCTGGCAGCGGAGGCACCGTCGGGGAAGGCGAGGTGTTCAGCGGTGACCTGGAACATCGTGTCGGTCCAGGCATCCCGGACGGTCAGGATGCGGCGGCCGCAGCGGTATCCGCCGTAGGTGAAGCCGATGAGCCCAGCTGCGAGGCCGAGACCGCCCGCATAAAGGGTCGCCGCGGCGGTGAACGCCAGCAGGGCGACGCTGAGCAGCAGTCCCCTGCCGGTGAACAGCGCGGCCGCGGCGGTGGCCACTGTTGCTTTGACGGGGGGAAGCGGCTTCGGGTGGTGGTGCCGGTTCTGATTGCGTCGGACGTTGCCCCAGAAAGCGAGCGCGAACACAGCAGCCAGGGCGACCAAGATGACCGGCAGCGGTCCGGACAGATAGCGGGGAAGAGTCATCACGTCGTCCTACGGCCGGTGTGATCATTCACGAGAGATGTCCTCCCAGGCAAGGTGGTCGCAGCTCGGTGGTGGACCCAGCCGCTTCTACGTTAGCGGTTTGGAGGCCTGAAACAGTCGGTTCTGCCCACGGTGTCTAGACAGTCTGATCGTGAGGATCGCGTTGGTAGCCGGTCAAAGGGTTGACCTTGGCGCCCAGCTGCTTGTGGAATCCTTTGCCGCCAGGCTGATCGATCGGGACGATGAATTTGGCGGTCTCGAACTGCATGACGTGACCGCCGGTGGGCATCTTGCGGTTGTGCACGGTGTATCCATGTCGGCGAAGGAGCCGTATCGCTGGGTCGGAGGTAGCCACTCCGCACCAGCGGGTAATCCCGGCCGCCGCATCCGACGCTTCGATCGCGGCCAGCAGCTGTGTGGCGATGCCCTGGTGCCGACAGTCGGGGTCGGCGGCGATCCACGCCAGACACCGCGATTCCCACGTCAGCTCCAACGCAATACCCGGAGATGCCTCCAACTCGCCGGCCATGATGTGCACCACGGAAGGCAGATCCATCTCCGATGTCACTCCACCGACGAGTCTCCCGTTGATGTACGCGCCGAGGTGCGTGACGACCGGAGGAGTCTTCCGCCCGGGGAACAGCCGGGCCAGGACTCGTTCGGCTTCGATGTCGTCGGCCAGCAGGCGGGGCCCAACGTTGGGATGTTGCTCGACCGGAAACGCTTGGCGGTACAGCGCGCCGAGATGTTCCCGCTGAGCACGGTTGCTGATGCGGGCGATGGTCACCGGACGGCCGGTGGACGGGGCCGGCATGGCTAGATGGGCAAGGTGGTGGGGGTGCAGCACCTGCTCACATAATAGATTGCAATTGCGTGCGTACGGGCGTTTGATGATGTATGATTGATGGTATGAATCTGACGGAGTGGGCGAGAGCGCAGGGCGTGCATCGCACGACTGCGTACCGCTGGTTCCGTGAAGGAACGCTGCCGGTGCCGGCGGTGCGTATCAATTCCCGGTCGATTCTGATCGCGCCGGAGGCGGCGTTGGAGAAGGCGACGGGCGGTGTTGGTCTGTACGCGCGGGTGTCTTCGCATGATCAGAAGGCTGATCTGGACCGGCAGGTCGCGCGGCTGTCGACGTGGGCGGTGCAGGCCGGCGCCCAGGTGGTGCGGGTGGAAGCCGAGATCGGCTCCGGGATGAACGGGTCCCGGACCAAGGTTCGGCGCCTGCTGTCCGACCCGAAGGTCACCACGGTCGTGGTCGAGCATCGAGACCGGTTGGGCCGCATGAACACCGAGCTTGTTGAGGCGGCGTTGTCCGCTCACAATCGTCGGTTGGTGGTGGTGGATGATTCCGAGGTGACCGACGATCTGGTTCGTGACATGGTCGAGGTCCTGACGTCGTTTTGTGCGCGGCTGTACGGCGCTCGTTCGGCCCGGAACCGGGCGTTAAAGGCGGTCGGGTGCGCTCAGCAGGACATCGGTCCGGCGGCGGTGAAAGCGGTGGTGGTGAATGCCGCCGAGCCCGAGGTGACAACGTGAGCCACCGGGGCAAAAGGTTGCGGGCGCTGCGAGATCCTTTTGTGGTCGCCGCCCCGGCCGGCGCGCGGATCCGCACCCGGTTGCAGGTGACCGCCGCCGAGGCTGCGGTGCTGCGGCAGGTCGGGGAGCATCTGGGAGCGTTGGCGAGCAAGGATTTGGCGGTGCGGTGCGCCGACGGGAATAGCGACGCCCAGGTGAAAGCGTATTCGCGGAGGTTCCGTAAACAGGAGTTGACCGCTGCGTCGTCGTCGCGGTGGGCGGGGGCGATCACCCGAACCAGTGAGGACTCCTACCAGCTGCGGATGCGGAACCTGAAAGCGGAGGTGCAGTCGCTGCATACCCGGGTCAAGGTGATGACCGAGCGGCTCACCAGGCCGGCCGGCAGTCAAGACGGCAGTGGCCGGCCGGGATATGCCGACCAGGCCGAGCGGTACCGCAAGCAGCAACGGCTGCAGGTGTTATCGGCACGTTTGGCTGCCGCCGAAGCGACGTTGGCGTCCAGCCGGTTGTCGGTGTGCCGCGGCGGCCGGCCTCTGGCGCACACCCGTCACCACCTCGACGACGCCAAGCTGACATCCGCGCAGTGGCGGGAGCAGTGGACGGCGCAGCGGCTGTTTCTGTGCGCCGACGGTGAGGCCGACAAGGCGTGGGGGAACGAGACGATCCGGTGGAACCCTGACACGTTGAACCTGCAGATCAAACTTCCCGCCCCGTTGGCGCATCTGGCTAATGCCAGGTTCGGACGGTTCACGCTGGCCGGGCCGGTGGACTTCCCTCACCGGCGGGCTGAGATCGCGGCGCAGGCCGCGACCGGCGCAGTCCGCTACGACATCACTTACCACCCGGCGAAAAAGCGCTGGTATCTGGACGCTTCGTGGAAAACCGACCCGGCCGCACCACTGACCTTGGAACAGGTGCGCTACGGCCCGGTCGTGGCTGTGGATGTCAACGTCGGTCACCTGGCTGTTGCCACACTCACCGCCGACGGGCAGCCGATCAACGCGCCGATCACCATCGCGTTGAACCTGGCCGGGTTACCCGCCACCACCCGCGATGCGCGGATCCGCGGGGTGATCAGTCAGATTCTGCGGGTTGCCGCCGACAACAGGTGCGGCGCGGTGGTCATCGAAGACCTCAACTTCGAGGAGTCCCGCATCCAAGGCCGGGAACGGCAGGACAACCGACCCCGGCGAGGTAGCAAAGGTCGGGCGTTCCGCCGCAGCATCGCCGGCATTCCGACCGGGCAGTTTCGGGGGCGGCTGGTGCAGATGGCATCCAACGCAGCACTCGCTGTCGTCGCGGTGGACCCGGCCTACACCTCGAAGTGGGGCGCCGAGCATTGGCTGCCCACTTTGAAAACACAGTTCAACAACAAACTTTCCGGCCATCACGCTGCTGCTGTGGTGATCGGGAGACGTGGACTTGATCAGCGAGCCAAACGCAAGGGCGAACGTGTGACCGACCCTCACCAGAGGATGAAACGCGCGACACCACCACATGGTGTTGCTCGGGTCGGAGAGCTACGAAACCCGTTTGGCGGTCCGAGCCGGGCGGTTGCACCCGGCCTGATCACAGTCACCGCAGTGCAGGGACAGGTAAACCGGAAGGACTCCAGGCGACCGTCGAGCGACGGTAGTAAGACCGAAAGGCCCAACCGGCAGACCTCGACCAAGGAGGCCCAAGACCGTTCGGGTCCACCCACGATCGCAGACCCACTATTGCGACGTGTTTAGGAACGGTCCAGAGCCCGGGCGCCGACGCCTACACCGGCACCGTCAACAACGCGTGGGCTGTCCCTGGGCTGCTTTTGCGCTGTGTCAACGCGGGAGTGGTGGAAGAGATCACCGTGGTCGCGATTCCGTTCCTGCTCTGCACCCGCCGAGGGTGGAACACGCGGTCGATCATTTTGCTCTGTGCCGTATTGCGCTGGCCCTATCACCCGTGCGCGCGGCGGCCGAGGTGATGAGTGTTGATGAGTTGGCCGAGTTCTCGTTGGTTCCCCGTACGGAATTGCCGGTGAAGCCGCGGCCGGCCCGTACTGCGGTGCGAGCGGGCTCGCCGCGCAAGAAGCGAACGGCGTCATCTGCTGCTTCGGCCCGCGAGGCCGATCAGCCCGCAGATGCCAACCGTTAGGTGGGGTGCATTCACAAGTTCCTGTGTTCGGTCGGTGGGTGTAGATAAGCCCGTGGCGCGGAGGATGAGCGATGCAACGTTGACGCGGCTGCGTATTGCGGTGGCCGATGCGGAGGTGGTGGGCCGGTACTGGTCGCACGTACTACGGTCAGATGATCCGGCGTGTTGGGTGTGGACGGGTGCGATCTCTGGGCGAGGCCATGGCCGGTTTCAAATAGCCGACGACTACTTTGCGGCTGAGCACGGTCGAGTGCAGCGGCAGACGTTCGTTGTCATCGCACATCGTTTCGGCTTCGCCGTGAAGTATGGGGTCGATGCTTTGCTCGCGGTCCCGGCCCTTGCGCACCGCTGCGACAATCCGCTGTGCCAGAAGCCGACGCATTGGCGCGAGTCGAACCACCGGGCGAACGGTCAGGAGTACGCAGTGCGACGTGATCAGGTCCGTGGCAACCTGGCGGACTCTCGGGGTGCGCGCGGCCGTGCTCGGGCGGTGCGCGACGCTGCTCGTGGGGGCCTGGACGTGGACGCGGCCGTTGCGGCGGGTTGGCTACCCGTGCATCGGGATCAACATGATCTTTTCGAGCTTGGCGAATGCTGAACGAACGAGTACGCGCGATTCAGTCAAGAGTTTGAGTCGTGGTCCATCTATCTGGAGCGGTGATCAAAGTTGTGGAAGCGTCGGAAGGCTGACTCAGTACCAGCTGCTCCTGCGGTGTCAGTGCAGAGAGTTGCGACGGCAGAAGAAACTGCAGCGCGAATGGCCACCTTGACGGTTCCGGAGCGGGAACTGTGGGAGTGGGGCAGGAAGCAAGAGCCGATGAAAGTGGGGTGCATCCTCGGGTCTTACGTGATCGGCGTTGACCTTGATCTCGAGTTGTACCGTATTCAGCAGCACATCAAGCAGTGCCTAGAACCCGCACCTCAGAGGCACTCTGATCCTCCGGTGACCTGTACGCATACCGGGGCCGGTGCGCCGTTCCCGTCTCGCTTCAACGCGCTGGTCGCTGACGTATCGGGGCCCGATGGCGCCAGGTGGACTGCCGAAGCGTTGGCGCGGGCCATTACAGAACAGGGCGTCCCGGTACTGCCCCACTTCGTCGCAGGGGTCAGCAGCGGCGACCGCCACGCGGAACCCTCATTCGTGGCGGCGGTGGCCCGCATCTTCGATGTGCCAGTGTCGTACTTCCAGGGACGGGCGGTTCGTGTGGGCACTGACCCGGCCACCGGTGGTCAGGTAGTCGTGGAGGAGCTGCGCGACTCCGCTGGCGTGCCTCATCCGTATCCCGTTCCTGCCCTCCGGTTGGCTGCACAGTGAAGGCCGGTCGGTCAGCGCCGAGCGCGACTCGGACCATCGGCGGCGGGTGAGTCGGAAGGCGTACTCAATGCTCGGACGACGGTTGCTCTGCCGACTCCGAGGACGGCGGCGATGTGGTTCAGGGTTGCTTTCTCTTCCCGCATCTGTCGGGCCTGTTTGAGTCGCCCGGGTGTCATGACGGTAGGACGGCCGCCGTGGCGGCCACGCGCCCGGGCGGCCTGCAACCCTGCGTGGGTGCGTTCGACGATCAGCCGGCGTTCCATCTGGGCGACAGCGGCGAAGATGTGGAAGACCAGCTCACCTCCCGGGGTGCTCGTGTCGATGGCTTCGGTGAGGGAGCGGAACTGGATTTTGCGGGCGGCGAGGTCGTTGACGGTTGCGATCAGATCGGTGACGGAGCGGCCGAGCCGATCGATTCGCCACACCATGAGCGTGTCTCCGGAATTGAGGTAATCCAACGCCTTGCGCAGCTCGGGCCTGGCCATGGTCGCGCCGGAGGCTTGGTCGGTGAAGATCCGGGCGGCGCTGGCCGCGCGGAGGGCGTCGTGCTGGAGGTCGGTGTTCTGCTCGTCGGTGGACACCCGGGCGTAGCCGATGATGTTGCTCATCGGTGATGTCCGCTCCCCCGCTGCTGACCCGGCGGCTGATATCCCGGCGGCGGCTGTGGCGGCTGTTGCGGCGGCTGGCCGGCTGTGGGCGACTGCTTGGCCGTCGGCTTCGGGTGCGTCGTCCTGTGGGCTGCCTGCGCCTGCTGCTGGGCCCGGTTCTGCGGTTCACGGTCGGGGGCGCCGCGTGCTGCGGCAGCGGTGAACAGTGCTTGCAGATCGTCGGTGTTGCCGCGGGCTCCGCGGATCGTGGCGGTGAGCAGCTCCCCGGCGTCCATGGTGTCGAAGTTGATCGGATGTCCCGTGCTGTCCGCCAGGTCGCGGATGAACAGCCGGCCGGTTCGGCCGTTGCCGTCCGGGAACGGATGGATCACGTTGAGCTGGTTGTAGATCTGGGCGAGAACCACGGGCGTCTGGTCTCCGAACCCTTGCAGGTAGTCATCTGCGGCGATCTGGTCGAACAGCTTGCGGGCGGTCACTTCGACCAAGCCGCCGTCCAAGAAGTGCGACAACACTCCATCGGGCGCCACTTTGGCGACATCCCAATCACGAGGCGCACCGGCCCAGCCGTACACGTCCTGGAACAGGTAGCGGTGGGTGTGCTTGAGCCGGTCCCAACTGAACTCGGCGGGCAGCAGTGACCGATCCCGCCGAATCTCGACCTGACGGGCATCGACCAGAACCCGCTCGGTGGACTTGAGCTGTTCCCGGTCAGTGATGCCCAGCTTGTTACGCAGCACACCGTTGGCGTAATGCAGATCTTTCGGCGGTCTTCCCACACTTCAGGGCAACGCCACGTCGCAGCGCCGCAGATACTCAGCCCGCGAGATGTGGCCGCGGGCATACTCGCGCAGCGCCTGCTCATGCGATGGCGGCGTCCCCAGACCCTCCATCCGGGAGGAAAGCACGATCTGCTCGACCTCGCGGTCAGCATCGAACGGACGGCGCAGCGCAGCTGTTCCCGCCGCGGTCCCCAACGTCGACGACTGACTCATGGCCCTCGCTCCCCTCTCCAGCTTCACTACCGTCCGGGATCAGAACTCACCGTCTCGGCTTGTTCCGATCCGTTGATTCCGGACTTGCGTTCTGATTCTATCACTCGTGCGGGTGCATTGCTGTGAAGCTTCGTGAAGTTGTCACCGGTTCCGCTCGCGTAGTTGTCACCGAAGGTCTACGCCTGGGATGTGAGCGCGTGGTTGATTGCGTCGTTCCTCGACCGCCGCGCGCTCAGGGCGGAGAAAAGACCGGTGGCGGATCCGAGAGTGAAGTCGAGTTACGTGGCGGGCGACGTGCGTGCGAGCCTGGTGGCGGCGTTGCTGGCCGCGCGACGCGCGCAGGTGTTGCCGACATGGCGGGTCCGATCGGCGGCGGCCGAGCTCGGCGTGTCGGTGCGCACGGTGTGGCGGTGGCTGGAGGTGGCCGAGTCCGAGGATCGGCTGGGCCGCAGGCCACGTCCCAGTTTCATGGTCGGCCAGGACGATTTTGTCGACTTGGCGTACTACCGCGGCAACGTATCTGCGCTGCGGGCGGCGCGGATCGCGGAGGGTAAGCCCACGCCGAGCATCAGTGCGTTCCGTGCCGCTTTCGCTCGGGTGTTACCACCAGGGCGGCGGGCCGGGCTGGTATCGGGGGAACGAATCCGCAGGGACTTCGACACGTACCTGCCCCGCCCACCCGGTAGACATCGCAACGACTGCTGGGAAGCCGACCACACCCAATTGGCTGTGCATGTTCGCCTTCCCGACGGCCGGGTAGTGATGCCCTGGGCCACGCTGTTCCTGGATCAGGCGACCCGGGCGTTGTTGGGCTGGGCGATCGCGGTGACGGCCAGCCAGGAAAGCGTCTTGGCGGCGCTGCGGACGGCCATCGATGTGGATCTGCCGAACGGTCCGATGGGCGGTGTGCCAGTCGCGATCCGTTTCGACCGCGGGAAGGAGTTCTTGGCCGCTGCGGTCGGGTTGGCCGCGGCGTCGTTGGCGATCGACGCGAAGCCACTGCCGGCCTACACCCCTCATCTGAAAGGTGCGGTGGAGCGGGTCAACTCCAGCATCGAGCAAATGTTCCTGGCGACGTTGCCCGGGTTCGTCCACGGTGCCCGAGGCCGTGACGGGCGGCTGGTCGAGGACGGCCCGCTCCTCGGTTTGGAGGCGCTCGTTGAACTGTTCGCGGCATTCGTCGTCGAATACAACACGGCGCGCGGCCATCAGGGCTTGGCAGGGCGGACTCCGCTGCAGACGTGGAACGCCGACTCGGCTCCGTTGGTCGTCGTACCCCCGCGGCACCTGCGGCATCTACTGCTCGCGCGGGCCGACCGCAGAGTGACCAAACGTGGGGTGCGACTGGACGGTCGGGTCTACAACTGCGCCGAGCTGTGCGGGTGGGTGGGTCAACGGGTAGAGGTGCGGTACCTGCCGCATCACCACCACGAGGTCGAGGTCTTCCGCGGTGATCAGCACCTGGCCACCGCGGTGCTGGTCGACGAACTCGCGGCCGAGGACGTCACTCGACTGTTGAAACACCGGGCGAGCGAAGCGAAATGGTTGGCCACAACGCAGCGGATGGCCGCGGCGCGGCGCCGCACACGGTTCGCGGCGCTGACCGAGCCGGGACCGCTGGTCACCACGACCGCACATACCAGCGCCGGCACCGCCGTGGAACGGGCGCGGCACGGCGACGTCGAGTTGGCGCGGGCGGCCAGTCGCAGCCTGGTCGACCACGGCCCGGTCCCCGACCGGATGACCAGACCCGCCGAGGTGGGGAGATGAGCCGGCACTACCAGATGCTCGAGGGCGCAGCAGTTTTAGCGACCGAGGATCTGCTCGATGCCCGGGACCTGATCGGCGAGATCTGTACCGCGACCGCGATGGGCGCGATCTACGGGCCGGCCGGCACGGGCAAATCCTTCGCCGTCGACGAGGCGGTGGCCGACCGCGCCGAAACAGGCTTCGTCCGAACCGATTTCCGGGCCAGGCCCACGATGCGTTACATCCGTCAGGAACTCAGCCGGCTACTCGGAGTGGGCACCACGGGCAGGACAGGTGGATTCGAGGCTGACCGGGCGTTGAAACGCGCGCTGTCGCAGCAGTTCCGGCTAGTGATCATCGACGAGGCGCAATGGTTGAATCGGGAGTGCTTTGAGTATCTGCGGCACCTGCACGACGACCCGGACACCCGCTTCGCGCTGCTGTTCGTCGGGGGAGACGGCTGCTACGAGGTCCTGCGTCGTGAGCCGATGCTTGACTCACGCCTGTACGCCCATCAGCGGTTCGGGCCATTGTCACCGGCCGACGTGCTGGCCTTCATCCCGACCTACCATCGGATCTACGCCGACGTCGACCCGGCGGTGCTGCGCCTGGTCGACGACACCTGCGGTCACGGGAACTTCCGATCGTGGGCGAGGTTTACCTGCCA
>JAABUO010006567.1_pt1 | contig 13351 bp, 15 predicted proteins | sample 5559291 | NCBI WGS metagenome assembly JAABUO01 (sample SAMN10711878, study PRJNA513372) | rock metagenome | isolation source: Antarctica rocks | place: Antarctica: Victoria Land, Finger Mt sud | reverse complement strand
AGATGCGCAGGTGTGCACTCCTCTCGCACGAGCAATTCACAGCAAGGACGGCCCTTGCCGCCACGTCTCTGCACCGTCTCTGCAACAGCAGTCACAGGCCTGCCTCAGCCGCTACCTCACGAGCGCTTGCGCCGCTGCGGCCGCATGCAGCCGCACCCAGCCAGCACGACTGAGCATGCCGCATGCTCATAAGGTCGATCGTGTCGTCCCGACACGTGTCAGCTTCCCAGCCGCCGCCGGACCGCCGGCGCGCGGTCCACACAAACGGCGAGTGCCACCCCGAGCGCCAGCAGCGCGCAGGCCGCGGCCCCGACGCGCGCCGCCAGCGTGCCGGCGCGCCAGAGGGCGGCCGCGCGCCACGCGCTCGCAGCCGCCGCCGCCGCCAGCAGCAGCCAGCCCACCGGGGACGTCCTGTTCAGACCGACCACGTCCATGCCTGCGCACTGTGCCGCACTGTTCCAGCGATGGCTCACAGCGACGGATACATGTTGTGCTCATTGAACAGAGCCAAGCACAGCCCCACACAGCGCAATGACACACCGTTGGCCGCCCCCGCACGTGTCAGCGCCAGCAGGCTGTCAGACAAGCGCCATGCGGCCCCATGCAACCATTCCGTGGCTGCAGACAGCCCTGAAAGTGCAGTGAGCAGGGGGCTTGACGCAGGCAAGCAGGCGCATGCGGCTGGGATGCGATGCTGCACAGTGCCTACGGCTTGCCGACTATCTACACGCCAGGATGGGCAGCGCAGCCGCGTCTCAACCTGGCATGCCAGCCTGCTCGCGCGATCGGCCGCGCACCGGCGCCGTCGGCTGACCCGCCGCGCACGAACACAAAGCGCGAGCCGCGCGAGCCGCGGCCGAGGCGCACGCGCTCGTCCAGGTATGTAGTAGCCAGCTGCACCGCGCTGGGCGGGCCGATGCGCAGCGCCAGGCCGGGCAGCACGAGCTCCGGCCGCTCGAAGCGGACCTGGCGCGGGCCCCAGCGTCCCATGCTGACGCCGGCGCGGTGACTCACTGCGCTGCGTGACCTGCGGGCCTGGGGTTTGCTTCCAACTGAAGCGCGCTTGCCGGCTGGCCGGCGCTGGGCGCGCTGGCACACGGTGCCCGGCCCGGACGCGCCAGGGCAAGGCGCAGAGGTGCCACACGGCGAGCACGGGTCGGGGCCCAAACCCGCTCGGGCCCAACACTGAGAAGCTGCATGCGCGTGTCTGCGGGCGCGGCGTGCTGCTGCGCCTGGCGCACCGCGCACCTTCACGGTGTCCCGCCCCTCGCCGACAGCCTCCACTCTTCCGCGCAGGCCGACATGGCCCGGGATGCACCCAAAGAGCTTGAACGCCACCTGCAGCATAGAGTGCTGGTCTGTGCAGGGGTGACAGCGCAGCTATGCCATGCGGGCCAGCACTGGCAGCGAGCTGCGTGCCTTGTTCGTCGCCAGGTCTGACGGGAGCCTGCTCGGCCCCGCCACGTGTTGGGCGTCAGGCCTGTGGCCGAGTCCTAGCAATAGCAATCGCAGGTTGCGCGGCAACGCATTCGGCTGCAGGGCAGGCGCACACGCTCTGGAACAGGCCGGAGGTCTGAAAAAGCGCGCGGCCCCAGCGCGTACGGAAGCGGCCCCCGGCCGCTGCAGCGCCACACATAAACACACACAGTCAGCTGGGCAAGCCGGATTGCAAATGAGAGCACAGCACAGGGCCGAAGCGTATGCGGCGCGCTTGCATGCATGCGAGCCCATACTGCTGTGCATGAGAGCCCATACTGCTGTGCATGAGAGCCCATGCTTGCTGTGCTCAGTGCACGAGGAAACAGGCTAGAGCAGCGCATTGAATTTGGCTGTTGCTGGACACGAGAGGAGCATGCTTGCAAGAGACCGGGGGCGCACGCTTGCCGTCCTGCTTTGGTGCCTGGCGCGTCGACACATACCCGACCCTACAGTTGCCCATCAACAACGGGTTGTCCAGCGGCCGCGGCTGCTGACGCGCTCCTGCTTCCTCTAGCTGGCTCAGCAGCCTATCGACCGAGGCCTGCTCGGCCTCTCCCAGGTCCTCGCCGCCATCTGCCGGTAGGGCTGCCCTTAACAAGCATACACGCCAGGCAAAACTGGGAGGCATCAGAAAGCAGCCCTGTGTCTTGCTGAGTTCCCCTTACTGGTTTAAAGCCAGTTGCCAGACTTGCTGCCTGTCCAAAGCATACCACGCGAGACAAGGCACTGGTGAACACACAGTTTGTGCCAGCAAAGCAACTAGCACCTCGCTCCCTTTCGCCCGGATGGCGTGCCTGCTACTGAAGGCGCTATACACACGAGTTTATCATTTATGTGCGCAACAGTTACCCAGACGAGCCTACCCCGGACTGCCGTTACCGCTATACGTAAGTGATGGATGCATGCCTCGTCCCAGGCAAAGCTCACTCATACGTGCGCTTGTCTCTTTTTCTGACTAGCTCGACTCCTTGTAGCAAGGGGCGTGCCGGAGCCAGCAATGCGCTGCAAGACTTCATCGACAACGCTGCTCGCTGTTGCAGACACCGCTGGCCGCTGCTGCGAGCGCCTGCGCTGCAAGCACGTGTAGCGGCTTTTCCGGAAGCTAACGGGGCTGCTGCTGCTTGCCAGCGCCCCGCTACAGGGCCTTGGCGCCAGGCCGGGAACGGTGACCATGGTGAAGCTCTGATGCAGAGGCGGGTGTGGTTGCGCCCAAGGCAGCAAGGAAAAAATTGAATCTGAGTTTGTGAGAACAGTGCGAAGCTCAAGCTGCAAGCACGCCGATATCAACCGTTCTTGTGCGGTCCTATCTGCACGTGCCAGCAGGGTGAAGCACGAGACCCTAAATGCTCATTGCATCTGAAGCCGGTTCATTCAAGTGCCTTGTATGAAGGGTGCCTTGTATGTAGGCTAACTTAACAGGTAGCAGGTGCTGCTTCACAGAGAAGGCCTGCCTCACGACATGCCTTGTGCTTGATGCAAACACAGTGAACTCGCCTGGCGGCCCCACGTGCGGGCCTGACCGCCTGAGCAGCCCTGGATGGCAAAGCAAGGAGTGATATGCCGCCAGGCGGGAATCGGAACCGGCACACCTTGGCGGTCGCCCACTGCATCCTCGCATGCTTAGCTGAGATCAAGTTGATAAATGCGTAGCCCTGTTCAGGGCTGCGCCCGTAAGCGGCCAGTTTTGGCTGATACACGGTTGTAATTCATTCATGACTGCAATTCATGACTGCAAAACATTCGCATGTGCCCTTGCACATGTTGTGGTGTTGGGACTGAGTCATGATGCACTCACACCCTCAAAAATCTGCCAATGGCATACCGAGAAGCGCGCTGCTCCCAGCCTAAACCTCAAATTGGATAAACCTCGCCGGCTAGTACGCGCGCACGTGCAGCGTGGCCGTTGCGGCCTCAACGTCAGCCATGCAGGTACAGTCACCAAACAGCCGAGAAACCCCCGCTGGCAAAAAATGCGCGCACGCGCGGCGCCGCTGCCGCCTCCTCTGCATCGCGCTCTGCCTGCCGCGCGCGCCGCGCGGCCTCCCGCTGCCGTCGCTGCTGCGCTGCCGCCTCCGCAGCCTCATCACGACTACCCGGAGCGTGTGACGAGGCCGCTGGCACGCGCGCGTCGGCCAGACAGCCAGCGGCGGGCACACCGGGGCCGCCGCCGCTCATCATGCAGTCGTTGATGTGAGGTGTATGAGCCTCTGCACCCCTTTCATCTGTATGGCACCCACTCGAGGCCTCAGTGTCCAAGTCACCAGGCAGGGCGGCCCTCGCTGTGTCCCCCGCATGCAGCGGCGCAGCAGCCACTCCGATGCAGGTGGCTGCTTGCGCTGGCACTCCGACCAGGTCTGTCCGGGCGGCCGCCAGGCTATCTGGCTCGGCGTGTGCCTGACATGCGGAGCTGGCGCAGCTGGCCTGCGACTCGCAGGCCGGGAACCCTAGCGGTGCTTCCGCGGCTGGGCAGGGCGTTGGCGGGCCGAGGCCGGAGGAGCCAGGCGAGGCGCCGCTGCCGCTGCCTCCGCTGGCTCCCGCGGCTGCGCGCGCGCACGCGCCGGCGCCCACACGCGCGCCCGGCGGCTCGGGCTCCTCCTGCAGCCGCGCATGCGCAGGCGTGACACGCAGACAGGGAACCGCCGGCAATGAAGCTATTCCTCCAACTGAGCACCTTCGCTGTGCGCTGCAGCTGATGTGTGGCGAGTTACACAGCTGCTGGCGCCAGCTGGCCACCAGCCTTGCTGGCCGCGGCGCCCGCGCCCCCCGCTGGGCCGCAGAAGATGCCACGGCTTGAGCATCGTCCATGAGGTGCCAGTATGCATGGCCTGGGTGCCGCGCCAGGCCGGCTCAGCCGTCGCGCGCCCGCCGGCCGCCACCCTGGCACCAGCCAGCAGCCGCACACCCAGCCCGGGCGCACCAGCGGCAAGCGCAGCGCAGCCAGCGTGCGCTCAAAGCTGGCCTGGCGGCGCATGCCGCCGGCGCGCACGCGCGCAGCCAGCGCGCCCAGGTGGCGCCGCACGAACGGCCGCGCCAGCAGCGCGTCCAGCGTCGGGCGGCGCTCCGGGTCGCGCTGCAGCAGGTCCTCGCTGAGCGCGCGCAGCTCGGCGCTGAAGCAGGCCGGGATGGGCGCAAACCTGCCGCTGCGCGTTCGGGCGGCGGCGTCGTGGTGGCAGGGGCGCAGCATGCGCGCGCGTTGCCTCCCCACTGTCCTTGAGGCTTGCACGTCTTGCGACATGGGCAAATATAAGGTATGTGCGTACGTAACCTGGGCCTTGCACAAGCAGGTTCATGCAAGGGGTCGCTCCACTGCCAAGCTCGTCATGCAGCCGATCGACGCGACGCCTCTCTGGCATGTCGGACACCATGAAGGTCATGCCGGGGGCTCTCTCTCAACGTGCCGTGTCATGCGTACACCCTTCGCGCACCTCATGATGCGCACGGTGATGGCGCCCAGGTTGCTGCCATCAAACGCGCGCCGGAGCGCGCACAGCTCGTACAATATGCACCCGAGCGCCCACACATCGGTTGCTGTGCCGTATGGGCGGCCCTGCGGTGGCGGATCTCGTCGATCAGCCAGATATAGCGCCCTGCTGGCAGCTGGGGTGGGTTTTTGTCAAGCGCATCGCATGCGCATGCGCGTGCACATGTTGCGGAGCTCTCACCCTCTCCGCAGCCAACCTTGCTCAGCTTGGGCCATGCGCGGCTCGACCTGGCCTGAGACAGCGCCTGGCGCGCCCTGCGCTCTAGCATTGGCCCCTGCAGCCCCTTTTTCTGGACTTTCTCACGAAGCTCATGCCGTGCGCCAGCCCTGAGCGGGCGCGGGCAAGGCCTGGGGGCACGCGCCCAGGGCCCATTTGCTGGGCTTGCGGGGATACTAGGGCCATGCACCTTGCAGATCTCAGGGCTCATGTAGTAGGGCGTGCCGAGCATGGTGCGCGCAGCCGCCTGGTCGTGCGCGAGCACCTGTGGAGAACGGGCGCAGTCACGGGCCTCCGAACATTTAGCCCGGTCCATCATGCCCAGCGCGACCCCGTCTCACAGCTGCGACAGGCAAAGCGGCCCATCTGTGTAGTCCATGGGCCACTGAGCCTGTCGTGCATGCACAGAGGCGGTTAGGCAGGGCGTGCGCCTTGGAGATGCCAAAGTCGCCCAGCTTGACGACGCCGCCCACGCTTAGAAGCACGTTGTTGGCTTTCAAATCGCGGTGGATGATGCCCTGCATGGCGCGTTGCGCCCCGGTGCAGACGGATCAGACGTACGCACGGCGTAAGACTGCACACTCACATTGCGAACGCAAAGCCCTGAGCGGTGCCTCCAGGCATGCCCTGCCGTGCGGGCGCCCTGCAGCGCGGCCCGGACGCTGCAGGGCGCGGTGCGACACGGTGAGGCCCCAGCCGACTGCGGGTGCATGGCAGGGTGCGCGTGAGGGCTGCCTGCCTTGCTGTGCACATGCTGCAGGCCCAGGCACAGCTGGACGAGCTTGGCCATGACCTCATCCTCGTCCAGCAGCCGCCCGGCGCGCCGCTTGAGGTAGCTGTGCAGGTCGCCCTCCTGCGTGCGCGCTGCGGCGTTTCCCGGTGCCTGGCCGGCTCCGTGTGCTTGGAAAGCCTGAGCTTTCACACTTGTGCGAGTTGCTGCGCTCCAGGAGCTGCCCCCCTGGTGCCCCCTCGCGCCGCGAGGATGTCATGGAGACCGGTCTGCATCGCTCCCTCCCCCCCACCCGCACATGCGCTGGCCCCTGGCTGGCGAGCATGGGCCCAGACACATGCGCAACAGCGCTGTGCCCGCCCGGCCCGGCCCCTCTGCCCGGCCCCAGGGCACTGCGCGAGACGCGCGCGGCGGCGCGCACGCTTTGCACAATGCAACAATGCAACAATGCAAAGACAACACAATGAGGCGATACAGTGCAGGGCGCCGCGCGCGCCTCGCACAGCTCCATGACGATCTGGATGCGGCCGCGCTCTGCGGTGAAGCAGTCGAGGTACCGGACGATGTTGACGTGGTCCAGCGCTGCCAGCACGGCGACCTCATTCCGCGCCTGCGCGGCCGCGCTAGGGTAGGTTTAGGACTGCGCTCGGGCGCGGGCTGGCGCCGCCCTTGCTGCGGCGTGCCTCGGAGGCAGACAGGCGAGGGTGTGCGGGGCAGGGCAGCTCACCCTAAATGCCGGCTGCTTTGAATGCACACAAGGGTGTCATGCCATGCACCCATCCCATACCATGCACCCACTGCCCATGTGCGTGCCAAGAATGCATGGCACCGCCACCAAAATGCGCTGCGCGCCAGGGCTGCGGGCGGGCGCGCGCAGGCTCGCGTGCGGCCGGCCCGCGGCCGCACCTCCTCGCGCGCGCTGTCGCTGAGCGTGTCGGGGTGCATGATCTTGACGACGACGGGCTGGTCGTCGCGGCGCCGGCGCGCGCGCACCGCGCGCCCAAACGCGCCCTCGCCCAGGTCCTCCTGCAGCTCATACTGCAGGAAGAGCGTGCCCCTGCGCGGGGGCGCGCTATGAGGTTGCGCCATAGGGTACCCTACCCTAGTCCGTCCAGGACGCGGCGCCAGACGGCTGTAGTGCTAAAGCTGGGGGCAGTGCCACGCGCAGTTGGCGCCTCAAGCACTGTAGTTGCTGCCTGACTGCCACAGCCTTTGAGTCTGCGAGGGTGTCTGCGGCGCTGGCACCCAGGCCGCCCGGCCGGGACGGCATGCATGGACCGCGGGCGTGAGGGCTGGCAGCTGGCTTGCGGTGCAGCGTTGCTGCTGTTCGCGGCAGGTACATAGTGCCTGTCCTAGCTAGTATTCTAGCTGAAAACCCCTGATGAAGCAGGCAGGCGCGACAGGAGCGCCTACGCTAGCTGTGCTGGGCCGCCACCCGGGCCGGGCGACGGGCGCCGCCAGCAGCGCAGCGGGCTTCGGCCGGTCCGCCGCTGTCGCGCCGTGCGCCGCTCCTGCAGCATCCCCCCGCTCATCCGACAGCGCGCCGGGCGCCTCACCCGCGCCGTCGGCCTCCGCCTCCGCCATGACCTGCGCGCGGCGCAGCGCTCAGACGCACAGGCTGCGAGCGGCTGCCGCCGCCGGCGCGACCGAGGCTAGGGTACGCTTATTGTTATACACTAACCTAAATTTGGCACGGCACGCACGCGCGCGGGCGCGCCTGATCGGCAAGCGCCTGCCAGCCGGTCATGGAGCCCATGGTTGCGCCGCCGGAGAGCGCGGGCCCGTCGGCGGCGACGTTTTGAACATGCGGCTTGCCCTCTCCAGCGGCCAGGCCTGCCGCGTTCGGCGTCCACGTCAGCTTGGAGCCCGCCTTGCCGCGCACCACTGTCATAGAGGTATTGACCGGTTTCGGGCTGGTAGCGCCGCGCACGCGCGCGAGGGCGGCTCGCGGCCGGAGATATGGACAGCGGCCGCCAGAGGCTGCTCGGCAGCGCCGGCAGGGGCGCATCGGGCTGGAGGCAGCTTGCGCGATCGCACACAATTGCACACATATTTGCAAAGACAGGCACATGCACATAGAGCCGACCTGCCTCCTAAAGGTAGTCCCGGCCTCGCGGGGCAAGCAGCCTTATGCATCAAACATGGCTGCAGCATCATACACATGCAGCGCTACGCGGCAACACTCAGCGCTGCCGCAAGGCCCTCGGCGCGCCCAGCGCGGCATCCATGCGGCTGGCGCGCGCCCGCTGCGCCTGCGGCGGCGGCGGCGGCCGCAGCTGCAGCGCGAACGCCTCGCCGAGGCCCAGCGGCGCGTGGCCGGCAGGCGCCGGCGCGCCTCGTCGGTCGCATCGCGGCTGTACGTGGGGCGCAGGTCCACGAACGCGGCGGGCATGGCCGCAGCCGGCGCCGCCAGCCGCGCCGCCGCCAGCTTTGCCAGCATGCCCTGCTCGCGCGCCCGGCCCAGCGCCTGAAGACATGTAGCGTAGCTGCAGGGAGACCAGAACTGGGATGTGGTGGACTCGTGTGCCAGATGCTGTCTGCCGGGACGGTGAGGAACTCAGGCTCATGAGCTTGACACACCCAGGGGAGCCGGCTGTGGCGGCAGGGGCGGCGCGTCATCTCCCTCGCGCCCGGCGCGGCCGGCACCTTGTGGGGCTTGTGTGCGCCGCGCGCCGGCGGCAGTGCAGCAGCGCCGCACCCGTCCGCCGCTGCTGTGAGCGCCGTCTGTGTGACCAGGGCACCTCCATGTGCGGCGGGCGCTGCATACATGGCCAGGGTGAGCTCGTTTGCGGCGGCTAGTGCGGTCACGATCGGGGCGACAGGAGCGTTGACGAGTGCCCCGTCTTTGGCCGCAGCGGGCGCCCCCTGCGCAGCTGTGTCCTTCCCTGGTGGCGCCTGACCCATGGCCGGCGCTGCGCCGGCTTCGCTCGATGCGGGCGCAGCAGCCGGCGGGCGGTCTGAAGCCAGCACGCGTTCCCCGGCCTCTGGAGCCCTCAGCGGTGCTGCGGCTCCCAGTGGAGCCATGAGCTCGGGCGCCGATGCGCTAGAAGCTGCGACGGCCCCGGGCGGCGGTGCAGCAGGAGCCGAGCTGGCCTCGGCGCGGCCCGCAGGCCTCGTGTGCAGGTCAAGCTGCGCGAGTGCTGCTGCTGGCGCCGCCGCCGGGCCCTCAGGGTCGGGCTGCAGGCCCGTGAGGGTATCGAAGGCGCCCAGGGCGTCAAAGGCGCTGAGGAACGCCGCTGCGCTGGCGGCCGCCCCGCCGCCGCCGCCGTCGCCCGCATCGCTACCGTCGCCCGCTGTCTCGCCGCCTCCGCGGGCGGCCTCGCCGCTGCCGCCCGCGCTTGCCTCAGGCAGCGTGCCGCCGCTCCAAGCGGCCTCATGAGCTGCTACCTGGTGTGGGTGCAGGTGCGCGGGCAGCGCGTGGCTCGCCCCGTCTGGCGCCTCCGTGGTCGTGCGCGTGCGCGCGCGCACCCAGCGCGCCCTCTGCACCATTTCGGGCAGGCTCTGCGACCCCCCGCTCTCCAGCGACTGCCCCCGTTCCGGCCCAGACACATCATCGTCCTGCCCGTTTGAGGGAGCCACACCCCGCATGCTCTCGCTTGGTGCGGCCCCCAGTTGCGCGGCCGCCACCCCTGGGCCGGATGTGTGCGCAGGCCCGGCCGAGGCCCTGCGCAGCGCCAAGGCGGCGTCGAGCGTGCCCACCGCTTTTGGCACCGACGCCCAGCGGCAGCCCAATGGCTCGCTGCCCGGCGGCTGGGCTGGAGCGCCGTCGGGCCGCTGCCAGGGCGGCGTCTGCGCAAATGACGCGCCGCCGGAGCCGAGCCCGGCGCCCGACCAGGCGCCCATGGGCGGCGGCGACCCGCCGCGCGGCGCACAGTCGGCCTCCACCGTCGTCGCAGACTGCAGCTGCGCCGTGGGGCTGGGTGCGCTGCCCGCGTGCTCCCGTCCTGCCTCTGCGCCGTGCGCAGCGCTTCCCAAGGGCGGGAGGTGCGGTGCGGCCGCGCCGCCGCCCCCGGCGCTCGCCGCGGCGGCCTGCGGCGACGCTGGTGCTGCAGCCCCGGCACACGCTCAAGTCAGGAGTGCAGGGCGCTGCAACCGCCCGTGCGCGCCTTGCAGGCCGGGGGGGCGGCGCACCTTGGGACTTTATGCGCAAGCTGCCCGCCTCCTGCGACAACTGCAGGTCTGTGGGCAGCATCGACAGGCCGTTGCTGGAAGTCCAGCCCGCCAGCTGGGCCGGGAGGGGCTGGGCGGCGGCCGTGACGTGCTGCACGCCGGCGCCCTTGTCCCTGGGCGCCCGCGCCTTACCCTTGGGCAGGGCCTGCGCTGACGCGCACGCCTGCGGCGGCACTGACACGCAGGCGCCCATGGCGGTGCCAAGCGTCGAGGCCGCCCTTTTGCACCGGCAGTCGCCGCTTCTGTCCGATTAATTTTAAAATCGTACAACGAGGGTCCATAGGTTCGAGCGCATTGTGCCAAAGCAGAACCAGCGCGTGTTTTGCCCGCCATCGTGCTTACGTCGCCTGGGCGCAGCTCCGCAGCCTTGCTAGTAGCTGGCAACACAGACATGTACAGTCCAGTGTAGTCCGTGGTCGCCTTTGCTGCGCTTGGTGACGTGGAGAGCGCGCTGATGGCAGAGTGGGACAGCGGCACAAAGGAGACAGTAAAACGGATACCTCTGCTCACGGTGCGGCAGACAAAGTTCAAAGAGTGATCAATCGTTTCGCCCGAGAGTGTGCTGAAATGGCGTACCGGCCGGGCCGCAGGTGAAGGCAGGCCCCCGCGACAAAGAGGACTGGTCCAGGCGGCTGAAGGAGGTGAGCCAGCCTTGCTGCTGCTGCGCTCCCCGGCCCTGCGCTCGCGGGCGCAGCGCCCGCGCCTGAGGCGCGCAGCGGTGCGCGCCCTGCAGGAGCTGACAGCGCTCATAAAGTACATCCAGCTGAACAAGGCTTCCGACAGCGACTGGTTCACGATCACGTCCAACAAGGAGGGCACGCACTGGTCGGGCAAGTGCTGGTACGTGCACAACCTGCTGCGGCACGAGTTCGCGTTCGAGTTCGACATCCCGGCGACGTACCCGGCGACCGCGCCGGAGATCCGCATACCCGAGCTGGACGGCAAGACCGCCAAGATGTACCGCGGCGGCGCCATCTGCCTCACGGTGCACTTCAAGCCGCTGTGGGCCAAGAACAGGCGCGTGCGCGCTGCCGCCCACATGGGCAGCTGCAAGCCTCTGTGCTGCCAGACTTGTGTTGCCTTGAAGGCTGGTATTCAGAGGTGTCGCCCCGCTTGTGAGCTTAGCAGACTTATGCCACATGCAGCAGCCCTGCATCGGCCGCTGCCTCTTATTGCACGCCTGGACCTTGTCTGCTGCAGTCTGGACCCGCACCCGTCCTGCTGGTGGGCGCCCTAACGGGCAGCCCTGCCCGCGCAGCCCGCACTTTGGAGTCGCGCACGCCTTATGCTTGGGCCTGGCGCCGTGGATGGCAGCAGAGATTCCGCACCTGGTAGATACAGGCGTAATTGCTGCCAAGGCGTGAGGCCTCCCAGCCGGTGCGTGAGAGGTCAGCATGTCATGGTCATTGCCTGTGCTGGGGTCGCGGCCGCCATGCGGGTCTGCTAGCTACAGTGTATCATCAAACAGGTATGCATAGCCCGGCATGATGCATAGCCTGGCATATTGGCTGTCTCTGCATGCCCTTGCAGCAGGGCCGCGCGGTTACAGCCACGAGGGTTTGTCTGCCGTGTTGTCGGGAATTGTGGCAGACATGCCGGCACAAGACTTGGGCAGTGGACGCATATGAGTTGGCAGACCGTGGTGGCAAGCAGAACGCTTGCTGAGCTGCGCTGAACCTGCAATCCTCTTCTGCGCTGCCTACCTGACACGCACCAAATTGTTTCAGGACTGGGCGCCTGCTTATACCATTCAGTGTGTCAGACATGCGTATGGGCTTCACAGTTGACAGGACCGTGTACCTGGAGAAGCATATACGTGCATGTCGCGCCGCATTGCAGGCAGTGAGGACAACACCACTCGCATGTTAAACGCCATGATACACTACAAGCATTGCAGCGCACAATTCAGAGCACTAGGCCCTGCGGCTGGTAGACGAAGCTCCCAGTGCATCAACACTGACCAGGCACGCCTATGCAGCGGCGGCACCATTTAATACTTTACAGGCCAACCAGCCCCGGGGCTTGGCAGCCCTGACAAATTGCCAATTGATGCACAGCAGGGGCCGCGCGTCAGGGGGCGGCCGGGCTGGCGGCCTCCTCCGGGCAAAAGTGGCTCTGGCAGCACTGACAAATCGCGAGCGAGGGCAGCAGGGGCCGCATTTCCGCATTTCAGGGGGCGGCCGGGCCGGCGGCCTCCTCCAGGCGGAAGTGGCCCTGGCGCGGGTCGGCCGCCGCGCAGCGCAGCCGCAGCCGCTCGCCGACCGCGGCGGGCCGGTTGATGACGACGACCGTCTCGATGCCCAGCTCGCGTAGGCGCACGAGCGCCACGCCCGTCTCCTGCGCGCCGCAGCGCGCGCGTCGCGCGCGCTCCCGCACATAGCTGCATGATCGGATCAGAGCGGGTGCCAGCGGCGGCTGCTGCAGACCAGCGGCCGCTGCTCACGCAGAGGGCGTAGGGGGATAGAAACATCTGCGCCATGGGAGCGCTTCGCGGCAGGGTCTGTGAGGCACCAGCCACGGGCAAACCCAGCCCGCGACCCTAACCCTATACCCTAACAGGCCATGAATCCTGCGAGGCTACTAGGGCACGCCATGCCCCAAAACAAACATTGAAACACGAGGGACAGGAGCTTCATGCGATCGCGGGCACAGCAGCGCGCCTGGCGGACCCAGTACAGCAGGAGGCCGGGCCAGGTGCGGCCGGGGTCGGCCGCGGCCGCGTCGCGGAAGTAGACCGCGGTCCAGTACGCGGCCACCTCGCGCTCCAGGCCAAGCAGGCGCCGCAGCGCCGCGCTGTGCGCGTCCACGGCCGCCGCCAGCGCCGGCGCGCCCCACGGCGGCGCCGCGCCGCGCAGGTGCGCCTGCGCGGCGCGCTCGTGTCGGTGCGGGCAGGCGGGCGCCGAGCGCGCAGCGTTGCGCCGAGCGCTGAGGCGGCGGCCCGAAAACACGCAGGGCCGGCCGGCCGCCGGAGCCGCGTGCCCGAGCCCGAGCGCGCGATGTTGTGTCGATCCCTGAGGGCGGCGGCCGCGGGCCCGCGTGGGCAGGGGGGCGCCCGCGCCGCACCTTGAGCTGCCAGTGCGCGAGCAGGTCGCTGTAGCGCCGGATGGGCGACGTCACCTGCGCGTACGCGGGCACGCCGAGGCCCGCATGCGCCTGCGGCGCGTCCGCGGCTACCTGCGCACCAGGGCGTGCTCAGGCTGCGCCGCACGCGCGCTTGCGGCTGCCTCGAGCCTGCCTGCTGCTCCGCTGGCTGCCCTGGTTGAACATGTGGCGG
>JAABUO010006566.1_pt1 | contig 13352 bp, 11 predicted proteins | sample 5559291 | NCBI WGS metagenome assembly JAABUO01 (sample SAMN10711878, study PRJNA513372) | rock metagenome | isolation source: Antarctica rocks | place: Antarctica: Victoria Land, Finger Mt sud | reverse complement strand
ATTCAAACCTTAATTTACTAGTACATATATCTTGAACATTAGAACTGAGCATGACTGCATCTGTTATACACGTCATGCGCACTCGATACTTTTCATATGTAAATAGCTCAGTTTAATGAGCTGAATGAGACCTTTAAAACGATGTAAAAATCATGAAAAACGGATCGCTTTTGCTAAAGATATGAATTATTTTATACATGTAAAAGTTCGTATGTGCTTAGTAACTTGGGTTTGTCACCAAAACCCGACCCTACCCAATTCGTTAGCACGGCACGTTGAACCCAATAGAACCAGCCGGGTAGGGTTGGGTTCAAAAGCCTGACCTGAACCCAACCCAACGGCCACACTAATAAAGAATTATAGTAAACGAGTTTACGTTTTAACGTTACTTAAAATTACTGCTCGTAAAATATTTATTTATATAATCGTTACAATCTTAAATTATATGCGCTTAATGAATAAATCAAAAAAAAAAATCATTCGAATTAGGTTCATGATTTAATTACCTTACTCGACAGAGTCATATAGGGCGCCCAAACTCAACTCATCTTCAGGGTTGAGTTGAGTTTTCTAGGGTTCACCCAACCCATCGGTTAAGCTACTAATACATGTGTCAATCCCAGCATTTTATCTTCGCTGAGATAACCATTGATTCACCTCTGCCCACATGCCGTCATCTTTAATCTCCTTTCCGGCAGCCTTCACTCCTCTTAAAACCTAGTGTTTTGATTAGTGATTCTTTCGGAAAGCGGAGGAAATTTCGAGATTTACGTACGGCGTCCCACAACTCAAAAGCATCATTCAAACTTGTGGGTAAATCGCAATACTCGACCCAAGTCTGACACTTTGTCTTCATCTCTTCCCGAGTACTGTCCAATGTAGGGTCCTCGCGCGCAGATAATTCATTGAGGTATGTCATGACTACAACACCGAGTGCACAAGAATGCTCATCATAAAAAGGTAAACTGTAATGATTTAGACGACTGACATTCATGTAGATAATAAGAGAGATCATACCCTAAAGACAAATCCATCCAGTCGTCGCGATCTCTTTCTACATAACCTTCTAGAAACATAGTAGCGATACTCATCTCGACCAGATCACGCAGGCTAGCCTGTAGCGTGGAGATTACCGAATGGTAAGACAGCAGGTGGCGACTCAACGGACCACTGTAACCTCTTGGTTGGTGGTGGATCTTACCTAGACAGGCGACTCGAGATACTAGCATACAGTTGCGCTTGTCCAACTCTGTAAGGTGGTCAGCATTTTCTTAACGGGGTGACCACAGGAAGTTTACCCGATCCGCGTAAGGGTGCCCCTGAGCTATCTGGGAACATTGTGTTAGCGTTAAGGAGATTGTGGCGTAACAACTCAACCGCAATAAATGCGGCCTCTTCTTGTTCTTTCCTAGAGCCAAACGCGGACAATGCAGCTTGGAGAACCTTTCCCCAAACTGTTAATTGGTGCTTCCTATCGACATAGTCACGAAGCTGGAGAAAACGCCAGACAGCGTTCGCGCTAATCTCGTGGCGTGTAGCGAGAAGCTGCGGACAGTCAGTTCTGTATTCGGGTTGGGAGTACCTGTGGACTGACTTTCTCCTGACTCTTGGGTTTTGGGGTTATGGTATTCGAAGCAAATTCGGGATCGGCCAGACTTCGTATACCAAAGGAGAGGGAGCCAGGTAATAAATCCTCAGACGTTGCCTTGACTATAATTAGGCAAGACATAAAGCAAACGTATGGTGGGAAACTGCATTACCCCTAGTTTCCGGCGCTGTCCTGTTATAATGTTGCCTCTCACATTCCACTCCGATATGCGATCTTTAGGAGAAGGCAGAAAATCTTTGACGTTGGTTTTTGCCGCGTAATCCGCGTCAAACCAAACCTTCGTTACGAGTTCTTTCCTTTGGTAGTAGCGATGTAAGGAATCCGCGAGCAGGCTAATTGCCTGCGTCCTCAAGGGTTTTAGCTGGTTCTTAACAAGGTTCTGATATTCTGAGCTATCTCCTCCATCGTACGGGGCTGTCAGAAGGATCTGACCGGAAGCCAGCCAATTCAGAACTCGAGGCCTGATCATGCCGCGTGATAGGTACATGTTAAGCTCCTCCGGTAGACGGTTCCCAATGCAGCTGTTCAAATCATGAGGAGCATGCTCCTTATCCTTGGGTTCAATGTCTCCTTGATCGGTGATCACAATATGATATTTCACGCTGGTGGCCGCCCGCTTGTATCTGTCTAAGTAGTGGAGATCTTTCACTGCAGCATCACCAGAATGATGCGCACAGACCTGCGTCACACTATGGCCACATGATATGATGAGACTGACTATATCTCGCATGGTGAATCCTTTCGGGTATACCGACAGATTTGTCAGTGGGGGAAAAGTTATTAGCAACTTTGACCCTGCAAGAAAACAGGCATCGGTGAAGACGCTAGGAGGTATTCTCCCAAGCTCTTCCAGGCAGTTCCGTCGATCAATCCATTGAAAAGACGAATTCTCAAGGCTAAAGCGAGAAATCTTCTTGCTGTGCCCCTTTTCTAAGACCTCGCTCGTCTGGTGGGAAGTTTTGAATTTGGTAATGATTTTGTCAACACCGTAAAGGAAGAGCTCAGAAGGGCCGTAAATTGCGTCGGTGAATTGTTTTTGGTGCTCGTCAAAATACACGAGCTACGCCTGATTAGTGACAAAAGCCGAATATGACATTATACCTTACCTGAGCCAAGGCGCTGTAGGGTGCAACAGTAAAAGCTACCTCCTGTTCATGGAGCACTTTCTTCAAAAACTCCGACAAAGCCGCAGAAGTCGGAGATCCTATACTAAATCAGCACTTCAATTGTCAATCTCAATCGACTGTTTGCATTGCTGACCAGTCTTCTTGAACTCAATAATCGCTTCATTTGCCATATCAGCGTCGTAAGTTTTGAAAGCAGCGGCGTTAGCACGAGCCGACATTATGGACAGCCCAAAAGGGTCATCCATGATGCCATGATCCAACCCGTTGAACATAAAATGAAGCTTCAGGCCAGCCGTTTGAAGAGCTTTTAAGTCCTTGATGATTGTCTGCTCAAGTGCGAGCGGAAACCCGCCTAGAGCAGACAGGAGAGGTTCTTTGGCTTGCGGTGTGAGACAGTTGTCCAAGTAGTAGGCAGCGTCAACACCAATGACTTTTTCCGCCAGGTTACTGAGCGGCATGGACTTTATCAGAGGGGTGGCCCACTGATCGAATGCATGGACTTACATCGGCAAAGTTAACGTTGGGAAGATTTGAGAACTGTAGGGTTACACTTACTACCCATTGCGATCAGAGATCATATGAGAAGAAAAGGTAAAACTTGATCAGAATGAAGATGCATGCACCAAAGGATTCCCTTTGCCAACGCACGCGTATCTAAGTCAATGGTGTGGTCATTTGTCCAAAGTACAAAACAAAACCAGCTTGTGTCTCTAAAATAAGGTAACTTAAGGTATTAGGTAAGGTACTCTAAGGTACCGTGGAAATTGTTAACGCGTCGGAGCTGAGTCCAAAATAAGGCCGACGGCAGCGGTCCGTATTTAGCTACGCCCAAAGGCCCTTGCTAGCCTTGCAGGGCGGGCAACCTTAATTACATTCACCATAACTGAGTGATAGGTTGATAGACTCGCTGAGTCTGCTGACCTTAACTACTCAGGTATTTAAATCCGATGTTGTCATAATGTATCCTATACTTTAAAATTATAATTTTCATTGCTTTTACTGTTCAGCAGTATGGCGGCTCTGGACGGCGATGTGCTCCATATTCCTGTTATAGATCTCACCAACAGCACCGCTGATCTTGGCGACCTCTTGGTAGAATCAATATCTAGATGGGGCTTTGTATTCATCAGGAGTGTGGGCTCTGGATTCACACCAGAGGCCATTGATCGCATATTCGAACTGGTTAGACCAATGCTTCGATTTTGAAAATGGATTTTGACAGCAAGTGCATTCTCTAATGATCCTGGCAGTCTCGTAGTTTCTTCCAGCTGCCTAACGAAGAGAAAGCAAAGTATGCCATCGGACCTAACGTATGCCCTCTCCGATCTCCAAGTGTGGTGAAAGCGGGCTACCATAGTCTAGAACAAGGGTTGGTCGTCAAATGGTTCTGAGATTTTGGATGCAAAGCACCAGAAGGTGATTGGTTTCATCTACATGACTGTTCATTTCTTGCTATTAGATTTCTATGGTTGTCTATTCCGCAAGGCATTTTCAAACGTTCAAAAGTTCCGGATTTCTGTTGTTTACCTTATCGACTCCTCTTACTTTCTATATGCATGTGAGGGCCGGCTGCTTTTTTTTGCCAAGGTCGAATTAACATTACATTTTATCTTTCTTATCAGACTGAAAATGTTTCAACCCCATTACTAACAGGCATCTCAGAACGGAGACAACAAAGAGTTCTCATACCTCCGAAACCAAGTTAGCGAGTCCATTACTCATAGGTTTTAGAGCTTTCAACATTGGAGAATTCATTTCGAGCAAGGCCCGTCAACCCTTGCCACAGGCTCTTCAAGCTCACGAAGTTGAGATCAATCTATTTGCAAATCTCTGTCGCCAGCTCTGCACAAGGCTTCTTGGTCTTTGTGCATCTGGCCTGAAAGTGTGTAGCTGTGGAGATTTATGTGGCGTTAAAAATCTACCTTTTAACGAAACCAGATCCATGCAAACAATGGAGGCGAGGATTGGTTTTCCTCTCGGCATGGGAACTCGAAGGGTCCCTCAGGAAGCGTTCTCCGACTCCTCCATGTAATTCATGCACCATCAATGTATCTGATACTACTTCATTCCTCTAATATATACTAGTATCCCACGTCCCCGGATATCCCAGTCGATGAGATCCGTGCAGGTGCTCATAGCGACTATGGTATAGACCATGAACCAGTGGCGCTTGCTAGATCATCTCTAAGCTAAGTAAAACGAAAGGGTCGCTCACCCTTCTCTTCCAACGGCCTCAGCAGCCAGGCTTAGAAATCCTTACTCCTCAGTCAACATGGTCTTCGGTGCCTGTATACCCGCCAGGCACCGAAACTGACGCAGTCCCACCCGTTCTGGTCAATGTTGGGGACCTGCTAGATCATTGGACAAACGGCCTGTTTAAGAGTACTATGCATAGGGTTGTGCTCCCAAGAGGCGGCAAGGATGATAGGTATAGTATAGCCTACTTCTGCCACCCAGCAGATGACACAGAATTAGTACGGATCCCTAGCGCATTGACAATTAGGAAATTTGGCGAGGATTCCAGACCTCTGAACGATCATGGAGTTGTCAAGGCAATGACTGCGGTCGAGCATCTTGAGAGCAGGTAAGTCAATGTATCGGTGAAGATGAAAAACCAGTATTCAACCGTAACTAGACTGGCATTCACGTACGGTTGGAAGGAAACATGACGTCCACTAGAGGAGTCTAATAATTAGGCTGATTTGGCTTATCTACGAAATCACAACTGGGATTATGGACATGTATTTGAACATGAAGGCGATATGAAGGCATGAGTGATTTGGACATGACGCGAAGAGTCTGCTGTCTCCTGATATTAGATACAACAAGCAATAAGAACAAAGAATTTTTGAATGAGACCATAGGAAGCAGTAGTCGTCAATGACTAAACACCCGCCAAGGATATCCCCTACGCAAGCGCAGCTATCAAGCATTTATGCGCTTCGACGACTTATGCACGACTAAAGGACAACCGCGGAGGTACAAGGTAAGTATCCGAGGGCACAGGGATATAGATTCTCAGACTAATGAGAGAGGGGTCGACGTGCACATGTAAGAGCTGCTATTGCCCGAAGGATAGTGTTAGGGACCAAATCCATCTGGATCTGCCAAAATCCTACGATGCCATGCTGGCGCAGGGTTTGCCGTAAAGTCGCTGAACATAATGCTCCGTATAGCTGGATCAAAAATCGATTTTACTTCGTGATGCTGTATAGCCGTGTGCTGATCATTGACGAGAAGATACTGCTGTGAGAAATGAACACAATCGTATGACCAAGAGTACCTCAAACCCCTTATAACACCGACCAAAAGCTTTGAATGCCGCTAACCGCGTGGAAATGAACTCATGATAAGACCAAAAACAGGTCAAGTCGAAGATATCCTGCTTTTGGTTGTCGCTAAGTAGCGACTTGACACCAGTGACGGTGGAAGACCCAAGCATTCTTTTGACATTCCTTACTGCAATATTTCGTTCGGCGGCAGCGACGGCATTTGGCAAATTGCCTTGTCCACTGCTCCCATTTACCGCATTTGTAGTAGGCACACTGGCGGATTCCCCCCCGAGCATCATCTTTGCGGCACAGATTTCTCATCACAACACCGGCCCAGTGTTGCATATCTTGGGAGTGGTGGCGTACCGTGAACTTTTCAACAAGTGGAAAAATATTGAAATCATCTGGAAGTAGGTATTCTTCACATTCGGACTCATCTAGTGGGAGGGATTCACCGTTGGGGGAACTGTCGTCGAGCATCTGCAGGCTTTGGCCAATCTTGAGCCTGGGTACTAGGTGAGACTCTTGAAAGTAAGTTCGGAGGTTACAGTATTTGGAAACATAGGCAAGAAGCTGTAGTGACATGAGAACGTCTTCGTCACGGGGCGTTGCAGCCAGGATCCCAGGAGGCGCGGACCGATCAACAAGATATCTCGCATGGATGTTTTGTGGCATTGTTGGTGGTGGCACGTTTACCACGTTAATAGGTGGTGGGGCTGGAGGGAAACCAATAGTATTATTTGTAGGCGTTATGTTTGCATTGATAATGCTTCCGTCCATTGCGGACCGATGAGTGATGTTGAAAGTTTCGGCTTCCTGCCCTTCTGAGACATTTGGTGCAGTAAGACCCGACGGTGTGGCCACTGCATCGAGCATAGAATCTTGATCCTCGACCCCCTGGATGTCAACGGTGGCTTGTATATCTATCATCGGCTCGTCGAGAACTTCATTGGCAGCAGATGCCTCCGAGGTAGCTTCTTCCCCGTTTGCGTCATCTGATTCACCAGATGTCGATTGTTGATGACGAGCAGAAGGCCGCCGCCTCTCCCTTGTGCCTGGCATTATAGTAGACATTGTTGGTGCACTTGGAGTTGTGGGAGACTCTGGCTGCGATGTAATACCTGTCTGCAACGCTGGCAGCGTTGACGGTAAGCGGTCAACATCTCGTACTGGGCGAAGTCCAAATCCATCACCTGTATCCATCGAAGGAACAGCTGCTGCTACGGACTGCATAGCATGATGGCGGCTCCCTGTTCCCAAAACCCCGTGCATTTGGGGTCTCACATCTTGGCTTCTATGGTAGTAGTGATGGTGGTGATGATGATGACGAGAAAATGTGTTCCGCTCTGGGGGAGACGCCATGACAAACTGCGGCGGCGTTGGAGTCAGTTCCATGCCAGAACTTTCAGCAGACTGATGCTGCTGTGATTGCTGTTGGTAGGTCTGCGAAAATAACGTTTGGGGTATATCTATAGCGTGCGGAGGTTCCTGACGACGAAACGATCTGTTCTCGGACACTGGATCCTGTGGGTTCTGCCGATCCGTCCTCGTGTTTTTGAATGTTGATTTGCCCGGCCGTTTGTGGAGCGCTTGCAAGGCGTTGCGCCGCGCATCTGCCTCGACCTTTTCTCGGCATTTGTCGATGACTTTGATGTAGTTGTCAAGAATCGTGGCAATCACTGGAACCATGTCCGCTTCCACGACCCTGGTTCGTACAGCCTCTGAACCTCGAACTCCAATATTGACCACACATTGAAACGCCAAGTTCCATTTCCACATCTCCATCATCTCCTGACTCCGGCCTTGCTTCAAAATACATACCAGTCTCTCAACCCCGCCATCAACGGTAAGGATATCCCGTATACGTGCCGATGAGGTTGTCAGGTATGCGAGATGGTTTAACGAATTGATAAGAGGTAGGGTTGATGTGCAATCAAGCGCTCGGCGATCGTACAGGGCCGTAGTAATGCCCACTGATGCTTTGTTGACATTTGGGATGCTGAAATTTACTTCTCTCATCTTCACTTGCTCCAATTCACTTTGGCGAAGATTTTCCGGGGCCTCAATGAGCGAGGTTTCCACGCTATCACTATGGATCTGAGTTGATGGAGTTGAAGCAACAGAAAGAGGATGTCGCTGTGGTATGGCGGTGCCGATAAGTATCTCTGCCGTGAAAAAAGGCGAGGCTTGAGGTCGACGATCTCCTCAAAAATCCGTACTCTCGAGCTGCTGTCTGATTATTGTTTGTAGCGCATGTACAGGACGAGGGATCAGATGGAGGTCGCCATCACTCTGGGCAGAAGGTTGGTTGAGGAGGTTGATCAATAAGCGGGAAGATGAAACGGCGAAGACTGCAAGCGGGCGGCGGCTAATGAAATTAATTCAAAAGCTTATGCAGATGCTGCGCCAGATCTAGATACAAGTGACTGTCGACTCGCATATGAAGAGATAGGGATGAGGTTGGGCTGGTGAACTGTTCGATTGGGAGGAGGAAAGAGATTTGGTGCTGCGTTATTAGGCCATAGCGCGGCGGTACAAGATACTCCGCTAATTGTTGCAGTACTCGAGGAGCTACCCTATCAGGGGTCTCAGAAGAAGGTATTTTACCGACCTCACGACTCAAGTATTACTTTCTTGAAGTAACTAGAATGCGAGACAGTATTAAACTCCGCAGTAGGTCCTCGTACCAACTACGATGTTTCTTAATTCAGATCCAGATGCGGCGATTGTGAAAGCGGCCTATTCCGTACAGAGATGAGCAATCTCGTCTCCTCTATTAGATACCTAGCAAAGGACTTTCCTTCTAGCCATCGTCGGCATGTACGCTCAAGCACTTGTCCACAGATGAGTACGTCCGTGCGAGTACACCAGTTGGTATACTCAGCATAATAAAAGGCTCAGTCCAACGACAAAGTCCATAGACTTATCGTATAACCATCCAGTTGTCCAACCCGAGTCTCCGGAACGTCTTTTTATGCTCAAAAGCCCACAACCAAATCTTTAGGCAGGCCATCTGCCTCGTCCTCAAAGAGGACAACCATCAGACGAGTTATCTACAATATAATCACATGGCCTTAGACCGAACAGCCAGTCCTGCCTACAACCACTGGTACTTCTCGCCTAACTACAATCTTTATTATCTTTGACAAGAACTTTTTCGAGCTCCTGCTCACTTTAAGTAGATGCCCAGACCTTCACACATATCCTTACGATGAGCCCCAACCCACCCTATCTTTTGGGCTGTAAGTAACTGTGCGCACTGAACCACCATACGATTGTGTGTCCCAGTTTTTACAGGCCAGTCTTAAAGGCTTAAACCTCCAATTGTGGCTGTCTACAGCAACTTCAATTGCCAGCACTCCGATATCCCGCAAGGCTGTGAATCCATCTCCAGGCTATTTTGGCTTTTAAGGCTAGACAAGTGTACAGGTTCACATGATGCGGTGAAGCTGCAAGTATTTGATCCTATAATAGTAATTCTGCATGGACTTCCTTTGGCCTTCGTGGGCTCCTTAGGTGCAGCAGAACATGCCCGAGCAGGGACAAGGCTCCCATCCGTTCAGCCTTGCCTCTACATTAAGCATCGATGACATTATTGTATCCCTTGTTGTACCCTATCCAAAGCACTGTTTTCGTGGATCTGAATCTGCCACCTGACAGTGCCTAAGTACCAAGCATATCTCATCTGACTTCTGTACAGCTCTGCCAAAATCGTAGGGTCCATGATTGCCTCCCGTCTATGTTAGATAAAGTATACTAGATTGGTTAGCACCAAGCACAGCCTTGGGGTTATCACTCTCCGTAGTACTTACCTTAGCGTCTCCGTCCGCAAAGGGTGAACTGCACACTAAATGCCAACATCAATTACCCTTCACCATTGATCAGACTCAACTCCGAACAATCCGATCCAAACGGGCCACCGGAGGCGTATCCTATGACAGCGAAATCCTGTCAACATCATCATCTTTGGTCGCTCTTTTCCCTTACCGGAGACTTATTCAGGCTTGGGTCGGCGCTCTCATACCGGTTGCTCTTCAAGAGCTGCCCTCACTTCCGATCGAATCATTCCCAAGTCGCCCTGTCTTACAATAGACTGAGCAAAATCCGGTAGAAGAGCAGCAGCTCTCAAAAATGTCGACCGACATATCTGGAGAGCAGATGCAAGCCAAGATCGCGGCTGCTCGACGCGACGCAGAAGGCCTCAAGGACAAGATTAAGCGCAAGAAGGATGAACTCGCAGATACGTCATGTAAGGCTCCTGGAGAACCAGATTTACTGCTGTTGTATTGCAGCTGCTACGGTTTACCAACGTTGGGGGTAGAGCTTTAACTAACTGAGCTACCTACAGTACGCTCAGTGGCTCAAAGCAACACTGATGCTCTACCTCGAATCGGCATGAAATCGCGCAAGGTCCTGAAAGGTCATCTCGCGAAGATTTACGCTATGCACTGGTCTACGGACCGTAGACATCTAGTCTCAGCTTCCCAGGATGGCAAACTCATCATTTGGGATGCTTATACCACTAACAAAGTTCACGCCATCCCGCTCCGATCATCATGGGTCATGACATGTGCCTATGCACCAAGCGGTAATTATGTGGCTTGTGGTGGTCTCGACAACATCTGCTCCGTGTACAATCTCTCCTCCCGTGAAGGACCTACTCGGGTTGCGCGTGAGCTTTCGGGACATTCTGGCTATCTTTCTTGCTGCCGCTTCATAAACGATCGTCGTATCCTCACATCCTCCGGTGATATGACTTGTATGCTATGGGACGTGGAGACTGGCTCCAAGGTTACAGAATTCGCGGACCATCTCGGAGATGTCATGAGCATTAGCATCAACCCTACTAACCAAAATGTTTTTGTTTCTGGAGCTTGCGATGCGTTTGCGAAGCTGTGGGATATCCGAACAGGCAAAGCTGTGCAAACATTTGCTGGGCACGAGTCAGACATCAACGCTGTTCAGTTCTTCCCAGACGGCCAAGCTTTCGGCACTGGTTCCGATGACGCTACCTGTCGGCTTTTCGACATTCGTGCTGACCGTGAACTAAATACATATGCTGTAAGTGTCGTTCTAAAAAACCTAAGAACACTACATGTTGCGTGTTCAGAGTCTTCTTGGCTAGATGGTCGCTCTATTAGTCATGCCTTCAATTTTGGGAAAGATCATTTCCTGGATTTAAGACTACACTGTGGATTTGTCCTCATATTGGTGTTGGTTCCTGTTGTCTTGTCAATCGGTCCAGGCCTGGGCAAAAATTGAAAGCTCACTTGGACAACATTTTCCAATTCAGCATCTAAGCCTTCCAAAGTGGACGGGTTACTTGATTGCCCAGCTTGTGTCCGCATTTGAATTCTATGTACAAAACCTGCACTCTGTTTCTTACTATTGATTTTGAGGTGCATCTTGCTAATTTGGAAACTGGCCTAGAGCGATCAAATACTGTGCGGTATCACTTCTGTCGCCTTTTCCGTATCTGGACGCCTGCTCTTTGCTGGCTATGATGATTTTGAATGCAAGGTTAGTGAAATCCTTGCCTGTTCCCACTGTCGTGCAACAAAGGATTGGTTCCTGATTTTTAGTGCATCGGTGCAATGTAAATGCCTTTTATTCTGACCATGTACCTCTAGGTCTGGGATGTACTTCGCGGTGACCGAGTAGGAAGCTTGAACGGTCACGAGAACCGAGTTAGTTGTCTAGGTGTGAGCAACGATGGTATGAGCCTATGTACCGGGTCTTGGGATTCTACTGTAAGCGCCCTACGATTCAATAGATTTAACCCCCCCGTTTTGTCTAGATTGACTGATGCTTTTGCCTCGCAATAGCTCAAGGTCTGGGCGTGGTAGATCTGTTCGCTCAAGGCAGCTTGTGGGAGTCTCGGTGGGAGGGCACCTACAGCAAGGCCTAATGCTCGTGGTTTATTTCACCTCGCTGGCTTTCGGCCTTTATGTTCCCGCTCCAGTAATTAAGCCTGAGACGGCCTTTGAATCTCGGATGCAGTCTGAATGTGGTGGCTGGAATGAGCCACGAAGACACGAGTCAATTGTTTCTACAAAAACCATGTGGATCCCGATGCCCGACGAGAAACTCTGAGAAGTCACGATACCGGCAGTCATATCTTAGAAAGCTGCTCTATGTTTGTACCACCTGAAGCGCAGCGGTCATTCTTCAAGTCGATATTCCCCGGTCAGGATGTTGTGTGTTCTTAATTTGTTCTCTATTACAATTGTATGCGAGGGGTGAAAACTACCTTTAGTGCTTCTTGCAATCACTTCGAATATTACCCTTTAAACCTTCTTCCGAGCCTTTTCTCCTCGGTCAACCATGACGGGCAACTCACGGTGTTACTTCTCATGCTCGCAAATGCCATATTCTACACCACAAAGTCTGTGCAAGGCCTTGATCGAGGGACGACTCGGGTTAGCGCTTGTGCTGTTGGTTATAACTGTTTTGCGCGCATCTGGATAACCTGGAAAAACGTCGGGTCATCACGTGGGTTCGCACATTAGGCCGTGCTTCGACTTGTATGTTCTCCTTTTCTGGTCATGTCTCCTGCTGGCCGATTCTGCGAGTCGTTAGCCACTGTTCGGCAATCCAAGAGAGCGCTTTGTGTACTAGCTTGTCATTATGTCCACGGCGTTCAAGGCCTTCCTTACTGTTCTATATCTTGTTGCCCGTAAGCGAGTTATTAGCGGGCATCAGCTTCAGCCAAGTATTTCATCCGAGTCTCTGCTGTTTTTTGACAGAGATTGCAAGTGTAAAAATATCCAAGTTTTTCTCAGGTGAATGCAGATCAAAGGACCACTATCTCGTAATGTTCTAACATAAGTGAGTTGCAGCTTGTAATGTGATCGAAATGAGGCATAGCTGAGTCTTGTACTGCCGCAATGATTATTCCCTTCATTGCAACCGCTTTGTGTGTATAGGAGTAGAGAGATGTGCGAGAATATGGGCTATCGGTTCGTAAGTCAGTGTCATTGTCCTTACGCAAAATACCAAATACGATTTCAACCGCATCGAGGTCATTCCATTGGGAGCAACCACTACGGCTGAGAAGCTGATGCGAGCGTTGCGAGATGACAATCCTCTTCCGGGGCTCAAGGGCATACCTCCCGCTGACCAGACGAGTAATCATTTTTTGGAAGCCACCGGAACTCATGTTGCTTGTTGGAGGCCTACTTGCACTGCTCTGGTGCTCCAGCCATATTTCACGATTCGCCACATTCAAAGCGATGGTTGTTTTCCTACGAATTCCCCTGTTCAAAAAGTAGGGTCTCTGATTTGACTGATGTAACAGAATCTTAGGAAGTAGACTGGAGGTGGTGACACTGTCGTTTTCGTAAC